>Ga0307374_10003825_pt1 | contig 25485 bp, 23 predicted proteins | sample OX3MG_FD_202532 | JGI IMG/M metagenome (GOLD analysis project Ga0307374, IMG submission 202532) | Soil microbial communities from Risofladan, Vaasa, Finland - OX-3 | ecosystem: Environmental > Terrestrial > Soil > Coastal area > Acid sulfate soil | place: Finland: Risofladan, Vaasa | collected...
TTGTCGAAGACGATGCCGTTGTCAGCGTCGCGGCCGGTCACCGCGCAATAGAGCGATGGCAGCGGCACATTGTTCACCGGGAAAAGCGTGCAGAATCCGGCCGCGTCGATGAATTTGACCGCATCCGCGAGCGTCACCACACGCGGCAAATTGCGGACGTGCTTTCTGGATTGTTTGTCGGGCCGCATCTAGACGGAAAAAGTATAGCAGCGAAGTCGGACGAGGTCGTTAACGTCCCATCGAGGAAATGGACTGCGCCAGTTGGCTACAGGCCTTTGTTGCGGTGATAAAGCCACAGGGAACCGCCAAATGCGATTCCTGCGCCCACGGCCGCTGCGACGAACCATCGCGAAGCGGGAATCGCTTCGACGGTAATCAGTATCACGCCAGCGACAAGCACCAAGCCGACCGGATGCCCAGTGACCACTCCGACGCCAGAAAGCCCAAACGGCTGCACTGCTTGCCGTTCGATCTCTGGCTCGCTCGTTTGAGCCTTCGAATCTGCGCGAGGCATCCTTGCGGCGCGATGGTCCATAGGAGCAGCGTATCGCGCGGAACGCACTTAGACAATAGCCCGAAGTCTAAACGATCACTGATTCCTGGTACTCGCCGAAGGCGCGGCGCATGGCGTCGGAAATTTCGCCGACGGTGGCGTACGCCTCGACGGCCGCGAGGATCGCGGGCATCAGATTCTCGCTGCCTCGCGCGCGGCGCTCGACTTCTTCAATCGCCGCGGTCGATTTTGCGGCGTCACGGCGCGCACGCAAACCATTCAACCGCGCGACTTGAGCGGGTTCGATTTCCGGATCGATGCGCAGGGTGGGAATCGGCTGCTCGGCATCGGCCTGAAAACGATTCACGCCGACGACGATCTGTTCGCCCGATTCGATGGCGCGCTGATATTGGTACGCCGACTTCTGAATCTCCTGCTGCACGTAGCCGGTTTCGATGGCGCGCAACATGCCGCCCAAGGCGTCGATTTTCGCGATGTAATCTTTCGCGCCGGACTCGATTTCGTCAGTCATTTTTTCGATAGCGTACGATCCACCCACAGGATCGACGGTGTTCGCTACGCCGGTTTCCTGCGCGATGATCTGCTGGGTGCGCAATGCAAGTAACGCCGCGCGCTCGGTGGGCAGCGCCAGCGCTTCGTCGAGCGCATTGGCGTGGAGCGACTGGCAACCGCCGAGAACCGCCGCAAGGCACTGCACCGCCGTCCGCACCAGATTATTTTCCGGCTGCTGCGCGGTGAGCGACGAGCCCGCCGACTGCGCGTGAAAGCGCAGCATCATCGAGCGCGGATCGCGCGCGCCGAAGCGGTCGCGCATTAGCCGCGCCCACAAACGCCGCGCCGCACGGAATTTCGCAATCTGCGCCAGGAATTCGTTGTGGGCGTTGAAGAAAAACGAAAGCTGCGGCGCGAACTCGTCCACTTGCAGCCCGGCCGCAACGGCCGCTTCCACGTAAGCGATCGCGTTGGCGATGGTGAACGCCACCTCCTGCACGTCGGTTGAGCCCGCCTCGCGAATGTGGTAGCCGGAAATCGAGATGGCGTTCCAGTTGGGAAGTTCGCTGCGGCACCAGGCGAAAATGTCGGTGACGATGCGCATCGCCGGGCGCGGCGGGTAGATGTACGTTCCGCGAGCGATGTATTCCTTCAAGATATCGTTCTGCACCGTGCCGGAAAGCCGCTTCAGGTTTGCGCCCTGTTGCTTGGCCACGGCCACGTACAGCGCCAGCAAAATCGAGGCGGTGGCATTGATGGTCATCGACGTGGACACGCGATCGAGCGGGATGCCGTCGAAGAGCAACTGCATGTCTTCGAGCGAGTCGATGGCCACGCCGACTTTGCCGACTTCACCGAGCGCCAGCGCGTGGTCGGAGTCCATGCCGATTTGCGTGGGAAGATCGAATGCGACGGAAAGGCCGGTCTGGCCCTGCGAGAGAAGATAGCGGTAGCGGCGATTTGATTCGGCGGCGCTGCCGAAGCCGGCGTACTGGCGAGTGGTCCAGAGGCGGCCGCGATACATGTTGGGATAGACGCCGCGCGTGAATGGAAACTCGCCAGGCTGGCCCAGGTCGCGCTCAGCGTCCCATGCTTGTAAATCTTCGGGCGTAATTACGCCAGGCTCGGCCAAGCCGCCGGGCGTGGCGGGTTTTCGCTCTGAAGTTGCCGCGCGCTTGTTGGAATTTTCACTCATCGTTAAGAATCGCGAAATCGAGGACCGCTCAGCGCACGCGCTTGGCGCGGCGGAACGAGCCGAACGCGAATGCGCCCATCATCAGCGCGTACACGGCGCCGACGCCCATCATCCACACCGACGGCCCGTGCTTCCACTCTTTCCAGACGATATAGCCGCCGTACGCGGCGAATACTCCGAACAGCGCGCCGGTGGTCTCGTGAAACAACTGCTTGGTGATGCGCCAGAAGACGCGCAGCGTCACGATACACGAGCGCACGAAGGCCGATATCATCCGCGCGGACATAGCCCAATTTTAGTGCGGTTCTGCGCCGTAACGAAATTGTATTTCGACCGCGCTCGCCCATAGGGCAGCCACTATCGATTTCGGCGATTCGCGGTTGCGCGGCTATACTCTCCAGATGGTTTCGGACGCTGAACTGCTTTCCGCGTTGCGCCGCTACTGGGGTTACGACTCCTTCCGTCCCTTGCAGCAGCGCATCGTGCGCAGCCTTTTGCAAGGGCGCGACGCTTGCGTGGTGATGCCCACGGGCGGCGGAAAATCGCTGTGCTACCAACTGCCCGCGGCGCTGCTCGATCAACAAACGGTGATCGTGATTTCGCCACTGATTGCGCTGATGCAGGACCAAGTGGCACAACTCGGTGAGATGGGTATTTCAGCGGCGGCGCTCAATAGCACGCTCGCCGACGCGCAGCAGTCGAAGTTGATTGACGAGACGCAACGGGGGCGTTTCCGGCTCCTGTACGTTTCGCCCGAACGGCTGGCGCGGCCCGATACGATCGAGTGGCTGGCGCGTACGCCGGTTTCGCTTTTCGCTATTGACGAAGCGCACTGCATTTCCGAATGGGGCCACGAATTCCGTCCGGAATACCGGCAGCTCAGCCGGCTGCGCGAACATTTTCCAGATCGGCCAATCGCCGCGTTTACGGCCAGCGCCACGCAACGCGTCCGGCACGACATTCTCGTGCAGCTGCGGTTGCGCGAACCGGAGAAATACATCGCCAGCTTTCACCGCCCCAATTTGAGCTACCTGGTGAAAGCGTGCGACGGAAAAACGCAAGGCGATTTGCTGCTGCGCGCGCTGCGCCGGCATGAGGGAAACAACGTGATCGTCTACTCGCCCACCATCAAGCGAGTGGGCGAGACAGTCGCGCATCTCGCGGAGAAAGGCATTCCCGCCATCGGCTATCACGGAAAAATGGAGGCAGCGGAGCGCAAGGAAAATCAGGAGCGGTGGATGTCCGACGACGTGCGCGTGCTGGTGGGCACGATCGCGTTCGGACTGGGCATCAACAAGGCGGCAGTGCGGGCGGTGATTCATCTGTCGCTGCCGAAATCGATCGAGCAGTATTACCAGGAAGCGGGCCGCGCTGGACGCGATGGGCTTCCGGCCGATTGCCTGCTGCTTTGGCAGAAGCGCGACGCCGGCTTGCTGGCGCATTTCATCGGTCAAATCACTGACGCGGCAGAGAAGAAACGCGCATGGGAGCGTTACGATCAGATTCGCGGGTTCGTGGAATCGGCGAGTTGCCGGCATCTGCAGATTTGCCGCCATTTTGGCGAACACCCGAAATGGAAATCGTGCTCGGCGTGCGACGTCTGCTGCGGCGAGCCGGAATGGCTTTTGCAGCCGCTGCCTGCTGCGGTGCGCAAACCGAAACGCGCGGAGCAGGCTTTCGAAGGCGATCCTGAGCTGTACGCCGCGCTGCGCGAGTGGCGTCTAAACTCCGCGAAACAGCGCAAGGTGCCGGCGTTCACGGTGATGCACGACCGGTCGCTTGAGGAACTCTGCCGGGTGCGGCCGGGGAGCCTCGCGGAGTTGCGCGGGGTGCACGGTTTCGGCGAGCGAAAAACGGCCATGTACGGCACGGAAATTTTGGAACTGCTGGCTCGGTTTCGCCCAGCCAAGCGCACGGGCGCGGATTCGGGTGGAGCGGCTGTGCCTAGGGGCAGGTGAGGGACAGGTAACCTCCGCGAAGCGTCTTGCTTGCACGGCCTTGTTTCGTGCTTGCCATCACTTTAAAATTGCTGTACGAAGGGCATTCAACAGGAGGTACGCCCTTGCAACTCGACGACCGCATGAAACAACTACTGCGCGAACTGGGGCACGCCATCAACGACAGTGTGTCCGATTCCGAGCGCATCGCCGAGGCCATAGCCGGAATTCGTGCGGCCGGATTCGAGATCGTGCTGAAGCTAGACGCAACCATCGGACTAGCGAGGCGATCGTCGGCGGAAGCGGCACGGATGACCACGCAGGACCGGCGGTTTTTGGAGTCGCTGCATATTCGGGTCGATGAAGAAATATTGGAAGAAGAAGCTCCGGCGGAGAAGATCGAAATCACGCCGCAAGACATCAAGTTTCTGAAGTCTTTGAAGATCTCCTTCGATGAAGACATCTAGAATTCTCGCGTTCGTGCTGGTGCTGGCCGGCGGACTGGCCATTCCAGCTGGAGCTGCGCGCGCACAAGCACAAGCCGCTGCAGCGGCCGCCGCGGCTTCGGTGGTAGCCAAGACAATCACCCGCGCCTATCATGCGATAACCTCCAAGCCCAGTGGTGACTGGCTCACCGCTGATGTGATTCACTTCGATTCGCATTCCATGATCGTCCGCGAAGCCGATAACGAGCGGATGATTCACACGTTCACGTACGCTTCGACGCTGCAGCCGAAGGTGCAGACGCTGGTGGATAAAGGCGGCTATCAATACGGCGATCAAGTGAAAATATTGATCCAGCCGGGGCAAAACGTAGCTTTGGAAATTCACGGCAAGCCGTCCAAGCCACAGTAGATCGCACCCCTTAGCGACGTCCGCAGAATTATGATTCGCCCTCCCGCGGTGGCCGGCCGTTTTTATCCTTCCGATCCTGAAAAACTGACCCAGCAGATTGAGCAGTTCGTTTCGGTTAAAGGCTCCGGGGAAAAAGTGCGCGCGCTGGGATGCATGGTGCCGCACGCGGGTTATATGTACTCGGGACAGGTAGCGGGAGCCGTCTACGCGTCGATTGAGATTCCCAGGAAATGCATTCTGCTGGGCCCGAGACATTTTCCGCGCGGCGAGCCGATGGCCATTTTGACCGAGGGAAGCTTTTTGACGCCGCTGGGCGAAGCGAAAATCGACCCGGAGCTTGCAGCGGCGCTGGCGCACGAGTGTACGCGGCTGCGGGAAGACGCCGTAGCGCACGAGCGAGAACATTCACTGGAAGTGCAGATCCCTTTCCTGCAATTTTTGGAGAAAGACTTTCGATTTGTGCCGGTGGTGCTGGCCACGGACCGCTACGGGGCGATCGAGGAGCTAGGGCGGGCGGTGGCCAAGGTGATTGCGGCCGCTGGTGAACGCGTGCTGGTGGTCGCAAGCACGGATATGAATCACTACGAAAACGACGAAGTCACGCGCGCGAAGGACGGGCGCGCCATCGAACGAATTTTGGCGCTTGATCCGCGCGGACTGTACGACACAGTGCGCAGCGAGGGAATTACGATGTGCGGCTACGCGGCGACCACCGCGATGCTGGTGGCCATGCGCGAAGTGGGAGCCACGGAAGCGCGGCTGGTGCGCTACGCGACGTCTGGAGATGTGAGCGGCGATCGCGAGCAGGTAGTCGGCTACGCAGGCGTAGTGATCCGCTAAAGCGCCTTCGCTAACGAAAGCTGAGACGGAGAAACTCTCAACTCCGGGCGACTCTTTCGTCTACTCGATAGTAAAGGCCAGCGAGTGGGTGGTGCCGCCATTGCAGCCGCCACCATTCGAACAGGTCGTCGCCGTGAGGCTCGTCATAAACGGAGAGCCGGTGGGACCTCCACCGCTGCCGTTGTTGGTGGGCGAACCGGCGCTCCCGCTGCATCCTGCAAATACAAACAGAGCGAAGGCCACCAGCGCGAGTGCCGTATTCCAACGGCGTTGGCGCAAGCGCAAACCGAGGAGCAGGAGCGCGGCGAAGCAAGCAAGACCAAACGCGAGTTCCGTTCTGCCTGGCCAACTGGCTGGGCCAGCGGGATCGCCCATGCGTCCGGGAACCGAGGCGATCGTGCCGGTCACAGTAACGGTGACTGTGGTGGCGCCGCTGAGCGTAACCGGGCTGGCGGGATTAAAGCTGCACGTATCGCCGGTAGGCAATCCGGGGCAGATAAGGTTCACCGGGCCGGGAAAGCCGTTCTGCGGCGTGATGGTGATGGACATCGTTCCCTTGCCGCTCGAGCCAATGTTCACGGTCGGATTTGATGAAGTGATGGAGAAATCAGGCGAGCCTGAAGCCGGTGTCCATACGTTAGCACTGGCCAGATTAAAGGCGTTGATGCTGCCGAGGCCGGTGGCGAGATCGTAGCCGGTGCCGGCGTTGTACGAGTACTGCGACGGGTTCGTTCCGGTCCCGAGGATTCCGTACAACTCGCTGGACGAGGTCGCGTGGCAATCCTGCGAGGGAGTGGCGCCGTATGCGCACGTCATGGCGTTGGTGCCGGTAGTCACGTCGTAGAACATGCAGCTTGGAGTCGGGGCGGACGAAAGGCACGTATTCGATCCCTGGCTCGCCAGGCTATAGAGGATTGGGTCGATATTGCCCTGCGGACCGCCCGCTTTCTGGTCGATCAACGCCACAATTCCTGCGAGAACCTGCGCAGAGACGGACGTGCCGCCGGCGCCATAGATCGTTCCGTTTAAGCTGCACGTTTGCGATGGACTGGAGAGATCGGACTGGCAGACATAATAAAAGCTCGCGGAAATCGCGCCCGTTCCCGCGAACAACGAAATGTCCGGGAGGTCGCGTGCGCTGTCATTTGGCGTGACGCCTGCCTGCCAACTCGGCTTGGGGTAAAAGGCGCTCACGCCTCCAGCGCCGCCCGAGGGAACGACGAATCCGTTTGTAGCCAACGTCGTGTTGTTGCAGGCCGCTTCCTGCGTTGAGCCGAATTGCGCGTTGAGCGGCGCGGTGGAAAAGACCGCGTTGGTGCACGATTCGTTCCACGCGGCTTCCGGGATGTAGCCCTTTGCTGACGCCTGCGAAGCGGAGTTCTGCGTGGAATTCCAATACTGGGTCGCGTTGGTCACGTCGTTGAAATCGGTGCCGCCCACGGCAACGTCATAAGGCGTGGAGGCTAGGCCATTTACCTGGAGTCCACTCGTTGCCGGTTGTGGAGTGGCGGAGCTGGCAACATTCGCATCGCAACCAGCCGAGCCATTGTCACCGGAAGCGATCAGCACGGTGATGCCCTCCACTGCTGCTTGTTGCCAGAGCGGACCATAGAAATTCCCGACACCGGCGTTTTCGCATGCGCCGAAACTATAGCTCAGTACGGGCGCGAGATTGTTGTCGATAATATATTGCGCAGCCAAATCGCCGCCGAAGGTGGTGTTCGAGGAAGGCGCGATGACCAGATCGATGGTCGCGTTCTTAGCGACGGAGCCGGACCATTCGACGTCCAGGGCAGCTTCGGATTCGTCGCCGTTGAGACCGGGATCGGTGCCGGTGGCGAGGATCACGTCTGGATTTTTCGCCGGGAGGCCCATCAGACTGCGGTAGGTGCTCACATCAGACATGTTGATGTTGCTGTCGTTGGCGATGGCGATGGTTTCTCCGGTGCCAGTCGTCCCGGCGCTCCAGAGCGGGGCCACGCTGTAGATCGTCGCGAAATCGGAGGGCGTAATCATGTAACACGTGGGACTGGCCGCACTTTCGAAGGTCTGCACAGCGCTGCACGGCTGGCCGCTAGGGAAGGTGTACTGCGGCGATGGCTTGGCCTGTGAACTGGAGCGCGCTGGCAGAACTTGCCGTACGATACGGCTCAGCGGCTTGGGGAAGAAACTGTTGAGCGAACGGAAGCCGGCGACCACCGGAGCAAGCGCCGCGGGAATTTCCGGATTGGTTGCGTTAGCCCAATGCTCCTCGCCGCTAGGAAAAACGTAACGATGTATCTGCGTGTTAAAGGCGCTCTGGACTTCTCCCGCGCTGCCGGAAAATTCGATCACGGTGCGGCCGTTGGAAACGCTATCAATGCTGAAACCATGCGATTCGAGCCAATTCTCGATGGTTTGAATGTCCTGGTCGGAAGGGCCGAACTGGGCGCCGAATTGGGATGGCGTCAGCCAACGATGATAATTTGGCGAAGTGCGGTCCTGCTGCTGGGCGAGGAACGTATCGAGCGCGGCTTCCTGCTGCGGGCTGCGCTTGAGCAGCAGCATGATGCGGCTCATCGATAGGCTGGCTGGCGCAAGGCCGCGGTCGTATTCGGGGCGGGCTAGCGGATGGACGCTGCCGCGGAGGATGACGCGGTCCGAGTCGTTGATCGCTTGCGTGATGCGCGGGGCGGATGAGTTTACCTGAGCCGCGAGTGGCAGCGCGGCCAAGGATGCAAGTAGCCCTGCGGCGATAAGGCATTTGGCCGAGGAAAGAATTGGTCTTCGCATGGTGGTTTAATTCGGATGCTACCAGCCTCTGGAAAGGATGGATACGCCAAAGAGGCTCGTGTAGCGAAGTTAGCTGTCCTCATGGATACGTATCCTGCAGGTGCGTATAACTGTCCTTTGCGCTCCGAGAAGCATTCCGTTTTGGCAGCTTAAAAGTTCCCGCAAAGGGGCCGTTTAGGGCGCGGAAAGTTTAAGCCGAGCCCTGGAACGGCAGCCTATATTTAGTTCAGCTGGCTCAGATCAAATATGGCTTTGGCGGCTTGTCCACCGGGAACCGAGATGGCGATGCTCACCGGAGCAGAGCTAAATTGGCTGGCGCTGAACGTAAGCTCGGCTTCAACGCCATAAGGCCACGGCCGTTTGCTGCCCGTATAGAGCGTGCTGTAGGTAACATTTGAGTACCGCAAGAGATGGGATTGCGAGACGGAGATCGACGAGTGCCGGGCCAGTCGATCGGGCTCAACGTAGGAAGCATCGGGGACAACCGGGAAGTTGAACCAGACGCGGACGATGACCGGCAGTACGCGGCGTGGGTATTCCTGATCGATGTCGACGCTATTTTGATTAACCATATCGTAACGGGAATTCTTTACAATTTGCGCGTAGGGTGTGAGCAATTGGACTTTGACAATACCGAGTTGCTTGCTCCACGAGGACAGTACCTGAGAGTACCGGCCAAGGAAGAAGTCCGCTTGCTCGTGGTGGCGACCGAGAAAATAGGCTTCGCGGACGGATTCGGGGCTGAGTGGCTGTTGGTAAGCGGCTGAGACGGTTGAGAGCGCCACCAGCGCCAGCAAAGCAGTTCCAAGTCGACAAGGCAGTCTGGATCGCATGGCTTGTGGCTCCGGTACGGATTCGCTCGACGCGGTAGTATCTCGCTTTTTCGGGCTGGTGGTCGCCACGAGGACCGCATCGGTGCGGAAAACGCCAAGTAGTCCCCGATCAGCGACTTGAGCGAATGTGGCCGGCGAGTGTGCGAGCGCGGTCGCGGGCGATATTGAGGAGTGTGGTGTCGGCAGCGAGGCGGTCCAAGTCGGGCAGCAGCTCGGCGGGGTCGGGAATCGACTTCTGATCGTAATCCTGTTCGACGCGCTGGATGACATCGTAGACGCCGAGCTTGTCGTAGCGCATGGTGCGCTGGAGGTCGGAAATGTCGATTTCCTCGCGCGTGAGATTTTCGAACAGATCGAGGATCTGCGTGGCGGAGGGATTGGTGGAATAGTTGAAAGTGGTTTGGTAAAGCTGCGAGCCGTTCTGGTAGATGAACGTTTTTTCGCCGAGATTGGCGATGCGGCGGTGAATTTCGAGATCGACGCCGTTGAAATCGTGCAGATCTCCAGCCAGGTCGAAAATGCGCTGGACGACCGACTGGCTCAGCTGAAAGGGCTGCGGGCTGGGATCGTCGGAAAGCTGGCGAATGTCGGCGGTGCAGGCGCCGTTTTCAGCGACCTTGATCTCGACGAACTCGGGATAGCTGGATTTGAAAACTTTTCGAAAGGTGACAGTCGCACCGCTGACGGGAGTCGTCTGCGCCAGCACACCGGGAGCGCTGGCGAGAAACACCGCAGCGAGCGCCCACACCCACCCGGAATGGACACGCGAAATCATCCCGCAAGGGCGTAGCTTACCGCAAACCGAGCTAACGGGAGCCAAAAGAGTGAAAAATCTGGAAGCAGGCGTCAATCGGCGCTGGTGGCTCGCGTCACCGAGGAGCGAGGTACACCTGGAGAAACACAACCGCGGGTGGCAGTGGCGAGGCGTTCGCGCGCGCGGGACAGATGCGCATGGCACAGCGCGACGGCAAGAGCATCAGAGGCATCCGCAGGCTCGGGGATTACGTCCATAGCGAGGAGCGAGCGGACCATTTGCTGAATCTGCTGCTTCGACGCAGCGCCAAAACCCGCGACGCTCGCCTTGATTTCGCGAGGCGAATAGCTGTGCGCGGGAATTTGCGCTTGGGCGGCGGCGAGCAGCACCACACCGCGCATTTCGGCAAGCTTCAACGCGGTGCGCATATTTAGCGAGGTGAAAACGGATTCGACGGCGACGGCGTCCGGCTGGAATTGTTCAACGAGGTTGGAGATCAGCAGATGGATTTCGCGCAGGCGAAAGCCGAACGCCAACTGTCGAGGTAATTTAAGCGCGCCGAAGCGCATACAAGTAGCTCGCGAGCCGTCTGTTTGAATCACGCCATAACCGATGGCTCCGGCGACGGCGGGATCGACGCCAAGGACGCGCAGCTTACACTCGACAGCGGATTGCGGCGAACGGGAAATCATCGAACGCGCAAGTGTATCCGCTGGATGGAAGCGAAAGGTAGAGAATTCTAAGTGGAGAGGTGCGGTAGAGGAACTAGCGTCGAGGGCAGACACCGCGGTTCAGCAGCAAAAGCTGGGCCAGAAGTGAAGCGCTTGTGTGATAAGAAAAAATAGGAGCTTCAGCGGCTAAAGCCGAACCGATTTCACTGCCTGATGTCATGGCTGAACGCCATGACCCACAAAGATTCACAAGCGAGACACCAGTGCCACACAGCCGCGCTCGATTCACGCCACGGGTAACCAGAGCTTCGGCCGCGGGAACCGCAGCGAGCCGAAGCGCTAACTGGCGACTGCCGCTTGAAGTTCTTTTTCGTCGATGTCGAAGTTGGCGTAGACGTGCTGGACATCATCGTGATCTTCGAGCGCCTCAACCATGCGCAGCATCTGCTGCGCCTGCGAGCCGGTGAGTTTCACGTAATTTTGCGGCAGCCAGGATACTTCAGCGGACGACGGATTGATTCCCGCAGCGACCAGCGCTTCGCGAATTTTTTCCAGCGCTTCGGGCGGAGAGATGACCTCCCAAGCGGAGCCATCGTCGCGCAGGTCTTCGGCACCGGCATCGAGCACGATGCTCATCATTTTTTCTTCGTCGGCGAGCTCTTTGGGGACGACGATATCGCCCTTGCGGTCGAACATCCAGCCAACAGCGCCGGTTTCCGCCATGTTCCCGCCGTTTTTCGAAAACATGTGACGGATCTCGCTGACAATGCGGTTGCGATTGCTGGTGACTACCTGAACGAGAACGCCAACTCCGCCAGGGCCGTAGCCTTCAAACATCACTTCATCGAGGCTTTCGCCTTCGAGCTGCCCAGCACCGCGCTGGACGGCGCGCTCGATATTGTCGTTGGGCATGTTTTCGTTTTTGGCCGCGGAAATGGCGGTGCGCAGGCGCGGGTTGGTATCCGGATCCGCGCCGCCGACGCGAGCGGCGATCGTCAATTCCCGGATTAGCTTGGTGAAAATCTTGCCGCGACGGGCGTCAGTTGCCGCCTTTTTGTGTTTGATTGTGGCCCATTTTGAATGTCCAGACATGAATCAACCTTTAATGGGAAGTGTGGCAGCAGCGCCGTGTAGCTCTTGCCGCGACAGTTTAGCAGCCGCCCACAGGCACGCGCAAGGGTCCGGCAATGGCGGGACTTTCAGCGGATTAGCTTGGATGACCTCGCGCGTGCTATGGTCCCGAACCAAAATGGCGCATTGGATCTGCCGCAAAATAAAAGCGCGGCGCCCGTGCTGCGCGCCGCGCCTGATTCGTTGCCAATTCTGCCAAGCCGAATAGCGCTGGGGAATTACGACCGAGCGACACCCAGGCGAGCGACCCCCAGGCGAGCGGCCGAGCGCTTCCGCCGGAGCATGAATAGCCCCAGCAAACCCACGCCAAGAAGCGCAATCGATGACGGCTCTGGCGTCGTGACGATTGCAGCTGAGCCAGAAAGAAAATCGAAGGTCGCCCCGGTCAGGATGTCCGCACCGACGGACGGAGGATACCCGTACAAGGTACTGACCGGATCGGTTATCAATGTTCCGTCGAACGGTTGCGATGCACTGAAAGCCAGTTGCAGGACGCCTACGTTCGTATTGTTCGGACCTGGCACCATGAAATCCAAGGCGTCAATACCGCTCGGAAAGCCTTGAGCTGCGATTGACTCTGATGGATCACCTCCCGTGCCGGCGAATATGCCGAGTGGCGTCGTAAACGACCAGCCGCCGACGATGAGCCCGGTATCTTGGTCAATGCTGTAGTTGCCAGTGACGGGTGACGAGGCCGTGCAGGTGCTGCCCGAAACCAAGCAAGTGGTACCTGTGAAAGTGATGTTTACAATGTCTGTGTTATCAGCGGCAGCGGGACGAGGCAGAAACAGCAAACAAAACGCCACAGCCGCCAGCATATATAGCGCGCGGCGGATCAGTCCGGAACTCGACATATATTCCTCCCAAGGCCACTGGCTCGAAACAGGCAGCGCGCTCAAGCCATACGACCCCTTCACGACGGCTACTCGGGCATCTGCTCACGAGCCCTCATTGCACCCGTGCCTGCGCTTTTACGGGCACGCGAAGTTCCATTTTAGCACACGCTGAAAATAAAAGGCTTATCTTAAGGAACTTCCAAATACGTGAACATCTGAGCAACAACCAGTTCCAGAATACGAAAACATTTACCATCGCCTGGAATAACAGCGCTTCGGCAAGCTCAGGTAAATCACTGATACGTAGCTCTCTGTTAAAGCCGCAGGCGATTGCGATGCAGACCAAAGGGGGAGAATCGACACTTCGACAAGTTTTCACCGCGGGTTCACCACGCAATAACACGGCGGGTGTATCTATAGCACGGCTCTCAGAGAGTTGCCGCCACGGGGAGCAGCCAGAGCTCACCACACAGCCGGCACTTTCCGCAGATGCAGCGACCCAAACTCGGAACTCAGGAGCAAGCGAGACCGGCAGCGACATCCTCCGCGGTACCCTCACCCTGAACGCCCCCCTGGCTCGTCCCACTCACCCCTGGGACGGGCCAGATCCTTTTTCGACGAGTCTCCGCGACTAGCCGGATGTATGCTGGAACGGCAGCGGAGCTTGTGTGCCCACTGAAGTTAGCAGCCGCTCGCGATTGGAGAAATCCATTGGCTCGGACGCCCCGCAGCGTGGCGCTTACTCAGGTGATGGAATGGGACGACGGAGCTATCCGCCGCAAGGAAGACTATCTGGCGGCGGAAGAACCGCTCGAAATTCGCATCGGCGAGAATCCCTTGAGCGTGACGATGCGAACGCCGGGAAACGATTTGGAATTGGCGGTGGGATTTCTGTTTACCGAAGGAATCGTCGAGCGGCGCGCGCAGATTCTGGAACTGGAGGAAAACGCCGGCGAGAATGCAGCCAATCGCGGCAATGCAGTGCGCGCGAAACTGACGCCAGAGGCGATGCCGGATTTCGGCAAGATGCGCAGGCACTTTTTCGCCTCATCGAGCTGCGGAATTTGCGGAAAGGCGTCGATTGACGCCGTGCGGGCGCGAACGCTTGCGCCGCCGAGTGCGGCATTTCGGCTCGATCCGGAAGCGCTGATTGGCATGCCGGACGCACTGCGGGAATCGCAAGCGGTGTTCGGCCGCACGGGCGGCTTGCATGCGGCGGCGTTATTCGACGCCGCAGGCGAGTTGCTGGTGTTGCGAGAAGATATCGGACGTCACAACGCGGTCGATAAGGTTGTCGGCTGGGCGCTGCTCGACGAGCGCGTGCCGCTTTCGAGCACGGTGCTGCTGGTGAGCGGGCGCGGCGGCTTCGAAATCGTACAAAAAGCGATCGTGGCGGGGCTGCCGGTGCTGGCCTGCGTGTCGGCGCCGTCGAGCCTGGCGGTGCAGCTAGCTCGCGAGTTGGGTCAAACGCTGATTGGATTTCTGCGCGGCCGACGATTCGTGATTTATGCGGGCGAAGATCGAATCGCGGAATCCGCAAAAGCGGCGCGCGACTAGTTCACAGCGGCTTCGCGAGCGTTCCGTCCCGGTACAGAGTCCCACTCGACGATCATCGCGCGGAAAGCGTCGAGCAGCGCGCGATCCCACCAACCGCGCTTGGCTTCTTCTTCCATGATGGCTAGGGCCACCGCCGAAGCGGACGCTTTGCGATAGGGACGATCGGTGGTGAGCGCGTCGAAAACGTCCGCGAGCTGCAAGATCGCTGCAGTAACAGGAATATGGGAATTGTGCAATCCGTCCGGATAGCCAGAGCCGTCGTGTCGCTCGTGGTGATGGCGGATGATGGGCAACACCAATCGAAAAGTGCGCAGAGGCGCGCAGATGGTTTCGCCGACGACCGGATGCTTGCGCATGATCAGAGTCTCTTCAGGTGAAAGCGGGCCGGGCTTCAGCAAAATCGCGTCGGACACGGCCACTTTGCCAATGTCGTGGACGATGCCAGCGCGACGCAGGGCGCGAATCTGATCTTCGGGCAATCCCAATTTTTCACCCAGGCGCGCGGACATTTCGGCAAGCCGCTCGCAATGCCCGCTGGTGTAGGGATCGCGCGCTTCGATGCTGCGCGCCAAACTGAATAGAACAGATTCGGCGTGTTCCAGTTCATCGGTGAACAGCTTCAGGCGCACCAGCGAACGAACACGGGCGAGGAGTTCGTTGATATCGATGGGCTTGCTAAGAAGATCATCGGCGCCGGAGTTGATGCCTTGGATACGATCCTCGGTGGCAGAAAGACCGGTGATGAGGACCACGGGGGTGAGGCGCGTTTCGGGTCTCGCTTTGATTTGGCGGCAAACTTCAAATCCGCTCATTCCGGGCATCAGGATATCGAGCAGGACAAGATCCGGACGGAAGCTTACGCACGCGGAGAGCGCTGCGTGGCCATCGCTCGCTTCGCAAACTTCGAAACCTTCTCGCCGCAAAAGGACTGCTAGCGCGGCGCGAGCCGCAAGTTCATCGTCTACAATTAGAATTCTTTCAGCCATTCGTTGCGCGGAGCGCGCTCCAGACGAAGATGTTGTGTGTGGCACGACCCGAACCGGCAGACATAAGCACGCACTGGGCGAGCGCGGAGTTGGGGATCATTTCGCCGTCCGTCCGAATAAATGTATCCTGTCCGGTACTCTGGGACAACATGCAATCACATCGCCATCGCATTCGGGTCGCGCCAAGGATTCCAGGAAACCCGCGAGGTCCTGTTAATTAAGATGAGAAATGTGAAGAGAACGTTGACTGAGGAGTCTTTGCGAGAAGTGGGGACGCGGCTGCAACAGGCGCACAGGGCTTTCCAGCGCCGCTATCCCGGCGCGTCGGCGGAGCATCAACCCGTCCACGTGGTATATGGCGGAGCGCACCTTTTTCGTTCCAATACGATCCGGCGGTTGGGCGATATGGCGCTGAAATCGATAAATGATTACGCACCAGATTTTGCCAATTTCGCCAAAGCCTTGGGCCTGCCCGGCGCCGAAAAACTTCCCACTGCACCCGACGCAATAGCGACGATCGCGAAGTCAGTGGAAGCCGATCGGACCGCTGCGAGGCGGGAAAACCGCGCGGCATGGTTCGCGCACACGGTCTATCAACGCGTGCGCGAAAAGCTGAGGCGCGAGCCAGTCGAGGATTTCCGCGTCGATTTCGAGGACGGATACGGCATTCGGCCGGACGATGAAGAAGACGGGGACGCCGCGGCTGCAGCTGAACAGATCGGCGTAGCGAAAAACGACGGGCAGCTTCCGCCGTTCATGGGTATTCGCATCAAGCCATTCACCGAAGAGCTGCGAGAACGCAGCATCCGCACGCTGGATATTTTTCTAACCGAGCTGGCCGAACGAACGCGCGGCGAGTTGCCGAATCCGTTTTACATCACGCTCCCGAAGGTTACGCTTCCCGACGAAGTGGCGGCGCTGGCGGATATCTGTTCGCGTCTGGAGCCGACGCTCAACCTGGAGCCCGGCGCGCTGCGGATTGAAATCATGATCGAAACCCCTCAAGCGATTCTGAACGAACGCGGCGAGGCGAATCTGCTGCCACTCGTGAGCGCGGCCAGAGGACGTTGCGTAGCGGCGCATTTCGGGCCGTTCGATTACAGCGCGTCACGCAATATTGCTTCGGTTCACCAGCCGATGCGGCATTTCGCGTCTGATTTCGCGCGCGAGATGATGCAGGTGGCGCTGGCGAGCACGGGAATTCGGCTCGCCGACGGTCCGACGAACATCATGCCGATTCCTCCACATCGGGCCAAAGACGGCGCGCAGCTGAGCGTTCGACAAGTTGAAGAAAATCGCGCGGCCGTGCACCATGCATGGAAAATGCATTTCGACAACATCAGCCGCTCGATGGCGCACGGCTTTTATCAGGGCTGGGATTTGCATCCTGCGCAGCTGCCACCTCGCTATGCAGCAGTCTACTCGTTCTTCCTCGAAAACCTCGAACCCGCGGCGGAGCGGTTGCGAAATTTCGTCGAAAAAGCGGCGCAAGCGACTCGCGTAGGGCAAGTGTTCGACGATGCTGCGATGGCGCAGGGGCTGGTGAACTATTTCCGGCAGGCGATTAGTTGCGGGGCGCTGACTGCCAGTGAAGTGCAGGAGCTCACCGGAGTATCGGAAACGGAATTACGTAGCGGATCGTTTTTGAAAATTCTGGAAAACCGGCGATAGACATTTGCGCCGACTCTAGTGCATGGGGGCGCGGCGACCACGGCCTTTTGCGGCTTTCATGAGGAACAGCAGCGGAATCACCGATAGAGAGATCATGCTCATGACCCAGAAATTGTCGACGAACGAAAGCATCATAGCCTGGCGCTGAAGCTGCGCATAAATCATCTGCCGGGCCATGACTGCGGCGTGCCCCGCGTCCAGGCCGCGCTCAACGAGCATATGCGTGATGCGCAGCAGCGCCGCTTGATAGCCGTGGTTCATGGGAGTGAGATTGGGCACAAGCCGTGCCTGGTGAAACTGCGCGCGGCGGTCGAGCATGGTGGTAACGAACGAGATGCCGGTGCTTGCTCCGATGTTGCGCGCGAGATTGATGAAGCCGGTGGCGTTGTTGGTTTTCGCAGGCGGCACGAAGGAAAACGCCATCACGTTGATAGGCACAAAAAGAAACGCCGTGCCGGTTCGCGAAATCACCCAGTCGAGAACGGTGGTACGCATGCCGACTTCCAGGCTGAATGTCGATAGCTGCCATAATCCGATGGAGATAATGCATAAACCAAACACCACGATCCAGCGCGCCTCGATCTTGCCGAGCAACCAGCCCACGAAGGGCAAGATACCGAGCAAGACTAGCCCTCCGGGAAGCAGAACTAGACCGCTTTGCATGGCGGTATAGCCCATTAAGGTTTGCAGCATGAGGGGCAGCAGCACCGTCGTGCCGTACATCACCACGCCGAGCACGTACATCATGACCGTGGAGATCGCGAAGTTGCGGTCCTTCAGCAACCGCAGCTCGACCACGGGATCCTTTACGTGAAGCTCCCAGAAAATCAGCACGATCAGAGCCGTGGCCGCGATCACCGTGCCCCACACAATAAAAGACGACCCGAACCAATCGTCGTGCTCGCCTTTATCCAAAACCACCTGCAGAAAACCGAGGCCAACGGCAAGCAGGCCGAGGCCAATGAAATCAATGCGCAATCCGTCTTTGATCGATTTGCGAATGGCGCCGTCGGCATCAACAATCAGCACCGACGTCAGCAGCAGCGAAATAATCCCGACCGGCACATTCAGGAAGAAAATCCAGCGCCATGTGTAGCTGTCTGTAATCCAGCCGCCGAGAGTGGGACCAATCGTGGGCGCGAGCACTACTCCCATACCGTAAATGGCCATCGCCATTCCCTGCTTTTCACGCGGGAAACTATCGACGAGGATGGCTTGTGAAATGGGCTGCAAACCTCCGCCACCAGCGCCCTGAATAACCCGAAAAAAAACCAGCAAAGGAAGTGAAGGCGCAAAACCGCAGAGAAGCGAGCTAAGCGTGAATACCAGCACGCAGCTCATGAAGAATTTCTTGCGGCCAAACAGCGTAGAAAACCAGCCGGTGAGCGGCAGGACAATCGCGTTGGACACCAGATACGAAGTGAGCACCCACGTGCTTTCGTCGACGCTGGCGGAAAGGCTGCCGGCAATGTGCGGAAGAGCGACGTTGGCGACGCTGGTGTCCAGCACCTCCATGAAGGTCGCCAGCATCACGGTGATGGCGATCAGCCACGGATTTACTTGTGGCGCAGGCTGCGCGTATTCGGCGGCGGCGTCCATGAGCCTTAGGCTTGTTCCATTGCTATTGTTGGGGCAAAGTTCTTAGACGACCTGAGATGCCCGCGCGGTTCAGGGCGCGACGAATCCGATGATGCGGAGAAATATACAAGCGAGCACCCAGACTGGGTTGCGTCAGAATAGCACGCGGCGCGGGCTGCTGGTCACATCTCCTGGGTCGTAATCCGCTGTCGCGGCGCGCGTTAAGAGCACGTTTGAGCTCTCGGTTTTTCACCGGGCAAGTCTCAAGATAGGTAGAATCGCACCATGCTTCTCCGCGGAGCCAAGGCATGGCTACGGCGATCCTCCCAATGACGCCGACTTCCACAATCCAATTCCTGCTTCTGCTGCTGATTCTGGCCTCGGCGGTCGCCGTAGTGGCACTGCGGCTGCGCATTCCATACACGGTGGCGCTGGTGGTGGCGGGACTCGTCCTTGGCTCCGTGCATGTGAAGGCGCTGGAAACTTTCTATCTGGGTCCGCATCCGAACTGGCTCACGCCGAACGTGATTCTGATTCTGTTCCTTCCAGGGCTGCTCTTCGAGGGCAGCGCCAAAATCAACATTCGGCAGCTGCGCGAAAGTCTCGGGCCGGTGCTGATGCTGGCGACCGTGGGCGTACTTATCGCCACGGTCTTTACGGGCTATGTGCTGCATTGGGCGATGGGACTGCCGCTGCTAGTAACGCTGCTCTTTGGCGCGATTATTGCCGCCACCGATCCAATTTCCGTGCTGGCGATCTTCAACGAGCTTTCCGTGGTGAAGCGGCTCTCGCTGTTGGTGGAAGGCGAAAGCCTGTTAAACGACGGCACGGCCGCGGTGCTTTTCCAGGTTTTGCTTGCCGGAGTGCTTACCGGCCAGCTGCACTTCGGCTCCGGCGCGGCGCATTTTTTCGCGTCGGTGTTCGGCGGCTCGGCCATCGGCCTCGCGCTCGGATACCTGATGAGCTTCATCACGACGCAGATCGACGATCCGCAGATCGAGATTACGCTAACGACAATTCTGGCCTACGGGTCGTACCTCCTGGCAAACCAACTGCACGTCTCTGGCGTGCTGGCCACGGTTGTGGCCGGCATCACCGTGGGCAACGTGGGCGCGAAGATCGGCATGAGCGCGCGCACGCAGATCGCCCTGTGGGCGTTCTGGGACTATTTCGCGTTCGTGATCAACTCGATTCTGTTTCTGCTGATCGGCGTCGAAGTGAAGATTGGCGAGCTTTTCCACAGGTGGCCGGTGATTCTGCTGGCCATCACAACAGCGCTGGCGGGCCGAGCGCTGGCGGTATACGGGCTGGTGCCGGTGAGCAATCTTTTCGGCCGCAAGATTCCCATGCGCTGGCGGCATGTGATGGTATGGGGCGGCCTGCACGGATCGCTTTCGCTGGCGCTGGCGCTGAGCTTGAGCGTAGATTTTCCCTACCGGCAAGACGTGCTGGCGTTCACATTTGGGGTGGTGGCGTTTTCGATCGTGGTGCAGGGGCTGACGATGAAGCCGCTACTGCACATGCTGAACATTCAAGTGAGCACCGGCACAGATGATCCCGCCGCCCACGTGGAACAGGACGCCGTTTCCTCCGCGCTTGTGGAACTCGAACAGATGTTGAAAGCTCGCGCCATTTCGCGGCCGGTCTATAACGTGCTACGCAGAGAACTGCGGGGAGAGCATGAAGACGTGAGCGCGGAGATGGAGAAACTCCGCGCATGGGACGGAGCGCGAGCTGCCACCGAAATGCACACGGCGTGGACGAGGCTGTCCGTTGCTGTCCGTCACGCCGTAAATCAAGCCGTGCGCGATGGGGAAATCACCACGGAAGCGGGCGCGCAAATCATCGATTCCACGGAGCAACAATTGGGAAAGATTATTTGGAATCACCGCTCGCAGGGCGCCAGCTGAAAGATCGCGGGCGGCCATCGATTCGGGGTGCGAATTAGCCGCTCGCTGAGGTCACCGATCAGTCGTGGGCCGCGGGACCGCTGAGTTGGACGAGAGAACCCGGGTCCGCCGAACCACCATCAAGGGTTTGCGGGGCGCGCCACGCATCCACGGCGGCTATTTGATGCACGCAAGAAACCGTGCAGCGCGGCGCGCAGCTCTTCTTGGTTAGGAATTCGCGGCGGCGCCGCTCGTCAGTATATGCCGCAAGCGGAATTCCGGGATAACCGCGCTGCTGCGAGCAGTAATGCACCAAGCCGTCTTCGCAGATGTAGAGGTAGCGCGAGCCTGCACGGCAGCGCCAGTTGTTTTCCAATCCGGCGGCGATGTTGTGCTGGAAGCCGTTGACGCGCGTGAACGAGCGCTTGCCCAGCGACATGATCTCCTCAAAAATTTCGCGCTCGCGCGGAACGAGCGGCTGCAGCTGGCCATTGCCGTCGTGAATAATGCCGACCGTGGATGTAAACCCGAGCTGGATGGCGCGGCGCGCGATGGTGAGCGCGTCCTCCGGATTGCGAACGCCGCTGCCCAGCACGGAATTAATGTTCACCTGAAATTCCGCGTGCTCAGCGAGCAGCACCAGCTTTTGATCCAGCACCTTGAGGCTTTTTTTCGAGACGTCGTCGGGCTGCACGTTGTCGATACTGATCTGCAGATATTCCAGGCCTGCGCGGTTCAGGCGCTCGATGCGGTCCGCGACCAGCAGATAGCCATTGGTGATCAGGCCGGCGATGATGCCATTCTTGCGGATGCGCGCGATGACAGCATCAAGTTCCGGGTGCAGAAGCGGCTCGCCGCCGCTGATGGTGACCACCGCGGTGCCCATGGCGCCGAGGCGATCGATGCGGCGAAACATTTCTTCGAGCGGCACCGGCTTCGAAACATCGTCGTACTCGTTGCAGTAGGTACAGGAAAGATTGCAGCGCCGCATGGGAATGATGTGCACCAGCAGCGGATGGCCCGTGGACAAGAGTCCTTTGGCCAGCATGCGGGTTTCGCGCAGCTTGCGATGAACGGCGCGCACGCGTTTGCGGATTTTCTTTTGCAGAGTCACGGATCGTTTTGCGGGGCATTTCCGGCAGCCAGCCGTATGTGGCTTGCTAAGCCACCGCGATGGATCGCACTTGGCCCCTAAGTGTCATTATGCCATACAGCTCTGGACTTGCCCTCGGCACATGAGGCCCAGTTTCGAAGTTTCTTTTCCGCTTCCGTCACGGTACAGGCAGAGGAAAGCGCCCTAAAACCTTTTCGAGAATTGCGCGCGCACCTGCTAAGATTGATTTCCGCGGCGGGTTGGGCTACGTTTTCATGCAGCGCGCATCTTAGTTCTGAGTCCAAGATCTGCTGCGGCCGGGCAGGCGTGCGGCGACGAAAGTCGTCAAGTTACAAGGGGGTAGGGGAGATGTCCGATCCGGTAGCGGAAAAAGTGATTGCTACACTCGCGTCCGTGAAACGCATCCCGGCCGACACCATTCAGCTCGACACCAATCTGCAGGATTTGGGCATCGATTCGCTGGACGTGTTTTCGATGGTATTCGAACTGGAGAACGCGTTTCAGATTTCCATTCCCGACGACGACGTGCGCTCGATCAAGACCGTCAACGACGTGGTGGAAGGAATCAGGAAACTGCTTGCCGCGGCGCCTACTGGCGCTTCCCCCAATTCAGCTCCGACGCCGGCAAGCTAGCGAATGCCGCCACGCCGCGTTGCCGTCACCGGCATCGGAATCATCTCCCCGCTGGGATCCACCCTCCAAGAAAACTGGGACGCGCTGAGCCACGGGCGTTCAGCCATCGGGCCGATCCAATCCGTGGATTGCTCCAAGCTGCGATTTCAGAATGGCGCGGAAGTGTGCGGATTCGAGCCTGCAAAACATTTTCCGGGCGGAAAAGAAGATCAGTTGGACCGCTTCGCGCAGTTTTCAGTGGTCGCCGCGCGCGAGGCTCTGCGCGATTCGGGAATCGAATTAACTCCTGCATTGCGGGAAAACTGCGCAATCATCTGCGGCTCGGCAGTCGGCGGACAAGCTGCGATTGAAAAGGGATTTGAGGATCTCTGGGTTCTTGGCCGCGGGCGCGTTCACCCGCTGACAATTCCCAAGACCATGGCGAATGCTGGAGCGAGCCACATTTCGATGGACCTTGGCTTGAGCGGGCCCACTTATACCGTTTCGACGGCTTGCTCCTCAGCAAATCACGCGATGGGCCAGGCATTTCGCATGGTTCGCAGCGGCGACGTTGAAATGGCAGTTACCGGAGGCAGTGAGGCGTTTTTTACGATCGGCATGTTGCGGTCGTGGGAAGCCATGCGCGTGGTGGCGCCGGATACTTGCCGCCCGTTCAGCAAAGACCGCCGCGGAATGATCCTGGGCGAAGGTGGCGCAATGTTGATTCTGGAGCCGTTTGAGGCTGCTCGCGCGCGCGGAGCGAAAATCTACGGAGAAATTTGCGGCTTCGGAATGACCTCGGACGCGCATCACTTGACGCAACCGACGGTGGAAGGGCCGTCGCGCGCGATGCGCGCCGCCCTGCGCGACGCGGGACTCGCTCCTGAAGAGATCGGCTACATCAATGCCCACGGCACCGGCACACCGGGCAATGACCCGGTGGAATCGCGCGCCATTCGCGCCGTGTTCGGCGCGCAAGCGGATAAAGTGGGTGTCAGCTCCACGAAATCGCTTCACGGCCACGCCCTGGGAGCTGCCGGAGCGCTGGAGGCAGTAGCGACGCTGCTCGCGATTCGCAATGGCGTCCTGCCGCCGACCGCGAACTACCTCGGGCGCGATCCCGAATGCGACCTCGATTACATTCCCAACGAGCCGCGAGTCGCAAAAGTTGGCGCGGCGCTCTCTAATTCTTTCGCATTCGGCGGCCTGAACGCCGTTCTCGCCTTCCGCGCGATCGCGTAGTAATAAGGTTTCCGAGTAGGGGATTACCGGACTTCGATTTATTCAAAACGGTGGGCGTGTTCCTGCGCCCAAGCGGAAAAATTTTTCGGATTTCGTCCCATGATTTTCGCAAAATCACTTTTGACGCTGGCTGCCTCTCCGCGCCGGATCATCTCGTAAATCTCGCCAGCTGATCGCGCTACGGCTTGCGACATACCAGAGTCGATCAGCTGCTTTACTGCGGATTCCAGTGAGATCTCGACGCAACGGATCGGCCGATGCAGCGCGCCCGCCAAGATTTCCACCTGCTCAGGAACGCTAAGTGATTCGCCACCGCTTAGGGGGAGGATTTGCTCATCGAGGGAGGACGAGGCGAGGCACTTCACTACGACCCCCGCCACATCCTCCGGCGCGATGAGCACGTCTTTCGCATCTCCGGTCGGGTTGTGAACGACTGCCGCTTGCCGGATGCTGCTGGCCCATTGAAGCGTGTTGGTCATGAAGTCGCAAGGACGCAAAATCGTCCAAGCCAGACCCGATCTTCGCAGGATATCCTCACGTTCGCGAAACCAGGCTCCCGTCCTCGTGCCGGAAAATTCCGCGACGGTACCGGATACGAAAACCACCCGTGGCGATGCGCTTGAGTTGGCCGCGCGAAGCAGCGCCTCAAATTGATCCGCCGAGCCAGCCGCCAGCAAAAAGACTGCTTGCACGCCTTGCATTGCACCGGCGAAGCTTTCCGGCTCGGTCAAATCGCCGATCGCGACGTCGACCATATCTCTCCATGCCGAGACCTTGCGAGGATCACGCGAGAAAACCCGTGTGGGCCGGCCCGCAGCAAGTAATTCGGATACCACCTCACGGCCGACATTGCCGGTCGCACCCGTGACCAAAAACATCCCGACAGCTTATACGCGCGGAATCAATGAATCAGCAGGAAAGATTCCCGTAGGCAAACGTGAGTTGGCACACGTCGGAGTGAAGCTCAAAGAAGAAAAACCGATCGGGCGCCAGCTAGAAAATCAGGTGGCGGAACATAGGCAGGATGGCGCCAGCCCAGCCACGCGGATAAATTTCCCAGTGGCGGGTCAACTCGTCGGAGAGCGTGAAGGTAATGAGCAAGCCCAGCCAAAACAGCGCTGCGACCAGCGCGATGCGTGACAGGCCCTTGTTGTATTTTACGTGCATAAAGAAGAGCACCACCAGCAGAGCCTTGCAAACGGCGATCGCCAACGCGACGACGAGGTTCCAACGGCCCATATCGACCCAAGCCATACCCGTGGTAAGAGCGGTTAAAAGCAATAGCGACACAAATATCGCCACGTACGTGCTGACCGGCACAATGTGCTCGTGAACCTCGTCCATCGCGTGACCGGCATGGCCTGTTGAGTCGGACATCAGTTTCTCCCGATTAGTGCGGATACCTTCCACCGGCTAGATACAGCAGCGGGAAGAGGAAAATCCAAATTATATCCACGAAGTGCCAATACAAACCGCTGATCTCCAGCGGTGCGAAATATTGGGAGGTGAATTTTCCTCGTCCGGCCATGCCCGTCAGCACCGCCAGCACGCCGATTCCGACGATCATGTGCAGTGCGTGCAGGCCAGTCATGAAGAAATAGAAGCACATGAACATCTGTACCTGCGGCGCGTTCGCTCCCCATTGCGGCAGGTTATGGAAGCCGACGCCCGGAATGGTGTGCTCCAGGTAGTCGTGATACCACTCAAACCGGAATTTTAGAAAGAGGAACAGGGCACCGAGGATTATCGTCAGAACCAGCCACCAGATGATGGTGCCCTTCTTTTTACCAGCCTGCGCGGAACGAATCGCCAGAGCCATCGTCAAGCTGCTGCAGATCAATACGGCGGTGTTGGTAGCGCCGAATCGCACATCCAGCAAGTGACTGCCGATGTCGAACGCCACCGGGTGCAGGGAGCGGTACACCGTGTAGGCTGCGAACATACCGCCGAAGAACAGAACTTCGGTGGCCAGGAACACCCACATTCCCAGCCGGCCAGCCTCGCGC
>Ga0307374_10003829_pt1 | contig 25473 bp, 32 predicted proteins | sample OX3MG_FD_202532 | JGI IMG/M metagenome (GOLD analysis project Ga0307374, IMG submission 202532) | Soil microbial communities from Risofladan, Vaasa, Finland - OX-3 | ecosystem: Environmental > Terrestrial > Soil > Coastal area > Acid sulfate soil | place: Finland: Risofladan, Vaasa | collected...
AAGCGAGCCGGCGGAATGGGCCTGATCAGCGGCCGGAAATCATTCCAGCGTCCGATGAAGGAGGGCATCGAGTTACTACACGCAATTCAGGACGTGTATCTGAACCAGGCGGTAACGGTCGCGTAAGGCTCGCGTTCCTCGGCAGCGGCGCGGCGTTCTCGCCTGACCGCTACAACGGAGCTGTCGTGGTCGATGGTCGCCTGCTCCTCGATGGCGGCGCGCCGCTGCTTCCGCACCTGCACCGCGTCGGCGTGGAGGCGGGCGACATCGAGGCCGTCTTTCTGACCCACTTCCACGGCGACCACACACTGGGGCTGCCGCCCTTCGTCCTGTACCGCGTCTTCGTGGACAAGCGGCCGCTCATAATCGTCGGGCCGGCCGGGGTGGAAGAAAGGCTCGAGGCACTGTGGGAGGTCAGCTGGGGACCGGACTGGAAGCGCGTCATGCGTCCCGAGTTCAAGGTGAGGTACCTGACGGCGCGGCCGTCCGGCACGGCGGCGGGGGTCAAGTACGAGACCGTCAAGCTCGACCACGGCACGGGCGGGTGCAACGGGTACCGCATCCACCTCAAGGGAAAGGTGATCGCCTATTCGGGCGACACCGAACCGACGGCTCCCCTGGACAAGCTGGTCGACGGCGCCGACGTGGCCATCGTCGAGGCGACCGGCCCTGGCGACGTGTTCAGCCATATGAGCTGGGAGGCGGCCGCAAGGTTGAAGAAACGGCATCCGAAGACTCGCTTTCTCTTCAACCACGTTTTCTCGGGCACCGTCCCCGGAGCCGTCAAAGACCTGCAGGTGCTCGAAGTCTGAAGACCCCCACCAGCATGATCCCGGTCGTGGTCGGCGCCGTGGCCGGCGGCGTGGCAGGAGCGGCGGTGCTGTGCGTCTTCATCGGTCTCGGTTTTGTCTTGATGAGTCGCGTGTCCAGTCCGGTCCCGGTCATCGTGCTGGCGATCGCCGGCGCATATGCGGGCTGGCTGCTGGGCGTAGTCGTCTTCGGCGCGGTGCGTGGCGCGGGCGACACCGAGCAGCAGGCTTGAGCCCGGACACTCCCCCCACGCGACCTCTCCTGGACAAGCTCGGCGTCAAACCTGGTGCGAAGGTCGCGATCGTGGATGTCGACGACGCCTCCTTCTTGCATCAGCTGCGCAGCCGCACCACCGACATCGTCCGGGGCAGGCCACACACGCCGTGCGACCTGGTTTTCATGGGCGCGACCAACGCCACGGACCTCGTCCGCCTCGGCGACATGAAGACCTGGATCGAGCCCAACGGGGCGATCTGGATCGTGCGTCCGAAAGGGGGCCGCGCGCCGATTTCCGACACGGACGTCATATCCGCCGGCCTGGCCGCCGGCCTGGTCGACAACAAGATCGCGAGCTTTTCAGACACGCATGGCGCGATGCGCTTCGTGTTCCGGCTGCGAGACCGCCCGCAGTGAGCGTCAGCTTGCGATTCGCGGGCGCTTCCGACGTACCCGTGATCGCGGAGCTCATCCGAGGGCTGGCCCGTTTCGAGAAGCTCGAGAGCCAGGTCACGATGACCGAAGACCTGCTGGCGAAGAACCTGTTCGGACCCAGGCAATACGCCGAGACGCTCCTGGCCGAGGAGGGCGGCGCCGTGGTCGGCTTCGCGCTGTTCTTCCACAACTTCTCGACCTTCCTCGCGCAGCCGGGAATCTATCTCGAGGACCTGTTCGTCATCCCTGAGCAACGCGGCCAGGGGATCGGCCGCGCTCTCCTGGGGCGCCTGGCCCAGATCGCCGTGGAGCGCGGATGCGGCCGGCTCGAGTGGGCCGTCCTCGACTGGAATCGCGCCGCGATCGGCTTCTACGAGCGGTTGGGCGCCACGCCCAACTCCGACTGGACGGTCTACCGCCTCACCGGCGAGTCGCTTATCGGTCTTGCCCGACAATAGACAGGCGATGGAACGTAAGTCCACCGGACCGCCTCAGCCCGTCTCCGAGTTCGCAGAGGTCGAGGTGCTGCGCCCGAAGGAGCTCGACACCCATCCCGGCGATGCGATCGTCGGCTGGGCCGCGAGCCAGCTCGAGATCGCCCGCTCGATCGTCGACAACCCTGGTGGCGGCCTGCTGTTCGCCACCCAGACGATGGGACAGGTCCGATCGGGGCTGCACGAACGAGACGCGGTGCGCTGGGAATCAGTGGTCGGGACGCTGGAGCAGGCCGAAGACGCGGCTGTGCGCCGGGAGTTCGCCACCTGCCACCGCCTGATCGACCAGGTCCTGGCCGGACTCAGGAGCTAGCGGCAGCCTCCATCGTCGCCTCGAACCCGGCCGCGCCCTGGTGGCTGGCGAAAGGACCGATGCCGGGCAGGGTCACGCCCGCGTCCCGATAACGGGCGACGGCGTCGCGCACCTGCCGCGCGTCGCCGATGCCCGCGAGCTCGTCCATCATGCTTTCGCTGACCTCGCCCGCCTCGAGCTCTGCCTTGAAGCCGCTGGCGTCCATCATCCTGCGGTAGAAAGGCAGGCTCGCGTACCTGGTCACGCTCTGGCGGAAAACGTCCTGGCCGGCCCGGCGGTCCGAGGTCAGGCAGGCCGGGACGGCAGCGACGACTTCGAAACCTTCGAGCGACTTGCCGACTTTCTCGCGACCCGCCCGCACGGCCGGGACGACATGGTCTCGCACGTAAGCGGGCGAGCACATCCACAGCACCACGCCGTCCGCCATCTCGCCGGCGAGCTCCAGCATGCGGGGGTTGAGCGCCGAGATCATGACCGGCAGGTCAGCTCTCCGCGGTCCCGAGTACATCCACCGGGCCGAGAAATGACTGCCCTCGAAATCGCACCCGCCATCACGCAGGCTGCTGCGCACGATCGTGAGGTACTCGCGCATCGCGTCCACCGGGTTCTCGAGGCGCATTCCCCACATGCCCTCGACGGTGACCTTGTGACTGATGCCAAAACCGAGGATGAACCTTCCGCCGGACAGCTCGTCGAGCGTCGCCGCCATCTGCACCATCGCCGTGGGGTGCCGCGTGTAGATGGGAAGCACGCCGGTACCGAGGGTGACGCGCCGAGTCGCAGCGGCATATGCGGCGAGCACCAGCGACGCATCGCGGGCATCGGGTAGCTGGGTGGCCCAGACCGATTCGAAACCCAGCCTTTCCGCGGCCCGCGCCCTGGTCACTGATTCCGCGAGCGTCCTGGCAGCGTTGTTGAAGACGGCGAGGCGAGCCATGTGTTCAGCAATATATCCATATGACTTTTGCCCAGGCGCTGTTCATGGGCCTGCTGCAAGGCGCCAGCGAGCTTTTCCCGGTCTCATCTCTCGGCCACGCAGTCTTGATTCCGAGCCTATTGCACTGGAGCTTCAAGGCATCCGACCCTTCATTTGTCCCGTTCCTCGTGCTTCTGCACCTCGGCACCGCAACAGCCCTCCTGTTCATCTATCGGCGCGATTGGGTGGTTGTGATTCGAGGCTTCTTCACGGCGGCCCTGCGCGGCGAGATCCGGACCGACGAGGAACGGCTCGCGATGCTCCTGCTCGTGGGCACCATCCCGGCGGCGATTCTCGGGGTCTTCCTGGAGAACCCGATCAAACGACTCTTCGGGAGCCCATACGAGGCGGCGGGTTTCCTGGTCGTCAACGGAGCTCTCATGCTTGGATTCGAGGTCCTTCGGAGACGGTCGGAGCGGCGGGGCGCGCTCGATGCGACGTCTCGCGCGGAGCGGGAGGAGCGATTCGCCCAGGCCGAGCGGATCAGCTTTCGGGCCGCGGCGCTCGTAGGCGCCTGTCAGGCCCTGGCATTCCTGCCCGGCATCTCCCGCTCGGGGGTCACTATCGGCGGCGGCCTGCTCGCGGGGCTGAGGCACGAGGAGGCGGCTCGATTCTCTTTCTTGCTGGCCACCCCGGTGATCCTCGGCGCCGGCCTCGTCGAGGTTCCGCAGCTGTTCGCCCGGGGCGTGCCATTGGGCGAGTACCTCGCCGGAGCCGTGCTCGCGGGCGTCGCAGCGTATGCGAGCGCGCGATTCCTGTTGAGATATTTCCGCTCCGGCCGGCTGGACCCCTACGGCTGGTACTGCATAGCCGCCGGCCTCGGAAGCCTGGCTTTGCTACATTTCAACGTGTGAGGAGATCGAGCACTCTCGCGCTCGGGCTGGTGGTTCTTGGGATCGTCTTCTTGATCATCGGAGTGCTCTACGCCTTCGGGGTGCTGAACATCGCCGTCTCCGATCCACATTCGCCGCACCACTACACGCATCTGATCCTGTTCACCGTGCTGGCGGTGGCCTGCTTCGTGGCGGCCAACTTCGCCCGGCGGAAGGGCGGGATCTACGCGACCGACCGGCCGAGGCGGCTCTGACCTGACGCCCTAGCCGGCGGCGATCCTCTCCGGGACCTGCCGGCCGGTGCGGTCGCGCTCGCCGACGCGGATGTCCTCGTGGTACACGGCGTCCGCATTGACCTTCCAGGGGTCGAAAGCCGAGCCGGTGGCGATGTTCCGCGCCACGAGCAGCGCGGTCATCATCGAGTGGTCCTGGTTGTTGTACTTGTGCATGCCGTTGCGCCCGACCAGGTGCAGGTTCGGCAGGTGCGACTGCAGGTAGTCACGGATCAGCTCGACCTTGGCCTGGTAGTGGTCGTCGTACACGGGGTAAGCCTTCTGCTGCCTGACCACCACGCCGTCGAACACCTCGTCGGCTCGGCAGATGCCGAGCTGGGCGAGCTCGCCGCGAGCCAGCTCGACAAGCTCAGCGTCGTCCATGGTCCACAACCCGTCGCCCTCGAAGCAGAAGTACTCGAGACCGAGACACGTCTTGCCCTGGTCAGGCACCATCGAAGGGCTCCAGTTCTTGAAGTTCTGCATCCGGCCCACCTTGACGCTGGGGTCATGGATATAGATCCAGTTGTCTGGGAAGAGGTTGGGCCGGTCCACCATGAGCGCCACGGTGATGAAGTCCCGGTAGGAGAGGCTCGCGGCTGCCCGCAACACGGCCTCCGGGGCCGGGGGATCGAGCCGCGAGATGAGCTCGCGGACCGGGATGCTGGAGATGAAGTCGGTGCCGGCGTGCTCCTCGGCCTGGCCGGAAGAGGACTTCGTCACCACAGACCGCACCTGTCCCCCCTCGTGGCTGATGCGCGACACGGATCGACCCAGTAGGACCGGGTGGCCCTTGTCGCGGCTGATGTCGGCGACCCTCTCCCACATCTGGCCGGGGCCGAGTCTCGGGTACCGGAACCTGTCGATCAAGGTCGTGACCACGTCGCCGCGATGCGATCGTCGGCGACCGGGCAGCAGCGCGCTCCGGATCACGACCCAGAGGTCCAGGCTCTTGATCCGCTGCGCGGCCCAATCCGCCGAAAGCTCCTTGGTGCTGATCCCCCACACCTTTTCCGTGTAGGTCTTGAAGAAGATGCTGTAGAGACGCCATCCGAACTGGTTGCGCACCCAGTCCTCCAGGCTCTTGGGGTTCTTGACCGGTTGAAGGCGGGCGCGCGCATAGCTGGCCAGGCACCGGACGGCCTCGACCGGGCCGAGGTTCCACAACGCGTTGAACGCTTTGATGGGATACGCGAAGTACTTGCCCCGGTAATAGATGCGCGAGAGGCGCCCGCGGCTCAGCATCTCGTCGCCGAGGATCTCTGTCCACAGGCTCTCGACCTCCTCGTTCTTGGAGAAGAACCGGTGGCCGCCGATGTCGAACCGATAGCCCTTGTATTCGGCCGTCCGGGCGAGCCCTCCCACCTGCTTGGGGTCTTTTTCGACCACCGTGATCGGGACGTCATGTTTCATCAGCTCGTAGGCGGCGGTCAGACCTGCCGGGCCGGCGCCCATGATCACGACGTGTTGGCGCTCGCCTTCGGCGATCAAAGTGGCCACAGTATCAACCGAAGTAACTAGTTCAGCGGCCCTTTACTGCGAACTTCGTCCACTTTGACCAGCGCATCGCGCAGGCCCTTGATCCAGTCCGCCTGGTGCATCCCGACCAGCCGCACGCACCAGGCGAGGGCGTCGCTGCGGCTCCGGGCGACTCCGCCGGCGACCAGGGTGTCCAGGATCGAGCGCTCCGACATCCGCAGCCGGGTCATCACCGGGACGCTCAGGGTCGTGAACACCTTCGTCTCACCGCCGCAGCGGGCGCCCCAGGCCACCTTGCGCCGGAACTCACGCTCGGCCTCGCGGGCCAGCCGCACCCTGTCGGCGCGCGACTCCTCGCGGAACAGGTCGATCCGCGCCTGGCGGGCGGCGGCAAGGTCGGCGCCGGGCGTGGCCGCCGCCACCTCGACGTCGGGTAGCGGGCCGACCACGAGGATCTCCTCGCCGTCGGAGCTGATCTCGGGCGGGCCGCCAAACCAACTGGGCGGAATCCTGGCAGCGAACCAGGCGTGGATGTCCTCGGGCATCGATTACAACATTACTGCCCGAGGACCTTCCCTGTCTCCGGCTGCGCTACGCCGCCGCCTCCTGGGCCCTGGCACCCAGGCCCTGGAGCTTCTCGACGATGATCTCCGTCCGGAATCGCTTCTGGCCCGCCGTGTCCTGCCAGCTGCTGGTCTGGAGGCGGCCCTCCGCAAACAGCAGGCGCCCCTTGTGCAGGTACTGGCCGGCGAACTCAGCCGTCTTGCCGAAGGCGACCAGGTGGTGGAACTCGGTCTGCTCGCGCGCGTTCCCCTCGTCGTCCTTGCCCGTGTAAGTGTTGGTGGCCAGCCGGATGTTGGCGACATAGGTGCCCTTGGGCGTCGCTTTGACCTCCGGATCCGCTACCAGGTTGCCGACCAGAAAGACCTTGTTGACCATCGCATCACCTCCGTGAAATTGGGTCCAGGTTAGGCGCGCCCGGGTCGGGCTCCAACCCAGCCTGTTAAGAGGCCAGCCAGCCCGCGGGATCGACCGACCTCCCGTCGACCTGGACCTCCAGGTGGACGTGTGGCCCCGTCGCGCGCCCGGTCGAGCCGACCAGGCCGAGGAGCTGGCCCGGGGTCAGCGATTCCCCGCCGCGCACCCGGAACGCGGACAGGTGGCAGTACAGGATGCGGACGTGCGGATCGACGATCACCTCGACGAACATCCCGGCGCCTCCAGGATCGAAGCCTGTACGAGCGGTCCCCGCCGTGGCCGAGGAGACGGGGGTGCCGGCGGGTGCCGCAAGGTCGATGCCGGTGTGGATGTGGTGGCCTGGGCAGAATGGATCGAAGGGCTCCAACTCGACAGCGGTGCAGCCGAACTTCTGGCTGACGACGGCCCCTTCCACGACGCCCGCGAGCGGCAGCCTCACGTGATCGGGCAGTTGAGAGGCGGCCACGATCCACATGAAGACGGCCGCCAGGGCGACAGCCGGGATGCGAACGAGGGCGCTCACGCCTTTGCGATCGCGTGCTCGAGGTGGCGGAACGCCTCGGCGACCGTGGACTGCAGCTTGTGCGCCGCCTTCTCGGCACCCCCCAACGCCCCTGGCACCTTGAACACGAGCAAAAGCGAGGCCAAGGCGAACAGGTGATGAATGGGGGTCGTGCCGTCCTTCTCGAGGCCGAAGCCAACCGCGATCACGAAGAGCTGAGCGGGCTGCATCAAGAGGTTGGTGGTGAAACTGGAGGCCCACTGCTTGGAGATGTGGTGTGTCTCAGGCAGCGTGAAGAGCAGACCTGCGATCGGCGCCGTGATCGCCAGCAAGACGAGGATCGCGTAGCGCACCAGGTACGTGACCGCCAGCACGTCGTACCCGACCGTCAGGATCGCAGTGGTCACGATCTCCCAGATCCCCGCGCTGGGGCCGTACACCGAGTTCGCGAGCCAGTCCGACGGGCTGTCGAGGGCGACGAAGCCCTGGATCACCGTGCACAGGGTGTTGGTGATGTCCACCACAGCCTGGAGCAACGGAAGCGAGAAGTTGATCAGGACCGCTCCCATGAACAGGCGGGGCAGCAGGATCCGAGCCGAATACTGGGTGCGCAGCCCGTGGCCCCACATGGTTCGGTACGAGGCCCACATCGCGACCAGCACGAGCGCCCCGTTGGAGACGATCTGGACCTTGGGCTCGAACCGCTGGATCGTGGCATTGGCGACGAAATCGCCGCCCCTCTCGAAATCCTTGGTGCTCAGTACGAAATCGAACCAGACCTTGTCGAGGAGCCCGACGCTGTCGTTGAGCAAGAGAACCACGATGCTCGAGGGATGCTCGAGTGGAGCGAGTATGTCGAGAACCTTGCCCAGAACGACGAGCAGCGCCTGGATCTCACTGAACAGCTGGTCCATGTGTCTACTTCGTCGAGTTCGGCACCGAGCTGGTGAGGATGGTGACGAGCGAGCTGGCCACCTCGACGCCGATCGTCCCGACCACGATGCGCTGGATCCACTGCTTGGCGGCCAGCGCCGACTTGGATTCCACCGCGGTGATCTTCCAGATGAAGGCGAAGATGAACGCCAGGGCTCCGATCGACCCGACCAGCGCCTGCCCGATATGGGTCCAGGTAAGGATCAAGTCCTGAATCGGGGTGATGTCCGGTCCGGCGGCAAGAAATGGCATGTGAACCTCCAGGTGTTTTGAGGCGCACGTTAGGCAGGGATCGCCGCCGCAGGAACCTAGCCTGTTAAGGCCGCCGCTGTACCCGGCTCTCGACTCCGTCCAGCAGGATCTCCAGCGCCGACGTGGTCGCTGCGCCGGGCTCGGACACCTCTGACGCGGCAGCGCGCACAGCCCGCGCAGGCGGGGCGACGGTGTCCAGCTCGACCTGCACCGCACCTCCGTGAACGAGGAGCTCATAGCGGTCCGGAGCGAGGGCCGCGCCCTCTTCACTCTCCCATCGGAAGTCGGCGATGGCGGCTTTAACCGCGAGCTCGCCGAGCTTCAGCCTGACCGCCCCTCCTTTCACCTCGGCAGCCACCGCTGCCCCAGCCGGACGGTGGAGCTTGATGCCGGCGACCCCACCCGAGATCTCGATGGGAACCACGCCGCGCGGATGGGGGAGGAAGATCTCGACCTTGGCAGCGCCGCTGTCGAGCTTGACCTCCCGCACGTCCAGGGCGCTGCCGTCGATGACGGTGTTCCACGTCGGCCCCTGGACCTGGAACCGCCAGGCGTAGCGCGGGCTGAGCTCGATGTCCGCACGCCCGACGCCGCGCATCCTGCGCACCTTGACCGTGTCGCCCCGGACCACCGCAGGGGCCGACGTCGCCGGGTCGCGTGGAACCTTGATCAACTCATCCATGTCCTCGCCTGCCCGCAGCGCCACGCCGCGGGAGCCTGAGTCGATGGCGATCGACGCCACCGCCCCGGAGGGCAGAGGCTGCTCGGTCGGGTGTGCACGTTCAGCGGCGACATGCGTCATCACCATCAACGCCACCTCCCCCGCCTCTGAGGCTGGAAGGCCGGCGTCCTCGAGAGCGCCTACCACCCGGCCATAGCAAGCGCTCCTGGACATGGCGGCCGGGACCTCGAGCAGAACACGCCCTGCGTCGCGCTGCGCGCCGAGCGCGCGTCGCAGCGCCGTCGCGTTGGCGGCGACCGCGGCCCGCCAGCCGGTGGCGCCAGGAGCGGCCACCCGGTCCATGATCGCCTGGGCCAGCAGCTCGACCAGCTCCTGGCGGTCCCGGACGTGCCAGTACAGCGAGGCTGCTTTGACGTCCAGCCGCTCGGCCAGGGCGCGCATCGAAAGCGCTTCCAGGCCTTCCGACTGCACCAGCTCGAGCGCGGCGGCAGCCAGACGGGCTCGCGACAACCCGACCCGCGCCCCCTCTCCCCGCTCCAGTCGGGTCACGACTTGCATCCTAACACCGTTAGGGGTATTCTGGCCCCATCACGACCTAACATTGTTAGGGAATCATTGGAGGAGACTGCGATGCAGGCGACAGAGGCGGGACGGTGGCGGTTCAAAGGGCCGGAGATGGAAGGCGCGATCGCGCGCTGGTACGCAGGCATTCGCGGCTCGGACAGGCAGATCGAGGTCTACCGCCAGCAGGCGGCGCAGCTGACAGGTGGTCTGCGGACGGGTTCCAGGGTGCTCGAGGTCGCTCCCGGCCCTGGATATCTCGCGATCGAGATCGCGCGGCTCGGCAGGTTCGAGGTGACGGGGCTGGACATCAGCCGCACGTTCGTGGAGATCGCCGGCGGAAACGCGAGCAAGGCGGGCGTAACCGCCGCATTTCGACAGGGCGACGCGGCCGAGATGCCGTTCGAGGACGGCTCCTTCGAGCTGGTCATCTGCCAGGCAGCGTTCAAGAACTTCGCCAGGCCGAACAGCGCCATCTCCGAGATGCACCGCGTGCTGAAGGCGGGCGGCAGTGCGGTGATCGACGACATGAGCCGCGAGGCGACTCACACCGACATCGCCGAGGAGGTGCGGGGGATGGGGCTCGGCCGGCTCGGCTCGCTCACGACCACCGCGACACTGGAGATGCTGCGCCGCCGCGCCTACTCGCGCGGCCAGTTCGAGCGCCTCGCCGAGGCCAGTCCTTTTGGAACCTGCAAGATCACCACGGCGGGCATCGGCATGCGCATGCGGCTGACGAAGCCCGAGGTGGCCGTGGCCTAAATTTGTAGGAGTGGCCAGGAAACTCGCCGACTACGAGGCCAAACGAGACTTCAAGCGGACGCCTGAACCGGGCGGCCGGGCGCCTCGTAAGGCTGCCCGGGCGCTCCGGTTCGTCGTTCAGGAGCACCACGCTCGACGCCTGCACTGGGACTTTCGGCTCGAGCGCGACGGCGTGCTCGTGTCATGGGCTGTCCCCAAAGGCGTCCCGCCCGATCCCAAGAAGAACCACCTCGCAGTTCACGTGGAGGACCATCCGCTCGGGTACATCGACTTTGCGGGCCAGATCCCGGCCGGCAACTACGGCGCCGGCCAGGTCTCGATCTGGGACCACGGCACCTACGAAACCGAGAAATGGTCCGACCGCGAGGTGATGGTGGTCCTGCACGGCGAGCGCGTCCAGGGCCGTTACGTGCTGTTCCGGACCAACGGCGAGAACTGGATGATCCACCGCATGGATCCCCCGCAGGACCCCGAGCGGGAGGCGATGCCCGAGAAGATCGAGCCGATGATGGCCAAGCTCGGTTCGGCCATCCCCAGGCCCGACGCTCCCTGGGGGTTCGAGTTCAAGTGGGACGGGATCCGCGCGCTCGCCTTTGTCGAAGGCGGGCGGGTGAGGCTGATCAGCCGAACCGGGGAGGAGATCACGCCCCGCTACCCGGAGATCCACGCCATGGGCCGCGCCCTCGGGTCCAAAGAGGTCATCCTCGACGGCGAGGTGGTCGCGCTCGACGAGAAGGGGCGACCGAGCTTCGAGGAGATCCAGCAGCGGATGGGCCTCACCTCGGAGGCGGACATCCGCCGCAAGATGAAGATGGTGCCCGTGACGTACATGGTCTTCGACCTCCCGTGGCAGGACGGCCACTCGCTGATGGCACAGCCCTACACCGAGCGGCGCCGCGCCCTGGAGAAGCTGAAGCTGGCGGGCGAGTCGTGGCAGACGCCCCCGTTCGAGAAGGGAGGCGGGCAGGCGGTGCTCGAGGCCAGCGCCAGGGCGGGGCTCGAAGGCGTGATGGCCAAGCGCCTCGATTCCGCATACGAACCGGGCCGGCGGAGCGGCGCCTGGGTGAAGATCAAGAACCGCAACCGCCAGGAGCTGGTGATCGCGGGCTGGCTCGACGGCGAGGGCAGGCGGCGAGGCTACCCGGGGGCGTTGCTGCTCGGGTACTACGACCATGGGAGGCTGATCTACGCGGGCAAGGTCGGAACGGGCTTCACCGATGCCATGCTCGAGAAGCTGAGGGGACTGCTGAAACCCCTGGCCCAGGACAAGAGCCCGTTCGACGTGGGCTCACCTCCTCGCGCGGCGCACTTCGTGAAGCCCAAGCTGGTCGCGGAGTTCGAGTTCGTCGAATGGACCCGGTCCGGGCAGCTGCGCGCTCCCGCCTTCAAAGGGCTCCGCGCCGACAAGCCGGCGAAGGAGGTGGTTCGCGAAGGTGGCTAAAGAAACGTCGGTCGAGGTGCAGATCGAGGCCCGCACCCTCAAGCTGACCAACCTCGAAAAGGTCCTCTATCCCGAGACCGGGTTCACCAAGGCGCAGGTCATCGACTACTACACGCGCATCGCGCCGGCGATCCTTCCGCACACGCGCGACCATCCCCTGACGCTCAAGCGCTACCCGAACGGGGTCGACGCCGAGTTCTTCTACGAGAAGAACTGTCCGAAGCACCGGCCTCCCTGGGTGCAGACGGCGACGGTGTGGAGCGGCGGCAACAACCGCGACATGTACTACTGCCTTTGCCAGGACAAGCCCACGCTGGTCTGGCTCGCTCAGATTGCGACCCTCGAGTTCCACACCTCCCTGTCGCTGGCCTCGAACCTTCCCGAGCCGCGCACCATGGTCTTCGACCTCGACCCCGGGCCGCCCGCGACCATCGTCGAGTGCTGCCGCATCGGGCTCATGCTGCGCGACCTCTTCGCCGAGCACGGGCTCGAGTGCTTCGCCAAGACCTCGGGTTCCAAGGGGCTGCAGCTGTACGTGCCGCTGAACACGAAGGTCACTTACGTCGAGACCAAGGTCGTGTCCAAGGGCCTGGCTCAGCTCTTCGAGGAAAAGCACCCGGACCTCGCTGTGCACAAGCAGCTGAAGGAGCTCCGCACGGGTCGCGTGCTCATCGACTGGAGCCAGAACGACCAGTACAAGACCACCGTCAACGTCTATTCGCTGCGCGCCCGAGCCCGTCCCACCGTATCCACGCCGGTGACGTGGGTCGAGGTCGAGAAATGCCTCAAGGCGAAAGACCCGAGCCTGTTGGTCTTCGATTCCGCCCAGGTCCTCAAGCGCGTCGACAAGCTGGGCGACCTGTTTGAGCCGGTGACCAGGAAGAGGCAGAAGCTCCCGAGGTCCCTCATCGACGCGACCGGGGGAGCGACCGCGCTGGACAAGATGGCCAACCGGCGGCATGGCGGAGGAAGGTCCCGCCGGACGCCGCCGCCATGAGGCGCGCGCTCAGCTTCATCCTCGCGGCGCTGGCGCTCTCCGCCTGCGGCGGCGGCGGTCCTCAGCCGAAGGCGGTGGACCCTGCGCAGGCGCTGCGCGACGGCGCGGCTGCGATGGCGAAGCTCAACACGGTGACCGCCACCCTCAAGTTCACCAAGGGCGCGGTCACCTTCCAGGGCTTCACCCTGGCCGGGGCGAAGACCTCGGTGCGCCTGCCAGGCGACAGCGACACGACGTACACGGTCAAGGAGCAGGACCTGACCCTGAGCATCGAGGTCGTGATCACCGGCGGTCACGTGTTCGTGCACGTCCCCTTCTCGACCTTCCAGGAGGTCACCGGCCCTGATGCGGCGGCCATCCCGGACCTGGCCAAGCTTTTTGACCCGGCCACCGGGCTGCCGGCCGTGATCCCGGCCGGGGAGACCCCCAAGTACCTGGGCCTCGACCAGGCCGGCGGGGTCAGCTCGTACCGGGTCAGCGCGACCTACACCGCGGACCAGGTGCACGCGATGCTCCCGCAGCTGAGCTCGGCCGGTGCCGTGCAGGCCGTCATCTGGATCGGCGCGACAGACCGCCTGATCCGCAAGGCGACGCTCGACGGCGCGTTCGGGGACGGCGGCAAAGAGAGCTCGGTCGAGGTCGACATCGCGGGCTTCAACTCGTCGGTCAGCATCACCTCGCCGTCGCCCTAGCCCAGGCGAGGCTCGTGTCCAAGAGCGCCCTGCTCGGTCTGGCCGGCGCCGGCCTGTTCGTCGCGGCGCTCGACGCGTACGTCGTCGTGACCCTTCTGCCCGCCATGACCGGCGACGTCGGCCTGAGCATCGACCAGCTGGAGAAGGCCGCGCCCATCGTGACCGGGTTCCTGGCGGGGTACGTGATCGCGATGCCCCTGCTCGGCGCCTACTCCGACATGCGCGGGCGTGCGCCGGTTTACGCGGCCTGCATGGCCGGATTCGCGGCCGGGTCGGTGATCACCGCGACGGCCGGTCTGTGGAGCTTCGCCGGACTGCCATGGCTGGTCGCCGGCCGGTTCGTCCAGGGCCTCGGCGGCGGCGGTCTGGTCCCGCTCTCGCTCGCACTGGCCGCAGACCTTTACCGCGGGCGGGCGCGGACGATCGCGATCGGCTCGATGGCGGCGCTGCAAGAGGCCGGCAGCGTCTTCGGCCCGCTCTACGGCGCCACGCTGGCATCGGCCGCGGCCGGTCTCGGAGGTTGGCGATTCGTGTTCTGGCTCAACCTGCCATTGGCGGTAATCTGCGGCGCCGGACTGGTGGCCGCGTCGCGCCATGCGACGCCCCAGCCCGGCACGGCGAGCTCGTCCGTCGACTGGGCCGGCGCGGCCCTGCTCGGGATCGGCCTCGGCCTCCTCGTCCTCGCCCTCTACCCTGACGACCCCAACCATCGAGCGGTCAACTCATACTTCGTCCCCGCCTTTGCCGCCAGCGTGGTGTGCCTTGCGGCCTATGGCTGGCGGCAGCTCCGGCGCCTGGAGCCGCTGATCCCGCGCGAGCTCTTGCGGAGCCGCCTTTTTGCCGGCGCGTCCGTGGCCAACCTGCTCGTGGGCGCCGCCCTGATCGTCGCGCTGGTCGACGTGCCCATCCTTGGTCGGCTGGTGTTCAGCCTCGACCAGCTCGGCTCCGGCCTGCTGCTGACGCAGTTCCTGGCCGGCGTGCCGGTCGGCGCGGTCGTCGGAGGGGTCCTCGCCGGGCGGATGGGCGCCCGCCTCACCGCCACGGTCGGCGTATTGGTCGCCGCCGCATCGTTCCTGCAGATGTCAGGCTGGACCGCGAACGAGCTCAGCCTTCGCCTTGGCCCCCTTCGGCAGGCCGATGTCGCGCTCGCCGCGTGCGGCCTGGGTTTTGGGCTCGTGATCGCGCCCGTGACGGCGGCCGTGCTGTCGCTGACCCGCGAGCAGAGCCATGGCCTCGCCACGAGCCTCGTGGTGCTCGCGCGGACGATGGGGATGCTCATCGGGCTGTCGGCACTGACCGCGTTCGGCCTGTATCGCTTCCACCAGATCCTCGGCATGCCCGTGCTGCACGGCTCGGACGTTCACTCCCAGGTCCGCGAGCTGGAGGCGCTGGTCGCGTCGGCCTTCCTTCAGGAGTATCGCGAGATCTTCCAGATCGCGGCCGGCATCTGCCTTCTGGCCGCGCTAACGATCGCTCTGACCCTGGGCCCTCAGCGCTTGCGAGCGACCGCGATCAGGTAAGAGTGGTGGTAGCGGAACGCGTCGTCGGGATCCCCCAGGCTCTCCATGGCCGATTCGACCTCCGACTCGAGCTCCCTTCGGTAGCGGGGGCCCAGCGCGTTGATCAGCGTGTGAGGAAGAGGTCCCGCCCCGGCCATGAGGTCGGTCCATTCGTGGGCGTCGCCCGCCCGCCCGCCCGTGACCATCTCGGTCATGCGGGTCACGTCGAAGCCGGCCGCCGACAGGATTTGGGGGAGGACATCGGGCTCGCCGAACCGCGATCGTTCCGAGCTGTATCGCGGCAGGCTCAGATAGTGGCGACGGGCGAGAGGGACCAGGCCCTGGAAAAAGAGGTCCTGGGCGCGAGTGCTGAGGCTCCGCCTCTGGCAGGAAACCGCCAGGCGTCCGCCTGGCCGCAGGACCCTGGCCGCCTCGGCGAGGGCGGCGGTCGGATCGGCGAAGTACGCCAGCGCCTCTCCCATCGTGACCAGGTCGAAGGTCGCGGGCCGGAAGACGAGGTCCTCGGCGGCCATCCCCAGGAACTGCAGCTTCTTGATGCTCCCAGCCCTGCGGTCGGCGCTCTTCTTGGAGCGGGCGATCGACAGCATCCGCTCCGAGAGATCGATGCCGATCACGGCGCCCGGGCTCACCATCGGAGCGACGAGGTGGGCGACGAGGCCGGTGCCCGTCCCTACGTCGAGGGCGTGCTCGCCCTTGATCGGGGAGGCAAGATCCACCAGCCTCGCGGCCACCCTGGCGTGTTGTCCGCCGGCCCACGTGTCGTAGTCGGCCGCGACCCGATCGAAGAAGTCGACCAGGTGGTCGACCATCTCATCTGACGAATCCGGGTCCATCACGAGCGCGCCTCGGATGGCAGCGCATGCCTCGGAGCGCCTTTGACCTGGTTCCTCGAACGAATAGCCACTGAAACGCGCTCCAAATCCTGGATCCCGGGTGGGGGCCCGAGCCCTTCCTAGCCTTCCTAGTCGTCTGCCGGCACGCCTGTTACGATGCTAGCTCGCTCAGGTCCAGGCTCCGCCTGGTTACAAGGCGCAAGTCCGCTCGATTCGCAGAGTTGAGCACAGAGTATGGAAAGCGCGATCAACGCAGTGGAGGATCCCATGGCCCAAGCCGAAAAATCCGCGACTCACGCGCCGGCGACCGCCCAGAACGGGACCAACGTGGTCAACCTCGGCCCGCGCGACGTCCTGCAGGGGCGCCTCGAGATCCAGGGCGATCTCAAGATCCAGGGCAACGTGGAGGGCGAGCTCAAGGCGACCGGCGACGTGACCATCGACTCGACCGCGACCATCCAGGCCTCGATCGAAGGATCGAACGTCAGCGTCAGAGGCCAGGTGACCGGCAACGTGACCGCGAAGCGGCGCTTGACCCTCGGCGGGTCGGGCCGCTTGAACGGCGACGTCAAGGTGGCCCGCCTCACCGTCGAGGACGGCGCCACGCTCAACGGAAACGTGACCATGTCGTCGGAAAAAGGCTGAGAGCCCACCGCCCCATCCGCTGACTCAACCCCTCGGCCGCTCAGCGCTCTGGACGGACGGCAGCACGACCGTTTCGAGGTAGCGCTGGGCCGCATCGAGCGCGGTGCGCGTGAGGTTCCACTCGAGCTGCTCGAAACCCACCTGGTCGTGATTCAAGGCGTCCAGCCGCGACCGCCAGAAGGCCGAGTCGACGTTGAGGCCCGCCGTGGGACCTCGCTCGGCCGGCTGGGCCCCGGCCGTCAGATCCGGCAGTGACGATGCGGCATCGCCGCTCGCGGGGACGCTCGCGGGCGGCAGCGATGGGAACGCCAGGGCCGGCCTCACCACCGAGGCCACCATGCTCCAGGCCACCAGGATGAGGCCGATCACGACGACGAGCTCGGCGATCACCATCCAGGTGAGGGGCTTGCGGACCAGGCTGCGCACGACACCCATCTTCGAGGCGGACATCCGCGATTGAAACCTTGCCTGTAAAGGTGCCTTTCCGTGGCGGAATCCCGGGGATCATCAACGCGACCAATGCCCGCGCGATTGGACCCAGCGATCGGTTAGGAGGCAGTCCTCGACAGCGCGCGCAGGGCCGCCACTCCGCGGTCGATCGTCTCCAGCTTCTTGGGGAAGCTGAAACGGACGTAATGCCGCCCGAGCTCGGGATCGTGGTAGAAGCTGGACGCCGGCACCGTCGCGACTGCGGCCTTCTCGATCAGATGGCGGGCCAACGCGACGTCATCCTGGAAGCCGAATGAATCGATGCCGGCCATCACGTAGTACGCGCCGTCGGGCGCGCTCGCCTCGAAACCGCACTCGGTGAGCCCCGAGACGATGGCGTCGCGGCGCTCCGCGTAATCGCCCAGCAGCCCCGTATAGAAGGACGGCGGAAGGTCCAGCGCCGAAGCGATCGCGACCTGCAGCGGGTGGGCGGCCCCGACGGTGAGGAAGTCGTGCACCTTGCGGATGCCGGCCGTCAGAGAGCGTGGTGCGATCAGCCAGCCGATCCGCCACCCGGTCACCGAGTACGTCTTGCTGGCTCCGCTGATCGTGACGGTCCGTTCGGCCATCCCGGGCAGAGTCGCCAGGCTGATGTGCTGCCCGCGGTACACGAGGTGCTCGTAGATCTCATCCGTGATCGCGATGACGTCGTGCTCGACGCACAGCGCCGCGATCAGCTCCAGCTCTGCTTGCGAGTAGACCTTGCCGGTCGGGTTGTGGGGAGTATTGACGACGATGGCCCGCGTTTTCGCGTTGAACGCCTTTCGAAGCTCGTCCGGGTCGAAAGACCAATCCGGAGCGCGCAGGGTGATGTATCGCGGGACGGCTCCGCTGATCACGCAGTCGGGGCCGTAGTTCTCGTAGTACGGCTCGAAGACGATGACCTCGTCGCCGGGGTCGACGGCGGCCAGCATCGCCGCGATCATCGCCTCGGTCGCACCGCAGGAGACTGTGACCTCGGACTCCGAGTCCACGTGCCGGTGCCACGCCTCCGACTGCTTGCGGGCGATCGCCGCCCGCAGCTGCGGCGCGCCCCATGTCGTCGCGTACTGGTTGTATCCGTCCTTCAGTGCCCGCACCGCCGCATCGAGGATTCTCGGGTCGGTGTCGAAGTCGGGGAACCCCTGTGCGAAGTTGACGGCGCGCTCCGGACCGTTGAGCTGCAGGTTGAGCCGCGTCATCTCGCGGATGACCGACTCGGTGAAGCTCTCGGCCTTCAGCGACAGACGCCTGGTTCCACTAATGTCCCGGATCAGCACGCTCCAGGTGGATCTTGGTGCTCGAGCACGAGTAGCATCGCAGCGGCCTCTCCAGGCTCCGCTCCCACCAGCCGCACACCTCGCACGTCCAGCGGGTCTTGGCGAAGAAGTCGAGCACGTCCGAACGGCTCAGCAGGCCGACCATCTTTCCGCCGCGGATCACCGGCACCCGGCGTATGCGCTCGCCGATCAAAAGGCGCGCCGCCTCGTCGATGCCGGTCTCCTCGGTCACCGAGATGACGTGCGAGCTCATGATGTCCCGGGCCACCTTGCCCTTCTTGCTGAAGACGTCCGTCTCGGACACGATCCCGACCACGTGCCCTTCCCCCGAGACCACCGGCGCGCCGGTGATGTGCCTGGACAGGAGCGTGCTGGCGATCTCGTCCAAAGGGGTGTCTTCGCGGAAGGTGATCACGTTTCGCGTCATCACCTCCTTGACGGGGATCATCAGTGCTGGAGCAGTGTAGCCACCGTTTCCAGGTTGGCGTTGCCGCCGCTGAGGATCAATCCTTTGCGGCCGGCGGCCAGCTTGCCCGACAGGTAGGCCGCCAGCGGGAGGGCGCCGGTGGGCTCGAGGGCCAGGTGCAGCCGTCCCCAGGCCACCCGCACCGCCTCGGCGATCTCGTCCTCCGTCACGGTCACGATCTCATCCACGAGCCCCTGGGCGAACATCACCTCGAAGTTGCGCTGGCCGACGGCCATGGTGCGGACGCCGTCGGCCATGGTCGTGGGCGCGCCCGCAAGAGTCTGGATGCGGTGGGACTTCCACGTCTGGAAGGCGTCGTCCGCCTGTGCGGGCTCGACGCCGACGACCTTGATCGAGGGGTCGTGGTGCTTGGCCGCTATCGCCGTACCCGAGAGGAGGCCGCCGCCGCCCACCGGCGCCACGACCACCCGCACGTCCTGGACGTCTTGCAGGAGCTCGGACGCGGCCGTGCCCTGGCCGTGGATCACGTCCCAGTCGTCGAACGGGTGGACCAGGGTCAGACCGCGCTCCTCCATGACCTCGCGCATTCGCTGCTCGCGGTTGGCGAAGGTGATCCCTTCCTGGATCACCTCGGCTCCGAGCGCCCGGGTCGCTGCGACCTTGGCCGGGTTGGCGTCTTCCGGGATGAGGATCAGGGCGGGCAGGCCGGTGGTCGCCGCAGCCAGCGCCACGGCCTGCGCGTGGTTGCCCGAGCTGACCGCGATGACGCCCTCCGGTCTCGGCCCGCGCTCGAGCAGCGAGAGCACGGCGTTGAACGCACCTCGCGGCTTGAACGAGCCGGTGATCTGGAAGCACTCGGGCTTCAGTCGCAGGTCGCCATCGAGGTCGGTGGTGAGCGCCGGCGTCCGGCGGACATGCGGCCGGATGCGCTCGGCGGCCAGGCGGAGCTGGGCGGCGTGCTCCTCGATGAACGTGGTCAAGCGGCTGCGGAGTCGGTCTTGACCGCCGGCCTGGGGGCGGCGGAGTGCCTGAGGTTGGTGAGGACGATGCCCACAAGGATCACCAGCATGCCGATCACGATAGGCAGGCTGAGAGTCTCGTGCAGCAGCAGCGCGCCCCAAACGACGGCGGTTGCGGGGACCAGCAGAGTGACGCCGGCCGCGCGCACCGCGCCGAGCTGGTTCATGACGTAGTAATAGAGCAGATAAGCGATCCCGGTGCCACCCGCGCCGAGCGCGACCACGGCCGCCATCGACGCCCACGCGAAGTGGACGTGAGGGATCGATGGCGCGGCGATCGGGATGGCGAAGATGACCGATGCGACCAGCTGCCCGAGGCTGACCTCGTAAACGCTGACGTTGCGCATCTTCCTCCGCTGGTAAAGGGCGTTGACCGCGTAGGAAAGGGCGGCGACCAGCACCGCGAGCGTGCCCAGGAAGCTGCCCGAAAGGCCATGCGCCAAGATGTCCGGCAGCACGAGGATGACGACGCCTGCAAACCCCATCAGCACGCCGGCGTAGTTCACCACGCTGGGGCGCTCAGTCGGCATGACCCAGTAGATCAGGACCGCGGTCCACAGCGCCGTGGTCGAGTTGAGGATGCTCGCGAGGCCGCTCGTGATGTGCTCCTCGCCCCAGGCGATGGCGATCCACGGGACGACCGCGTTGGTGACGGCCATGATCCCGAACGAGACCAGCCGCGACCGCCATCCCGCACCGAACAGTGGGCGACCCATGAGCAGGACGATGACGGCGAGGGTGAGGCAGCCTGAAACAGAGCGGAAAAGGAGCACCGCGGTCGGGCTCATGTCGCGGATCGCGACCTTGATGAGCAGGAACGAGACGCCCCAGATCAGGGCCAATCCGACCATGGCGAGATAGGGAAGCACCGTCGTCCGCCGGTCAGACACGCGTCACCCACTCATCGGAGGACAAAACGAGGGTGACCGGACCGTCGTTCTCGATGCTTACCCTCATGTCCGCTCCAAAGCTGCCCGTACCGGTCTCCACCCCACGCTCGCGGAAACGCTGCACGAAAACCTCGTAGAGCTGCTGGGCACGGGCGGGGTCGCCGGCCTTGAGCAGGCTGGGGCGCCGTCCCCTGCTCATGTCCGCGAAGAGGGTGAACTGCGACACGATCAGCGCCGACCCGTGCACGTCGACGAGGCTCAGGTTCATCCTGCCCGACTCGTCGGCGAACACACGAAGGTCGATGATCTTGTCCGCGAGCCTTCGCACACTGCTCTCGTCGTCATCGGTTGCCGCACCTACCAACAACACATATCCAGGCCCGATGGTTGCGGCGCGCCGCTGACCGGCCTCGTCCCAGGCGACCGAACCCGAAGCCACCCGCTGGGCCACGACTCTCATAGATAAAGCCTATGCAATGATCGCAAGAAGGCCGGGTTCATCCCGGCCGTCCCCGTTCGCGCTATTTCAAAACGCCTCCCAATCGTCGCGAGGTCTCCCCAGGAGGGGGTCCCGCCGAGGAGCAATCAGTAGGGCCCATCCTTAACGCGCTTGCGCGCGACTGCAGTCCTCACCTGCGCCCTTAATCGATCTTGGGGCCGAAGTCAGGCTCGGCATGAATCAGCGAATCGATGTAGCGAAATCGTTCATAACGGTGCTGCAGGAGCTGCTCGACCGGTTGAGCGAGCAAGGGCGCCAGGTGTCGCTGCAGCGCCTCGTCCAGCGCGCGCGCTGCGGCGTCGTAGTCGGCGCTGGCGCTCCCTTCCGGCTCCGGCACCACCTCCTCGACGACCCCCATCCCGATCAGGTCGCGCGAGGTGAGCTGCAGCTGCTCGGCCGCCTCCACCTTGCGCGAGTTGTCCCGCCAGACGATCGACGCGGCGGCCTCGGGAGACGCGACCGAGTAGATCGCGTTCTCGAGCATGATCACGCGGTCGGCCACGCCCATCCCCAGCGCGCCGCCGCTGCCCCCCTCGCCGATCACCGCCGCGACGATCGGCACCGGGATCCGAAACCACTCCATGATCGCCTGCGCGATCGCGGCGGCGATGCCGCGCTCCTCGGCTCCAGCACCCGGATAGGCGCCCGGTGTGTCGATGAGCGAGATGATCGGAAAGCCGAACTTGGCGGCGTGGTGCGCGAGGCGGATCGCCTTGCGGTAACCCTCGGGATGCATCATTCCCCAGTTGCGCGCCACCCTCTCTTTGAGGCTGCGGCCCTTCTGATGGCCGAGGAACACGGTCGTGCGGCCGTGGAAGGTGCCGACGCCTGCGACCAGTGCCGGGTCGTCAGCCGACAGCCGGTCGCCATGCAGCTCGATGAAGTCGGGCGCGAGGCGCCGGATGTAGTCGAGGGAGTACGGCCGGTCCTGGTGCCGGGCGAGCTCGATGACCTGCCAGACGCTCAGCGGGTTCGGCGTCATTTCCTTTCGACGGCTCACGCGTGCATCTCCAGCAGGCGGGCGAGCAGCGGCCGGATCTCGGTCCTGGGCAGCACCACGTCGATCTGCCCATGCGCCAGCTGGAACTCTGCGCTCTGGAAGCCTGGAGGCAGGTCGGCGTAGGTCGCCTGTTTGATGACGCGCGGCCCGGTGAAACCGATCGCGGCGCCGGGCTCGGCGATGTTGATGTCGCCGAGCAGGGCGAGCGAGGCGGCGGTGCCGCCGAAGGTGGGGTCGGTGAGCACCGAGAAGAACGGCACCCCGGCGGCGTGCAGGCGCCCGACGGCGGCATTGACCTTGGCCATCTGCATCAGCGCGAGCACGCCCTCCTGCATGCGTGCGCCGCCGGAGGCCGCGACCAGCACGTATGGGACATGCGAGGCCGCGGCCTGCTCCATGCCGCGGGCCAGCCTTTCGCCCGCGACGATCGAAAGCGTCCCGCCCACGAAGCCGAAGTCGAATGCGGCGAGCCAGATGGGATGACCGGCCAGCGTGCACGTGCCGGTGCGAACTGCCTCGTTCAGGCCCTCCTCGAGCAGCTGCTCGACCACCTCCTGGTACGGCTTCGGGACCTTCCAGTTCAGGAGGTCGTGCGACCGTACGTCGGCCCATCGCTCGTTCCACGATCCCTCGTCGGCGATGAGCGGGATCCAGACATCGGCGCCGAGGCGGAAATGGTGGCCGCACCCGGGGCAGACGTAGTTGTGCTCGCGCAGCTCCTGGACCTGCAGGCCCACGCCGCATCCCGGGCAGTTGGTCGGCAGAAGGATCTCGGGCAGCGGGCCCCCCTGGATGGCGACCGGCCTCGGGCCGTCGGCGATCACAGCGACAGGCCGCCGTCCACCGCGATGACCTGGCCCGTAATGAAGCCCGCTCGCTCAGAGCAGAGGAACGCCACGGCGGCAGCCACCTCCTCGGCGGTGCCCTCTCGCTTGATGGGCGTGAGCTTGACGAGCTCGCCGACCATTTCGTCCGTGAGGGACCCGGAAGTCAGCTCAGTGCGGACATAGCCCGGTGCGACCGCGTTGCAGGTGATGCTGCGCGAGCCGTACTCGCGGGCGACCGACTTCGTGAATCCGATCAGGCCCGCCTTGGCGGCCGCGTAGTTGGACTGCCCTGCGTTGCCGGTGAGGCCGACGATGCTCGAGATGTTGACGATGCGCCCCCAGCGGGCCCGCATCATGCCCGACATGATGGCCGCTCGCGTGGTCGCGAAAGCCGACATCAGGTCGGTGCGGATGAGCTCCTCCCAATCCGCCGGGGCCATCTGGATCAGCAGCTTGTCCCGCACCGCCCCCGCGTTGTTGACGAGGACGTCCACGCGGCCGATGGCCTTGACCATCGCCTCGACCTGCGCCGGCTCGCTCACGTCGGCCTGGTGCGCGGTGGCGTTCGGCAGCGAAGCAGCCGTCTCCTCGGCGGCGGACCTGTCGGCGCGGTAGTTGACGACGACCCGCGCTCCCATCTCCGCGAGGGCCTGGCTGATCGCGCGGCCGATGCCCTTGCCGCCGCCGGTGACCAGCGCCGTCTTCCCGTCGAGGTCTCCCATCAGCTACGCCCGCCTCAGCCGGCGAAGTCGATGAAGAGCTCTTCCGCGTTCCAGGTGTCGACACCCGGTATGTGCTTGGCGGCCAGGCTCGCGAGCACGCGGCCGGGGCCGAGCTCGACGACGGTCTTGATCTTCATGGCGCGCATCGAGACCATGGTGCGCGCCCAGTCGACCTGTCGCAGCATCTGGAGCCGGAGCTCGTCCTGCAGCGCGGCGACGGTGCGCAGGGCCTCGCCCGAGGCGTTGGCCAGGATCGGGATGGAGGGCGCCTTGATCGGCAGGCGGTCGACGACCTTGCGGAACGCCGCCGCGGCAGCCGCCATCAACGGGGTGTGCGCGGCGAGCGGGATCGTGAGGATGAGCGCGCGCCGCGCCCCCGCGGCGATGGCCAGCCTCTCGGCCTCCTCGACGGCCGGGACCTCGCCCGAGAGCACGAACTGGACGTCGGCGTTGCGATTGGCGATCCAGAGCTTGCCCTTGGCGGACGCCTCCTCGCGGATCGCCTCGACCTGGGCCTCGTCGAGACCCACGATCGCGATCATGCCGCCCGGCTGCTCGTGAGCCGCCAGCGCCATGATCCTGCCCCGCTCCTTGACCAGGAGAAGGGCGGTCTCCCACGGGATCGAGCCCGCGGCCGCGAGCGAGGCGATCTCGCCCAGGCTGTGGCCCGCCGTGACGCTGACGTTCTCGAATCCATAGCTCTCACGCCAGACCTCGTAGGCCGCCCAGCACACGGTCATCACGCAGGGCTGGATGACGTCGGTGCGGTTCAGCTCTTCCACGGGGCCCTCGAAGCAAAGCTGGCGCACCGGCATCTGCAGCACCTCTTCCGCCCGCTCGAACACTCGGCGCGCGGCCGGGTAGCGGTCGTGCAGATTCTTGCCCATGCCCGGCTTCTGCACCCCCTGTCCGGGGAACAGAAGCGCGATCGGCCCGGCCAGCGTTACGCCCATGTCACCGTCCTATGCCCATTTGAGGAGCGTCGCTCCCCACGTCAAGCCTGAACCGAAGCCGGCGAGCAGGACATGGTCTCCAGGCCTGACGCGGCCCTTGCGAATGGCCTCCTCCAGCGCGAGCGGGATCGAGGCGCTCGAGGTGTTGCCGTACTCGTCGATGTTGATCGCGACCTTCTCGAGGGGCAGGCCGATGCGCCGCGCCGCGGCGTCGATGATGCGGAAGTTGGCCTGGTGGGGGACCCAGAGATCGATGTCCTCCATGGCCACTCCAGCCTTGCTGCAGACCTCGTTCGCCTGCCTGATGAAGATGTCGACGGCGAACTTGAAGACGTCCGGTCCGACCATCTCGATGTGGGGGTGGGCATCCTGCGCCGCGTAGGCGCCCTTCTCGATGTTGCCGCAGGTCACCTGCGCGTAGCCGCGGCCGTCCGACCCGAGGCACCAGCTGAGGAACCCGGCTCCCTTCGGTGCCGGTCGCACGACGGCCGCGCCCGCGCCGTCGCCGAAGATGACCGCGGTGCCGCGGTTCCCATAGTCGAGCATGCGGGACAGGACCTCGGCGCCGACCACGAGCACGTTGTCGGCCCGCTCGGTCGCGATGAACGAGTCTGCGATGGAGAGGCCGTACATGAAGCTGGTGCAAGCGGCCAGCGTGTCCCACGCCACGGCGCCCGGAGCGTCGAGCGCGTCCTGGATGCGACATGCGATGGACGGGAACGGCCCGTCCGGTGACGACGTGCCGACCAGGATCATGTCGAG
>Ga0307374_10003830_pt1 | contig 25472 bp, 22 predicted proteins | sample OX3MG_FD_202532 | JGI IMG/M metagenome (GOLD analysis project Ga0307374, IMG submission 202532) | Soil microbial communities from Risofladan, Vaasa, Finland - OX-3 | ecosystem: Environmental > Terrestrial > Soil > Coastal area > Acid sulfate soil | place: Finland: Risofladan, Vaasa | collected...
ACACTCGCCGTCGCCTACGTAGTCAGCGCGGCCCTCATGGTGGGCCTGCTGATGGTTTACAGCTATCTGACATTGTAGGTACCCGCGTCCCGTCGATACCCGCGTGAATCGTCGTCGCCTCCGCGTACCAGCTTTGCTGAATATGGTTGGAAGCGGCGCGGTCGCGGTCCTTTCCCAACGGCCCACGCCACTTGATTGGCAATTTGCCTCTCCGATGCAAGCGCACCGTCGTCAGGCATCGGACGATCTCTTTGCATGAGCTCGTTATGCGCGACTTCGCGCGCACCAATCGCCCGAGGGTTGAATTCGAATGATATCGAGACAATTTACGCAATTAGCCCAACCGCGTTGCGCGGTACGCGGCACGCGGCACGCGGCACGCGGCGCGACACGATCATTTGGCAGTGAATTTGCCGGTAGCCAGCCCGCGAGCGCGAGAGTGACAGGGATTGCCACATGAATTACTCACACTGGCAGGCAGAACGCGTCGTCAAGCCAAAGCGGCAGGAGATTCCACCGCGAATTCCGACCCAGATCGACACCACGTGCGCCTGGTTCTACCAACTGCATTACGCGCGGGAGAAGAAGATTGGATCGCTCTAGAATCCTTTGCTAACCGCTAGCCATACGCGCGCAGAGTTGTTGGTTCCGATCAGCGCTGGTGTCGACCCTAGCGGTGCCGCAATGCTGGCAGTCGTGCTCCATTGATGGGACCGGCTCCAGTTGATTCCGGCGCCCGCCGGTTACAGTCAAAAAGAGAGCGGGCCAAAGCCCGCTCTCGTTTGAAGGTAACCGGCACTTGCAGGGTTCGCCAGCGGTGGCGGATATTACATGTCCATTCCGCCCATGCCACCCATGCCGCCGCCCGGCGCGCCCTGTGCATGCTCATCTTCCTTCGGCGACTCAGCGATCATGACCTCTGTCGTGAGCAATAGACCAGCGACCGAAGCGGCGTTCTGCAGAGCCAGACGCGTAACCTTGGTCGGATCCAGGATGCCCATTTCGACCATATCGCCATACTCACCCGTCGCGGCGTTGTAGCCGAAGGTGCCCTTGCCCTCACGGACCCGGTTCAGAACTACAGCGGCGTCCTCACCAGCGTTGCTCACGATCTGGCGCAACGGCTCTTCGATCGCGCGGGCCAGAATCTTGATGCCCGTCGTCTGGTCTTCGTTGACGCCGACCAGCTTCTCGATGGCCTTGAGCGCGCGCAGAAAGGCCACGCCACCGCCCGGAACCACGCCTTCTTCAACGGCCGCACGCGTGGCATGCAGTGCATCTTCGACGCGGGCCTTCTTTTCCTTCATTTCGATCTCGGTGGCGGCACCAACCTTGATCAGGGCTACTCCGCCGGAGAGCTTGGCTACGCGCTCCTGCAGCTTTTCCTTGTCGTAATCGGAGGTCGTTTCCTCGATCTGCTGGCGAATGCTCTCGATACGGCCTTTGATGTCCGTCGCCTTGCCAGCACCATCGATGATCGTGGTGTTGTCTTTCTCCACCAGCACCTTCTTCGCTTCGCCAAGATCGCTTAAGGTCGCCTTCTCGAGCGACAAGCCGACTTCATCGGAAATGACCTTGCCGCCCGTCAGGACCGCGATGTCCTGCAACATGGCCTTGCGGCGATCGCCGAAGCCCGGCGCCTTGGCGGCGGCGACCTTGACGATGCCGCGGATGGTGTTGACGACGAGCGTGGCAAGCGCCTCGCCTTCAACATCTTCCGCAACGATCAGCAACTGGCGGCCTGCCTTGGCGATGGTTTCGAGGAGAGGCAGCAATTCGCGAATGTTGGAAATCTTCTTGTCCACCAACAGGATCAGCGGCTTATCGAGTTCGGCACTCTGGCCCTGTTGATTGGTGATGAAATAAGGTGAAAGATAGCCACGATCGAACTGCATGCCTTCGACCACTTCCAGTTCGTTCTCGAGGCTCGAACCCTCTTCGACGGTAATCACACCTTCCTTGCCGACTTTCGCCATGGCATCGGCAATCGTCTTGCCAATGCTCTCGTCGGCGTTCGCGGATATCGTGCCGACCTGCGCAATCGCCTTCGGATCTTTACACGGCTTGGAGAGCTTCTTGAGCTCTTCCGTCGCCGCGGTGACCGCCTGATCGATGCCCCGCTTCAAATCCATCGGGTTAGCACCCGCGGCGACCGATTTCAGGCCCTCACGGATAATGGCTTGTGCAAGCACAGTGGCGGTGGTGGTGCCGTCGCCGGCTTCATCGGACGTGTTGGACGCAACTTCCTTCACCATTTGCGCGCCCATGTTTTCGAACTTATCTTTAAGCTCGATTTCCTTGGCGACCGAAACACCGTCCTTGGTCACGGTGGGGGCGCCGTAGCTCTTGTCGAGCACCGCATTGCGACCCTTGGGACCGAGCGTTACCTTGACCGCATTCGCCAAAACATTCACACCTCTGAACATGCGTTGCCGGGCGTCATCGCTGAAGCGTACGTCTTTTGCTGCCATTTGCTGATACCTCTAAGAAATTCGATTACCTGAAAAGGGTGAAAAATTCCGGCAACGGCGGAGCTATTTGCCTTCGACCACAGCCATGACGTCTTCTTCACGCATGACCACCAGCTCATCGCCGTCCATCTTCACTTCGGTACCGCTGAACTTACCGAATAGAATCTTGTCGCCGACCTTGAGGTCGACCGGACGAATTTCGCCGTTTTCTAAAATCTTGCCTTTGCCGACGGCAACCACTTTGCCGAATATGGGTTTCTCGGTCGCAGTGTCCGGGATCACGATACCGCCTGAGGACTTGCGCTCTTCCGCTTCTCGTTTCACGATCACTCGGTCATGAAGGGGTCGAATCTTCATATGCAAGACTCCTATTGCTGGGGATACCGGCACGCAGCAGCGAAAGTTGGTGGGACTCTCCGCTTGTGACCAACGATAATGGTGGCGGATTTCGCCGAATCAAGGGCCCAAAAGGCTTTTTTTGCGGCAGCCGCTCGGACTGTTCGTCCACCGCGTCGAACGCGTCCCTCGAGATCTTTACGCGCTCGCGCGCGATCCCGACGAGCTCGCAGCGCCCACCCTCGTGTCCGCCAGGGCACCCCACTGTATCCGCTCGGGAAAGGGGCTGTCGAGCCCTCGCGACTGCCGTCTACTGCCACATCCGGCGTCTATATTTTTCGCGGTGACGCGCATTGAAGGCGCGACGATCGATCACATACGCAACACCAACGACGTTCACAGAGGTGAGAGCTCCCAAAAGAGCACGCATGAACCGCTCGTGCTCGTCGGTGTCGTGCTTCAGCCAGCTAACTTTTCTCTTGCAATGTCGAATTTCCACCGCAGGAAACGGGTGGCTATTTGACCAGCGGCCGCAACAGTCGTCGTGGCGCGTGCGCGCCGACCCATCATTCTCATCATTGATTAAGCATACCGCCCGGTGCAAAAACTGGCCGACATTTGGATCGTAAGCCAACGGCTTGCCGCAATCCCGCTTGCGCAAGCCGATCGGCGGGTATCCTTCCCATAGAGCCGGCAGTTCCCTTGGAACCTAGAACCGCCATCCCACTTGAACCAGGATCGCCTTGAGACTGGGATACAGATCGAGTCCTTGCAGGCCGGCGGGGGCTGCCATCCGCACATAGAGTGTTTGTTGATAATACTCCGCGCGAACACTGAACTCGTGTCTCGCGCCTTCGCCATGGCCGGCCAACTTTTGAGCGAATTTTATACCATAGGTCATGGCACGAAACGGTCCAAGCCGAGAATCAGACGCCTCATAGCCGATCGTCGGCTGTGCGGTGTTCAAAATAAATGGCGTGTAAAAATCTGCCGCCGTCTGGCGGTACCAGCGAACGGTGGGTTCGATATATCGCTTGCGATTGGAAAATGTCCAGCGCACGTGCAGTTGGGCGGTGTCCGAACGGATACCCCAATCGTCGCTCATGTAGCGCAGCGATAATGCGGCCGATAACGGCGAACTCCCGGCGACTCGATTCTCCCAATACACGCTCTTGCGTACGCGCTGGTCCGGGCGGCTCTCGTATTCATAGCCCGTCGTATTACCCGCGCCATCGATGATGGACGTGATCTTATACGGATCATTGAGGTAGCCCGTGAAGCGATCGACCGAGAAATTGAATTCTGTCAGCCAATTGCGGTTCATTACCTGCGTGACGCCGAGCAGCACTCCGGCTCCGTCCTTGGTCTTACCCTGCGTCTTTCGCAATAGAGCGAAATTGCTCCCCGGCACCGGTGCACCGCCGATCGGGCGCAAAGAGTCGTATTCGTCATCGATGCCGAGCGATAACGTGGTGTTTTTCTCGTTGAAGTCGCGGGCGATCGAGGCACTGACCGTGGCGGAAAGGAAATCGTGCTCATCAGACAGCTTGCCGCCGACCGTCACCCGCTGCACCCGAGTGAGCGGTACGGTCCAGTTGCCGCCGACCGCGATGCGGGAGTCCTTGTAATGCGGATCGACCGGCAATTGCCCCGGGGCCGTCGTGTACGCGTGTACCGCTTTCCCGGACGGCGAGGCAAACGTCTGCGGTGAATGGCTCGTCAGCGCTCCGTTCGGGCTGGCGCCGGACAGGACGTCGAAGGTCGCATTGAAGCTGAGCGTTTGCCCGTCGCCAAACGTTTTGGCGACTTGAACGATGGGCTCGATCACTTGGACGCGGCCGTTCTCGTGGTAATACGCCAACGCGGAATCCACTGACCAGTTCTCCAGCAGCCCGCTGCCGGTATATCCAACATTGGCGTCCTGGCCGCGCGCAGCACCCGCGCTCAACAAGGCGCAGCTCGCCGCCATCAGGCGCCGGCGCGCGCTCGCCGCCTTGGTGGGCGGCGCCTTCGGCCTCAGATTCACCCGCCTCCCCCACCAGTAAGCGATCGATACGTGTAGTCGTCAATTGGCATACATGGAACATCCAGACGGCGAAGATTCATGAGTGGCTCCCATTGTGGCCTCGCAACATTTCAGGCAAACGCCCGCGCACTTACGCTTCGAAGATCAGACCCTCCAGCAGTCAATCGCCGACGTGCACACCGCGCGGCGCGCGGCGCGCGTTGACGATCGAGCAGCACAGGCCATGGGTACGGCCTCGAATATTTGACTAACGAATGACCGGCGGGAGCGGCGCCTAGACGACTCACTTTGTATCGCAGAGTGTGCGAATGTCAAGCGTGGTAGCTGTGGTAATCAATTATTCGATCCACCGATCGATTCACCGATCGGATACTCTGGTAGCCAGCCGTTGCGGTCGCTCTGTCGTGACCGGCAGCTTCCGGACTACCAAAAATGGCGGCGCGGCCGCCTTCAATCACATTCCAAAGATCATCAGGAATCTCGGCCTTCCATAACTATGAAGAGAAGCTAGAGTTCTATGGTGTCGTGTCGCGCGGCAAAATGCACCCGGATGGCATGGCATCCAGACGCAGAGGAGAGCTCGAAAAGTGCGCGATATACATGTCTTGCGCCCATTAATTCGCCACTGCGGCAGCATCGGCTGTCATAGCCGGACTAGGCCGTGTGCTAAGTTGCTTAGGCGTTCTGCGAGTGTTGCGGCAAAGTCCTTGTCGGCACGGAGCTGTAGTAGCTTATACATTTTATACTCGGTCTCTGGTGTGCCTACTCCGAAGTTGGTCCTCCCTAACAGACTGCCAAACCGAACAGGTTGCGGCAGTATAGCTACCGTACGCCAATCTCTCGTCCGTATCTGACCCGCCGCGCAAGTTCGCTGCAGCCGATTAGGAAGATCTCGCGGTAAATTTGGGTCACAATGGCATCGTGATTCTTGGCATTCACCGACATGTTTCACGCTGACGGATTACTCGTCGGATCCTGGGGACTCGCGCTCGTGTTCCTCAACGTGCTGCTCGAGCAGGCTGGGCTGCCGATTCCCGCCATACCTATGCTGCTCCTCGCCGGAGCCTTGGCGGTCAGGCACCCTGAATGGGGTGCGGCGGCGTTCGCCCTCGCGGTCGCGGCCTGCGTCATTTCGGATAGCGCGTGGTACGGTGCTGGACGCGTCTACGGGGGTCGGATCGTGCGACTGCTCTGCAGGATCTCGCTCTCCCCCGACTCCTGCGTGAGTGAGACCCAGCTGCAATTCGAGCGCTGGGGTATCCGAGCAGTCCTCGTCTCGAAGTTCGTACCCGGACTCTCGACGCTTGCGCCGCCCTTAGCTGGCGCGCTGCGGATGGCTTTGAGCCTATTCCTCGCGATGAGCTTCCTCGGCTCCGTCCTTTGGGTCGCGGTCTTCATGGTGCTCGGCGAGCTCGCCGCGCCGGAGATCACCGCCCTCTTGCCGCATCTCGGCGCACTCGGGGCGCGAGCGGTCCTCACGGTCGCCCTCCTGCTAGCGTTCTATATTCTCCTAAAGTGGTGGCAGCGACAGCGCTTGTATGCGGCGCTTCGTATGGCCCGCGTCGACGCGAGCGAGCTTCATTCGATGCTCCAGGGAGAGCCTGCGCCCACGATTCTCGACGTGAGATCCAGGAGTGCTCGTGCGCTTGATCCCCGGGCAATCCCTGGCGCACTCCATGTGCCGCCCGAAGACATCGCCGCCCGCATCAGCACGGTCCAGCTCGGCGCGGAAGTCATCGTCTACTGCAGCTGCCCGAACGAGGCCTCCGCGGCGCGCGTTGCAAAGCTCTTGATGCGGCACGGGGTCGGGCGCGTGCGTCCGCTGCTCGGTGGGCTCGAGGCATGGGCGGCGCGCGGCTATCCGGTGACATCTGTACCATTGGCGGTCGCGGTGACAGCGCCGAACCTCGCAAGTCCTCAGGGGTAAGGGATCGCCGAGTCGAACTCGTTTCGCCCTTAAATGGCTACCCTCGGCGTCGAGGCTCACGGAAGGACAGCACTGCGCTTGCTCGCCGTTTCGATGACACGCCCAGTAACGTCGAGCGCGACCGTTTGGATCGCACCCACCACGAAGTCGATGAACAATCGCAACCTCGGGGGCCGGTAGCTGCGGGTCGGAGAAGTCAGATACAACTTCACCTCGTCGCATTCGTACGGCTCTAGAACGCCGATCAGCCGACCGGCTCGCAAGTCATCCTGAATATCCCATAGTACCTTCAGCGCCACCGCACGCTCCGCGAGCGCCCAGTCATGCATCACCTCGCCACTGCTTGTCGAAAGGCTGCCCTTGTCATCCGTAAATATACGATCGGGCCATCAATTCGGCTACGCCAATCTCAATGCCGGCCATTGTGGCATGATTGATCAATGGGGATGGTGCTCGGGGTTCTGATCTTGGTGATCGGCGATCTGCCTCGCTGGCTATGGTTGGCGTTTCGCTCAACGAAGTCGATCGAAGCTGAGAATCTCTTCCTACGTCGCCGGCTCGCCATGTATGTCGAGCGCGGAATCAATCTCTGACGTATCGACACGGTCACGCGTATACAGTTGGCGTTCCTGTTGCAGTTCTCAACTGGCGAGACGCGCTGGTCGTCGTGCGCCCGGTAACGATGATCCGCCGGCACCGGGCGGGCTGAAAGTTGTTCTGGCGCCTGAAGTCTCAACCCGGCCGACCGCCGATCCCGAAGCAAGTTCAGGCCCTGATCCGCCGGACGGGGAGCGAGAATCCCATATGGGGCGAGGAACGCATTGCCAGTGAGCTTCTTCTGGAGCTCGGAATACAGATCTCGCCGCGCGCAGTACGAAAAGATGTCTTCCCCGTCATCCCCCCCCCAGCCGGCCTAGAGGCGACTTGCGGTAGTCGACCCCTTCTGCGCCTGCACGGCCACGGAATCGTCGCCCGCGATTTCATGGTCGCCGTGACCGCCGCACCGCCCGAAAGCGAACACGATCCGCGAAAGAGTCATCGCCTCGATTCGGCGCGTGTGCTTGGATTGGCTAATCCCCACGGCCGAATCGCATTTGCGGTCCATTCTGAAATCCTGGATTCCTGACTATAATTCCGGGCGTCCGCACATGGCGCTGGGCCACGGTGTTCCGGATCCACCACCGGCGATTGCCGAATTCCAAAAAATTCCGTTCGCGTCACCGCCGCGAGGAATCGTACGCCGTCCGTGCCAGGCCGGTCCTTGGCGGCCGGCATCACGAGTACTGTATGCGCCCGGAACTGCGTGATCAAATATTTGCGCACCACAACCCTGGGTGCTCAACCGCAATAGCCGATCCACCACGCCACGCACCGGGTAGAAGCGGTCGAGATTATTCTGCACTCTACATATTGAGTGCGGTCGTGATCGTGCCCGCCTCCTTGTCGTTCCACTCCGAGTCACGAACGGCTTGGCCTCGGTACGACGCAGCCTCAGCAGCGAAATAGCGGCCTGCGTCCGGGTCCCGGTATTGCGCGCCCCTCCGGCAGCTTGGTCGAGCCGGCTCGGCTCTGCTGCACCTGGTTTCCCACCGGCGCCGCGCTTTGCGGGTCCGCCTTCTGCTGCGCCGGCCGGTCGCGGCCATTTGGATGCATCGCCTGGTCGCTCATACGTCCTCCACTCGGCTAGACACTTCGATCGTCACTGGCTCATGTTTCGCAAAAGGCAATTTCCTCCATTGAGAAACAAAGCGTCGAATTTCGCGCGTGCGCGATCGAGGCCGTCGATCAGCCTCGGCAGCGACTCCTTCCAAGGACTCTCCGTTACGTGGATCCCACCGATGCATCCAAATTCCGCTGTTTATCCTGATCTTGCAGGCTGCGAGTCAACGTCTTCGGCGCCAACCCCAGAGTCGATCGACGCGAGGTCTGTGCGCCGCCTTGATGTGTGGGACTTCTGGCGACATCATGGCGTCGATATCGCACCTTGGGCCCGAGCGGATCGTTCATAGCGTTGCCTAAATCCTGTGGCGATTCCTATCCTGGGAACCAGGCGACTCTCGGCGGGTCGATGCGTGCAACATAGCTCTCGCGGTAGGTCCGATCTGTGCGCTACCGAGCGTACGCCGCTGCGCAATCCAAGTATCACGGCGTATCACGACGCCCGGCCGATCGCCCCCAACGGTCGTCGCCGCCACAAGTCCGACCACAACCGGTTTGATTCCGGGATCAGCGGAAAAATGCATGGTGCCGCCGTCGCAGGGCCATATCGAGATTCGCATAAATCCCCGAAATGTCAGAATGGCAATTTAGCTCGACGCGGGAACGCGCTGATCAGGGTGGGGCGGGGCCGCCTGGAGCGCCGGCGAGTGCGGGCGCCCGACACAAGCCGGGCCTGAAGGGCCCGGCCCAGGAAATCATCGCGGCAATCGTCGAGATCACGCGTCGTAACCCCAGATTCGGCTATCAACCCATCGCCGAGCAGATTGGACATGTATTCGGCGTGCCAATCGATAAGGACATCGTGCGCAGAGTGCTCTCATCACACTACCGTCTCGGTCGTCGTAACCGCTCGGGTCCCTCCTGGCGCACTTTCTTCGCGTAACTCAAGGACAGCCTCTGGAGCATGGACTTGTTTTGTTGCGAGTCGATCCCGCTTCGCCGCCGGTGGATCCTGTTGGCCATCGACGTGTTTATCCGCCGCATCATCGGCTCCAGCATCGGCATCGGCGGCGAATACATCGACGGTCCGTCGGTATGCCGCACGTTCACTCAAGCCATTGCCGGCTACGCGCCGCTAGCGCGAATAAGCACCGATCACGACCCTCTGTTCCGCTTTCACCGGTGCCTTGCAAACCTACGAGTCCTTGAGGTCGAGGAGATCAAATCCGTCCCCGATGCACCGATGTCACATCCGTTTGTCGAACAACTTATCGAAACGGTCCGGCGCGAATATCTGGACCACGCGTTCTTCTGGAATTCGATCGATCTTCACCGGAAGCTCGAACAATTCCGAGCCTATTACAACGGCGTGCGCGTTCACCGCTCCCTTAACGGCACCACGCCCGCAATTCGTGCCGAACACTCCTCATCGTTGAAAGCGAATCTGTCTCACTATGCGTGGGAACGGCATTGCAACGGAGTTATCGAACCTCCCGTCGCCGCGTGATTGGTAATTCGCGACCTACAGGTCCGCAAGGGCCCTTCTTGATTCTGCCTCATCGTTCATCGCGGGCGTCCTTGCGGCGCTCAAGCGCCGCGCGATTCCATTTCGCTAAGTCAGCCCCCTGGTCATAAGTGGATTCCACAAACGCCCGGATCGCTGCTTCAGGGGACTTCGCGTTGCGTACAGATTCATAGGGCAAAATAAACTCCCCGAGTTCCTGGTGAAAGTAAGCTGCGTCCGGTCGCACCTTCGCATCCTTGAATCCGGGCGGGTCCGGCACCGCGTACGCGTACAGTGCCGGTTCGAGGAGTGGGCCACTGCCCGGCCAGAACCCATGGCTGATTACCTCGTGCGAATAGGCGTCGCGAACGAATGCGGGACCTGGTGGCAGAGGCGCTGGTCTGCCCGAAAACCGCGTAACGGCGATGTCAAAGCTGCCCCAGAAAAAATGCGCAGGGCTGCACTTTCCCACGAACCCACAGCGCTCCTCGGTGAATAGCTCATCCAACCGCGCGACGATGCACCAAAACCGGTTCGCAAACACCGGATCGTATGCGGCGTGCACGGTGTCGTCTTCGAAGCGAATCGGGGCCGGAATCTCGACTGGCATCGACCAGATTTTCACTGCGAGTGCCATGTCGCTCAACAACGCCATGAGCTCCATGTAAAAATCCGCTACCGCGCGCGGCTCAAGTTTCATCGATCGCTCGAGACCGTCCGACACGCGGATAACCAGACGATGGGCTACGAAGTCGAACTCCAAAGTAAAAAAGCGCCCCGTGTGGGGCAAAGGCCGCGTTGCTAGCCCGCAAGACGTGACATGCAAGGCGACAGCCCAGCAGTGATTGAGGGGAGGCGCGAGCGCAAGAGCAACCTTGCCTACGATTTGCGTCCACATGTGTAGCGTGGCGTACGTGTCCTTCCATGCGTCGTACGGCAACGCCGGCCAGCGATCTTCGTTCATGGCAGCGACATTGTGCCATTTTGCGTGAACGTTTTCCGGTCAACTGTGGCTTTCACTTAAAGGTTTCCACCTGGATTCGCGAATGCTCTTGGAGCATTTTCGCGTTAGGCCTAACCTGTGTGATGCGAATTCGCCAATCATAGCGGGAGGCACCGTAAGCGGCATTCTTATGCTGACCGGTGTCCCTGATAGCCTGCCTCGACGATGCGTGACTTGCTTCTCCTCGCGGTGCAATCGATCGTCCCCCTGGCTAAGCTAGCGCGCCCCGGCGGCGTGCGCTCCGTCGTCGCAGAATCTCTGTCGCTCAAGCACCAACTGATTATCAGCGGCCGCTCCCGTCGACACGCCCCACCCCTGACCACAATGGAGGAGCGTAGATCTGTTGCGTTGCGAGTCGATCCTGCTGCGTAGCCATTGGGTCCTGGTGGCCATCGATGTGTTCACCCGCCGCATCATCGGCTTCGGCATCGGCGGCGAATACGTCGACGGTCCGGCTGTGTGCCGCATGTTCAATCAGGCCATTGCCGGCCATGCGCCGCCTGTTCGGATCAGTACGGATCGCGACCCGCTGTTCCCCATTCACCGATGGCTTGCGAACTTGCGAATCCTCCAGGTCGAGGAGATTAAATCGGTGCCCAGCGCGCCAACGCCGCACCCATTCGCGGAACGACTGATCGGGACCATCCGGCGTTGACACGACTATCTGGACCACACGTTCTTCTGAAATTCAGTCGATCTTCGGCGGAAGCTCGAGAATTCCCGTGCCTATTACAACGGCGCTCGTGTCCACCGCTCCCTCGACGGTCACACGCCAGCGAATCGCGCCGCGGATCCTTCATCATCGACGGCAAGCTGACCTTGCGCCTGGGCGCAGGCCAGACGCACACCGAGGAACGTCACATCGAGGCCGCGTGGCGCCCAATCCTCGCCGAGGCTGCGGCGACGCCATGATGCGTTGGGCGGAACCGAGGCCGAATGATCCGCGACATTCAGCGCCCCATTCGCTATATAGACGACGCACTCGGAAAAATCCTCCAAGGTCCGGAAAACACCGCCACCGGCCGATTCGTCCGTGATACGGTATCGCGCTGGGGAATACCGGGAGGAAGCCGATGCGCCTTCTCGTCGATAGGGCGTCCGCAGTCGCGCCGGGCGATGAATTCGCGCGGCGCTTTTCCGAGCCTCTGATCAGTTTTTTCCGGCGTCGCATCGGCGATCGCAGCCAAGCCGAGGACCTGGCGCAAGAAGTGTTGCTGCGGGTGATCCGCGCCGCCGAGTCTGGCTCGATCGAGCACGCGGACAGCTACGTCTTCAAGGTCGCGGCGAACCTGCTCTGCGACTACCGACGCCGAGCCAGGCGCAATCCCGTCGTCGGCTCGACCGCCGCCAACGAGAATCCCGCCGAGCCTGCCCGTGAGCGAATGGTCGACGAGCGTTCGCCAGAGCGAGTGCTCGTCGGCGAAGCCACCCTGGCGCAGGCGCTGCAGGCGCTCGGCGAACTCGGCGATCTCACGCGCAACGTGTTCATGCTCTTCAGGCTGGAAAATATGCGCCAAAAGGACATCGCGGCGCTCTACGGCATCGCTCAGAGCACCGTGGAGAAGCACGTGATGCGTGCGGTCCTGCACTTGGCCAGGCGGTGCGGCGGTTCATGAGCGCGTCCCTCGATCCACAGCGACTCGCGCAGGCCGCCGCGTGGCGCATTCGTTTCAGCGATTCTGACGACACGTCGGACGGGGAGTTCGAGCGCTGGCTCGCCGAGGATCCGGGCAATCGCGCCGTCTGGCGCGCGGTGCAATCGCCTTGGGAGATTCTCGGCGAACACGCCGCTTCGGCGGGCGTCATTCGGCTGCGCCGCGGCGCGCTCGCGCACGCGCACGATGCGATTCGCGAGCACGCGCAGCACACGCGACGCACGCGCCGCTTCCTCGGGTTCGCGGCGGCCGCGTCGATCCTCGTGTGCACGCTCGCACTGTTCGGCTGGCTCGCGCACCGGCCCGACGTCTACCGCACGGGTTTCGGCGAGCGCCGGATCGTGACGCTGGCGGACGGCTCGCAGATCTCGCTCGACTCACGCAGCGAGGTCACGGTCCGCTATACGGCCGACGCGCGCGCGTTAACTTTGGTGCGTGGACAAGCGCATTTCGACGTCGCACACGACGTCGAGCGGCCGTTCACCGTGACCGCAGCCGATCGCAAGGTGGTTGCGACCGGGACCGAGTTCGACGTCGATCTGGCGGAACGCGAGTTGCTCGTGACCTTGATCAGGGGCCACGTCGTGGTGCTGCCGAGCCGAGCCGCCCCCCGGCCCTATCTACTGGCGGCGCCGCGGTCGGAGCCCGCCGCACGCGAACCGGATCCGAGGTTTCCGCGCAATTGGTCGCGGATCGTGCTGAATCCGGGCGAGCAGCTGGTGATGGCGCGCGGCGCCGCACCGCGCGTGGTGCGGGTCGATCTGGCGCGCGTGACCGCCTGGGAGCGCGGCGAGATCGACTTCAGCGACGAGCCGCTGTCGCGGGTCGTCGCGCAGATCGACCGTTACTCGGCCCACCGCATCGTGCTCGGCGATCCCACGATCGCGAGCCTGAGGATCAGCGGAGTCTTCCGCACCGGCGACGTCGATGGGTTCGTGGGCACGCTGACGAGCTACCTGCCGATCGAAGCGCAGGCCTCGGCGGGCGGCGCGACGATCGTCTTGCGGTCTCGCTGAGCCGCGATCGCAAGGTCGGCGCACGCCGACAGGAGGATTTTCCGCGGTCCGTCGTCTATCTCCAACAAGAGCTCCGAATTTGCGCGGAGCCGTTTGCCGTTAATTAAAGAATGGGGGGGGAAGGGAATGATCGCCTACGCACGCCTTTCGGCATTCTTTGCAGCAATTCTTCGTAAATTCAATGGAATGTGTGGCCCCGCGATCCCGGTGGCCGCAGCCTGTCTGGTCGGCCTGACGTTGGCAGGCGCTGCTGTCGCGCAGCAGCAACGGTTTCATTTCGACATCGCGCGACAGCCGCTGTCGAGGGCGCTACGGACCTACGCACAAGTCTGCGGTGCGGACGTCTTGTTCACGGAAGACGTCGTTGCCGGCGAGCCCCCAGCTACTCTGGTCGGCGACTTCACCGCGAAGGACGCGCTCGATCGACTGCTCACCGGTACCCATCTCGTCGCCGCGCGCTCCTCATCCGGCGCGCTGATGATCCGCCGGCAGGTGCCGGTCGGGGCCGCGCCGAGCGGCGTAGCGGCCGCCGCCGCCGCCAATCCGGCGAACCCCACACGCGCGGCGACGCAGGTCGCGGCCGCCGATCCGCCGGCCCCGGCCCCGGCCGCCGCCGATCCGCCGGATCCGCCGGCGTCCGCGCAGGGCGCGTCCCAGCCGGCAGGTCTCGCCGAGGTCGTCGTCACCGGCACCCGCATCGCGAGTGCAAGCTATACCTCGGACAGTCCGTTGGCCTCGGTGGGCGCAGCGCAGATTGCCTCTGTCGGCCAGGTGTCGCTCGATACAGCGCTCGGCCAGATGCCGCAGTTCGCCGCCAGCCAGGGCCAGTCCGAGGTCGGCGACGTGCAAGGCGCGACCGGCTTCCAGGGCGGCCAGTCCTACAGCGACCTACGCGGACTCGGCCCCGAGCGCACCCTGGTGTTGCTCGATGGGCAGCGCATGGTACCGACCAATCCCAACGGGGCGGTCGACCTCAACGTGATCCCCATGGCGCTCATCAAGAGCGTGGACGTGATCACCGGCGGCGCCTCGGCGGTGTACGGCTCGGACGCCGTGGCGGGCGTGGTCAACTTCCGGCTGCGTCAGCACTTCCATGGCATCCAGCTTTCCTACCAGCACGGGGCGACCACCAACGGCTACGGGCCGGAAGACAGCCTCAGCGTTCTGATGGGCGGGAACTTCGATCATGACAAGGGCAACGCGGTCGCCGACCTCGAGTACAACGAGCGCGGCGCGATCACCGGCGCCGATAGCCCGTTCTTCTCGAACACCACCATTTTCAACCGCGGCGTGGCGCGCGGTCCGGAGCCCATCTTCAATGCGGGCGAGCTCGGCGCCAACATACCGATCTCCGCGGTCAATTCGGTGCTCTCCCAGTACGGGGACTCGGTTTCGGGGACCGGTAACTACGGCGGCTACCTCGGCATCAACGGTGACGGCACGCTGTTCACGTCCAAGGACCCCGGCAACTGCGCGCAGAACTACCGCGGGCCGGTCGGCAAGATTCCCGGCCTCGCGATTACATCGGACTGCACCACCGTCAAGTCCTTCCTCGGACCGTATTTCTACGTCCAGACGCCGCTGCAGCGCTACAACCTGTTCTCGCACGTGACGTACGACGTCAATGACAACGTCCAGGCGTACGGGCAGATCAACTTCATGCACTCGACGTCCGGTGACGTCAATGCCGCTTCCTACCTCGGGCCGGGAAAGTTCCTCTACGTCCCAACGAACAATCCGTATGTCTACGGCAACTCGGACTTGAGCACGATCCTCAACGCGGCGGGCGTGCCGGAGGGCCCCAACGCGGGCACGAGTAATACGATCCACATGGAAGACTGGGCGACCAGCATGGGGCCGCGCATCGAGAGCTTCCTGTATAACGACTACCAGTTCACCGCGGGGCTCAAGGGCGGAATCGGGGCCACGTCCCTTTCCTGGAACGCGTTCGGGTCCTATGGCCAGACGTACATGGAGAACGACGAGCAGAACAACATCAATCTGCCGGCGCTCGAGACCATCCTGTACGGCACGGCGGGCTACCAGGGCGCGGGCGGCAACAATTGCGTCGGCTATGCCTGGAATCCGCTCGGCGGCCAGCCGATGAGCAAGGGCTGCCTGGAGTACGTCACCAGCACGGCCAAGAACACCAACCTCATCACGCAGAAGTACTTCGAAGCAGACCTCAGCGGCAACCTGTGGAAACTGCCTATGGGCGACCTCAAGTTCGCCCTCGGCGCCGACTATCGTGGCGACAGCTTCAACTACCAGGCCGATCCCGGCCTGAACCCGGCGTTCAACGTGATGCCCTCGGGCATCCCGCCCGATATCATCTCCCCGTCCTACGATCTGATCAGCTCGGCGGCCGGCACGCAGAACGTCCGCGAGGTGTACGTCGAGCTGCGCGCGCCGCTGCTCAGGGACAAGCCGTTCGCCAAGGACGTGTCGGTGGACGTGGCGGGACGCCATTCGCAGTATGACCTCTTCGGTGGCGCCAACACCTGGAAGGCGGATCTGCACTGGCAGGCGACCGATGCGGTGGCGTTCCGCGGCGGCTTCGAGCGGGCGTTCCGCGCGCCGAGCCTCCAGGACCTCTACAACCCGACCATCCAGGCGCAGAGTGCGCTGTCCGGGGATCCGTGCAACTACAACAGCAGCTACCGAACGGGTCCGAACGCGGCACAGGTAACGGCGCTGTGTGCGGCGCAGTCGCCGGCCGCGGCCTCGCCGTCGTTCAATTACGGGTTGCAGTCGGCCAACGGCATCTACGGCGGTAATCTGAACCTGAAGCCCGAGGTGGCCAACACCTACTCGCTCGGCTTCGTGCTGACGCCGCACTTCGAGGCGCCGATGGCCCGCGACCTCGGCGCTTCGATCGACTATTACCACATCCAGATCAACGGAGCGGTTGCCGCTGTGACGCTGGATTCGATCGTCCAGAACTGCTTCAACGTCAACGGCAGCAACCCGACCTACACGGAGAGCAACTTCTACTGCCAGCAGATCACCCGGGATCAGGGATCGGGCGCGATCGTGCTCGCCAAGGCGTTCCAGCTGAACATCGGGTCCTACCTCACCGAAGGCGTGGATTTCGAGGGACACTGGGGCTTCCCGCTGCATGATCTCGGGCTCCCGGAGAATTCCGGACGGGTCAGGCTGCAGACCTACATCTCGTACCTCCATTCGCTGACGGTCTCCGGGGTTCCCGGGGTGGCGGGCCTGAACTACGCGGGCTCGATCGGCGATACGCAGACGTCCATGCAGGCCGATGGCACGACCGATACGGATATCTCCCATCCGAAGTGGAAGGCGAACACCATGCTCGGCTACAGCGTGGGACCGCTCGGGGCGGCGCTGCACTGGCGGTATCTGTCCGCCATGTCGGACCTCATGGACGGGCCGGGTAGCGGCGATCCGGGCGTTCCGGCTTATAGCTACTTCGACATGGACGTAAACTATCGGGTGACCTCGCAGATCCGGATCACGGGAGGCCTCACCAACCTATTCAACAAGCAGCCGCCGCGCGTGGCGGGAGCGCCGCTCCTGACCGATGCGGCGACCTACGATGTCATGGGCAGGACCTATTACGTCGGGATAAAGGCCGCCATCAAATAGAACGATGGCCGCGCCCGGGACGCCGCCCCGGGCGCGGCGAAGCCGATGGTGTCGCCGATGCTGTGGGGTGCGATTCGCCAATCGTATCGTGCTCGGATTGACGACGTTGTTCGCGCGTCCCCGACGAGTCGCGAAGCTCGTCGCGATTCTCAAGCCGGCGACGCTGTTATGATTCCACTAGGCGCTGGTCGATCGATAGTATCGGCGCCTGTTCTTCTTCGCCGGGATCCGGCGCAAACGAGGCCCGAAAGGCCCGACCGAGGAGATCATCTCGGCCATCATCGAGATGAAGCTCCGTAACCCCAGATTCGGCAATCAACGCATCGCCCGGCGGATCTCGCATATATTCGCCGCGCAGATTGATGAGGACGTGGTGCGTAGAGTCCTCGAGACGCATTACGGCCCAAATCGTCCGGGCGCCTAGCATCCCTCCTGGCTCACTTTCTTCGCGCAAGCCAAGGACAGCTTCTGGAGCGTGGACTTGTTTCGTTGCGAGTCGATCCTGCTTCGCAGCCATTCCCCTATGCCCCTATGTCGGACCCTTTGATTGAGCGACCGTTGGGGACAATCCGACGCGAATATCTGGACCACACGTTCTTCGGGAATTCGATTGATTCTCGCCGGAAGCTCGCCAAATCCCGCGCCCTCTACAACGGCGCTCGTGTCCATCGACACCCTCAAACACACCACGCCCGCGAATCGCGCCGGAAACGCCTCATCATCGAAAGCGAACCTGGCTCACTATGCCTGAACCTGGTATTGCAAGGGGCTATTCGAAGCTCCCGTCGCCGCTTGATTTGTAATTCGCCTCCCACAAGTGAGAATATTATCCTCAGGGTCAACGTCAAGTCGGTGCGCGCCGCGGCGATCAAGTCGGCCACGGACCCCTGGGTGTGGGGACCACTCGCCGGCGCGGCGGTTCTCCAGATCGATCATTTCAATCAGCGGCTGTCGTACTGGGTAGAACGCGCAACCCGATTTTCGGCTCAGACGCCACCGCGAGCCTCTGGAGCGATCGATTGCGCGGCGCATCGGTGGGTGTCGACATAGCGACGCCGCTCCTTACACCGAGCGGCGATTCCGACGGTGCCTGGCTGGAGGATAAGGCCAAGGGCTATCTCGTGAACCGTGAACGCCCCAATTGCGCCAACGATCATAGCTTTCCGTCCGGTCATTCTGCCGCCTCTTCCGTCTATACTCGCCTAACAACCCTCAACCTCGGGCAGATCCCGATGAATGGCGGCACGCGGGAAGCGCTCGATGTCGGGCTGCATGCGCTCAGCTTCGCAACAGCCTGGTCCCGGGCGGTGGGCGGCTGGCATTACCCATCCGATACGCTTGCCGCCATGGCAATCGGCAACTTCGTCGGCGAGTTCTTCACCGGCTCGTTCATGGATCTCGGCAACGGCCGCACGCGCATCGCCATTGCGCCGCTCCCCGCCGGCGGTGAAGTCACTTTCGCACTGGCCTTCGGTTCGGGAGGCAAAAGTCGATGAGAGTTGTAGAATTGGCGAGCGCAATCATGTCCGAGGGCGGGATGACTGCCAGATTGTCGTCCGTCAACGGTTCTGCGATTCACCGGAGGAACGCGAATGATCAAGCACGTTTTGTTGGGTATCGGGGCGACGATCATCGTCGCTGGCGCATGCATCTACCTCGCTCTCATTACGGGCAGCATTCCCGCGGGCGCCGATTCTGGGCCGATCCCGCTCGAACGATGGGCCGCAAAAACTGCCCTGCATGCCACTCTCGCCGAGGAAGCGCCGAAGATGGCGAATCCCGTACCGTTGACGGACGCCAATTTGATTGCCGGCATTCAGCTCTATGGCGAGCACTGCGCAATCTGCCACGGCACGGCGCAGGGCGATGCTTCGGCGAGCCCGGTCGCCAAGGGCGAATATCCGCGACCGCCGCAGCTGGCCAGCGATGGGGTCGAAGATGACCCGCAGGGAGTGAGCTTCTGGAAGCTTGACCACGGCATCCGCTGGACAGGCATGCCGTCATGGAAGTCCACGTTGAGTGACAAGCAGATGTGGACGCTCGCGCTATTCTTGAATCACATGGACAAACTTTCGCCGGCCGCCGAGCAAGCGTGGCAGGGCGTCAAGAACTGATGCCGGCTAAGGGGCGCGGAGGCGGAATGAGCGCAGCGCTCGCGGCCGATCGGAGCGTCGGTCAGGCGGGGGTATGGCTCTGTATGCGAGTCGCAATCTGCCAATTGCTTCCCCACCGAGCCTTAACCACGGTATTCCGGGTGGCCTGCCTTGGCGATGCGCGACTTGCTTCTTCTCGCGGTGCAATGGGTCGTCACCCTGGCCCCGGCTCGCGCGTGCCGGTGGTGTCCGTTCCGTCATCGCCGATTCTTTGCTGCTCGAACGCCAGCTCCTCATCAGCCGCCATTCTCATCGATTCCTGCTGCCTCGTTGCGCCGCCGAGGGAATGGTGTGGAATTCGGGGTTTTCCAGTTTCACTTCGTCCGCCCAATAGCCGGCGCGGCTATGGTGCTTGTACAGCTCGATCTCCGCGTTTCGATCCGGTGCGGTCGCCACCCTGTACGGCGGAGCGTCTTTCACGGCCTGCCTAGTCAGGTTGACCGAGACCGTCTGCTCGGACCAACTCACGTTCTGGATCCATTGCGGCGCGATGAGCACCTGGTGACCGAGCCACCAGTTGCTGGTGTCCACAACGAGGTATCGAATGGCCCAAGTGTCTTCGTCGAGGAGGAATCCCGCTACGTGGCCGATGCCCCCATCGCTCGCCTCGATATGATACTTGATGACGGCATTGCCGCTTCGCAGGTGGGGATCGCCATCCGGGCGCGGAGAGGCTTCGTGCGTCATCCGAGCATCCTCCCCTCGCTCCGCAACGTATCCGGCACCGGCGCTGCCGTAGCCTACCCCCGATAACATCAAACTCGGAAAAGCGCCCATGCCCCAAAGACCGGCAGCACCCCAATAGTAGGGATAGCCGTAGTAGCTGTGGTAGCGCATTTCCTGCTGCCTCGACACCGGCTTGTCGGTATCGATGTCCGGGCTATTCTTAACCTGCTCCCTGGTGATCGACACCGGCAGTACGCGTTTGGTCCGATCCGGCGTGCCGATCGCGATCGGCGAGACTAAAACCCTGCGGCTCGATAGCCAGTGGCCCGCCTCGACGATCAGGTAGCGGATGATCCATCGATCGTCCTCGAAGTAGAAATCATTCACCTGACCAATATCGCCATCGGTCGCGCGAATGGTATAGCCCTCCAGATCCTTCATGCTGCGTAACATTGGTCTTCTCCTTCAATGCTGCCCGACAATGCGCGGTCGCCGGATGGAACGCCGGCAGCGTGATAATTCCCGCTGCCCCCACCAGCAACCGAGCGCCCGGCGGCGCCGGTGACTCGCCTATTGGCCGCCGCCCGGCGCCGCGTTTCCGCTATTGGGCGCCCCCGGCGTAGCTCGTGCGCCGCTCTTCTGGACAGAAATTCCCGCGCCATTGGCGGCGCCCGCATGGGTGCACGCGTCCGTGCAAACGTGGACGTTCGGCTCGCCGTCCGGCTTGACAGAGGCCTTCGAGAAAGACGGCACGGCGGCACCGTGCGTCGAGGTGGCTGCGTGGTCTTTGGCGTGTGCAGCACTTTGCTTGCTTTGCTGTGAATCTGTTTTGTTCATGATGATCTCTTTTCCTTTCGCGGCCCGCAAACTCGCGAAGCGGTTAGCTGCATGCGACCTTCGCACCGTAGCGCCGCGATGAGAACGCATCGGTGCGTTGCCCCACATTTGGGAGTTCGTTCGGCAGAAGCGCGTGAGGTTTCGCAGTCCTTCTAAAGCTGCGCGCGCCCTGTGGGGCGCGAATTCGCAATTCGTATCGTGAGACGCCATATACACGCAGTCTTGCTGAACGGTGCGTCGCCGTACGGCGTCGTCGTGTGTGCGCCACACAAAGTGCGGATACGATTGTGAGACTTCGCCGTAGGATCATGGCGTCGATTCGCGGCAGTCATTTTCGAAAAATCGCCGTAGAGGCCGCGTCCTTATACATTGGAACACAGTGATCCGCGCGACGGTAGGCGTCCGTTTACTCGCCGCCAGGCGTCTCCAATCGTCTGCGTAAGATAATCTACGGCGATATTGGTCGAGTGCGGCATGAAATGAACGAAACCAGTCAGCAAGTGCCGTCGTAGAAATCTCTTCAGAAAGAACTAAGTAAGAAACGCTGGCACCGCGCTATCCCATGGTATAAATGGTTACCTTTAAGCGAAGATCTCAATGAATACCGAAATATTCCCGATCGATTTGAACGCGCTCGAACCCCTTGAACTCGATCCTGGCGTCTCGCATCTCACCGACGCGCAGAAGTCTTCGCTGAAGCGCAACATTCAGCTATGTCGCGATGCGATCGTCTTCTTTACAGCGCTCGCCGGCGCCAAGGGTCTATCTGGCCACACAGGCGGCGCGTATGACACGGTGCCTGAAGTCATGATTCTTCGGGCGTTCATCGCAAGGGGCGCTCCAATCGTTCCTATATTCTACGATGAGGCGGGACACCGGGTTGCAACGCAATATCTGTTGAGCGTGTTGAACGGTGCCATGCCAGCAGAGAGGCTACTGCATTATCGGGAGTTCAATAGTGCACTGCCGGGGCACCCAGAGAAGCTTCTCACGCCTGGGATTGAATTCAGTTCGGGACGCTTGGGTCACCTGTGGGCTTTCTGTAACGGCGTCGCTTTCGCAAATCCGGGAAAGGCCGTCATTCTGCTCGGCTCCGATGGCAGCCAGATGGAAGGGGACGACGCGGAAGCCGCTCGTTTGATGCTCGGCAAGCACCTCAACGTCAAGGTGATGATTGATGACAACAACGTGACCATTGCCGGCCACCCGCAGGAGTACATGGCCGGCTATGACTTGAGTCGCACACTGTCGGGCTATGGCCTCACCACCGAAACGACGATGGGGGAGGATCTTGACGCGCTGTACGTCGATCTTTGCCGCATGTTTCGCAACGACAATCCTCACGCGCTGATCATCAAGCGCCCGATGGCCCCAGGTATTGAGGGTGTGGAGGGTAGTCCCAAGGCGCACGAGGCGGTTAAAGCCGATGTGGCGATTCGATATCTCGAAAAGCGGGGTTGCTACGGGGCAGCCATTGAGATGCTGCGGACGGCCAAGCCGGACAGGAGCCCGCTTAAATACCGCGGTTCGAGCGGCATCGGTAAAAATCGCGATGATTTTGGAAAGATCATCAATGAAATTCTTGGCGGCATGAGCATGGAACAGCGACTCTCGAGCGTTAAGGTGTTCGACAACGATCTTGAAGGGTCGTGCGGTCTTCACCATATCCGTGAGACGCATCCAGAGATTTATATTCGAGGCGGAATCATGGAACGCGGCAACTTCTCCGCGGCGGCCGGCTTCGGTTCATCCGCCGGCAAGCAAGGAATATTCGGAACCTTCAGCGCGTTTCTTGAAATGTGCATCAGCGAGATCACGATGGCGCGCCTCAACTTCTCCAATGTACTCGCGCATTTTAGTCACAGCGGCGTGGATGAAATGGGAGACAATACGTGCCACTTTGGGATCAACAGCATGTACGCAGACGGCGGCGTAACGCCAGGCCATTCTGAGGATGCGACGCGTCTCTACTTCCCGGTCGATCAACATCAGTTCGCTGCCTGCGTGAAGCGAATTTATCGGGATCCGGGACTTCGCTTCGTGTTCAGCACGCGAGCCCCCGTGCCGGATATCCTCGACGTCGAGGGGAAGCCGCTCTACCAAGGCGCCCCCTTCGAACCGGGCAAGGATTACATCGTTCGCGAATCGCCCGCGGCCGGGGGGTATGTGATTGCGACCGGCGAGACCGTTTACCGCGCGCTCGACGCGGTGATTTCGTTACAGGAAAAGGGAATCCCGGTGGGCCTCATCAATAAACCGACTCTTAACATCGTCGATGTCGAAATGATGAAGAAGCTGTCGAGTGCTCCGTTTGTGCTGGTTGTTGAAGGTTGGAATGTCAAAACGGGTCTCGGGAGCCGCTTCGGCAGTTATCTATTACAGGCAGGCTTTAAAGGAAAATATAACCACGTCGGGACCCACAAGGAAGGTAGCGCCGGCCAGTGGCAGCAGATGGGGTATCAGGGGCTCGATCCTCAGGGAATTGCTGCATCAATAGAGGCATTGCTATAGCCGAGCTAAAGCGGAGCGGTTGCTTTGGCCTGTGCGCGGCGAATTGGCCGATCATAGCGACGACGCCATTTACGAGCAGTCTAGATTAATCAGAACGCCGTTGATTGCATTGACCAATTTCGCGTGGCGTCCGCCACAATTGTCTCGACGATGCGTGACTTGCTCCTTCTCGCGGTGCAATCGATCGTCACCCTGGCTAAGCTAGCGCGCCCCGATGGCGCACGCTTTCCCCGAGCGACCGATCGGGACCATCCGGCGCGACTATCTGGACCACACGTTCTTCGGGAATTCAGTCGACCTTCACCGGAAGCTCGAAAACATCCGCACCTATTACAACGGCGCACGCGTCCACCGCTCCGTCACAGGCACCACGCCCGCGAATCCTGCCGGAAACGCCTCATTTGCGAAAGCGAACCTGGCTCACTATGCCTGGGAACGGCATTGCAATGGGCTATTCGAAACTCCGGTCGCGGCATAAACAGTAACTCGCCCCCGACAATGGCGTCCGCGACCGTCGTCCCTGTCATTCAGGAATTTTCGTGGCGAGACCCATAACGACGCACCCGCTGTCACATTTGCTTTTCAGCCAAGCCAATCGCCGCTTGCAGTTTCTGTTCGCCGGTTTTGGCTTCCTCCTTGAATTGTTGAAAGACCTCGTGCTGTGCTCGCGTCGGCCGTGCGTAAGCGAAATCAACGTCTGAAAGCAAAAATCCCAAATTGGAATGCAATCGTGGCGTCTGCATCGCGTCATCCTCGGCCCCGTGGAGGCGCAAATTGACTACCGCGTCGATCGTTTGGTTCAACGTAGCAATTGTGGCTACCGCCTGTTGCTGGCCAACCCTATGGCTGACGAGTAACGCCTCGAGTCTGTCGCGTACGTCGATTGCCTGATTAATGGTCTTGTCCAAGCTATCAATCCTAGCGAGGATCTTCATCTCCAACGTGAAGCGTGCCAGCAGATCGGCCTGGGAGGCCTTAATTCGTGGATCGAGTGCAACCGAGAAGTCGCGTTGTGTTTTGACGCCACCGTAATCAAGTGTTACCCGATAGGTACCGGGAACGACCGGCGGCCCAGCTACCGACTCGGACAAAACAGTATCGGCTGGCACGGTCCCGATGAAGCCTTCGACATTGGTGGCGTCGGGATACCGCAGGTCCCACTGGAAGCGGTTCATGCCCGGCTGAATCGCCGTGAGCTCGCGCGCGGCCTCGGCCGTTTGCTGCATTTGCGAGACCTCCGTGGTGACGTCGTCGTTGACGACTTTCTCATCGAAGGCCTTTTTGGCTTCACGATCGGCCGCTGTCGACAGATGCAGGTTGAAGCTCCGGATGACGGTGCCGTCGCTCTGGGAAAACGTGAGCTTGACCGGTGTTTTGCCGTCATAGATCTCTGGGATGCGGAAGAAAACTGTTGCGCCAAACGGCGGATTTTCACCCGAGGTGTTCATTGCAATCGAACTCGTCCCGCCCGAGCTGTCTAGGCCGCTGCTTGAGCCATAGACTTGGCTAAGCCACGCACGTTGAGGCGCAAACAAGGACGCAGCACTGGTGGCCAGATCCGGTCGCCTGCTGATTTGCTCGAGCAACGCCAGGTTGTCCAGTATCCAGAACGAACGGCCGTGTGTGGCCGCCACTAGCTCCCCCTCACGGGAGTCGATCGCCAGGTCGCGCACCTGCGCGTGCGGCAGATTGAGCGTCAGTGGCTGCCATTGCGCACCGGCATCGAAGCTGACGTATACAGTGTTCTTCGTCCCCAGGAACAACAGATTCGCGTCGTCAGGGTCTTGGCGCACCGCAAAGATGTACTGGTCGTCGGGCAACCCCCGGGTGATCGTCTGCCAAGTATGACCATAATCGGTGGTCTCGAACACATACGGCTTGAAATCGTCCCACATGTAACGGCTCGCTGTGAGGTACGCCGCGCCCCTGTCCGTGTTCGAGGGCTGAATAGAGGTTACGTTCGCCCACTTGGGTAGCGCTACTGGACGCACTGCCTGCCAACGAGTGCCACCGTCGGTGGTCACGTGCACCAAGCCGTCGCTGGAACCGGCCCAGATCACGTTGCCGTCAAGCGGTGACACCGCCAGTGCCGA
>Ga0307374_10003831_pt1 | contig 25461 bp, 30 predicted proteins | sample OX3MG_FD_202532 | JGI IMG/M metagenome (GOLD analysis project Ga0307374, IMG submission 202532) | Soil microbial communities from Risofladan, Vaasa, Finland - OX-3 | ecosystem: Environmental > Terrestrial > Soil > Coastal area > Acid sulfate soil | place: Finland: Risofladan, Vaasa | collected...
ATAAGTCCGCTCTGGTCCGGACAGGACGCGCCCTGTCCTGTTCGTCGCCCCGGGCCAAGGCCGGCTGCGCTGACCCGGTACCAACGGCGAATACCTGCTCTGGCGGCGAGCCGCGCTCGTCCCCGCCCGGCGAACCGCGGGAAGCGCGGGGGCTGCGACGACATCGCCAGCCAGACAGCGGGCCCAGCAGGCGCATCAGGTTCACTCTGCTCCGGCCCTGTCCTGGCCGACCGTCAAGTTCGGCGACAAGGGCAACCGGGTGTTCGCTATCCAGTACCTGCTGCGGGCCCGCGGCTACGCGGTCCGTCCTAGCGGCGTCTTCGGCGGCATCACCAGGCACGATGTCGCACACTTCCAGCGTGTCCGCGGTATGAAGAGAACCGGTGTGGTCGGGTCAGGTACCTGGGACAGGCTGATCATCACCGTCGCCTTCGGCAGCCGCGGTAACGCCGTAGCGGCCGTGCAGCAGAGCCTGCATTTCGGCTACGGGTACAAGAACCTGCCGGTGACGGGGTTCGTCGGCACCATCACCAGAGGTGATGTGCGGGACTTCCAGCGCCGCCACGATATCGGAGTCGACGGCATCGCCGGGCCCGTCACCTGGAATACCATCATCCGCGGTGAGAGTTAGCGTGAATCACACTCACCGATAAATAGAAATACCCGAGGAATGGCCGTGCGGCAAACGCGCGGGCATTCCTCGGATCCTGCGCGATCAGGACCGGAGGAAGCCGCTGACGGCCGCGGCGGCCCGCGACGGCCGCCCGGTCCTGGCTTCCACCCGGTCGGCCCAGGTCATCACTCGCAGGCCCGCGTTGACGCCCAGCCAGCGGAACGGCTCGGGCTCCCACGGCGGTGACCGGTGGCCGACCCACGGCAGCCGCGTGATCTCGCTGTCCGCCCCGGTGATCAGGTCGGCCAGCGTCCGCCCGGCGAGATTAGTCGTCGAGAGGCCATCGCCCACGTAGCCGCCGGCCCAGCCGACCCCAGTCGCCGGGTCGAGACCGACGGATGCGCACCAGTCCCTCGCGATGCCGATCGGGCCGCCCCAGGTGTGGGTGATCGTGACGTCCTCCAGCACGGGGAAGAGCTCGATCAGCGTGCTGCGCAGCGCGGCGAAGACCGCTGGTACCCGGTCGAATGACGGCTCGGCCGCGGAGCCGAAATGGTAGGGCGCACCGCGCCCGCCGAAGACCAGGCGGCCGTCGGCCGTCCGCTGGCCATAGATGATGAGATGCCGCAGGTCATTGAAGGTTGGCCGGGTGGCGAGGCCGACCTGCTCGAGAACCTCGTCAGGCAGCGGGGCGGTAGCTACCACGAGGGAGTAGACCGGCACGACCGCCCGCTCGTTACCAGGCAGCCTGGGCGTGTAGCCCTCGGTAGCGCGGATCACGTGCCGGGCCTTGACCGTCCCGCCCGAAGTGACCAGCCGGCCAGGCTCGAGCCGCCGCACCTCGGTCTTCTCGTAAATGGCGACCCCTCTGGACCGCAGCACGTCAGACAGCCCGCGAGCCAGCCTGGCCGGGTGGATCGCGGCGCAGTGCGGCGTGAAGACCCCGCCGAGCACGTCGGACAGCCCGCCGAATTCCTGCGCTTCGCCCGCCGACAGCAGCCGCAGGTCGGACTCGTCGAATCCGTAGAGCCTGGCCTCGTTGATCTCCTCCCTGGCTCGCTGCAGCTGCGTGGGCGAGCGGGCAAACTGGATGGTCCCGCCCTTGGCCCAGTGGCAGTCGATCCCCTCGTCGGCCGCCGCCTTGCCGACCTCGTCGACGGTGTGCTGCATCTCCCGGTACATCGCGATCGCGGACTCGCGGCCCGCCATCCGCTCCAGTTTGATCAGCGACGCGGGGAACAGCGCCGAGCACCAGCCGCCGTTGCGCCCCGACGCGCCGAAGCCGGCGATCTCGCGCTCGCACAGCACGATCCGCAGCCCCGGGTCGGCCTTGTTGAGGTAGTACGCGGTCCACATGCCGGTCAGCCCGGCACCGACGATCGCGACATCGGCCTCGGTGTCCCCGTCAAGGCTCGCGACCGGTTTTAGCTGCCCCGGCACGGAGTCGTGCCAGAAGGATAGTCGACGGTACTCGTCGCCCTGACTCATAGCACTACCGTCCCACCTGCTCGGGGAGGCCGGCCCGCCGGCCATCCTTGTGTCATGCCCGCTGAACGTCACACCTTGCTGCCGCCACCGGCACCGAAGGATTCGTTGCGAATATACAAGGTTTGCGTGGTATGCCTCGGCAACATCTGCCGGTCGCCGATGGCAGAAACCCTGATCAGGGCCGAACTGGCGGCCGCTGGCCTGTCCGAGCGGGTGAGCGTGGAGAGCGCTGGCACCGGCGACTGGCACCTGGGTGAGCGGATGGACAGCCGGGCCGGCGCCGAGCTCGCGCGGCGCGGCTACGACGGCTCGGCGCACCGGGCCAGGCAGATCGGCCCCGAGTGGCTCGACCGGTTCGACCTGGTGATCGCGATGGACTCGATGAACCTGCGGAACCTCGAGCGGATGCCTTCCGGGCGGCCCGGTGGGAGAGCCGGGCGGATCAGGCTGTTCCGGTCGTTCGACCTTGCTGCCCCGGAGGGGGCGCAGGTGCCTGACCCGTACGGCGGCGGGCCCGACGACTTCGCCGAGGTCTTCGACCTGACGCTGGCGGCGGCGCGCGGCCTGGTGGCCGAGCTGACCGTGATGCTGGCCGACGGCTCCGGTGACTGACCTGGAATCAAGGCTGGCCCACGACGCCGGGTCCGCGGTGACGCGGTGCCACCCGCTCGGCGGCGAGCACGGGGCGCGGCATTACCGGGCCAGCCTGGCCGACGGGCGCGACCTCTTCGTCAAGGAGGCCAGCGACATTGCTGGCTCGGCGGCGCTCGAGGCTGAGGCTCGCGGGCTGAGCTGGCTCGGCGAGGCCGGTGCGGTCCCGATACCGGAGATCATTTCCGCGCAGAACGGGTTGCTGGCGCTGGCCTGGGTCCAGCAGGCCAGCCCCGACCGGGGGGCTGCGGAGCGTCTCGGCCGCGACCTGGCCGGGCTTCACGCGGCGGGGGTGGCCTCGGCCCCGCAACGGTTCGGGGCGCCGTGGCCCGGGTTCATCGCGAGCCTGGCGCTGCCCAACAACGAGGCAGTCGGCTGGCCCGAGTGGTACGCCGAGTGCCGGCTGCTGCCTTACCTCAGGCTGGCCCGGGACGCGGGCGCTCTCGGGGGCGCGGACGTGGAGCGGATCGAGTCCGTGGCCAGCCGGGTCGGCGAGCTCGCCGGTCCCGCCGAGCCAGTGGCACGGATCCACGGGGACCTGTGGTCGGGCAATGTGCTGTGGTCAGCCGGGCGGGGCTGGCTCATCGACCCGGCGGCGCACGGCGGGCACCGGGAAACCGACCTGGCGATGCTGGCCTTGTTCGGAGCGCCGTACCTCGACCGGATCCTGGCCGCCTATCGCGACGTGACCCCGCTGGCCGACGGCTGGGAGAGCCGGGTGCCACTCCACCAGCTGCACCCGCTACTGGTCCACGTCTGCTTGTTCGGCGCCGCCTACCGAGACTCGGCACTGGCCGCCGCCCGCGCCGCCCTACGGGCCTGACGAGTGCGCGAAGCCGACTTCCTACGGATTTGGTGGCCGCAAAGCTCGCAAGTCGGGTGTTCACATGGCTCTAACGCGTACAAAGTCGCCTCGGAGCCGGGATGGGTGTCAGTGCCGGGTGAGATTGTGTGTCCGTGGGAGCCGAGATTGTGCCTGATTCAAGACGTTTAGCCGGTATTACCACCACGAGTGAACTGACGAGGGCGGGCATCACCGGTACGAGGATCCGATTCCTCGTCCGCCGGGGAATCTTAACGAAGATCGAGTGGGGCGTGTACGCAAGAAAGGACCTGGCCGAGCCTCTTGTCGTCACCCAGCGGGGCGAGCGCCTTCTCCGGATTGCTGCCGCCATCGCCGTGGCGGGTCCCGGCGCCGTGGCGAGCCACACCGACGCCGCCGTGGTGCATGGGCTCGCCCTCCTCGATAGGCCGCCCTCGGACTGGATGACAATAAGCCGTCCTCGTGGTGTCGCTGGCGGCCGTACCGGGAGGGCCGGCGTTCGAGTCCACAGGTGTCTCTTGCCAGATGATCAGGTAGTCATCAGGAGCGGCGTGCCGGTCACGTCGGTGGCGAGGACGGTCGTTGATCTTGCCCGTACTACCTCGTTCAGGTCCGGCGTGGTCGTCGCCGACAGCGCCCTGCACGACAAGAAGACGGCCGAGGCCGATCTCCGGGCGGTCGTCGCCAGCTGCACCCGATGGCCTGGCATCGAGCGGGCTCGACGGGTTGTGGAGTTCAGTGACTCCCGGTCGGAGTCACCGTTCGAGTCGATCGCCAGGGTGGCTTTCCGGGACGGCGGTCTGCCGCCGCCAGAACTCCAGATCTGGGTCGGCGACGATAACCGGGGGGCTATCGGCCGCGCCGACTTCTTGTGGCGGGATCACAACACCATCGCCGAGGCCGACGGAGCCATAAAGTACGCGGACCCCGATCGCGCCCGCAAGCAACTCCGCAGGGATGCCGAGCTGCGCGAAGCGGGCTTCGAGGTCGTGCACTTCACCTGGCATGAGCTGACGGCCGCGCCTAGTCAGGTGATCGACTCGCTTAGGGCTGCTTTCCGGCGAGCCGGCGTTCTCCGCTCGGCCGGGCGGACATCCGCCTGATTCGGGCATTGTCGAGGGGTGCGTCAGGGATCAGGCGCGGATGCGGGAGCCGGCTGGGTGGTCCTGACGTCGAGATCGGCGCCGGCCAGCCGCTGGAGCAGCGAAAGACCCACAGGTCAAGGCCGGGGTCACCGTCGATGATCCAGCCGGCCATGGCGTGGCCCGCTCCGCCGGCCGCCGCGATCCGGTGTCGTGCGCCGGCGGGAACAGCTCAGGGCCGAGATCAGCTGGGATCGGCCGCCACGGCACCCGGCTGCCGTCCTCCCAGCCGCCGATGACCAGCCGCCGCCCTCCGGCTTGACGTAGAACCGCGCGTCGGGGTCACGGAGAGTCGGCAGATCCGCAGGAAGACCGGCGATCTGTCCGATCACCAGGTACGGATGCTCGACCGGACTGACCGCGAGGTCAGAGCCGGCCAGGGCGGCCGTCTGCGCGCCCCACATGCCCGTGGCGTTCACGACGGTATCGCATCCGATCCGGCCCGCCTGCGTGACGAGAGCGGTCACCCGGCGGCGGTTTCGCTCGATGCTCGTGACCTCGCAGTTCTCGATGATCCTCACTCTGAGGGCGCGCGCGCCGGTGGCGAAGGCATGAGTGAGGTGGCTGGGGTCGGCGTAGCCGTCCGAGGGCACCCAGACCGCGCCGCGGACGCTGTCGAGGCAGAGCGGGGGGAAACAGGTCGCGTGCCGTATCCGCGGAGATCAGGTGCGCGTCGTAGCCGAAGCTCCTGGCCGCCGTGATCAGGCGCTTGAGTTCGTGCCAGCGGTCATCGCTCGAGGCGATCCTGATGCTGCCGACCTGATGCCAGCCGGTGGCATACCCGGTCTGGAGTTCCAGCGTCTGGTAGCGGAGACGCTGGCCCGCATCAGGGCGGTCAGGCTGCTCGAACTGCGTAGCTGGCCGATCAGTCCGGCCGCGTGCCAGGTGCTGCCCTCGGTGAGCCTGCGCCGCTCGATCAGCGTCACGCCGGTCAAGGGGAATGATGCCTTTCTGGCGGGCTTTCGCGCCAGGGCGGGGCCGGGCGGCGACCGAACTAGCTGCTCGCTGCCCTGGCCTCGGGTGCGAGCGGGAGCGCGAAGCCGAAGATGGCGCCCTTGCCAGGCTGCGAGTCCACCCAGACCTGGCCGTGATGGGCGCTGATCATCGCGGCGACGATGGCAAGGCCGAGTCCAGTCCCACCCGCCGTCCTGGTCCTGGCCCGGTCGGCGCGGTAGAACCGCTCGAAGACGTGCTCCTTCTGCTCGTCGGTCAGGCCGGCGCCGTGGTCGGCGACCTCCAGGATGACGGCAGGCTCGCCGTCGGGGCCTGGCGGCACTCCGGCCTCCGGTAGCTGCGGCGCCCCGGCTGCCGGCCGATGGCCGTTGCCGAGCGATCCCGACCTGATCGTGATGTCGATCGGCGTGCCGTCCGGAGTATGCGTCATGGCGTTGCTCATCAGGTTGCCGACGACCTGCCGCAGGCCCACCTCGTCGCCGGTAACCAGCGGCGCTTCCGGCGTGCCGACGGTCAGGTTGATGGCCCTTTTCGGGGCGATGACACGCGCATCGTGCAGGGCATCCGCGGCGATCGCGAGCAGGTCGACGGTGCGGAAGTCCAGCTGCCGCTGCTGATCAAGACGGGCCAGCAGCAGCATGTCGTCGACGAGCACGCCCATCCGAGCCGCCTCGCTCTCGACCCGCTCGATGAGGTGGTCGAGGTCGGAGCGGGTGAGCGGGCCGGTGGGCAGCCCGCCGCCGGAGGTGGTCGCAGGGCCGTCCGGTCGGTTGCCGGCCGCCAGGCCGCCGACGCCGCCGCGCTGACGGTAGTACTCGGCGTAACCGCGGATCGCTGTCAGCGGCGTCCGCAGCTCATGGCTAGCGTCGGCGACGAACTGCCGCAGCCGGTCCTCGGACCGGCTCGCGGCGAGCGCGGACCGGCGGGCTGCCTCTTCTGACCTTCTGGCCGATTCCTCGGACGCGGTACGGGCGTGGAACGCGGACTCGATCTGGGCCAGCATCGCGTTGAGCGAGCGGCCCAGCTTGCCGACCTCGGTGCGCGGATCACGCTCAGGCACGCGGCGGCCGAGATCACCCGCCGCGATGGCCTCCGCGGTCCGCTCGATGTCGGTGAGGGGCCGCATGCTGGAGCGGATGACAGCGATACCGAATATCGCGAGCACGACGAGCAAGGCGCCGCTGACGATCAGGTCGATGATGGTCAGCTCGTTGATGGTCCGGTACGGCGTGGTCACGTCGATGCCCAGGATGATGGTGCCCTTGGCCGTCTGGCCGGCCGGGCCGCGGAAGGTAGCGGCCGAACTCACGACCCGCCAGCGGCCGTTGCCGGCGGAGGCACCCACGGTGACCGGCGCCGACACCGGCGCCCCTCGTGTGTCGAGCCAGCTGTACGCGCGGCGATTTGCGGGCCCGGGCCTATACAGCCAGCCATCTGACCGCTTCACCGCCGGCCCGGGGACCAGGTGCGGCTGCCCGCCCCTGAATCCGGAATACTCGGCGACCACCTGCTGCAGCTTCCCCCTGGCCGGCAGCCACTGGACCGACAGGCCGCCGTAGTTGGGCTGTGCAGGGCCCGCGCCGAGAAACAGGTACGGGTAGATGATCGTGGTTGAGTTCGCGTAAGCCGCGGCGCGGAGTTCCTGGTCGGCCTGGTGGAGCAGATAGCCACGCAGGAACGCGATGCCGGCGATGCTGATCACGGCCAGAGCGGCCGTGACCAGCGCCAGAACGGCGGCGATCAGCTTGACCCTGAGCGGCGTCCTGCCTGGCAGCTCCCTGAGCGATCGCCAGAAGCCGGTGGAGCCAGATGGTGAGGCCATCGGAGCATGCCCGGCTAGGACGACGGAAGGCGCATGACGTAGCCGACACCGCGCAGCGTGTGCAGCAGATGCGGCTCGGACGCGTCGATCTTGCGGCGCAGGACGGAGACGTAGGACTCGACGATGCCGGTGTCGCCGCGGAAGTCGTAGTCCCAGACGTGGTCGAGTATCTGCATCTTGGACAGCACCCGGCCCGCATTCCGCATGAAGTACCTGAGCAGCTTGAACTCGGTGGGGGAGAGCTGCACCTGGGCGCCGTTGCGCCACACCTCGTGACTGTCCTCGTCAAGCTCGAGGTCGGCGAAGGCCAGCCTGGGCGACGGCTCCGCGGCTCCGCCGCGGGTCCGCCTGAGGACGGCCTGGATCCTCGCGATGACCTCCTCCAGGCTGAACGGCTTGGTGACATAGTCGTCGCCGCCGAGCGTCAGCCCGCGGACCTTGTCCTCGGTGGAGTCACGTGCCGTCAGGAACACCACCGGGATGCGGGTGCCGCCGCCGCGGAGCCTGTGCAGCACGTCGAAGCCGTCCATGTCGGGCAGCATCACGTCGAGCACGATGAGATCGGGACGGTGACGCTGGGCGGCTTGCACGGCGTCGGAACCCGCGGCTGCCGTGACGACCTCGAAGCCGGCGTAGCGCAGGCTGGCCGCCAGCAGCTCGAGGATGTTCGGTTCATCCTCGACGACCAGCAGCTTCGCGGTGGGCTGCTGGCGCTCCCCAGCGACGGTGCTCATCTTGCCATTGTCCGCCTTCTGGCTGAACGTTGCCTGAAGGCGGGCTGAGACAGCACTGAACTGGCCACGAGCACCATCAGCCTGCCGCCGGGCTAGCCCGCCTGCTTGGATCCGGTGATCAGGCTCTTGGAGACCGGCTGATCGTTACGCAGCTCGCGGAACAGCTTCAGCGCTTGGGTGCGGTCCCACAGCAGCGCATCCGCTCCGCTTGGCGTGATGAAGTTCGAGTTGCCGATCGGCACGGTCGTCGTGATCGGGTTGCGCAGCGCGAACGCGACCTGCAGCAGCTGGTACAGATGGGTGCCGCTGTCGACGGTGAGCGTGCCGGCCACGCCGGAAGCGGCCGGCAGCGCGGCGAACGGATTGGCCAGGACGCCGGCGCTCGTCAGCTTGCGGAGCAGCGCGCGGAGGAAGAGCCGCTGATTCTGGATCCGCTGGAGGTCCTGCGTCGCGAAGTTGTGCCTGGACCGGACGAAGCCGAGCGCCTCCGCGCCGTTGAGCACCTGACATCCCTTGTGCAGGTGCAGGCCGGCGGCCGGGTCGACCAGCGGTGCCTTGAGGCACAGCCGGACGCCGCCGATCGCGTCGACGACCCGGACGAAGCCACCGAACCCGATGCCCATGTAGTGATCGATATGCAGCCCGGTCACGTTCTGCACGGTCTCGGCGAGCAGCTTCGGGCCGCCTAGCGAGTACGCCGCGTTGATCTTGTCGGAGCCATGACCCGGGATCGGCACGTATGAGTCGCGGGGCAGGCTGACCAGCACCGGCCGCCCGCCATTGCTCGGCAGGTGCAGCACCATGATCGTGTCAGAACGTCGGCCGCCGATGTCGTGTCCGGTGGCCAGCTTCCGCTCCTCCTTGCGGCTCAGGCCCTGCCTGCTGTCCGATCCGGTGATCAGCCAGTTCTGGCCCGCCCCTGGAGCAGGCCGGCCGGCATAGTCGACGAGGACGTTCTTCCTGGTCAGCTTGGAGTCCATGTAAAAGTACGTGACGATGCTGCCGACGATAGCGAGGGAGAGCAGGACAGCGATCAGGGCGAGGATCGGGCGCGGCCGCAGCCACCGCCGCCAGCCCGGCTGCCCGGAGTAGCCGCCCGGCTGGCGGCCACCCGCACCGCCACCGCTGCCTGGCATCAGCGGCGGCCGGGCCGGCCGGTTCGTCGTGCGCACAGCAGGCTGAGCAGGCCAGCCGCCGGGCGGTGCGCCTGTCCCGCCCGGTCCGCCCGGTCCGCCCGGTCCGCCGGGTCCCGGCGGGCCAGAGCGTGCGGCCGGCCCTGCGGGTGCGGGGCGACGCTGACCTGGCCTGGTCACCTGCGCGGCGCCGGCTGGACTGCCCAGCGGTGCGGCCGGCCCGCCTCCCGGCGAGCGATGCGGGAGCTGAACGGTGGGCTCGGCATTTGCCGGGCCAGCCTTTCCGGTCGCTGCGGATCCCGGTACGGGTTCGGGCCCGTCACCCGGCTGTTTCGCTCCTGCCGCCGCGGGGTCGCGAAACCAGTCGTCTGGCCAGTCGGTCATGAAGGGTGCCTCACCGTCGTCGCGCTGTCCTATCGTCTCTACAACAAGACGTGCGAGCAGCCAAATTGGCTAGCCCAAAGTCGGCTAGCCCAAAGTCGGCTAGCCCAAAGTCGGCTAGCACTGCCAGTGCGCTAATTCTGCCCGCCGCCCTTCCACCAGATGGTCAGGACATCCCGGCCGGATGAACCCAGGTCCTGCGGATGCGCCGGATCGACGCCTGCCTCGATCAGCGCCTCGGCGACCTCGTCAGCGCGTTCCGCTGGCAGGCACAGCCGCCGGCGGCTAACGTCAGTCAGCTCGTCGAAGCTTTCGTAATCAGGACCGCCTGGCCGGTGCCATCGCTCGCCGGAGATGCCGAGGTCCATGGCCCGCAGGATGGCGAGCAGGTCGTCTCCCGTCGGGCGGTCCGGCCGGCGCAGGCCGTGGAATCTCAGCCACAGCTGGTTCAGGGAGGTCAGCGGATGCGAGCTGGCGATCTCGACCACGACCAGCCGCCGGGCATGACCCGTCAGAGCCGCCACGAACGGAGCCAGGTCAGGAACGTTGTAGAGAACGTGATGGCAGGTGACGACATCGGAAACGGGTACCTGCGGTGCGACCTGCGGCCACCGGCCCTGCACGCGGCGAGCCTGGACACCGCGGGCATCGGTCCGCTCGGCGAGCAGGGCGAGCATCCGCTCGTCGGCATCGACCGCGGTCAGCTCGCTGGTGCGAGCCAGCAGGGGCAGGCAGGCGGCGCCGGCGCCGGCGCCAACGTCCAGCACGGTCCCGGGCGGATCCAGCGCGGCCCAGGCCTGCTCGAACGACGGGCCGCCAGGTTCGGCGACCAGCTGGTCGGCCCGCCGGGCGAAGACCTGGCCGGGCAGTACCCAGGGAGAGTCCGGCACCGCCGTCAGGATGTGCTCAGGGATCGCCCAGGCGACCAGGTCGTCACTCCAGCACCTGAGCAGCCCAGCCAGGTCGGCCGGACGCGCCTGTGCGGCGTCAGCTCCGTTCACGGGTGCATGGTATGTCCAGTCAACGACGCGTCGCGTCACCTGCGCGTCGCGTCCGCGCGCTCACGGCGGACACGCTGACCAGGCCGCCGATCGCCATGCCGTTGGCCATCCTGACCAGCGGCTCCTTCAGGTGGTGCGGGAAGACGAGGCGGTGATAGGCAACCGGGGCCAGCAGTTCCTGTCGTCGTCAGTCGCGCTCATCCGGAATCCGAGTCTGCATGCCGGTCGCCGCACCGTGCGGCGGGGGTCCTCTTCCCGCGATGCGGTGAGGTAATCCGGTCAGCCACCGCCGTCGTCAGCGGCTGGGAAGCTTGACCACCGTGACGAAGAAGTCGTCGATCTGCTTGACCACGTTCAGGAAGCAGCCGAAGTCGACTGGCTTGGTGACGTAGGCATTGGCGTGCAGATCGTAGCTGCGCAGTACGTCCTCCTCGGCATCGGACGTGGTCAGTACGACAACTGGAATCCGCTGCAGGTCGGCGTCGGACTTGATCTCCGCGAGTACCTCATGCCCTGCCTTCCTGGGCAGGTTGAGATCGAGCAGGATGAGATCCGGTCGCGGTGCGGCGGCGAAATCCCCTTCACGGCGCAGAAAGGACATCGCCGTTTCTCCGTCGGAGACCACGCTGAGGTGATTGCGCACCTTGTTCTCGGCGAACGCTTCCCTGGTGATGAGCACGTCCCCTGGGTCATCCTCGACAAGCAGGATCTGGATCATGACCGTCGGATCACTGGCGGTCATGAAGCCTCCTTCTGCTCGTCCGACTCGGGAAGTGTCCACCGGATTGTAGTACCTGACCCCGGGCTAGCCTCAGGATCAGCCTCGGTATCCACCCAGATGTTCCCGCCGTGGAAATCGACGATCTTCCTGCACAGAGCCAGCCCGATGCCGGTTCCCGGGTAGGCGTCCCGCGGATGGAGCCGCTGGAAGATCACGAAGACCCGCTCCGCGTGGGCCGGCGCGATGCCGATTCCGTTGTCCTGGCACGCGAACTCCCAGTACCCGTCCTTGTGCTCGGCCGTGATCCGGATCAGGGGCCGCTCGTCCAGCTGCCTGAACTTGATCGAGTTGGCGATGAGATTCTGGAAGAGCTGAGTCAGCAGCGTCGCGTCGCCGCTCACCGTGGGCAGCTCTCCGACGGCGACCTCCGCGTCGGTGTCCGCGATCGTGGCATCCAGCCGGTCCACGGCCTCGCTGGCCACCGAGTTCAGATCGACGGGACCGCGGACCGTTCCCGGCTGGCCGACTCTGGAGAAGGTCAGCAGCTCGTTGATCAGCAGCTGCATGCGCTTGGCGCCGTCGACAGCGAAGGCGATGTACTGGCGGGCGCGCTCGTCCAGCTGCCCCGCGTACCTGGATTCGAGCATCTGGCAGAAGCTCGCCACCTTGCGCAGCGGCTCCTGGAGGTCATGCGAGGCGACGTAGGCGAACTGCTCGAGTTCCCGGTTGGACCGCTCGAGCTCGGTGGCCTTGTAGGACAGGTCATCCAGGCTGGCAAGGAGCTGGCGCCGCATGGCCTCAAGATCGGCCGCCAGTTCCATGACCTCCTGCGGGCCGCTGACCTTCAGCTCATGGTCGAGCCCGCCGGACGCCACGACCTGCGCTTCACTCCCGAGCAGCGCCAGCGGCCTGGTGATCCAGGTGTTCATCGCGGCCCAGGCCGCCGCGGCGGCGGCGATCAGCGCGACCGCTCCGGTGATCGCCACCACGATCACGGCAGTAGTGGCCGCATGCAGCCGGCGGAGCGCCGCGGCGCGCTCGGAGAGTATCTCCTTGTTCAGCGCCCCGAGGTTAGCGCGGAGCCGGTCGAACTCGTTCTTGCCCGTTGTCTCGAGCGAGGCGGGGACCTGCTGGTGATGCATGATGGCCGCGATCGCGGGGTCGGCGTACTGGCTGCGCCACAGGTCGGCCTGGGTCTCGATGGTATGCAGCCGGGGTTGGAGCGCAGGGTAAGCATCCAGCAGCCTGTGCAGCTCGGCGACGTAGCCAGCGGTCTGGGCGAGGCCCTGCCGGTAGGGCGCCAGGAACGACTGCTGGCGGGTGATGATGTAGCCGCGGACACCGGTCTCCTCGTCGACGAGCGAGGTAAGCAGGTCGCTGGTGTTCCGCGCGGCCGGGTCGAGCCGGTCAACCTGGAGGTTGACCACGCTCACCATGCCGTTCAGCGCGAGTCCGCCCAGCACGCTCCCGAGGACGAAGACCGTTCCGGCGATGACGAAGGCCACGCCGAGCCTGCGTTTGAGTGACCAGGTTCCCTCGCTGAAGGTATGGCGGGCCCTGGCCCAGAGGCTGGACGGGCCGTCCTGAGCGGCGCGCGCGGGCCCGGTCCTGGCGACCTGGTCCGTCACGGGTGCCGCCCGACGATGATCACAGCGACGTCATCGGCCAGCGGCCCGCCGTTGAGCCGCTCGACCGTCTTGAGCAGCGTGTCGGCCAGCGTGTCCTCGAACCCGTGCACGGATGGCCCGGGTGACGATGCCGCGATCAGATCGAGCAGCCCCTCAGGGCCGAGCACCCGCCTGTCCGACCCGCCGCGGCCCTCGATGAGCCCGTCGGTGTAGAGCATCAGGGACCACTCCGGGCCAAGCGACACCGGAACTTCCGGCCAGTCCTCGTCGAACAGGCCGAGCGGCGGCCCGGGGCGGCCGTCGCCGAGCGCGGACGGCGCCGATCCGAGCAAGACGGGCGGCGGGTGGCCCGCGACGTGCATGACGCCGTTGCCCGTGGCCACGTCGATACTCAGCGTGGCAACAGTGGCGAACACCTCGCGTCTGTGCCGTTCGCGGATCAGCACCTCCTGCAGGCAGTTCAGCGTGTGACCGGGGTCGTGGCCGGACAGCACCAGCGTCCGCCATGCGACCCTCAGGCAGACGCCCAATGCCGCCTCATCCGGTCCGTGACCGCAGACATCGCCGATCAGGGCGTGGAGCGTGCCATCGCTCGTCTCGACCAGGTCGTAGAAGTCGCCGCCAAGCAGCGCCTGATCGCGGCCCGGCTGGTAGCGCAGCGAGTGGTAGAGGCTCTCGTCGTCCAGGATCGGCACCGGAAGCAGGCCGCGTTCCAGCCTGGCATACTCAGCCTGCCTCATAGCGGCTTCGCGCAGCTTACGGGCTGATTCGTTCGCGCGCTTCCGCTCGATCGCGTACCTGATGCACCGGCTGAGCGTCGCTCCGTCCACCTGACCCTTGACCAGGTAGTCCTGCGCTCCCGCCGTCATGGCGGCGATCCCGAGCGACGCGTCGCTGGCACCGGTCAGCACCAGCACCGCCGCGTCGGGAGCCAGGCGGAGCACATGCCGCAGCCCGTCGAAGCCCACCGAGTCAGGCAGCCCGAGGTCGAGAACCACGCAGACCGGACCGGCCTCGAGCTCGGGGGTAGCCGCGGCGAGGCTCTGCTGCCAGGACAGCGAGACGCCGAGGCCGGCATCGTGCAGGTACTCTCGCACGAGGAGGGCATCTGCCTCGTCATCCTCGATCAGGAGTACGGGTACCACCTCGTCGGCGGTGCCTTCTGTGGCAAGCTGGAGCATTCCGTAAATCCCTCGGGCCGTTTCGCCGGGTCGGTCCATCGACGGAGCTTACTCGTGACGCGGGAATAGTGCCTTGTCGGAGGGCAATCGGCGGAATGCATGGAGCTGGCCGCCGACGGATCGCCAGGCCGGAATGCCGGGCGGCGGCCGGAATGTTTACTGCCTGTGGCGGCGATCCGCCAAAATAGTTGATGGTGGTTGTTATCGGAAGTGAGTCGCAAGTACGAGGTGGCGGTGTCTGAAGGGGAGTCTCGCGACCTGAGCGCGGACCTCGCGCAGGCCGCCGGCGAGCTGCTGACCCTTGCGAGTGCCTCGGAGTCGCGGGCCATGCACCGGCTGGTGGAGCTCGCGGCCCGGCACGTGCCGGGCTGCTCGGGCGCTACGTCGGCGCTGTGGCACGACAGCGAGCCGGCCATCACCGCGGCTAGCCATCCGGACCTGTCCGAGCTCGCCGACGTCCAGCAGGCCTGGCGGCGCGGGCCGGTGATAGCAGCGCTCGCCGAGGGCAAGCAGGTCAGCTGCCCGGACACGCTGACCGAGACGCGGTGGCCGGAGTACACGAGCAGGGCACTGTCGCTTGGAGTCCGATCATCGCTCACGCTGGTGCACGTGTCAGGAACGCTCGCGCTGACGCTCACGATGTATGCCACCCGGCCCCGCGTGCTTGATCCCGAGCGCGTGCCGATCGGGGAACTGCTGATCGCCTTCGGCAGCGCGGTGATGCGCAACACCTCGACCTATGACGCGGCGCAGCGGACCGTCCGCCAGCTCCGCGAGGGCGCCGATTCCAGGGCGGTGGTCGATCAGGCCAAGGGGATCTTGATGGTCGGTCTCAGCTGCAGCGCCGACGAGGCGCTCAGGCGGATGCGGGAGATCTCGCAGACCAGCCAGATCAAGGTCACCGAGGTCGCCAGGCGGATCGTCGAGTCACACGAGCTCGAGCGCGGCTGAGCCTGTTTGCTTCGAGCGGGCCTGGGGTAGCTGCTGCGAACTGCCAGCCCGCCGGCGCTGCCATGGACGGCGGCCGGGCGGGCGACCACGGCAGACCAGGGCAGAAGGACGATGAACCTCCCGGCAGGATACGTATGGCCCGCCGCGCGGGTCCGCGCGTGGACGACGGCGCTCGATGCCTTCGCGGCAGCGGGAGGCGCGGCTGTCGCCGCGACTGCCGAGCGAGATCTCCAGGCAGGTACCGCGGACGCTCTGAGCGGGCGCTTTGCCGACTGGGTGATCGTCGACCTGGCACCGTGGGGGCCGGCTTCGCGGTCGGTCGCTGGCAGCCGCGACGATCCCGAACTCGCCGCGGCAGTAGCGAGGCTGCCGGTGCACAGCTGCCCCCTGATCGTGTCGGCGATGACACAGCGCACGCCGCTCGTCCAGGCCTCCATGGCGGACCCGGCCGAGCTGGGCATCCTTCCGGACGGCCGTCAGGTGGTGGAAGCGCTGGGCGCCGGATCCTATGCTGTCGGCCCGGTCGCGGTCGATGATGTATCGATCGGCGCGATCACCATCGTGCGCGGCCGCACCCAGCCGCACGTGACGTTCCTGGAGCTGAGCGTCCTGGCCCATATCGCTGACCTCGCCGCGGCAGCCATCGAGCGGCTTCACGGGCCCGACGGCCGCCTGGCGGCTGCCGATGGCGACATCACAGCTGATCGGAAATAGCCGGCACTAGACGCTCGCGTGAGACGACTGATCTAGTGGGCGTGACGTGCCGCGACGAGATAGGACACCTAGTGCCGGTAGTGCCAGAGCCTGACGACGCATCGGGTCAGGTCGCCGAGCTTGAGAAGCGCCATGCGGCGCTGCGGCAGGCAGCGAGCCTGCCGGCCGCCGATCTCGGCGCTGTACTCGACGCAGCCTTCACCGAGCTTGAAGGTGCGATCGGCCTGCTCGCCGGGCCGTCCGCCGGCTCTGGCCAGGTGGGCGGCGGCCGCTCTCAGGACACGGACGGCGCGGAACGCCGCCTGCTGCGCGCCGCCTTCTCCGAGGTGCCGGTCCCGCTATTCCTGCTGGCCAGGGACGGCACCGTGGTGCGGGTCAATAAGTCGGCCGCCGAGCTGCTCGGTTCGAAGCCGGGGTACGCGACCGGCCGGGGCTTCACAGCTTTCGTCGCGCTGCAGAGCCGAGCCGCAGTGGAGACCAAGCTCAGCGCCGTGGCGAGAAGCGGCAAGGTCGCCAGGGTCAGGTGCGGCCTGCTCGGCTCGGCTGGGGCCGCGCTCCGGGTGCTGACCATCGGCCTGGTCAGCGTCAGCGGTGATACTGACCGGCTCGTCGTGGCCGTCACTGACCTAGTCGGCGACACGGTCGAAACCGGCGGTACCGACGACCTGGCTGGGGCAGCCGCGACGCAGGCCAGCGGCAGTTCTCGCCGGGGTGCCGATACCGCGGCGCCAGCGGACGGTCATCTGGCCGGGGCGGTCGAGGCCATCACTCAGCGGATGGACCTCGTGACCGCCGTGACCAGGCTCCTGCTGGAGAACGAGAACTTCAGCGAGTCGATGACCCTCCAGCGCTGCGCCCGGCTGCTGGCCGGAGAGCTAGCTGCCTGGGTCATCGTCGACCTTGACCGCAGAGGGCGGCTCAGCCGTCAGTTCGTTACCGGGCCGGAAGGTCCGGGACTGGCCGGGATCAGGGATTCCGCCGCGGCCCTGAATCCAGCGCCAGGCTCGCTGCCGCAGCAGGTCCACGAATCAGGACAGGCCGTGCTGATCGCGCATGCCGAGGACGCCGGGATTCTCGGTCCCGGGCCGGGGGACATCCCGCTGCTGATGCTGCTTGGCTCGACGTCCGTGCTGTCGGTTCCGATCACCGATGGCGAGAAACGGTACGGCGTCCTCACGCTGGCGAAGCGCGGCGGGGAGGGGCACTTCGACATCGCCGATCTCGGCCTGGTCTCCGAACTCGGCGAGCAGCTTGCCCTCGCCATCCGGGTCGACCATCTGTTCCGCCGCCGTACCGAGGTAGCCGATGCGCTCCAGGCCAGCCTGCTGCCGCGCCGCCTGCCTGAGATCGCCGGAGTCGAGCTCGCGGCTGCCTATATCGCGGCCTCGGAGGGTGTCGAGATCGGCGCCGACTTCTACGATGTCTACCGCACGCCGGCAGGCTGGGGCCTGTCCGTCGGCGATGTCTGCGGCAAGGGCGAGGAAGCGGCGGCAGTGACTGCTGCCGCGCGGCACGCGATCAGGGTGACCGCCCACGGGACTGCCGACCCGGCGGCCGTCCTGTCCGGTGCCAACGAGATCCTGCTTGCCGAGGAACTGGGCGGCGGTTTCGTTACCGCCAGCATCGCGCACCTGGACTGGCGAGATGGCGTGCTGCACGTCGTTCTCGGCAGCGCGGGACACCCGAGCGCTGCGATCATCCGCTCGGACGGGCGGGTTCAGATGCCGGGCGGCGGCGGACTTCCGCTCGGGTTGCTCGCCGACGCCGAGCCCGGCACGCACGAGCTCACGATGCGCAAGGGCGACATACTGTTCCTCTATACCGACGGGCTCACCCAGGCGCGCGGCCTGGACAAGACCTATTTCCAGGCGCGGCTACTCGACGAGCTGGCCGGCCTGACCGGGCTGCCGCCCGCTCAGTTCGAGGCCGCGATGCGCCGGAGGCTGCTCGAATTCACCGCAGGCAATCTCATCGACGACATCACCATGGTGGTCCTGAGGGTCGGCGAGAGCCCGAAGCGCGCTCCGCGCAAGAAGTGACCCAAGCGCGCTACGGGCAAGGAGTGACAGGCCGCGTCTGGGGCGGTACGAGCGAGGACGAGAGACAGCAGCTCCTAGCGGGCAGCACCGGCCAGCTGCAGCCGGCGATGGCCAGCCACGTGCCCGCGGGCGCGGGCAGCACAGCCTGACAAGACCGTGCTCGGCCCGTGTCGGCCGGTGTCACTGATCCCTGGCTCATGCGCCCTGGCCATGATCACCGCGATCGCCACCGCGCACGCGGGACTAGAGAGCGGCGGGTCGTGGACGCTCCGCCGAATGCCACCCGCGGGGATTGGCGTTCGCGTCGCGACCGCCGGCTACTTCTCGATGTACTCGACGATCGACTCTCGTTCTACCTGACCATCGACGACGGTAGGCGCGGATTCCGGGGTTCCCAGCGGAACCATCGGCTTCCGCGCATCGGCGTCGACGACCGCGGTGAAGTCCGGTGAGCCCTTTACGAGCACGCTGCGGCGCAGCCAGCCCTTCCCGCGCCGGGGAATGACCAGGCCGGTGATGCCGGTCAGCATGAGCACCCAGCCGAGGACCTGGATGTTGAGGAATGACGGATGGGCGGTGACGGCGAACGCGAAGATGGCGCCCACCGCCAGAATCGTCAGTGCTGTCGCTGACTTCATGGTTTCGGTCCCTTCACATGCTAGGCGGGGTTAGGGGAGGACGTCTGAGGTTGACCAGGCGGGCTCCAGCAGGCGCTCGCGCAGGTAGCCGAGTGCTCCGGCGAGGAGACGGGAAACATGCATCTGGGAGATTCCCAGCTGCTTGCCGATCTCGGCCTGCGTCAAGTTCCCGTAGAAGCGCAAGAGAAGTAGCCGCTGCTCGCGGTCGGGCAGCCCGCTCCAGTGCGTCCAGACCGCCTCCATGTCCAGCACCTGCTCGAGCTGAGGGTCCTCGGTGCCGATGAGGTCAGCCAGGCTTGCCCGGCCATCCTCGTCAGCCAGCGGCGCGTCGAGCGAGGAGGACTGGAAGGCCAGCTCGGCCTGCTTGACCTCGCGCAGCTCGTCCTCGGTGATGTTCAGCCGGTCGGCCAGCTCGGCATCGGACGGTGCGTGACCGAGAGTCTGGGTGAGCTCGGAGGTGACATTGCGCGCGGCGAGCCGCAGTTCCTGCAGCGACCGCTTGACGTGCACCTGCCAGCGCTTGTCGCGGAAGTGCCGCTTGATCTCGCCGCTGACGCATGGCAGGGCGTAACCGGCGAGCCCGGTGCCCGCCGCCGGGTCGTAGTTGTTGATGGCCTTGATCAGCCCGACATAACCGACCTGGAGCAGGTCCTCATAGGGTTCCGGGCTGTTCTGGAACCGCCGGACACATGACCGCACCAGCGGGCGGTACCTGTTGACGAGCACTTCACAGGCCGTTTCCCGGACCGGGCTCTCGCGCGTAAGGGAACGGATCATGTCAAGAAGCGCGGCGTCGTCGCATTCCTCAAGCTCCTGGGCGGGAAGCTCGCTGATCGGACTCGGCTCGATAGTCGCTGCTGGTCGAGTCATTTCCCGGTCACCTCCGGCGAACCAGTCTTCTGCACGGGCCATTCGTGCCCCGTGTGCGAATTTCAAACATCGGCCGGCAAAAGAGCAAGAAGAAAGACGGGGCCGAAAGGCCAGTCTGGACTCCGCACTTCAGGACTCAGCAGGCCCGTCGAGACGCCGCGAAGACGACGGCCATGGATTGCTTCCTGCTGCAGTTCCCGCCCGCACACTGCCCTGACGGATTCGTCTAAACAACCCGGCTCGTGGCGACCTGACGGACTTGCCCGATCAGCCCTATACGTGCGATATGCGATCTATAGGGGAAATATGATGAATATAAAGTTTCACGGTGCACGCCAGTCACGAGGCAATTGATCGCTCCGCTTGCGGTATCGGGGTTTATGTAGCAGAACCGAAGGTAGTTGCGGGTCGCCATCGGCGACCGGCGGGCACGCCCCCGCCAGAGTCCCGGGGCCACGCCAGGCGGTCACAGCGATCACCTGGGCTGATCGGAGGTTTCCGTGCGGATCCTTGGAATCGTGCTTGTCATCTGGCTGATCATCGGCGCTATCGCCGGAGCTCAGCGCCACTACTACAACTCAGACCCAGGCTGCGCCAGGACAGGCACGATCATCGTGACTGTGCTGGCCGGACCGCTGAATTACTTCGGCGCCAACCCGAAGGTGGCGTGCCCGCATCCCAGCAAGTGACGCGGCGGGAGCGGTCCGTCGGCGCGTGCCGCTGGGTGTCAGATGCCCGCGGGCAGCGTCTCCAGGTCGCTGAGAACCGGTTCCCTGTCGTCGTTCTCCGCGATCTGCTCGCACGCTGCCCGGGCCAGTTCCGCCCAGCGGCGCGCCTCGCCGGTGTCACCGGACAGCGCGCAGGCGCGGGCCAGGGCATCGTAGGCGAAGGCCAGGTCGAAATCGGCGATGCTCTCGCGCTGGCAGATGTCCAGCACCTTCCGCGCGTGGAACAGCGCGGGTTCTGGCCGTCCCAGAACCCGCGTAGACGCGTGAGCACTGCCACTCGCCGCGGGCTCGGTTGACCGGCTCGCCCGACATCATCCAGTGGTAGCAGGAAGCGTGCGCCGCGTGGGCCATCTCCGCTTCCTCGGCCTCGGTTCGCGCTTCGGTCTCCCTGAGCGTCCAGACACGGTTGAACAGCGTGGCCACGACCTGCCGCTGCGTAGCCCGTCCAGCGCGGGCTGAACCTTCTCCTCGCTCATCGCTTCCCATCCCTTCTCGGCGACCAGGTGGTCCAGATCGTGCAGCTGCCGCTGCATGCGCGTCACCCGGGCTGCCAGCCGGCGCCGGTGCGACAGCAGCGCGCCGGCGATCGCGTCCTGGCCCTCGGCGTGCAGGTCGAGCTGCCGTCGTACCTCGGCAGGTCCGGGCCGCGAAGCCGGCGAACCAGCCGGGCCGTGCCCAGCTGTGCCGGGTCGTAGCGCCGGTAGCCAGTGCCTGGAAGGTCAACTATCGCGCTGATGCGCGGCTGATTTGCCCATCGGGGATTCACCGCGCAGCGCGCGCCAGACCGGCAGGGCAGCGAAGTACGATCCGGTGACCGCGATTCCGCCGACGCCGAGATCGACCGAGATGCGGCCCTGCTGGGCCCAGTAGACATCCTTCAGGTCGAGCAGCAGCGCGAACTCATCGACGATCAGAGCCAGGCCGCTGCCGTAGCTGACCGCCACCGCCGGGTGTGCTCGCTGCCGGTCGGTGCCGCGGACGGCGACCGCGCCGACTCCGGCCAGCATGCCGATGCCCCACAGATAGTGGTGCAGGTGCTCGCCGCCGGCGCTGACGTTGCGGAACGGGCCGCGGCCGGCCCTGATGCTCCAGGTGATGCCGCGGACAACCGCGAACGTGCCGGTGAAGGCGATCCACGAGGCCAGGGCGGCCCGCTGTCGCTGATCGAGGTCATCGCGCAGCACCCGGCGCAGCCGCGATCCAAGATCGTTCACACGGGCACCTTACGCCTGGCAGATACTGTCGGTGCTCCGTGACACGGATGGGGGAGGCAGGAGTGGCAGAAGCCACGCCAGCGGCCCACGGACGCGTTCTTCCCGCTAGCTGACGACCGTGATGTGCCCCCAGTCCAGCTGCGTGACGACGTTCATCTCGAGGATGCCGTCCACCGCATATGGCCGGACGAGCTCTGCGACCGCATGATCGAACGCGGCGGACTCCCCGGCTGGCATCAGCTCGCGGGCCAGGCTGGCGGTCGAGTGAAAATGCTCGACATAACTCGCCACGGACTGCCGGAATGGGTCCGGGGTCACGGCTGCCTGCCCCGCGGTCTCGAAGAGCCCGCTGTTGCACAGGGCGCCGACCAGGGAGAATTCCGGGTCGTAGCCGGGATGACGGGTATGGCGCCCGATGATCCCGGCCAGCTCGGTGCGCCAGGGCAGGTTATGGTACCCGTGCTCGGCGATCGCCAGGTAGGCGTTGCCTGTCATCGCCGCCGCCAGGCGGGGCAGTGTCCGGGACCACGACATCCAGTGCAGGCTGGCGCCCGCGGTCACCAGCGCGTACTGGCCGCCGAAGCTGGCCGTCTCGGCTGAGCCGACGATCCACCGCAGATTCTGGTGGCTGCCGCCGGGTCGCCGCCTGCCCGCGCCGACCATCGCGGCGGAGATGTCCAGTGCGTCGACGTGATCGACCAGTACGGCCAGCGGCCTGGCGAGCGCTCCCTCGCCGGCGCCGAGATCCAGTACGGTGCGGGGCCGGTCGGTGATGAGCCGCTCCAGGATGCCGAAGACTTCGGGCGGGTACGGCGGACGGTGCTGATAAGCGTCCGCCACACCAGGGTGGGTGAAGGTCGCGGCCAGCCTCTCGCGTTCGCTCAGGCAATTCACTGCTCACGATCATCGCACGCGGCTTCCGAAAGTATCCTCGGTGTCGGCCACGGACCCGCGAAAGGGGGCTCTGCCTGGACTCATCCGGAAGCACGGAGCCGCGCAATGCCAGTGCCGACTCGCCCGGCCCCGTGCCGGGCATGCTCGCGGTCCGGCAGGCGCGCAGCAGCTCAGCTGCTCGGGCGAACGGTCTCAGGTGGCACTAGTAGGTCGCGTACAGCGCCCCGTGTGCGGCGCGGATGCCCCCGTCCGCGTCCGTGTCCCGGTCGCCGGGGAGCAGCGCATCCAGCCTGCTCAGAGCCCATGCCGACCGCGCAGTGGATCGCCGCCATCGGCCACTGATGCCCGGCCTGGGCGAACGCCTGCCACCAGCTGACAGCGTGCAGATAGTTGCCAGATCAGTATCTTGAGCGGCAGGTCAAGTGCCGCTAGCGGCGCCATCTCCATGACCGGAGTCCCGGCCCCCGGGCTGCCGAAGAGCACCAGGACCGTCTCGTGCAGGTCGAGACCGACCCGTCGGGCTTCTTCGCGCTGATCGATGACGGCGAAGAGCCGCATTCCCTTGCTGTTGACCAGGCCGGTCAGGCGCGAGACGGCGGCTGTCACCGAGTCCGGGCTGATCTTCGTGATGATCTCGTTCTCTGGTCCTGCCTGGGTCATCGCTGACCTCCTCTGGCCGGGCACCTGCGTGTCCGTCAGGTGCCGAGAGTAACTGCCCGCGAGGGCGGCCGCTCAACCCATAGCGCCCCTGTCAGCGCCGCGCGAAACTGAGCGCATGAGAGCAGTCGTCCACGACAGGTACGGGCCGCCAACTGCCGTACCGGACAGGTCCCTGACCGCAACGCCGCCGGCGCGATGTTGTAGCGGATGTCGCCGGGCCTGAACGTGAATTCGGCGTAGGTCAGCGGCCGTCCGGGAACTCCCAGCTGGCTGACGCGGTCGACGGCAGCCACCGGCCCTCCGCCAGGACTGAACCGGGGTGGTCCACCGGGCTCGCACCAGTCCTTCCGCGCCCATGTACCGGCCTCCGATGCGCGTCGCCCACGCCAGCAGCTCGTCCGGATCCGCCGAGGTCGTCGCTGTCCCCGCTACTGTCACGAAGCTGAAGGCGGGCGTTCGTCGTCCCAGCACAGCGACACCCTGGGGTCACGCAGGATGGCCTTGCCCTCGATCGTGTCGGCCGAGGTCATCAAGACGACCTGGTCGCCGTCGAGATCCGTCCAGACGGGAGCTACGTGCGGTGAGCCGTCCGCCTTGACGACGGCGAGCTTGGCAGTTCGGGCCGGGGTCGCCAGGACGAACTCCCGCCACCAACCGGCTGGTGCGTCGGTATAGCCCATAGGGCTCGGATTGTAGTGATAGGCAGGGCGACTTGCCGCGGACTCACCACGGCCTTGCCGAATTGGAGACCGCGTTGAGCCGCGTCGTCCAGCGTTGCGTGCATCCCCGCGTGTCCAGGCAATACCAGCGGACATCAGAGCACGCGCTGCCTCCGTCGGCGACCATCTGGTCGGCTCGCAGGCGGATGCCGCACATCCAGCACGACTCGTTGTTGGCCTGCCGAATCCAGGCGACAGTCTCCTCGTCGTTCATGCTTAACCCACTTCCGGCACGTCGCAGAGCCGCGGCTGGCACAGCACCTGCTCCGGGGAGTCTGGCACGTTAGCGGCATGTGGTCCACAGCTTGGCATTAATGGCCGGATATCAACCAATCTGACGAGCGGCGCTGAGTCGGCGGCTGCGTTCTGGCCATGCACGCCACCGCGGCCAGGAGGTCCCGGCGACGCCGACCGCGGTGCAGGCTGCCGTCTCGCGGGCGCTATCTCCCGGGGCGGCGACCGGTCAGGCTGGTGTCGTGGCTGGTGGTCCAGGCGGATGATGGCGCGTGCCCGAGCGGCGCGGACGGCATCGGACACGGTGCCGATGTCGTAGGCGCCGTGGTGCCGCTTGCCGTTAATAAAGAATGTCGGTGTGCCGGAGACGCCGCTGAGATCGGCGGAGTCGATGTCCTCGGAGATCTTGGCTTCGCCGGCGCGCGCTGGCGCAGCCGTTTCGGCAGCATCGCTGTCAGCCGGAAGACCAGCCAGGTGAGCGCCGACGAGCATACGGCGGCAGACAGGATGCCGACTTCGGCCTCTGCCAGCTCCGTGCCGTGGAAAGCCAGCGAGGCGATCAGCAGGGACACGATGAAGCCGATGCCCGCAATGGTGCCGACGCCGGCGACGGCTGCCCAGCCGATCGGCGGACGGATCCGGCCGCGGCTGACCCGGGTGAGGAGCCATGCCAACTGATTATGGACCTGATACCACTGACGCCGAGCGTGCTGGCGATCCGCACCGATTTCTCCGATCACGAGGCGTGGAAAACCACCGTCACGGCCATATCGCAGCCGGCCGGGGAAGGGCTGCTGGCCAATGTCGAGTTCCTGGATGACTCCACTTACACCGGGACAACAGCCCAGCACCTGCTAGGCATTGTGCCAGCAGGTTACGCGCACTCGTTTCTGCTCGTTATTGACGATCTGACGATCTGACGATCTGACGGTCGGCGGCCACGACCATCCTGTGCTGATTGTCGACATTGCGGATGAGCCCGGTCGTCAATTCCGGGCAGTTCCCGAGCTCGTGCTGGTCATTGAGCATTACCTATCCGCCGGCGATGTCGGTTTCGCGGACTTCGCCGAGTCGGCCGATCCAGACGGGATTGTCCGCGGCTCCTGAGCCTGCCGGGTGGCATTGAACGTGGCGGCGAAATAGCCGTGTCGGCCGGCGGCGCGCGGCTGCGGCCCGCCGCAGTGTGCTGGCGTGCGTGCGTCCCGCTACCTGGCGATCATGACCTCGGTGGCCTTGATGACCACCTTGACCCGGTCGCCTTCCCTGAGGTTCAGGTGCTCGCGGGATGAGTCGGTGATCACCGCGGCGATTGTGCCCGCGTCGACGTTCACGACGATCTCGGCCATGACCGCGCCGGTCTTGATGCTCTGCACGGTGCCGGTCAGCTGATTGCGCGCGCTTGTCTCCATGCTGCCTGCTCTCTGTAGTCTCCTCACCTGGCTGCGGAAAACGCTGTGGCGCGCGGGCTGTCAGGCGTCAGTCGCGGGCGTTCAGCGATGGCCTTCCAGCCTCATTGCCGTGCGGCATG
>Ga0307374_10003832_pt1 | contig 25457 bp, 20 predicted proteins | sample OX3MG_FD_202532 | JGI IMG/M metagenome (GOLD analysis project Ga0307374, IMG submission 202532) | Soil microbial communities from Risofladan, Vaasa, Finland - OX-3 | ecosystem: Environmental > Terrestrial > Soil > Coastal area > Acid sulfate soil | place: Finland: Risofladan, Vaasa | collected...
ACCCAGACCTTCAACTCGGCTTCAATTTCGTGACCGAGATGGATGTTGACGGTGTACAACCCCAGTTCCTTCAGCGGCCCTTTGAGCCGCACCTGATCGGAAGTGACGGTGACCTCGCTCCGCTTCAGGGCGCTCACGATGTCGCTGGCGCCGACCGAGCCGTAGAGATGGCCTTCTTCGTTGGCATTGGCTTCGATCGTGCCGCGCGAGCTGATCGGCCAGGGTGCGCAGACCGACCAGTACGTGTTGAAGGCCCTGGCCAGTTGCCCGCCGTGTGGACCTCTTGCCGGTCAACTATTCTCACGTGGTTATTCAGCCACTACCCGCTCGCCGTGGCGTTTGCCGGTGCGGGCGGTTGCCGGTAAAATCGGCGGTTTCCCTCCCGTTCAGACCGCCATCTCATGCCCCGCTATAACCCCGCCGAAATCGAGCCGAAATGGCAGCGATACTGGGAACAGCACCAGACCTTCCAGACCCCGCGCCTGCCCCCCTCGCGCAGCGACAAACTCTACGTGCTCGATATGTTCCCCTATCCCAGCGGCGATGGCCTGCACGTGGGCCACCCCGAAGGGCAAACGGCCACCGACATTATTTGCCGCTATCAGCGGATGCGGGGCCAGTGCGTCATGCATCCCATGGGCTGGGACGCCTTCGGCTTGCCCGCCGAACAGCACGCCATCAAGACCGGCACGCACCCGCGGATCACCACCGAGAAGAACATCGCCAACTTCCGCCGGCAAGAAAAGATGCTCGGCTTCAGCTACGACTGGCAGCGCGAGCTGAGCACCACCGACGTCGAATATCTGCGCTGGACGCAATGGATCTTTCTGACGCTCTTCAACACCTGGTTCGACGACGAACAGCAAAAGGGCCGCCCCATCGCCGAGTTGCCGATTCCCGACGAGGTGCGGGCCGTCGGCGACGACGCAATCCGCCGCTATCAGGACGAACACCGCCTGGCCTATCAGCTCGAAGCGCCGGTCAATTGGTGCCCGGCACTGGGCACCGTGCTGGCCAATGAAGAAGTGAAAGATGGGTTGAGCGAGCGCGGCGGGCATCCGGTGGTGCGAATTCCCCTGCGGCAGTGGATGCTGCGCATCACCGCCTATGCCGACCGGCTGGAAAAGGATCTTGAAACGCTTGATTGGTCGGAAAGCATCAAAACGCTGCAGCGAAACTGGATCGGCCGCAGCACCGGGGCCGAGGTCGATTTTCATCTGGGCGAGGCGAGTTGCTTCGAGAGCTGGAAAGAGTTGCGTACACGCAGCGGCTTTCCGCGCAAGCCCGACGACGACGTGCTGCGCATCTACACCACGCGGCCCGACACGCTGTTTGGCGCCACCTACATGGTGATCGCCCCGGAACATCCGCTCGTCGAACGTCTGACCACCGCGGAACATGCCCAAGCGGTCCGGGCATACTGCCAGCAGGCCGCGCGCAAAAGCGATCTCGACCGCACCGACCTGGCCAAAGAAAAAAGCGGCGTGTTCACCGGCGTCTACGCCGTCAACCCCGTCAACAGCCAAGGCGTGCCGGTCTGGGTGGCCGATTATGTGCTGATGGGCTATGGGACCGGTGCCATTATGGCCGTGCCCGCTCACGACACGCGCGACTTCGAGTTCGCGGTGGCCCACAAGCTGCCGATCAAGGCCGTCGTCGATCCGGGCCGCGATACCGACGAGGGTTCTCGCGCCGACGTGCTGGCCGGCAAGGCGGCATTCACGGGCGACGGCACCGCGGTCAACTCCGGCGAGTATGATGGTCTATCCACAGCGGAATTCAAACAGCAGATCGCGGCCGACCTGGCGCGGCTCGGCCTGGGCCGCGCCGCGGTGAATTACAAGCTGCGCGACTGGCTCTTCAGCCGGCAGCATTTCTGGGGCGAGCCGTTTCCGATTCTGCACGAGCTTGACGAAGCGGGTCAGCCCACCGGCTTGCTGCGGGCCGTGCCGCCCGACGAGCTGCCGGTGAATCTGCCCGACATGTCGCACTTCAAGCCGCACGGACGGCCCGAGCCGCCGCTGGAAGAAGCGCCCCAGGAGTGGCTCTATCCGCTGATCGACGGCCGCCGCTACAAGCGCGAGACGAACACCATGCCGCAGTGGGCCGGAAGCTGCTGGTACTACCTGCGGTTCCTCGATCCGCACAACGATCGGGCATTCGTCGATCCGGAAGTCGAGCGTGCCTGGATGCCGGTCGACGTCTACATCGGCGGCGCCGAGCACGCCGTGCTGCACCTGCTCTACTCGCGGTTCTGGCACAAGGCGCTCTACGACCGCGGGCTGCTGAGCACGGTCGAGCCGTTCCAAAAGCTGGTCAACCAGGGGATGATCCTGGGTGAGATGGAAATCACCGGCTACCAGCAGACCGACGGTCGCTGGGTGAGCGCTTCGCAAGTCAGGCTGGTCGAAGGCAAGGCCATCGATAAGAGCACGGGCATGGAGTTGAAAGTCGTGCGCGTGGTGCCGGCCGAGGTGGAAAAGCAGGGCGACTCGTTTGTGCTGAAAACCGATCCGTCGGTGCGGCTGGAAAGCCGCGCCTACAAAATGTCGAAGAGCCGCGGCAATGTGATCAATCCCGATGACGTGGTGAAAGAGTACGGCGCCGATTCGCTGCGCCTGTTCGAGATGTTCATGGGGCCGCTCGAAGCCACCAAGCCCTGGAGCATGGAAGGCGTCAACGGCGTGCGCGGCTTTCTCGATCGCGTTTGGCGGATGATGACCAACGACCGGGCGGAAGCCGTGGAACTGAACGCGGCGATTCAAGACATCGGACCGTCGGCCGAGCAGAACCGCGTGCTGCACCGCACCATCCGCGAAGTGACGCAAGACATCGAGCGGCTGGGCTTCAATACGGCCATCGCCAAGATGATGGAATTCACCAACTTCTTCTTCAAGGCCGATCCGCGGCCGCGCCAGGCGATGGAGAAATTCGTGCTGCTGCTTTCGCCGTTCGCTCCGCACCTGGCCGAGGAGCTATGGCAGGCACTCGGGCACGAACGGACGCTGGCCTACGAGCCGTGGCCGGCCTACGACGAGTCGCTCATCAAGCTTGACACCGTGGAGGTGCCGGTGCAGGTGAACGGCAAGGTCCGGGGCCGGGTGTCGGTGCCGGCGGATGCCGACGAAGCGGCCCATGAAGCCGCCGCCCGCTCCGACGGCAAAATCGCGCAACAACTTGCCGGCAAAACGATCGTTAAAAAGATCATCGTGCCCGGCCGGATGATCAACTTCGTGGTGAAGTGATTGTGCCGGCCGTAGCGAACGTGCCGGACGCACGCTCGGCGCCGAAGGCACCGCATTCAGCGCCGGGTTGTGCCGACGATGCCTCATCTGCGGCATCGGGTCGTGAGAGGTGTGATGATTGAACGACGCGGTGCTATGGGCCTGAATTGTCGGGCAGACGCCGCTCGAAAGCATAATAGCGTTCGTTCGCCCGCTTCGCTCAGTGCATCGCCAGCCATCTGCACCGGCATGATCAAGCGTCTCTTCAAAGCATTCTGGAGTCTGGGTCAGCCGTTGCGGCGGGCCCTGGCCGCGCGGTTCGACCGGCAGCTTTCGGGCCATTTCCAGACCTGGTTTGCACGTGTCGAGCAGGTGCATGCCGAGCAGCGACGCTCCGCCGCCGAAATGGAACTGGTCGCCGACGCCATGGTGCGCGAGCTGCTCCGCTTGCAATCGCAAATCCGCGGTCTGCACGAGGCGATCGTCGCTCAGGCGACCCCGGCCGAGGAAGCCTCCGGCGACCGCCCGCGGCATGCGGCCTAGGGCGGGCCGGCGCTCGCCGGTAGTGATTCCATTACGCCGCGGTAAACGCCTGCCGTAACATCGCCAAGCTCTTGGGCACGGCCAGGTCGGGATCTTCCTTGCCCTCGAATTCGAGCGACACGTATCCGCGATAGTTGTGCCGGCGCATGAGGGCGGCGATGCGGGGGTAGTCGAGGTCGAGCGCGTACCACTCGCCGCCGCCGTAATAAGTCTTGGCCTGCAACAGCACCGTCAGCGGAGCGAGCTGCTCCAGCTTGTCGTAAGGATCATCGAGAAAGTTGCCGGTGTCGAGCGTCACGCGGAGCCAGGGCGAATCGAGAGCATGCACGATGCGCAACACGCCTTGGGGCGTGCGGCCCAGGCCCCAGTGATTCTCCAACCCCAACACCACGCCGCACTCTTCCGCCTTGGGCAAGAGCTTTTCGACGCTGCCGATCACCCAACCGAAGGCGTCGTCGTCGCTGTAACCCGGCAATCGCGGCTCGATGCCGCGGTTCTTCATCAACTCGTCAAAATCTTTGCTCGTGCCCCATCGCCCGGTGTTGATGCGCATGGTCGGAATGCCCAGCCGGTAGGCCAGCTCGATCGAATGAAGCGTCTGGTCGATGTTCTGCCGGCGCCGCTCGGCGTCGGGAAACACAAAGCTCTGGTGGGTCGAGAAGCCGCAGAGATCGAGACCGAGCGTGAAGGCCCGTCGTTTGAGCTGCTGCAGATGGCCGTTGGCGTCGTCGGCCATCTGCACCTGCAAAATCTCGACGCCGTCGAAACCCAGGTCGGCCGCTTTGTCGATGCATGTTTCGATCGGCGTCCGTTCGCCGTGAAAGTGCCAGAAAGAATAAGTCGAGACTGCGATTCGGTTGCCACGAATCGCCGCCGCGCGGCCCGAATCGGCGGCCACGATTCGATTCGGGCCGATCGCCAGCCCGCTCGCCGCGGCGAGGCCAAGCTGTTTGACGAAATGCCGCCGGTCAGATTCCATACGCCGTTGTTATTTCGCCAGCTCCGCTTCGATGGCGCTCACGACTTCGTTCGAGTCGGGCTTCACTTTCGGAGCAAAGCGGCTGATGATCTCGCCGTCGCGATTGACGAGAAACTTCTCGAAGTTCCAGGTGATGTCTCCGGGAAACTTCGGGTCGGTTTCGTTCGAGGTGAGGAACTTGTAGAGCGGGCACTGGCCTTCGCCCTTGACCACCACCTTCGAGAACATGTCGAACTTCACGCCGTAGTTCTCCTTGCAAAACTCGGCGATCTCCGTGTCGGTGCCCGGCTCCTGCTTGCCGAACTCGTTGGCCGGAAAGCCCAGAATTGCCAGACCCTTGCCGGCATATTTCTCGTGCAAACCCTCCAGGGCTTCATACTGCGGGGTCAGGCCGCATTGGCTCGCCACGTTCACGATCAACACCACCTTGCCTTTGTACTTGGCGAGATCGACGTCTTTGCCGGTCAGGCTCTTCATTTTGAAATTCAACACGCCGGGCATCGTGGCGGCTCCTTTATCAGCGGCATAGGCGGCGGCGATGAACGACGTGGCCAGAGCGCCGAGTGTCAGCGAACAGATCAGGGTACGCATGTCTTGCTCTCCTAAAACGGGGTGGGACGGTTGGGCGATGCGGCAAACTGTTTTCCGCACCGCCGCGGCAGGGCCGCTCGGTTCGAGCGGGTACTATGAGTGTAAGACGACCGCACGCCGATTGCCAGTAGCTCACCGGCCCAACCGTTCCAAAACATTCCGGGTGATCCGCTCGACCGTGAGGTCCTCGCCCGTCAGGCCGTGCGGCCAGTCGGTGGTGCCGGCGGTGAAAACCGTGCCGCCGCGGGTGTAGACGCCCATCACCGCGGCCCCGGTGGCGGGTGCGCCGTCGGCATCGCGCGGAAAGCGGTCGTACCACAGGGCATCGTCGGCATGCCAACGCGCGGGGCAGGTGCCGAGCACGACGAACGTCTCCGGCGTGCCGTCGCGGTGCGTGGAAAACGGCAGCCCGTCTTTCCACTCCATTTCGCAGCCGTCGCATTCGTAGCCGACGATCGTGTTCTTGCCGCCGAATTTGTCGCTTGCTTTCAGTCCCGTGCCGGCGAACAGCCAATGGTCGGGCCGATGCACGGTGAAGGCGGCCTCGCCTTCCATATACTGGCCGTGGCTGCGGTGATAGCCGCCGTAGAGAAAGCCCACGCCCGTCAACTCGTTCTCCGGCCGGGCGACCAGGTGATGGCTCCACAGCGTCGCCAGCAGGCGATGGTCGCGGGTCTGAAAGACGGGGTCGAGCACGCAGGCCTGCTTGTAGGAAACGAGTGCCCGACCGTCCTCCTCGCTGCGGACCTGCCAACAGCAGGTGTTGCCGCTGAAGAACGCCACGTTGCCGCCGCCGCCGATGAAGGCTTCCAGCCGGTCGCGCATCGCCGCCGACCAGTATTCGTCGTGCCCGACGCTGAGCACGAGCTTGTAGTGCTGGAGAAGCTCCGGCCGAAACTCCAGGTCGGAATTGACGGCGTAATCGAGGGCGAATCCCTGCCGCTCGGCCCAGGCGACGAAGGGTAGCTCCCAGCGACTGAACAAGCCGGCCAGCGGCCGATCGAAGGAGACGCGCGTGCCTTGCAACTTGTTGCGCGCATGGAAGGCATAGAGGCTGTGCCCGCCCCAGTTGTTGTAAGCGTTATAGGTGTTGGTCGTGAGCTGCAACAGGATTTTCGACTTGCTGCCGGGCTGGGCGGGCCGCACGACGAAGAAGAGTTTCGACTCCGCGGTGCGGCGCCCACGCCCGGTGAACTCGCCGCCCAGATCCGCCGCGCGCAGCGTCGCTTCGTAATAACCGGTCCGCCAGCCTTCAGGCACCGCCAGCTCCCAGGCCGCGGGCCACCGGCAGCCGTGCGACGAGGCGTTCGCCGGCACCGCGTGCGCCATGCCCGGCAGATCGTTTTTTGTGAGCGCGGTTTCGGACTTGGCTCCGAGCCGGGCAATCTCCAGCGACCATTTGGGCGCCGTGGTCGAGACATGGAACTTGACCGTCTCGCCGGGCCGGTAGCTGAGCTGATCGGTGTAGCCCTCGATAGAGAGCGCCCGGACCTCGGCCTGCGTTTCGTCGGCCACGAGCCGACCGCAGAGCAGAAAGAACGTGACACACAGTAGAGTAATTCGCGTCATGGTGGCCTCCTGGTGTTTACGCCTATGATAATCCACCGGCGATCAAGATCGTAGGTGCGTGCAGTTTTGGATTTTCGATTTGGGTTTTGGATTGGCCGAGCCAAAATCCGGAATCAAGCCGGGGAGCCTCGTGGTGCGGGATGCTATAATCACCGCAGGCCCACTGATGAGCGGCGGGCAACAGCGACGGGCGACAAGGAGCGATTGAATGGACCATGCATCGGCCCGACAGAAGGCGATCGATCATCTGACTGCCGTGATGGCGGATTGCAACGACGCCTTGGGCGCGGCCGACGTCTGGTACGACTATGCGCCGCGCGATCGGAACAGCAGCCAGGCGTTGTTCCGCGAGACGGCGGAAGTCGCCCGACGCCTGTTGTCGAGCATCGAGGCCCACGAACCAATTGTGCGGGCAGATTGGCAGCGCGTCATGCCGCGCGACGACGCGTGGAAAGCCGTCTACAAATTGCTGGTGGCCGAGTGAAATGGAGGTAGGGTGGGGCCAGCGAGCTTGCGAGCGCCGGCCCACCATTAGCGACGGAGAGACGGAGTGAAGGAGAGACGCGGCGAGCCGCATTGCGCCAACATTTCTCCCCCTCTCTCCTTCCCTCCCTCTTCCCTCGGTGGGCCGGCGCTCGCAAGCTCGCTGGTTCCACCCTACGAATTGTGCGCCCCGCGCGCCTCGACGTAAACGGCGTACAGCGACTGGCTGCCGGTCATGAACAGCCGGTTGCGCTTGCGACCGCCGAAGCAGACGTTCGAGCAGATTTCCGGCAGCCGGATCTGTCCGATGCGTTCGCCGTCGGGGGCGAAAATGTGTACGCCGTCGTACCCCTCGCCCACCCAGCCGGCGCTGGCCCAGATGTTGCCGTCGACGTCGGCGCGGATGCCGTCGGCGAAGCCGGCTTTCTCAAAGCCGTCGAGCCCCATCGACGCGAACTCACGTCCTTTGCCCAGCTTCGTGCCGTCGACGATGTCCCAGACCTTGATGTTCCGCGGCGCGTCGGCGTAGTGCGAGGCGCCGGTGTCGGCCACATACAGCTTCTTATAGTCGGGCGAAAAGCAGATGCCGTTCGGCTTGAAGATGTCGTCGGTCAGCTTCGTAAGCTTGCCCGACTTGGCGTCGATGCGATAGACCGCCTCCTTCAGTTCCAGCTTGGCCTTGTTTCCTTCGTAGTTCAGCAAGATGCCGTAGCCGGGATCGGTGAACCAGATCGCGCCGTCGTCGGGGTGGACCACGGCGTCGTTGGGAGCGTTCAGCGGCTTGCCCTGAAAGCTGTCGGCCAGCACGGTCACGTCGCCGGAGTGTTCGTAACGCACCACGCGGCGGTTGCCGTGCTCGCAAGAGATTTGCCGACCTTGCCAATCGAAAGTGTTGCCGTTGCTGTTACCCGCCGGATGCCGCAGCGTGCCGACGTGGCCGTCTTCCTCCAACCAACGAAGCTGCACATCGTTGGGAATATCACTCCAGAGCAAATAGCGGCCGACGCCGTTCCAGGCCGGCCCTTCGGCCCACAACATGCCGGTGTGCAAACGCTGGATCGGCGTGTTGCCGATTTTGTACTTCTCGAAGCGTTTATCGAGCACCACGATGTCGGGATCGGGGTAGCGGACGGGCGCCGCGCCCGGACCGTACTCGCGTCCAAAAACACGCGCCGCCGAAGCCGCGGCGACGGCGCCGGAGAGCGCCAGGAACGAGCGCCGCGCCAGTCGGGGCGCGGCTTCGCTTGCGGCAACCGAGTTGCCGCCCGTGACGAAAGGTCGTTTCATACGATTCTGCTCAATGAGAAAGGGCGAGTGTCTCCGACCGTCAGCTCAACTTGGCGATCGCGTCCATCGCCTGCTTGGCGGCCTGCACGCCGCCAAGTTGGTCGGCGAGTTTCTTGGCGGCCAGTAGGGCCTCGAGCGACAAGCCCGGTGTGGGCGTGGCGGCGGCCGTCGTCGTGCGGGCAGTGGCCGCGCGTCGGCCCCCTTTGCGACGCTTTTTGCGACGCATGCCCATACCCTTGAGCACCTGACCGACTTGAGCGTAGCTGACGGTCACACCCCGCGCCCCCAAGGCGGCGATGACGTCGCGCGGGCGGATGGGCTTCTCCAGTTGTTGCGCGACTTCGCGGATGGCGTCGGCCTTGGCGCCGCGGCCGCTGTCCCTGGAGTTCGAGTGCGCCCGAGCGCGCCGAGCGCGAGCGGGACGGGCGGAACGCTCCCGCCCTTTGTCATACTTGATTTTCTGGGCCAACGCCGTCGAGATGCCGTAAGGTCTCAGATCGTCGACGATCTGCGCCACGGACGCCGAGGAATTGATTTTCAAATAATCGCGTACAGTATCGCTCTTGGTCTTGCCCTCGGTCGATGCGGCTCTTGCCATTGCTATCAAGCTCCTGGTCTAGAATTAGCAGGCCCCTCTTACCCGATAAGAATAATCGGTAAGAGTCTCCTTGGCAAATGGGTAGCCGTAGGAAATCTGTAAACTTCCTCTCAACGGTTCACTCGGAGCGTCGCCGACGCTGTCCGCCGAGGAACTGGCTGACGCTTTCATGGTCGACATAATCAACTAAGAATGTCGCGTACCACGTTTCCGTGTACGTCGGTCAGCCGCATGTCGCGGCCGCCGAAACGGAAAGTAAGACGGGTGTGGTCCAGGCCCAGCAGGTGCAGCATCGTGGCGTGCAGATCGTGAATCTCCACGCGGTTCTCCACGGCGTAATAGCCGTAGTCGTCGGTGGCGCCATAGATCAGGCCGCCCTTTACGCCGCCGCCGGCCAGCCACATCGTGAAACCGAAAGGATTGTGGTCGCGGCCGTCGGCGCCCTGCGCCATCGGCGTGCGGCCGAACTCTCCGCCCCAGACGACCAGGGTGGAATCGAGCAGGCCCCGGCCGCGCAGGTCTTTCAGCAGCCCCGCGATCGGCTGATCGACGACCCGTGCGTTTTTCTCGTGGCCGTCTTTCAGGTTGCCGTGCTGGTCCCAACGGTCGGCGCCCACGCCCGGACAGGTCAACTCAACGAATCGCACGCCGCGCTCCACCAAGCGCCGCGCCAACAGGCACAGCGCCCCGTAGCCGCGGGTCAAGGGGTTCTCCGCCTGCATACCATACAACCGCTGCGTGGACTGCGTCTCCTTCTGCAAGTCCATCAGTTCGGGCACGGCACTCTGCATGCGAAAGGCCAATTCATAATTGGCGATCGCCGCTTCAAGCTGATCGTTGTGTCCCGTGCGCTCCAGCGTCTGTCGATCGAGCCGGGCCAGCAAGTCGAGCTTGCTGCGTTGCAACTCCGCGGTCGGCTCGGTGCGCTCGACGTTCTCGACCGCATGTTTGCCGTGTTTGAACACCGAGCCTTGGAAGGTGGCGGGCAAGAAGCCGCTGCCGAAATTATCGAGGCCGCCGACCGGAATCAGGCCGCCGTTGAGCACCACGAAGCCGGGCAAGTTCTGACACTCGCTCCCCAGGCCATAAGTAAGCCAACTTCCCATGCTCGGCCGGCCCTGCACGCCCGCACCCGTGTGTAAGAAGTAGTTGGCGCTGGTGTGCTCCGAAAACTTCGAGACCATCGACCGCACGATGCATAGATCGTCGACGCAGGTGGCGATGTACGGAAACAGGTCGCTCACCGGAATGCCGTTTTCGCCGTAATTGCGAAAGGCCCAGGGACTCTTGAGCACGTTGCCGACGTTGTTGAACTGCGTGGCGGGCACTTTCATCTTGATCGGCTGCCCGTGCTCGCGGTCGAGCCGCGGCTTGGGATCGAACGAATCGACCTGCGACGGGCCGCCGTCCATATACAGAAAGATGACGCTGGTGGCCTTGGGCGGAAAGTGCGTCGGCCGCGGTGCCAGGGCATTGAGTTCGCCGGCCGTTGCGTCGTTTGCGGCGCGATCGTTCAGTAATGCCGTTAGCGCGACCGTCCCGAAACCGCCGGCGCATTGGGCCAGCATTTCGCGGCGAGACAGGGGCGGCGGTCGGAAGCAATGGCAGTGCATCGAATCACGTCTGGGGTAGCAGTGTGACGAGCTTGGCGAAACACGGCATCCATACTAGCATCGGTTCGACGTGCGTGGATAGTTGCGGGGCTGTGTCGCTGCGTGGGGCACGAGACTCGCTCTTCTAAGACACGACGTTGAGCAGTGCCTCGGTGGATTGTGCCAAGCGATCCGCCGGGGCCTTTTTTGCCGCGAATGCCCCGCGGTAGCGAGGTTACGATCGCGGCCGCCGCCAATCGGGCTTGACCCCGGTCGGGGCGGCTGATACTTAGGTCCGGCCATTTTCTAATAAAGTTTGGCCAATCGAGTGCCGACGTGAAGGCCGTCCCGCCGCGCTTCCTATCTTCGCTATTCGCCGCGTTCGCGATGCACTTGGCGCTCCCAGCCGCGCCCGTGCAGGCGCAGGCGCAGCCGCGCGTCTCGGTGCCCTCGCCGGTCGTCGATCCACAAAGCCCTTTCTATACTCCCCAAAGTCCCGGCTCGACCTTCAGCAACCAATCGGCCCCGGCCACGCTTCAGCCGGGAATCCAACCGGCCCAGCCCGGCTTCGATCCTTACGCCGATCCGGCCACCCAGCCTCCCAGCCTGAATCCCTACGGCGGCCAGACCTTGCCGCCCGCCGGCGCCCAAATCGGACAGCCCTACGTCGCGCCCAGCACCTCTCCCTACGCGGGCATCGGTCAGGGCAACCTCGCGCAGCCGCCCGCCTACGGACAACCGTTGCCCGACGGCACCTTGGTGCCGCGGCAGCGATTCTTGCACGAGATCCACCTCGACACCACGCAGTTGCTGCGCATGGGCGACCACGGACTGGGCATTACCGACGTGGGCCTGGACGCGGCGTTTGCACTGCCCGTCTTCGCCAACCCGAACCCGATCTTCATTACGCCGGGTATCACCTACCATTCGTGGAACGGGCCGGCGTCGGGCAATTTCGCCGGTTTCCCCGATCTGCCGCCGAACGCCTACGACGCCTATCTCGACACGAGCTGGCACCCTCAAGTCACGAGCTGGTTCAGCGCCGACCTCGATGTGCGCGTCGGCGTCTATAGCGACTTCGATGCCATCAACACCAAGAGCATCCGCATCTTGGGGCGCGGCCTGGGCATCATCACGTTTTCGCCGCAGTGGCAGGTGGCCGCCGGTATCTGGTATTTGAACCGTCTGACCGTGCAGATGTTGCCCGCGGGCGGCGTCATCTGGACGCCCAACCAAGACACGCGCCTGGCCCTGCTGTTTCCCAATCCGAAGCTTTCGCGCCGTGTGATGACGTTCGGCAATACCGACGTCTGGGCCTACATGGCCGGCGAATACGGCGGCGGTCGCTGGACCGTTCGCCGCGCCGACGGCACCGACGACGTCGTGGAACTCAACGATCTGCGTGCCTTGGCCGGTCTCGAATGGTTCGCTTTCAGTGGGATGCGCGGCAATCTCGAAATGGGCTACGTTTTCGACCGTCACATTATCTATCGCAGCGGCACGCCCATCGCCCATCCCGGCGACACGGTGCTGTTTCGCGCCGGGCTGACGTATTGAGGCCCGAGGCGCGCTTTTGATCTCCAACCGGTTGGAGATTATTTTCGGCGGCCTGCGTTAGGCCGGCTGGGGAGTGTCGATGGTCGTGATGAGCGGGAGCGAACAGAAGGCTACCCGTTCCGTTTCCGGATAGGCAACGACCATGATGCTTCGCATCAAAATGACGTTTTCGGGATGTCGAACCGTATGCGCCTCGCCGCCGGCAAGGCGCACCGTAAACGGCTGAAATGGGCGACGGTCGATCCAGGCTCGAACAGCTTCGGCGTTCATACCGACCAGTGTACTACAGGCGACAGGGAATGACAAACTCGAACGGTCAAACCGCCCGCGACGCGCTCACCGGCTCGCCACCCGTGCTGTTTTCGATCGGCGTCGGCGAACTGGTACGCATTGAAATAGGGCCGGAACCGGTGACGCCATTCGGCGGAGCACCGGGGGCAGGCTGCTACCTGGCCCGTGCGGGCACACTGGACTGCCTGATTCCCACACGCCGCCGCACCGTCGGCCGGCCGCTCACCTTCTCGCCGCCGCCGTGCGCGGCCAGATACATCTGCGACATCTTCCGCATGATTTTGTGGCGCAGATCCTTAGTGAGCAGATCGCCGTGGTTTCGGTCGGGCACGACGGACACCTCCGCGTCGCTGCCAAGCTCCTTGAGCGTGCCGGCCAGCCGGCGGACGGCGCCCTCGAGATAGAACGTGTCGACCTCGCCGGTGTAAACGTGGAGCTTGCCGCGCAGCTTGGGTTCCAACGTCAGCCAGTCGCGGGAAAGCAGGCGGCTGATGTCGTACTTCGCCCAGGCCTGCACCACGTCGGGGTCGATCTCGCCCGTCTCGCGGTCCCACATTCGCTTCGGCAGGCCGTCTTCGTCGAGCGGACTGAACGCCGCCTCGAACGAACGCAGTTGCCCGCCGCGGCTCAGCACGTCGTCCATCTTGGCAAACGAGGCGTACCACACGATCGGCTTGGCGGCATTTCGGGCGATGGGACGCCGTTGGCCTTGCTCGTCGAAATATAAGCTGAGCGGCGGGCTGGCATAGAGATCGACCTGCTGCCAATCGTGAAAATCGACGGGATCGGGGGCCGTCGCCCAGACGCCGCCGAAGGTGTCGGGATAATTCACCTGCAACCAAAGGCTCGACCAGCCGCCGGAGCTGTGCCCGGTGAGGAAGCGGGCGGTGGGCGCGGCCACGGTGCGGAAGGTGGCGTCGATATGCGGAATCAACTCGTGGACCAGGGCCTCGCCGCGGGGGCCGTTCGTTTCGCTGTCGGCGAACACGTGGTGCCCCCAACGGCAGTCGCCGCTGAGCAACACGCGGATGAATTCCATTTCGCCCGGCTCGGCCGGCGGGGCGCCGGTGGGATAGAGCCGGGCGGCGTCGTAGTGCGTGCCGCCGAAGCCCGGTACGATAAACATCACCGGATAGCGGCGAGTGGTTTGGCGCTGGTAGCTCTGCGGCAAGATGACCGCGGCCAAATGGAAGATCGGCCGCTGGTGAAAATCGGACAACAGCTTGCTTTCCAGCGACAACTCTTTGCTCCAGGCGGTTTGCTGGAACCGCCGCGGCGGCACCACGCGATTGAGCACCAGGTCGATGCTGGGCGAGCGCTCGTCGAGTTGCCACTCGCGCACGTCGCTATAGACGTTGCCGGCCGCCTCGGCAGATTTGTTGGTGTCGAGCGCCTGGTCGAGCAGGGCCTGCACGCGGTATTTGCCGGGCGGCAATGCCGAGAGGCGATCGGGAAAGCCGTCGGCCCGGTCGTCGAGGAAGCGGGTCAGCCCCGGCTTGAAATTGGCGACGTCGATGGCGAAGAAAGGTTCGGGCGAGAACCAATCGGGGCCGGACCGCGGCTCGCCCGCCGGTTTTCGCGAACAATAGACGAACAGCCGGCCGGTGAGCGGTTGCTCGGCCGCGGCCGGATCGAGCGTCACGTTGATGCGCACGGGTTCGTCGGCCGCGGTCCGCGACGGGCGAGGTTCGACGAGGACGGCGACGGCCATAAGCAAAAGCGCGGATCGAGGCATTGAAATCGAGCGGGAAAAGTGCGTGATGAGCATCCTTGCGCGGCCTCCGTGCTACATTCTTACATCGTGCCCCCGATTTTACGTGCCTCGATTCTACCGAATTTCGCGGCGAGTTGCAGGCCAGCTTTCCTACGTATACACTTCACGCGGCCGAGAGTGAGACGTTTTGCCGCGAGGAACAGCGGTGGCTGGGGCACAGCTTGGCCAGATCACGGCTGGCGCCCTACATCAGCGTGGCGGCCAAGCGATGCCCCGGTGCGTCCAACCGGGGCATCGCCTGGCCGCCAAGATGAACGAAGTGCCAGCCGCCACGTGGCCAGGCTCTGCCCCAGCCACCGCCAATGTTTCACTCCTGCCCGCGTGCAGTAGAACCTTAAGCGGCATGTACATCTATCCCCTCCGAGAGATCCGGCGTGTCTACTGTGCCGGGCCGCTGTTCAACGAGGCCGAACGTGGCGAGATGAGCGCCATTGCCGCCAGTCTGCGGCGGGCCGGCTTTGAACCCTTCGTGCCCCACGCCGACGGGCTGGAATTCGCCAAAGTGCAGCCCTATCTGGCGGCCCAGGGATACGACCCCGCGGCGGCCGGCCGGCTGCTGCACGAGGCCATTTTCGCCCTCGACGTCTATCAAGTCGTGATCGGTTGCGGATCGCTGGTGATGAACATGAACGGCCGCGTGCCCGACGAAGGCGCCGTGGCCGAAGCGGCGATGGCCTGGATGCTGGGCAAACCGATTGTGATCTACAAGGCCGACGCGCGCACGAAGGTGTCGGGCCGCGACAATCCGCTCGTCGTCGGCCTGAGTGATTTTGAGACCGTGGAAGAGATCGAGGCGTTGGGCGCGGCGCTGGCGGCCCGACAGGCAGAGCTGCGGCCGGACCCCGACACCGCTGTGGTCTGTCCGCCGCGCATGCGCGAGCGAATGGCGGCGGGTGAGCGGCTTTGGCGGAGGTTGACCGCGATCGGCGAAGGGCGGCCTTCGGATCTGGTCGCCAAGGCCGTGCTGGCCGAGCTTGGCAGTCCGATGAGAGCGCATTTGTAGGGTGGGACCAGCGAGCTTGCGAGCGCCGGCCCACCGTAATCGACGTCGCGCCAATGGTGGGCCGGCGCTCGCAAGCTCGCTCGCTCCCGCCCTACCTTGTCATATTACTTACGTCCGCACCGCGGCGGGAGCGGTTTGATCCTGATGCGCCAGCGCCTCTTGCAAGACTTCTTCGCTGGTTCGGGCGTACGTCATGCGGTGGAAGGCATAGAGTATGGCGGCCGCGACCAGGCAACCGGCAATCGGCACCGGCCAGGCAAATAGATACGGCACTTCGTCGCTCTTCTCGATCCAGCCACTCCACCGCTCGCTCTCGGCCGGGTCTTCGAGCAAAGAGGCCACGACCAACGGCAGCGCATTGTTCGTGAAGTGGAACACGCTGCACGTCAGCAGGCTGCCGCTCTGCACCGCCAGATAGCCGAGCACCAGCCCCATTACGCAGGCCACGATCGACTGCTGAAACACCTGATGAACGACGCCGAAAAAGACGCTGCACACCACGATCGCCTGCCACTTGTGCCCCAAGTGCCGCAGCCCCGACAACATGAATCCGCGAAACGCCAACTCCTCGCAAATCGCGGGCGTCAAGGCGAACACCGTCACGATCAGCCACAGCGGCGTCGACGATTCGAAACGCAATTGCATGGCTTGCTGCATCGCTTCCGAAACAGGATACAACCGCTGGATGATCTGGTGCAGCAGCAGCACCGCCGGGTGCAAGGCGATGGCCAACAAAAACGCCGCCGGCAGCGTCCACAGCTTCGGCAGACGCAACAGCAGCGTCTGTCGCGGGCTGCGGGTGAGCATGATCGTCATCAACAAGGCCGGTGTGGCGATCATCGCCAACTGGGTCACTAAGGCGAGTTGGGCCACGCGCTGGAACTCATCGCCGGAAGGCGTCGCGACCTTGTTGTTGATCGCCAGGCCCATGAAGAAAAAGATCAGCAAGATCAGCAGGCCGCACAGCAACGCCGCGCCCGGACTGGGAGTTTCGCCCCGGTCGCGCATCAGGTGCTTGAACCACAGGTTCAAGTCGAACCGCTCGCTTTCGCGGAACAAGACGCTTTCGGAATTGAACTGATCGACCGCCCAACGCGTGGCCCACAGGCAGCAGCCCAACGTGACCACGACCACCGACGGCACAAAGGGCAACGCCTGGGCGAGATTGCCTTCCAGCAAAGCCCGCAGCAGCAGCACGACGCCCGTGATCGGAATCAGGCTGTTGCCCAGGTTCAGCTCCACGCCCGGCGCCATGGGCAGAATCATCAGCGGCATGGTGATCATGATTAACGGCATCAGATAATACTGGCCTTCCTTGCTGCTGCGGGCCAGCGAAGCCAGCGCCAGGCATAAAGCGCTGAACAGGGCCGACATCGGCAGCAGTGCCAGCCCCAGCCACAGCGGCGTGAGCAGGGGCGGCGCGCCGATGTTTTTCAGCTCGTGCAGGGCATGCACCACGAAGGCCCCCGTCAGACCCACGCTGAGCAGATTCAACAGCGACGTGACGGTGCTGAAGAGCATGATGGTGAGCAGCTTGCCCCACACGATCTCGCGTCGCTCGGCGGGGCTGCTGAGCAGCGTTTCCAGTGTGCCGCGTTCTTTTTCGCCGGCGCACAGGTCGATGGCCGGATAAAACGCGCCGGTCAGGGCCCAGATCAAGAGCAGAAAGGGGAGCACTTTCGACCAGACGGCCGCGTCGCGATGCCCTGCCTCGGCGGCCACGTCATGTTCTTCCACCTCGAAGGGATGGGCCGTCGACTCCGGTAAGTGGCTCTCGGCCAGGTTCTTGCGGCCGATGGCGTCGGTCCAGCGCGAGAGCACCTGCGAAACCCGTGCGAACGTGATCTGCGATTTCTCTTTCGCCGTGTTGTAATAAACGTCGGGTCCGGGAACTTTCAACTCTTTGGCCCCGTCGCTCGCCGCGTCGTGCCGCGCCACGCTTTCGCGAAGCTCTTGCAAGCGGCGGCCGAACTCCGGCGGAAAATGAACCACCGCTTCATACTCGCCGCGTTCGACCGCCTGTCGCGCATCGGCCAAAACGTCGGCCGCTTCACCGGAGACCGGCGGCTTCGACAGAACCGTCACTTCCAGCAGGCCCGACTTTTCGGGCGTGCTGAACCACTCGGCGTCGAAATGGCTGCCCTCGATGAGCCGCGGCGAGTCGGGCAACTCTTCCGCGCCGACCACGAGCACGTGCGTGGCGCGTTCGCTGACGAACTGCATCACCTGGAACATGCTCATGCCCAGCAGCGGATAGAGCAACAGCGGCAGCACGGCGATCATGAACAGCGTCCGGCGGTCGCGCAACTGGTCGCGCACTTCGCGATGCAAGATCAGCTTGACGTTGGACCAGTTCATGCAAGAGTTCAGGGTTCAGGGTTCAGGGTTCGGGGTTCGGGGTTCGGGGTTCAGGGTTCAGGGTTCAGGGTTCAGGGTTCAGGGTTCGGGACATCGAAGGAAACAGGAACAGGCACCAGACAGAGAAAGTAGCGAACAGTTGGTCTTTCGTCACACCTGTTTGCTGACCCCTGAACCCTTCCTTTACCCTGAACCCTGACCCCTGAACCCTTCCTCGTGTTTGCTGAACCCTGAAGCCTGAACCCGGAACCCTTCGTCGTGCCGTGTGATGAGTTGAAAAAACAGCTCTTCCAGGTCGCGTTGCTCGTGCCGGTCGCGCAGCTCGTCGAGCGTGCCCTCGGCCAAGATGCGGCCGCGGTGGATGATCGCCAGCCGGTCGCAAAGCTTTTCGGCCTCGCGCATGATGTGCGTCGAAAAGATCACGCACTTGCCTTGGCTGCGAAGTTCGGCCACCGTTGCGAGCATGGCACGTGCGACGAGCACGTCGAGTCCCGACGTGGCTTCGTCGAAGATCAGCACCGGCGGGTCGTGGACCAGCGCGCGGGCGATCGACACCTTTTGTTTCATGCCGGTCGACATCTTGGCCCCCAGCAGGTCGCGGAACTCGTTCATTTGCAGCCGGTCGAAGAGCCGCTCCATCCGCTCGGAAAGTTCCGGATCGCGCAGCCCGTGCAGGCGTCCGAAATACTCGACCATTTCCCAGGCGGTCATGCGGTCGTAGACGCCGGTGTTGGCCGACATGAAGCCGATCTGGCGGCGGACCTGCGAGGGCTGCGTGACGACGTCGAAGCCGTGTACGGTCACGCTGCCGGCGCTGGGCCGCAGCACGGTGCTGATGATGCGGAGGGCGGTGGTTTTGCCGGCGCCGTTGGGACCGAGCAGGCCGAATATCTGGCCGGGGGCGGCGTCGAAGCTAATCCCGTCGAGGGCCACCAGCTTTCCGCGCCGCAGGTCGGCGTAGTATTTGGTCAATCCTTCGACGTGAATCATACGGTTCGCGGCCCAGCCCGTTATGCGGATACCCCAGCTTAGCTTATCGGGCTACGTTCGCGGAAGCGTGCCGGCGGAATCGTTACGGGCCGCAGCACCGGACGTCGCAGCCACGGGTCGTTTTCAATCTCCCCGTCAGCAATACCGGCGAGATGAAGGCAGTTTATGAGGTTATTGCCTACGTGCAGCAACTCAACAACCGACGGCTGGGCGTAACGGGTTTTACGTTCAGCGAGCTCATGCCAGCCGTGTTAACTGGCTTTTGGTGGAGCGACGATCATGGTGTTTGGATGGAGGATGACATCGTTATCGTGATGGTCGATTTCGCCAGGCCGTCGGCCGGCGCGAAGTGGTCGGTCAGCGGCGAGATGACGAAACTCAAGCGTTTTATTTCGTCGACCTGCCGCCGCAACGGCAGCCGGCAAGAAGAAGTCTGGATCGTCGCCCACCGCGTCACGCGGCAAACCTAAATGGTTTTCAGGGCGGTCCGCTTGGCGGAATCACGTTGACACACGACTCTGGCGCTGTAGCATGAAGGGCATGACCGTGTTGAGTTGTGTACGTCAGGGTCAATAGCGACTTGGCCGCTGAGGTGCGGCAACGTTCGACGGGGCCGGGGCTGAAGCTGTTGTTTTAGCTAGACCGGCGGCGCACACTTTTTCGCCGCACAGCGCGCCCGTTTTGAGGGTGCCTCGCCGGAGCCGATACGCATTTTGCCATTTCGCCGGAAACCGCGGGGCAAGGGTTCCGGTCTACGCACTGACCCCATTTCGGCGATGAACTACAACGCACGGGCGAAGAAACTCGCCAACTACGTTCATTCGCGGCGGCTGGAAACCCATCGCGGCGTCATGCCGCTGGCCGCCCTCGACGCCTGCGTCGTTTTCGGCAACGACGATTATGCCCGCAACTCGCGCACCCACGAGATGGTGCGACTGCTGTTCGACGCTTGTTATGAAGCCGGCGTGCCGGTGCTGGGCTTCGCCACCAACGACGGCATGAGCGACGCCGGTTGCTCGTGGGCGCTGGTGCTCAGCACCGACAACGTCGATTGGGTGAAAGCCCGGCTGCACGACGCCTTTTTCGAATCGCACGGCCTTTACGCCCCCCGTTCGCTCGCCCTGGCCGCTTCCGACGACGGCCATTGGCGCGCCCCAACCATAATCGCCCCTGAGAAACCACGGTGAGCATGGTCGCCTTTCGCTCCGCGAAAGGAACGTGCCCTACCTGCTAGATTTAGATAAGGAAAAACATCAATGAGTATTGCCACAATCGAAACCCCTCGCGCTGCGTTCGAAACGCACGTGCCCGACGTGCTTTCCGAGCGGGTCGAGCCGAAATACCAATACCCCGGCATCCCGACCACGTGCGACGGCGCCGAGGCGGTGGTCCATGTCGAGATCAACATCTCGCAAGGCTCGGGAGCCTATCCCATCACCAGTTCGACCACGATGGGCGGCGGCTTCAACGCCGCGGTCATGAACGGCCGGCCGAACTTGTGGGGCGATCAACTTGTGTTCTTCGAGCCGGAGAGCGAGCACTCGGCGGCCACCTTCTGCGAGGGCTTCGCCTTGGCGGGAGGCCGCGTCACCAATTTCACATCGGGCCAGGGCCTGGTGCTGATGAAAGAGGTGCTCTACACGATCGCCGGCAAGCGGTTGCCGGTAGTGATGAACATCGGCGCCCGCGCGCTCACCAGCCAGGCGCTGAACGTCCACGCTGGCCACGACGACCTGATGAGCGTGGCCGACTGCGGTTGGGGCATGATCTTTGGACGCAACGCCCAGGAGGCGGGCGACCTGTGCCTGATTGCCCGACGTGCGGCCGAAGCCAGCAACACGCCCTTCTTCAACGTGCAAGACGGCTTTTTGACCACGCACACGGTCGAATCGGTGCGCTTGCCCGAACTGGAGTTTATGAAGGACTACATCGGCAAGCCGGCCGAAAAGCTGATGAACCTGATGGACCCCGACCATCCGATCATGTCGGGCACGGTGCAGAACCAGGATTCGTACATGAAGGGCAAGATCGCCCAGCGCTGGTATTACGACCGCGTCGAACCGGCCTTGGAAGAGGCGTTCGCCGAGTTCCGCCTGAAAACTGGCCGGCAATACGACTTCGTGCTGCCTTATCGCTGCGAAGACGCCGAATACATTCTGGTCGGCATGGGTTCGTATATGGAGACGGCCCAAGCCACGGTCGACTATCTGCGAGACAAAAAGGGCGTCAAGGCGGGCTGCCTGACGGTGGTCTGCTTCCGGCCGTTCCCGGCCCGGCGGATTGTCGAAGCGCTGAAGGACTGCAAAGCGTTTTCGGTGATCGAGCGGATGGACGACCCGCTTTCGACGACGGGCAACCACCTGACGCGCGAAATCAAGGCCGCGTTTTGCGATGCGGTCAGCGGCCAGCCCGGCCACGAGCGCATCGACCGCGTGCCGCGCATCTATCACGGCGCGGCCGGCCTGGGCAGCCGCGACGTTCGGCCCGGCGACATCATCGCCATCTTCGACAACATGATGCACGACGGCCAGGAGTATTTCTGCGTCGGCATCAATCATGCCTTGGCCTTGAAGATGGCCGAAGACCCCGATTTGCGGCCACACGGCGGCTTTTCGATGCGCGGCCATTCGGTGGGCGGCTTCGGCTCGGTGACCACGAACAAAGTCATCGCCACGATCGCCGGAGACGTATTCGGCAAAGACGTGCAGGCTTATCCCAAGTACGGCTCCGAGAAGAAGGGCCTGCCGACGACCTATTATCTGACGATCGCCGACGAGCACATTCAGATGCACAGCGAGTTGGAGCACGTCGACCTGGTGGTGCTCAACGACACCAACGCCATGCAGAGCGGCAATCCGCTGGAGGGCATGCTGGCAGGCGGGGCGATCTTCATGCAATCGACGCAGAAAGATCCGGCGGAGGTCTGGAAGCGAATCCCTGCCTGGCATCAGCGATCGATTCGCGAGAAGGGCATGCGCATGTTTTACATCGACATGGTGCAGATTGCCCGTGACGTGGCCAGCGAGGCCGACCTGGAGATGCGCATGCAGGGCATTGTGCTCTTAGGCGCGTTCTTGAAGTTGACGCCCTACGCCCGAGACAGCGGCATGACCGACGACCAGGTATACGCCGGCGTCGAGAAGGCCCTGCGAAAATACTTTGGCAAGCGCGGCGAGCAGGTGGTGCAAGACAACCTGACCTGCGTCAAGCGGGGTTACGGGGAGATGCAGGAGATACCGCGCGAGGTGATGGGGTAAACGCGAGATGGTCTGTAGGGAACGCCCTCCGTGGCGTTCCGCGGAGTACGAGTGAACGAGATTCTATAGGGAACGCCCTCCGTGGCGTTCCGCGATGTGCGAGTAGATCGAAACCAACAAATGATCGACCCTCAACAACGGCGCCCTGTTCGCAAATCGCACCGGCTCGCTCCGTCGGCCTATGCCACCACCGAATATGAATACCACTTCACGGTTTGTGCGCGGCATCAGGGTTCTCCGTTTCTAAACGCCGATCTCGCCAAAGAGGTCATCGACTCACTAATTTGGACCAAGCAGCGGTACGGCTGGCTGTTGTTTTGCTACTGCTTGATGCCCGATCACCTGCACTTTCTTTGCCGGCTCACCGAGCGAGAGCTGAAACTCGTGAATGCCGGCACGCGGGGCTTGGTCCCGGAAGGCGTGTTGGACCATTTGAGCCGCTTCAAGAGTTACACCACCAACAAAAGCTGGCGGTTCGGCATTCGCGGCCAGCTTTGGCAGAAAGGATCTTACGACCGCGTGCTCGACCTCGACTGGCCGTTCGAAGAGGTCGCAGTCTATATACTTAGCAACCCAGTTCGACGTGGCCTTGTCAAGGATTGGAACGAATGGGAGCACTCCGTGATTGTCGATCCGTGGTGGTGACCCAATGAGAAGCGAGAATCCATCGGCAGCCCGCGGAACGCCACAGAGGGCGTTCCCTACAGACAACCTGACCGCGGAACGCCACTGAGGGCGTTCCCTACAGATAACCCGACTGCGGAACGCCACTGAGGGCGTTCCCTACAGATAACCCGACTGCGGAACGCCACAGAGGGCGTTCCCTACAGACAACCTGACCGCGGAACGCCACTGAGGGCGTTCCCTACAGATAACCCGACTGCGGAACGCCACTGAGGGCGTTCCCTACAGAGAGACAACACCTAACCCAACCATAGAAAGCAACCATGTCCACCGCTGTTACCCCCTCCATGAACGACGCCTCCGCGCGTGACCCCTTCAACAACAACTCCTACGGCACGCTGGTCGACCAGCCGTATCGCCAGGTCAAGCTCCCCGTCCTCGACGTGCTCGATTTCAACGACCGCATCATTCGCTCGTATGAAGACGGGTACGCCGAGAAGGGGCTGCCCGCCGATTTGAGCGTGGCCCGCTCGCTGGTGCCGGCGGGCACCGCCACGCTCCGCGATTTCAGCTACATCGCCCCGGAAATCCCGGAATACATTACCGAGAACTGCACCGGCTGCATGGACTGCGTCACGCTCTGCCCGGATACCGCCATTCTCGGCAAGGTCATCAGCGAAAGCCACCTGGAGCAAAAGCTGGCCGAAATCCCCGACGAGGCCGACCGCGAGATGTATCGCCAGCAGTGGTCCAAGACCCGCAAGTATTACGAAGGCCCGAAAAAGAAGGACGGCGACGGCGGCATGTTCCAGATCATCATCGACCCCAGCAAGTGCAAGGGGTGCGCCGAGTGCGTCACGGTCTGCGACGATCTGGCCCTGAAGATGATCCCCAAAACCGACGACGTGATGACGTCGATCCGCAAGAGCCACCGCTACTTCAAAAACTTCGGCCCGTCGGACGACAAATACGTCAACGACAACCTGCTGGTCGACATGATGCTCAAGGAGCAGACGCACATTTATACGGGCGGGGCCGGCAGTTGCGCCGGCTGCGGCGAAGGCACCGCCCTGCGGATGATGTGCTCCGCCACCGGCGCCAAGTACGGCGACCGCTGGGGCATCATCGCCGCCACGGGCTGCAACACGGTTTACACTTCGACGTATCCTTACAATCCGTACCTGGTGCCGTGGTCGAACTCGCTGTTCGAGAACGCTCCGGCCTTCGCCATGGGCGTGCGGATGCGTTGGGACCAGATGGGCTGGCAAGACCGGCCGCTGTGGTGCCTGGGCGGCGACGGGGCAATGTTCGACATCGGCTTTCAGTCGCTCTCGCGCATTCTGGCTTCCGGCGCGAACATCAAGATTTTCGTGCTCGACACGCAGGTCTATTCCAACACCGGCGGCCAGGCCTCGACCTCCAGTTTCACCGGGCAGAACACGAAGATGAGCGTTCACGGCAAGGCGATCGACGGCAAGCAGGAGCGCCGCAAGGAGATCGCCCAGATCGCCATGATGCACCCTCGCACCTTCGTCGCCCAGACGACCTGCGCGCACATCAACCATTTTTATCGGGCTGTTATTGACGCCCTGGAGTTCGACGGGCCGGCGTTGGTCTGCTGCTACACGACCTGCCAGCCCGAACACGGCGTGGCCGACAACATGGCGACCGACCAGGCCCGCCTGGCGGTCGACACGCGGGCCTTCCCGCTGTTGTGCTACGATCCGCGCAAGGGCGACACCATCAAGCAGCGTCTCTCCTTGCAAGGCAACCCGGCCGTACACGACGACTGGTGGCTGAACCCCAAGACCGGCGAGCAGGTCGATTTCATCGACTTTGCCCGCAGCGAAGGCCGTTTCTCCAAGCATTTCGACAAGGACGGCAAGCCCAGCGAGACGCTGCTGATGGCCAAGCAAGACCGGCTGGAGAACTGGCACGTGTTGCAGGAGCTTGCCGGCGTGCTCGACAAGAAGAAGCCGGCCAAAGTAGCAGGCACCGGGGTACTCGCGAAGCGGGTCGATGTGCCGTCGCCTAGTACCAAAGCGGCCGAGCAGCCCGCTTCGCCCCCGCCCACCAAGAACGGCAACGGGCACAAGGTCGATTTCCAGGCCGGCATGCGTTTGAAGTATCACGACGGCGCCTCCTGGATCACCGGCGTGCTGCGTTCGACCGAGCCGGCGATACTCGCGCTGGAAGACCAGACCGAAATCCACACCACGCGACAAATTCTCGCCGACGGCGTGCGTGACGGGCTGATCGCGGTGGAGGGATAGGCGAAGAACAAACAAAGCGCCGGATCGCAAATGTCGTTGCTTTCGTTGGCGCCTAACATTTACGGGAAGGAGAAAAAACAATGCGTCACGTCCGCAGTATCAGCGCCGCTCTTTCGCTATTGTTTCTTGCCGGTGCATCGTTCCAGGCGTTGGTTTCGGCCGTCGAGCCGGCAAACCCATCCTTAAACACACTGAGCGAGCTGAGGGCTAGGCACCCGGATTCTCAGTGCGCTTTGACGATTCGAGTCGACTCGCCAGGCTTTGATTACACGACGGCCGAGTCGTGGATGAAAAGTGCCGCAAAGTCTGCTTCAAAGGGCCACGGCCATCGTGTCGGACATACTTGGTGTAATGCGCAGATAGAAATGTCCCCTTAAGGCGCAGGTAGAAATGTCCCCACAATCACCTCTTCAAAGGAGGTGTTCATGGAGACAATTCGGATGAGCGGCAAGGAGCGGCGTCGT
>Ga0307374_10003834_pt1 | contig 25452 bp, 23 predicted proteins | sample OX3MG_FD_202532 | JGI IMG/M metagenome (GOLD analysis project Ga0307374, IMG submission 202532) | Soil microbial communities from Risofladan, Vaasa, Finland - OX-3 | ecosystem: Environmental > Terrestrial > Soil > Coastal area > Acid sulfate soil | place: Finland: Risofladan, Vaasa | collected...
AAGAAGGATTTATTGTCTCGAAATCTCCCAAGGATACATTTTGCGTACAATTACGCAAGGGAAAGCTGCTTGGCTCTGTTCTCAGGAAGTACCTGACTCGAGAGACTCGAGATATTTGTAGATTCTGCGAGTCAGCTTTGTCGCCGGAGCTCTCGCTTAGTTCGCATTATGAATATTGTCGCTCTCGAGTGATTCAACGATGGCTTCTGGTGGATAAAGTGTTCAAGGTGGAAGACGCTGATGGATTTCAAGTTGGAGCACGAGTTGTAGGCAAGATATCCGGCGAAGAAGGGTTCATCGTAAGTACTGCGCACGATGATGATTATGATGCCCTTGTCGTTCAATTAAGTAACGGCGCATGGCTGGAAAATGTCACCAAGGATGAATTTAGGTTAGCTGAAAAAGTGAAGGAAATTGAACGTTGTGCTTACTGCAGCACTGCATACTCGAAAGCTCTATGTGAAGTATGCAAGAATTCAAAGAAGCTAGTATGCGAGATGCCCGGATGTCACAAATTGCATTACGAAGATTGTAGGCAAGCTTGTATTGCGGCGAATGCCGGAATTGGGCAAATACAAGCTGCTCATTTTAGGATAGGTAGTGGAATCTGGGTCCAGGACCAGACTCGGGATTGTGAATATGTGTCTGGGTTTATCGTCGCTTATGACGAAGCTCTGGCTCAGTTTTCCATAAAATACAGAGATGGTACTCCGACCCTTCACACGAAGATCGATGCCAAGGATGTGCGTACGGCTGACTTCCATCCAGTGAAAGAAGTATTTGAGTCCAGTCTAGTGTGCGGCCCGCGCCGTGTCTTGACAAATCTCGCAATTGAAGTGTTCAAGCGTATATTCGCACAATTCAGTGCGGAAGGAATCGTACAGTATCTGGACAATGAAGTCGTCGTGCGAAAACGTGCGAGATTTATGAATTTAGAGCAATTCTCGACCTTTGTTGCTAAATCCAGCCAAAAACAAGAAGATCCGGTCAGATTGCTCAAGGTGTTTTATTATCGTAGCGCCTCCGCGGTGTCTGCTTTCAATCAAGCGGCACTGTTGGAGTCGGATTTTGTGCGCAATTATGCAGAATTAGCCGCATGTGCCGAGACCGAGCATATAGTATGGTTCACTCTCTTTGAATTTGGCTATGACGCGCATTTGAATCCCGTGCCTAAAGATCAATTGCTGTGTTCCGGAGAGTTGGTGGAGTATTACAATGAATTCAATTCCGTCGACGCCATTGTAATAAATATTTTAGCTGGGTCGGCAGTAGAAATACTGCTCATCAAACAAAACAACACTCTGATGACTTGTTCGCGAGAGAATATTCGCAAAGATTATACTATCTGCAGGAAATGCCAAAAACCCCTCCGTCGGGTGTCGCTGCATTCGTTTACTTGCTGCGATTTATGCGAGTCTCATCGTCCTGATTTTACGCCTGTAGAGTATATCAATATTCGTCCTTGAAAATTGACTGTGTGTTTTTTGTGTACATTATGATGTTTTTTGTTGGTAATTAAAAATCACAATTTTATTTGACATACTGTACAACATCTGCTTTACGAACTACAAAGAGAAACTCGACACACAAAGTATCTGGGTGACAAATACGATCAAACGCAGACCTGCGCATAATCGACAGATTTAGACTATTCCCAAAGCCTCCATTCGCCGTACTGTATCGGAAACGACGATACCCGGACTGAACTTCTTTGGCTAGATGAAATCGAGGATAGAATTGAAAATCCGATGTTTCAACCGGCGTAATGAAAAAATCTAGCGGGATATGATTGCCTTGTTCTGGTTCGATAGTGAGTGCAGTATAAGTTGGCGCGCCATGGAACTCGATTGTTACGCGATATCTATAGCTAAATACGGAGATTGCTTGTCTAAAGAAAATACATCGGACAGAAAAAAGCGGACCCTCTAAAACTCTCTGCAATTTCAAATGCATAGTTTGGACAGCGCCGCCCTGTAATTGGAAGAACCGCATAGTCATATCGGAAATGTATACTGAATTGATCATGCGGTTATAAATTAATCTCGGGACCCGGAATTCGCACTTTGACTCGTGCTCGGCTACTGTATCCGCCGGAAATCGAGGAGTACATCCAAATAAGACGAATCGGCACGTAACCAGTCTTTTCGGACAGCCTTGATCAATATGCTGCTTCAGAGCATCTGCAGTTCCAAACACTGCGCCACAACTTTCAATTGAGCACGTAAGCGTGAGAAGTAATAAGGCGTTAGCCTGTTCGGCGTAGATATTTCGAATCGCCTGCTTGAGATCTACATCACATTTTGGACATTTTGGTGCTTCGGCGGCTTTGATCCAGCAATCCCCGCAGAATATATCACCTTGAGTGCATTGAAATACGTCTTTTGGTGGTAGCTTTTTACAGACAATACAATTTCCATCAATACGTGATATCTCGCTATCTAATTTTAGCGATTTGCTGACTTTCTCTACACATTCACCAGCGCGCTTTATTCCATGCATATTTTTTGAAGTGTGCATGATGCACTTCACTATTTTGCACTTCACTTCAGTGGCACAAATGCGACACACATATCAAATCCATGAGCGTCGAAAGCAAGACGGAGGACGCGTTTTACTATTCCTATCCTGTATTATGCGATATTATGTTGCTGTACAAAGGTGCACGATATGCTATCTCAAAGGCCTATCTGTGCAATACCTCGACGTATTTTCGTAAGAGATTGATGGGCTCAGACGGTACTTTCGACAAGGAGCAAAAGGAATTCGTTCTGCCCGATTCGTTGTTTGAAGGTGCGACTCAATGGCGCTAAAGATTGTATTAAGTGCGGTGGTCGGCGAGTACCCTGTTCGCACTGTTAAAGCGTGCGTCGATGCCGCAAGTTTAGCAGTGATTTTGGAAATGCCATCAATAGCATCCAATTTAGAAGAGTCTGTATGCAAGCGCATCGACGAAGGTGAGAATAAGCACTACTTTTATTTTGTACATATAGCCGAGAAACACTCGCTCCGTGCACTGCGAGCAGCTGCGATCAAAAAGATAGTGAAGATATCGCGGACTTTGAGCGGGCCACAATGGTGGATGAGCGATGTTGTGCACGAAGCAAGTAAGATAAGCTCAGCTGCGTGGATGGACATTTTCAAGTGTTTAAATAACATTTAATTACTAAGTACACAAAATCATTGCAAGCCAATAAAAAACAAGAACACGATACAGCCTACACAGTTTTACTAGCAACAGAAAACGCAAAATGATTTAACAAGATAGGAGATAGTACATCAGGCTTGTATTCCCCGCCCGGTTTGATTCCATCTTGAAGAGAGGGATAAAATACAGAGATTCGTTGAACTGAACAGGTCTTCAGCAAGTGGATTCTTTGTGCAATGCTTAAGATCAGAGGATTCTTATTCTCGACTTCCGCGAACTCTCCGCCAGTGACGATCAGATAAGCAAAGCGCTCAAACTGAACCGTACCACACCCGCCCCAGCGTGGATTCTGGTCGAGATCAGCATAGCAGGAGACAAAGCTAAACAATGGGTGATTTTTCCTCCGTTCGATTTCTTTTTCTTCATCGTCGACATCGTCTCTTGAACCGCGAACAAAGCATAGCCCAGCAGGTTGCGAGTCTCTATGTTGTCTATATAAATCTACTACCTCGAAATTCGTTACATTCGATAAGGTAATCTCTTTTATACGAGCTTCAACGCGGTGAAATATCGGATATCGAGCCAAGCTATCCGTACTTCCCTGCACAAAATCATCATACTTTTCTTCGGTGTTATAGAGACGCTCTAACAAGCGTAGAGTGACAGTCCATTTAGTAGTCTCTGCAGGGAAGCACGCTACAATCGTTGCAAACGTTTCCGTAGACAACTCATACCAGGGATCGTAAACCATCTTCTCTTCACGAAAGAGCTGAAGAATGTACGCAGGGTGAAGTGCGCGGACTCGACGCGACACACGATACAGTAAAATGAGCACGGTAAACTTTTGTCCGGTACTCTTTCGGAATCTCGGTTTCAAGTTCTTTCCAAAAGCAAGATGCATAATCAAGTGCGAGAAACTTAGAACTCCCCGATGCCTGCCATTTCGTGGCGAAAACGACTCTCACGCTTACAAAAAGGCGATCTTAACGGGAAACAGAATGCCATGGGAGCGCAAGACAAATGATGTGGAGAAAATGAAGAATTATTGTATGATTAGAGACAAATAGATGTACATTGTAGACTCGAGCGAATCATAAAAAACACAAACTATACAACTTGATTTCTGGTGCAAAATCGTACAGAATCAGAGGCTGGACCGCGACCGAAGGAGTTTTCTGCAGCTACAGTGATTAAATAGTCGTCACCAATCGGAAAATGCTTTATCGGTACTTTAATAAAAAGCCTTCCTTCGCCACAATTCAGCTGCAGAATGTTTAATGGCGAAAGCTTACAACTCTCGCATCGGACGGTGACTCCAGACGCTTCGGATTTACACACATAGAAATAACTGGTGGCATTATCGATCTTGATAAAATTAATTGACACAAAATTTTCGGCTCCAGTCACCGTTATGATTGGAGCTTTCAAAACCCGCGTGTTGCAGATCTCGCTGGCGCGATTCACATTTGATCCAAGAGACAGGAGGGTCGTTGCGGCTACAGGCTTGAAACCTTCAATTTCTTCTAAATCAGAATCGACTCCGTTAGTATCTCGCACAGATAAAGTGTCGGAAGAGTTTGGTAAGTTAATACAGGGAGCTTGGATCGGCGCCGCTTTACACCATATTTTCTCAATCCATTCTTCAAACAACTTGATTCGTTGAGAACTTGCCCAGTCAGGGAATCTCTGATCTCTCATTCTATTTCTATCATCGAAACTCCACAAGTACTTCTTATAGAGTGATAAAGGCTTATCTATAACAGAAGTGTAATAGACAGGAGCGGTACATGGGACAACCGCATCATTAAATTCAATTTCCCATTTGACAAAATCCTCGGCGGTGATCGAATCGACCGTATTTGGTGGCAACTGCAGATAGGAGCAGGCCATCTTCGCCCCAACATACAAAAATAACATGCGGCGATCATTGGCACTCTCTCCGTTATCCCCGATCACGACAACAATTTTTTCGACATTTATCTTTTGAGCATCATCGATCATGAAACACAAGTGTCTAAAAGCCGGCTCTAACGTTCTAATTCCAGCATCAATTGACCCATGGTAACGAAATGCACGACCAATACCTTCAGGCTGTGAATTGACGATAAAGTACGCATTGAGCAACAGATCACCAGGGATTACTCCGGGAGGATTTGTTAAGTAAGGCTTAGTCAGATTAATCAGGATTACTTCCATTTTCGCCTGCACTCGAATTTTCGGCTTTTTACGCACTGAGAAAGTAGGAGCTTCACTGATACTTCTTTTTCGAAAACTCGGTTTCAATTCTCTTTTCCGAGCACTGCGCTCATATTCACATCCTGCTAAAAAGGCCTTTTTCACTGCAACACATTTTGTTTCTTGTAAATGCGCCTCTAGATCTCGCTTATTACCCGAGAACTTGCAATCAGTTGTTTCCAACGACGATGGTAGAGTTGAAAATTGTTTCAAATACTCTGCCCAAGGACATGTAATGATTCTTCCTACGCAGCCGGCAAGGTGAGCCTTGTAATTGAGTACACTCAGTGGCTCTTGGCATAAATAGCACTTGACAGCACAATGAGCCATGTGATCGACATGACTGGTCCACGAGTTCCCTAGCGGAAACACTGTGCAGCATGAATTGCACACAATTTCAATTAAAGCTAAAGTAAAGAAAGGACTACTAAATTCCTTTTCTACGGCCTCTGTGGTCCATGGCATATCGGACGAGGAGAGAGCGTTGTTAATTTTATTCCGCAAACAGACAGCACAATAGAGCTTACTAAATTGAAAGCAAGGTCCCAACGCCAGATTTGCGCACACTTGGCATGTTGCTTGTACTGGCAGAGGGTTCTTTAACTTGAAACCAATTTGATTATGAGTTACTGCGATTCGAACGGACTCGCACTTTGCATCGATACTTTCCTCTTTTGCTTCTGCTGCTATGGCACCTGGTTGATTACGGGACAGTACGTACGAACTTAACCCTGCGCAAGCATTTTGACCACACTTGAACCCATATCCTCTCAGTACTTGAGGATTATTCACTATGACTTGATCGTTGAAATTCATATTGATGCATTGTGGATGATACCAGCGACGACAGGTGTCGCATTCAACCGCCACAGAATGGCTAACTTTACAATCCGGAACACAATATTCTTCTCCTAAGCTCAGGTAATCTACAAAACGTTTGTTATAACACGAAAAAGAATCAGACATTTTTGATGCTGTGGATTATGTGAGATGAAGTGCTATTTGAAGTGTGTCAAGACCGGATGCTCCTCACTTCACTCTTCGAAATGTCGAGCTTCAGATGCTATCCGAGTTGGCTCTCTTATCGTACCGTTAATCCTGCCACGTTGAGCGACATCCAGAACATAGATGTTCAACTTCAGTACATGACCGAATATGCAAAGCAATTACAGACGAAAATCCTACGCACCAGACGCACTACAGTCGAAGACAAAAGACATGCAGAGGCACTAAGAGACAGGATTCAGGAACTTATCAGTCAAAAACGAAGCTTAGGATGGTAAATTAATCACTATATTCTCTAACCTACTTTAAGTTGTTCTATAAACTTTCTCTTTCTGTCTCGCGATGATTTGACAAATTGTTTCGCTCCGTTGATGTGTTGGCCAGTCCCAAGGAAACAAACAAATCCTAACTCTATGGCGTCGGAACACGCTCGATCCTCGGGGGTTGAAATTAAAGTCGGCGATCTATTTACTAGCACCCTTCCGCTGGCCCATTGTGTCTCGGAGGATTTTGCTATGGGTGCAGGCATAGCACTGGAATTTCGTACGCGATTTGGACTTGTCGACGAATTGAAGGCGCAGAAGAGGCAGGTCGGGGATGTTGCTTATATCCAACACGACGGGCATGGTTATCTGTTCTATCTAGTGACAAAATCCCGATATTGGGAAAAGCCTACGTATTCTGTACTACAAGAGTGCCTAGAGCAACTTCACGCCTTGTGTACAGAGTTCGGTGTAAAGGCAATTGCTATGCCGAGAATTGGCTGCGGGCTCGATCGTCTGCAGTGGAACGTTGTTCAGCAGCTTATTGAATCAACGATGAAAGGCATCGATGTACAAGTCTATACTTTATAAAATTGTTGCAAATACGCGCGAATGGTGCGGAGAACATGAAACGGGTTCTCTCGTGCAGAGTAGTAGACAGTATCGATGATATGATCGGGGGCGTTTTCGATCTCGAACACCTCGCCGTCGTCGACATCCGGTGAAAGCAGTAAGTGCATCAATTGCGTCCACAGACAACAAACGATGGAGTTTGGTCTCGTTGAGGTGCAATTAATTGTTGCCGAATTCGACGAATCCATTGCGGATTCTGCGTGCTTGATTAACTCGTACTGCAACAGGTACAACATATCGGCGGCGACACACTGCAGGTGATCCACCTTGTATTCACATTCGCATCCGTTAGGACTGCCGCTGGGGCTACTAAGGTGTTTGGCACAGAGTTCCGCGTCTAAGACCGTGTTCCACGTTAACCAAACTTTATTTTGCATTGCATCGGAGTGCACCCGCAGTATGCGCTCATGGTCCTTCGTCACCACATAGTATTTGATTAGCTTTCCGTGAAAGCACCCCGGTTCCAGTCTAAGCCACTCTATATAGACGGTGTGTGATTTAGTCGATTCGACAGTGGGTGAATTCAGGTTTGCTGCCACACGTTTATTTGGGGCCGTTGCTGCAGCTAAACCATCGACGGATTTTCTTTTATTATTCACCAGCATTCTACAGAATGAACCCGGATCGTTTAATTCAAGTTGGAGAGAACAAGACAATGAAGTATTCAGAGCTTAGACACTATACGCACTGCGAGCACAAATCACCATTCACTCTGTCGTGCGATGGTGCGTGTTTTGAAGCACATGGCATCTCTGCACGCTGCATTGAGGCCGTGATGACTGGCATGTCTTTTTATTCACTAGGCAATTGCACGCCTCGAGATTTTGATGACTTTGGTCGTGATTATGATATCTTACAAAAACACCCAGAATGGCTTCCGCAGCTGCACAAGATGACTCGAAAGAATGCAATCTGGGAAGCGCTTGCACGGCATTGGCCTGTATTGACCAACATGTACGAGGCAAAACAGTTTGATGATTTGAATTGTCTTCTGGAGACAATTGGTCGTAGATATTCAAGAAAGCCGGGGCTTTATTGTGCAATCGGCTTTACTCCATCGGTATATTTTATCGAACAAGTCCAAGCGATGCCTTTGGGGGTCAAAGAACTTAAAACGACTACAATATTATCGCCGCGAAAAACCAGATCAACATTAAGCAAGGTAGAACTTGGTAAGTTTGCGAATTGACGTTCGACAGACCGGGCATTGCGACAGCTTCGAAGCGCACACATTGCAAGCGGCGGTATGATTGCATGGTTCGAACAAAACGTTGATTTCTTTGTCGTAACATATCTTGCAGATGAACCTGTCATTCTCGACTTTTGTCGGTGCTGCTGCCGCAGTTGCACTTGAAATCAGTGATTGTAGCGCTGACATTGCCTTTTCATCGAGCATTTCCAAAGCCTGTGCGTTTATACCTTTCAGAATCAACTGCTCTTTTAATAAACGACCGGGCTTGTTCGCCTCGAATGAATCCATCCACAGCCGCTGCTCTGCCACTTCTTCTTCACTCAGATCGATGATCGGATCCTTGATAACCATTTGCGGCTGCTTCGTCTCTTCTGCAGGCATCGATATTGGAGCAGCCGAGTCGCGGTCGATAATCTCGTTGTATTCTTTCACCAAGACTTCTTTGAGATCAATTATCGCGAACGCTTGAGTGCCATTCGGTACATAGATGCCTTGAAAGTGGACGATAATGTCCAAAATCTTATTATGCCACGGCTGGCATTGAATTTTCTGGTTCTTGTACTCTGGATCCTGATCGGTGTGAAAGCACAAGTTTCCATCCGCTTTGACGTCGCTGTCAAAGACTGGTACGTTAGCAATGGTCTGGTGCTCGTGACAGTACTCCGTCTTTACTGTGAAAACGAATCCCTTTTCATCGCGCGGCCGTCGTTTCACGTTTGGATGAAAGTCGGTGTTCGATGGCAATTTCGATTGAATGAATTGAACCAACCATCCACGAAAGCCTGAGAAGGCAGATAGAACTATATGGCCCGAAGGCACGGCGAACTCAATAGGAATACGATCGGTGCGACGTACGCTGGAGGAAATCGAGCAAGGCGGCGTCGCGCAAGATTCAAATCTGACATTGCAAAGTCGCAGACTTAAACCTCTTGTCTTACCTTCGATGCCTATGTCATACCACTTACCGTTTATTTTCTTCATTTTGAGCTTGCCAACCGCCATGGAAGTTTTGAGCTCCTGCAGCGTCATCGCCTCCAATCGGAGATATTCTTCATGCTTCTCGCTGCTGCCAGTACTCATCGGGAGTGTGCGGCATGTGACTTGCATGCGTTGACCGAAACGACTTCTGACTTTGAAGAGCGTACGACAGTTCCTCACAAAATCATTCACTATGTCAAGCAGGGTTACTCGTTCCAATAGTAACGTCCAAAAGCACGACACAAACCTGCAGCTAGAAACTCCAGACCAAGATCTCAGTATACCAGACGAGTTCAAGTCTGAAATTACTCTTTCCTTTCGATGTGATCCGATGACAGGAAAGTTTGTTCCGAACGCTGGCTACGAAAAGGCATTTCAAGAGCGAGTCAAGGTACTCAAACATTCAGAATTGAGGGAAATTCTACGGCGTGATCCAGAGTTGGCGGATAAGCTCTTCCCCACCTACAATCGCGGCAATCGGTGGTGCACAATTTTATAAGCAAATCACCCAAGCGATTCTACACTCTATCATTTTGCAATTGTATTTTTCTGAATAAAATCCAGGCTTCTATATCGTTCTCATCAAAACTAGGCGCAAAACCCTTTTGCTCTTCACGTGACTTACTGCATACGATTCATTCGTCAACACGATGCCTACTACAGTCGTTCGTTTGCGTCGTAAAAATGGAGTTGTAGTGCAAGATTGTGATGTTTATATTGGGCGCAGATGTACTCAAGGAGGTTGGAGCCTGGCGGATAGCAAGTGGCGCAATCCGTTTACGATACGAGACTACGGCTCTGCTGCGGCCGCCGTTGAGAAATATCGGCAGTATATCTGCGACTATCCGGAGTTGCTAAAGCAGGTCCATGAACTCAAGGGAAAAACACTGGGTTGCTGGTGCAAAAACTCCCCCAGCGATCCTTGCCATGGTGATGTTTTGGCAGAACTTGCCAACAGAGAAGATCCGAGCGAGAAGTTGTAACAATGAATTTATTCGACACTAGCTATCATGATCCACTTTTCTTTTGAATGTATCTTGCAGTATGGATCTCGATCAATTCTTTGTTTTTGTCGAAGCACTTGATAACAAAATCGCCTTCATCAAACTGCGATTCAATGATTTTCACATTGAATAGACCAAGACACCAGCGATCAAGATGAAAACCAGCGGGAGCATAATACGAGCGCAAAACCTTGTTGTTTTCATCTGTCACTGAAACATTTAGCGCCTGAGTCTTCACCGGAGCAAACGCGAGGAATCCCGCATACTCGTCCACGAAACGAGGGGAACTCATTCTTGAACTGTGTTGACTGGCTGACGCTCTTCATTCCACACCACTAGCCCTTTTTGGATTTCAATTTGCTTCGTAATCTTGTCTTTGTCTCTTCACGTTGAGGCTGCTGCGTTTGCTGATTAAACTCTGGATTATCGTACGTTTTATCGTACCAAACCGTTTGATAATAACGATAGCACGGATCGGCACCAGAGAGCTCGCTCTCGATTCGAGCTCCCGAGTAGGCTAACATTGCACTCACCTTTCGAAATAATTGATAGCTTTGCTCCTTGACGTAACTGCAGGCGGGTAGGATTTTACCGTTCACGGCGACGGTCTTGCGAATAGTTTCCAGCGCATGATACGCGTTAATAGTCTTCTCTGATTGATTTGCGACGGGCAACATAGTCTGAACAATCCCCGACAAAATTCTCAAGTTATGCGCCTGCCAGTGTTCATCGGGCAAATGATTCGACTGAATAAATTTCTCGACATCTACGATCCATTGCTGCAGCGCGACATCTTCAATACTCTCGACACTGTGATATAAAATATCAAACTCAACAGAACCTTCTACAGTTGTGTTGGCTTCCAGGACGCAACGACCGCACACACATCGAAATCCGAAGGTTTCCAGCAGATACTGTTGACGCTTAACGTAAGGTAGAAACGCAGTTCGATGGGGATCGTACGAAATCGTAACTTCGCCACGGGGTTGGATGGCTGTTTGCGCCGCCACAATGGATACGCCTTGGACATCGACAATCGTGCAGTTCGGGTTGCAAGAATGATTGAGTAGATGAGTAGCGGGATTGACTGTTAAAACGAATTGTCCGGCATCATCACTTTCTTCTTCTTGACAAAATGTCTCTACGATCTGACATCCGACACGCCATTCATCGCGCCGCTCTTGAAACTGATTGGGAATATCGACTTCTGTCGATGATACGAGAACACCAGGTCGTTTACTCCAGTAATTGAGCCACGATGCCGCATCTGCGCTTCCAAGAAATAGAATAACTACTTCACGCACGGCTGTTTTTCGATTCTGTGCACTCGGCACATAGGGCCCAGAGGAGAAATCGGCGCCGAGTCGAAATACTATATCACCAACCTCGATCGCCCTAGATCGATTCACTAGGCCGATTCCTTTCGCGGGATCTTGCAACAAACAGACTTGATATTGATTGCATTTCGCTTTCACAGACTCCGGAAGAGTGAAGCATTGCTTCGCATGAATCTTGTGATGCTGTCTCTGGTGTTCAATAGAGCAGAAAAACACAGAGTAGCAACGGGAGCACAATCGCAATTCAGACACCTCAATACACTCACACGTTGGTAAGGCGCAACGCATTTGTGCGAAGGGGTGTTTCGTGCGTGCATGCGATGATGTGATGATGCTATACACAATTTTTTTTTTCATTCGCCGATGACTACACCTATTTTGACTATTGCGACCGCATCCATTGCATTGAAACAGATGATAGAGAAACTTACCGAGGAGAGTGCCTTGGGGAAAATCAATGATATTCAAGCTGACTTTGTTGACAACAAGGATGTCAACGAACTCCTTCAGGGTTTGATAGACTTTGTAGGTGAAATTCAAGATCGTATAGCTATAGAACAAGGATTCAACGCAGAGAACAAAGCTGAATTCGCAAATCAGCTTAAACAGCTGGAGAATTCTGGCGATGCTGCGTATTTGCAATTGTCACAAGCGGTGCATGTATTAATCAAGGAGATTTTCAACGTTGAGGAGTTTATCAGTGTGCTCGACGAGTCGTCAACCGAGGACGATGATGATGAAGAGGAGCCCGCAAAGGACCCGCTCGCCGAATCAACAATATTCGGCACCACTACTGTTCCCGCGACAGAACCAGACGAGGAGTCGATTACCCCAGTCATGCACGAGGACGACGACGCTGCTGATAGCAATAACCACTAAACGAAACAGTTTTTGTTCCGGCTGTCTGCATAAAATATAATACAATTCTTCGATGGCTGAACCATGGTTTGAGATTAAGTTGCCACCAGCCGCGCACATTTCCGCGGCTCCCTACTCGATTCGACCTTACCGACTAAAATGTGCACATTACTTTCGACCGCCAGCGCCAGAAACAAAAGCAGAAGAACGCAAAATGTCTTCCGTTAGTGCTAGTGGCGTTGGCCCGGCGCTGCAGCTGCTTGCAATGTTCAGTGCTCCGCTCATTCCACTTGATCAGCAGCCGAATGTGATGTCAGGGATACAGCAACTGCAGCACGTACTAGCTCGAGATGCGGCGAGTCAGCACCGAATCTTTGACAGTCTATTCGCACAATTTAGTGGCCTCGCAGCACAGTCGCAGCAGCTGGGTCGCTATGGACTCGGAGATATGGCAACAGAAGAACAATTCCAGCATTTAGCACATTCCCTGCAGCAGGCTTATGAAAGCAAGCCGCGCCCTGCCGATCCAACTGTGGTGCAGACTCTGGATCATTTTCAGGTAACAGAGTCTACCTCACCCGCAATGGATTGTGTAATTTGCTTGGAACCGCTTGCAGTCGGCGAAGACGTTATTCGCATGCCTTGTCACGAAAATCACGTATTCCACAAGTTCTGTCTAGAGAGCTGGTTTAACGGCTCGAATAAGTGCCCTATGTGCAGATGGGAGATATTGACGACTGACGAAGTTTACAATGCGGAACATTTAGATGTACATACGGTGCGATGAAGGCGCTGATAAAATCAAATTAACAATCAGAGTTTGCAACGCGAGATATCTTTAATTAAATTGTCGTGACCATCTGCCCACGAATTTCGCATGTACGCCAGATAATAGCGATTGTAATGTTCTTTAGCGGTCGGAGATAATGCTCTAAATTCTGCTGCTTGTTTTTCAGTATGCGAGTCGATACTCTTTTGACTCCGTGGGAATTTGTGTTTTGCTTTCGATCTACCACTGCATATGAATCGGCAAAACATAATGTCTTGAGAAACTCGAATGACTGTCGTGATGCACTTCGAAGAGCGCAGTTTCGAAACTGCGACACATCGCGTACATCACATAATTCATGTCGCAATTAATTCCGATTTTGCAGTACTATGCTCGCAATGAAGCCGATGAAGAGGAGAAAGAGAGCGAGTCACTGACTTACAGCTGTTCGTACCCGTTCTCATTTTGGAATCCATTTCCAAGCGTCGTCCACGAGCACCATCATCATCATTATGCCGCTGATGTGCCACGGCAAAATCAAGATCAAAAGAGTGAGCCTAAACGAGACACGGTAGCGGGAATGATTTGCAGTTTATTAACTGCGGGAGTCGGCTACTTTGCAGCTGGAGCGTTGGTGAAATACAGACGAGTTAGCGCGGACTTACTTGCATGCGATGAAATCAATCAGCAAAATCCGTCCACTCTTGGACGAAAAGTAGAGAAATTGATTGAATGCTATCAAGATAATCGTTTGTGGTCACTCGCGAATCAGTGCACAATCTTTGCCTCATGTGGTGGGCTTACCTTGGGTTTCCTGCTACCCTCGCCAGCATTGGGTGCTGTTAGCGTATTTCTCTTGGCAACAGCAATCGTCTCTGGTGGTATACGCTGTGGTACTTGGAGATACACTCAAATCCAGTGTGTTCGCACTGCAAAAAATATCATAGAAGAATTAAACACGCAACAAGATCGTCCTCCTCGCTACAATCCTATATAAACTTTATTTTACGGCTGCGCGATATCTTTCTATGAGTGGTCGAAATCGCGCAATCTTTTCGATCGTCTTCCGTAAATACGGAGCCGCGCTTCGATTGAGGCCGCTGTGTTCGTGCGAATCCATTCTGTACGTGCTCGGTTAGTTGTTTCAGGATGTAGGACGGAGCCGTGATTTTGTTGAAGGGCATATAAACATACGCGAAAGCAGAACGAGTCATGCCGTGCAGGTTTTGAGTTGTGTGACGTGTGAAGCGCGCATGACAAAATGCAATTCGCGTGACGCTCTGCACTGCACATTATCCATTGAACCCAGTCGCATGAGTGTGCCTCCTCGCAACTTCTCCGAATATAAACTGGGCGTAAACATAGATCCCAGCGAATGTGATACAAAGGCGTGCTTCGGCGGCGGTGTGTTTCTCGAAGAAAAGCTGGTGCCTACTGCCGCACCTGAGGATTTGGCCAAGATTGCGGCGCCGGTAGTGTTTGGCGACATTCCAAAATCAGTGATCGAGAAGTCGCTGCGGTTGGGAGCTCAAGTGCTACCCATAATTCTCTCTGTCAATGCACTGGACGCCTTTCAAACTCTGGAGGAATTGACTGGGCGTCTATTTTGGGGATACCAGGGAAAATATGTACTGGCTCGCTTGAAACTCAAGACTTACAAGTTCACCGCTGTCGGATGACTTAAAGTGGCATGCGCTGCGTTTGTGTCCCAGTACTGTTTCTCTGATCAACGATCCTACTAATGATATGCTTCTCTTTGTGGCGAATTCGAATCCCTGCGTCAAGATCTTGACCCCAAACCTCTCATTCGAGGAGCAAAAAGCCATTATTTTAGCAGATCCGCGCGCGGTTACTCGGATCCTTGGGCACCCGCCGGATGAGCTAGTCGCAATTGCTTTGAGGAAAGATCCAACCTTGTCCGGTATGTTGTCGCAGACGTTTTTCTCCAAGTCAAACCTCGTTCGGCTTTGTCCGTTCGTGATGTTTCTATTCGTGCGAAGTTGGCGCACCGAGGATCTTGCAATCATCGCAATTGATTCGTTGAAGCAGTCTGGAAATGCTGCAGAAGCAGTCGAATGGTTGACCCAACTGCGCAACACTATAGACTGGGATTTCGCCGAGCCTGTAGACATCACCAAGTATTTCTTCAAGGTGTTCCCAGCCCTGGAAGAGAGCTTTGGACGAGATATGTAGAATCTATGTACTTTGCTAGACTTCGTCTTCGCTTAATTCATCGTTCGCGTTGATGTGAAAGGCGCGCAATCCCGGAATTGCGGCTTTGAAGCGCTCTGTCGCCGCATAATACTCTGTAATAATGTCTGTGAGACATCGCGCAAGTTCAGGAAAATTCAAATAGATAAAGTATTGGGCGTGTAAATAATGCTTTGCGAGTACAATCCCACCGCAGGATGACATGTTTTTTGTCTGTGATGCGCAAAGCACTTCACTCTAGGATGCAAACGGTCCGTCGAGATTGAACTCGAGGATCTGACACATCTGCAATTCGAGCTGCACCAAGTCAGATTTCTCCACCTCGGCCGGCATTTCGTCGTAAAAGATATTCAACAGGTCCTCCCGATCCATCCAATCTTCCGGTTCTCCTAAAATAGCCGCCGCAGCGCACAAGCATGCAATCTGTTGAACGATAACTGGGACTTTCTGCATGCGATTGATCAACGATTGCACAGTTGGGTTATTTTTCTTCTTCTCCGATCTTTCCAGGTAGCGCTGATAGATTTCTCTAGAGTAAACCAGGATCCTGTATTCGATATGCCCTAGTTCTTGTTGAGACTCCTCCATCAATTCTTCGAGTTCCGGCAGCAGTGGCTTGTCGCCGTTTGGAGGAATGTGATAACCTTTCACAATGACGCACCCGCTGGCACAATTATGACACATTCCAGCTTTCTCCGAAAATAATTCGTGTTGCATAAGATCGTAGGCTGTTGCTCGTTCGGTGGGCTCCCACGCGAAGCATTTGGAAATCATATCTATAATCAAGTTGAATCTATCGATCAAGTGACCATTCTTACCCTGTGTCGCTAACATCCACTTTCGGAAATCACTCTTAATGTTCTTCTTGCTCAACACCTTCTCTCTGGGCAATGTAGAACATTGAGAGCCCTGATAAGTCTTTGACCATTCCGCCGTAGGCGCGCCACCAAGAAGTGCTTGCTGGTATGCGAATAATCTAGAAGCATCGTTCGCATATTTGATAGTCTGCTTCTCATCTTCCATGAATCGAAACGGATTGATGTCAAGGAACATTTCGCAGAAAATCACTCCAATAGACCAAATATCGCTCGCGAAGCTGTAGTCTCCACAGCCACATACCATTTCTGGCGCTTCGTAGTACCAAGTGCCGATTGCTGCACCCGAGGTACGCTCGGCGAATAGTCGCTCACTCAAACCAAAGTCGGCGATTTTGCATTCTGAATTTTTCACCAAGATGTTCTGCGGCTTCAAGTCCAGGTGCAGGATCTCGTTGCTGTGTAGATAATTGAGACCGCACAGAATCTGATGCGCAAACTCGATACGCTGCTTGTTGACGGTATCATCGCCCGGACTCTCCTCGGACCAGTCATTTATGTAGCCAGCAAGATCTGAATCTGCCAATTCGAGGACCAGCGCCATCTTTTTTGCTTTGAAATCACAGTCCACCTCTTTCATGCGAATTATATTCGGATGCGATAGTCTGGCAAGCAACGACACCTCGGTTACGGAACTCATCTCTAAGTACCCGTCGTCTAGCAATTTCATCGTTTTAATTGCGTACTTTTCATTAGTTGCCTTCTCGATTGCGCTATGGACTGTCCCGAAGCTTCCTTTGCCCAGTCGTTTCCCAATCGTATACCGTTCCGATAACGCATCGTCTAGATTATACGCTGTAAACATATGCAACGAAGCCGGAGCGCTGCGTGCAGCCTTTTTCCCACTTGCTTTTTTGCTTGGCATGTTCGTTTTTATTGATTACAGAGTGCTACAAAAAATATATATCAAAATCAAGCATCAAAAATATTATTTGGCAATAGAATCAAGTTCAACGGTCCAGATTCTGCAACAGTGGCTTGTCTCTTTTCTAATTCAAAATGCAACACCCGTTGTACAATCCTCTCCGTGCTGACTTTCACATGCATTCTCTCGCTCTCCGTCATTTGCATTCGATCCAACGTACGCATGTAGATGAATGAGAGCAAGCCGAACTGTTTCTCAAAGACATTTTGATAGAAGGCGTTAAGCTTCTCGAGAAGGTAGTGTTGAGAGGCGATAATGCTGTTCGGCGCGGCCAATTTCTCTTTCAAATACTCGTCCGAGCAATGCATTAGCATGGATGTTTTCACAGACTTCTCGAGAGCATCATAATTTTCGACTTTGCCGCTGATGGCGCTGAGTAAATTCTGGCTTAATCTCTTCAGTTTGGCAATGTCTTGTTCATTTCTTTGCACTTGTGCTCCATATTTAGCCAGCGAATGCTGATAGGATTTAACGATTTCCTGCAGTTGAAACTCGAAATCAATTTGATCTCGTTGAAACTTTGCAACCTTGTCTTTATAAGACTCATAGTCCTCATCCACATATGCAAAATCACCTCGTTGTAAGGAACTCATCACATCCTCGCGATTTAAGGATTTTCTCTGCTTCTTCGGGAGGATTGGGAGGGATCCAGGCGGTTTAGCAGCTGTTGCTATATCTATACGTTTCTGCGAAGCCTCTGTCCATTTGATCACTTCTGCAGATAATTTACTGATCTCCTTGCTTTGGGAGCGTTCTGCTTCTTTCATCTGACGGATTCTCTTCTCCTGCACAAGACGGCCCTTTTTCAAATCAGCCACCTCTTGTAACAGAGCGTCTCGTTCTTTAATCACCGCAGCAATCGCATCATAAATCTGTACCTGGCTAGATTCGCAGAGTTGATCTGTATCCTGTTGCATCTTGAACACCGATTCCTTTAAACTCTCCTGCTCTTGCTTCAATTGGTTCACCTGCGACGTGGCCCGTTCAAAATCCTGGGCGTTCCAGATCTGTCCATGGGAATCCATTCCGATTGCGCTTAACTTTCCATGCTGATCCATCAGGAGGTCGGAAGCAATTTCCGGGACTAGAGTGCAATACAGATTCTGATATAGCATTTCGCATTGTAAATAATAGAATTGACGGTTTTGGTCAGGTAACTGCATCATGTTTTCGAATTTGACGTTGTGGTATGAAGAAGCACTTCAGATATGTACGAGTTGAAGTGCATCAATGCATGCCGACATTCATCATGACTGATATAGAGTTGATTTCCCGCGATGCTCAAGAATTGGTACGTCGAGCAAGAGTAATTTTTGATAATGCTAGGAAAGAAGATAAAGAATACAAAGCTGCACTTCAAGAACAGTTAAATACGATCACAAGCATTGATATGCTCCATGAATGTATGCAAATACCGATTGTCAAGGACACGTTAGAGAAAGATGAAGAGGAGAACATCTCTCGCAGCAAGGAGCACTTTATAACGAAATTCTTGACTTTATTATCTGGTAATGATGATCTTTCAACAAATGCACGCGCGATTGCTGCTCAACTGCTTCACTGTACCCCAATAAATAGTTAAGTCTATTTTGTCTTTGTAATAAATCCTTTCTTCGCTTTCTTATTTTTGGCTGCTGCACGAGGACTGCCCAGCATCTGGTAACGTTTGTATTCCTTGTACACAACCGGGTGTTCTGCGGGTACTACTAGACACGTTTTCTCCTCTCGCTCCACTGGCCGCACAAATACTTTCCCGCTGAGATCGGGCCTACTCTCGATCTCGTAATGCGTGATTTTGGTGGCTTGCTCGCGTTCAACGTGAATGAATCCCGTCGCAGAATTGCTGATATTGTTGCTATGGGTGATGCAGAAGATCTGCTTCAAACTCGAACATCGCTGCGCCAGCATGTAGTGACACCATTTTTGTACTGCAATTTGGCCATTTTCGTCCAGAGAATCCATCACTTCATCCAAAAACATAATCGAGCTGTGGAAGGGAGATCGCTGTTGTGCCAACGTAAAGAAGGTGAAAAACACCGCAAGTTCGGTCCTCTTGCGCTGTCCAGGACTACGCTTGTGCATTCCGATCCCATTGTCAATCTCAAACAACTCCAAATTGTCCGTCAGCTGACAATTCAAATTATCCTGTTGTACTCCATTTGGATCCGCATTCAACAGTTGAATGTTATGAGCGAGCAGCTCGTTGATACGATCGATTTCCTGACTCAAGCAGTAGCAGCGGAATTTGTCTCGCTGTTTGGTGGTAGCCGATGCAAGGCTCTCTGCCCAGAATGTCATATTTTCCTCTTCCACTTTCGCCGCATCCAGTGCTTCCCTTTTGATTCGCGCCGCTTCACCAGTCAGACCGTCCGCTTCCTCCAGAGCCGGCAATTTGGCTTCCAAACAGCGAATTTCATCCTCTCGGCGTGCAATCCACATGTGGCACTCCTCAATCTGCGACATCAGGCGAGTTCGATCGACTTGAAACTGGTCGAGTGGCTGAGTCGCTGCAGCTCGAGCCTGATCGCGTTGCCTTGATGCGGATTTTACGGATCGATCCAAGTCCTCGAGCTGCTGCTGCAGGCTGGCAACCTTTGAATCTTCTGCGACTTTACTTGCCGCATCAAAACGTTCCAAAATTTTCAATTTCGCTCCGATCTCACTTGTCTGTTTGAGCAGGGTTCGCTCTTCGCTCTCTAATTCCGGCAGAGGAGGTACTTCTCGAAATTCTCGGCTGTGAGAACTTACTTGCGCCGCAAGTTGCTGCTGAAATGAGTCCAACACTTTCAATTCGTCTTTTGTGACGATACGTGCCGTTTTCTGATTGGAAGACGCTCGTTTCACGTACTCTTTCAGCACAGCAATTGATTCCTTCTCGAGACACTCCGATATCGGTTTCATGTAGACGTCCTCTTTTAGGCTATGGAGCACGAATTCTTGTGTCTTGATCGAATCTTCAATTACCCCCAACGTTTGATATCGAAATTCGTACTCTCGCTGACTGTCCTTGAGATGAACCTGAGCGACCTTGTAATCAGAGATCTCGCGCACCAACTCAACTAACCGACTCTTTTGAGTCCGCACAGTCTGCAATTTGTTGGCTGCTTGTTCGGCCGAAAGTCGTAATTGTTCGCGTTCGGTAGCATTGGCGTGGGTCAGTCGATGAAAGGCGTTGTTGGTCTCAACGTGCAGATTCTCGACGCACTGGCGCAGAAGTTCATTGAGCGTATCACACTCGCTCTGCCAATGCAGCAATTTTGCGGCGTTTTCCGCTTGCACTTGCTCGAATCGATCACAACACAGAGCCACCTTGGATAACTCGCCCGTAAGTGCCGCTAAACGCGCATGATGCTTCTGACTGATATCCATTCGCAGACCTTCCACTTCCGTGGTGATTACCAAGCGTTGGGCGGCGGTTTGCTGCAATTCCTTCTCCAACGCTTCTAGGTGCGTTTTGACCTCTGTGCATGCCAATTGTTTCATCTGTTTTTCAGCACGGAAATCCCCGGCCATGTATTCAAATTGTTCGAATCCAAGCAACGCTTCAGCGATTTCACGTTTTTCCTTGTCCGAGCTTCGAATAAAATTGGCCGTGTCATCCGACGTCAAAAAGACGCGTCGCAGGAATGTCTTGAAATCAATCTGCAAGGTTCGATCGATTTCCGATTGCGCCTCCTTCATCGAAGAACGCTCTACGGTCGTGCCGTCCGGATAGCATATCATCAGCTCCATTGGTCGCAGTTTGTTGTCCACCACGTTGCGCGTGCGAATAATTTTCAGGCCGCTCCGAAATAAGACGCTGACCTCGCATTTCTGGCGATCGCTGCTCGCAATGCTATCATTCACCACGTCCAGCACTTTTAATTGTGCGCGGCAAGTGTGTCCGAAAAGCACCCACGCAATCGCATCACACAAGGTCGATTTACCCTGTCCGTTGCGACCTTGTACGATCCACAAACCGTTCGGTAGCTGATCCACCTTGAATCGAATGGTTCCGCAGATGCCGAGGAAGTTCGTCATGACGACCTCTGAGAAATCCGCATAAAACGACTCGCGAGATCGTGCACTCGAACCATCATAGGCGATCTCCAGTGCATCAAAAGCCCGCAATAGCTTTTCCATAAAGAGTTTGTGCAAGTCACGTTGCCGAGCAGCAGTGAGTTCAAGGACATTGTGTTTTTTCGTGTCATCTTGTGCCGCGAGTTCTTGCAAGTAACTTTTGACCATCACCTTCATTCGACGGACTGAGTTTCCACCCGAGTACGCCGGGTCCGATAGATCATGTACGATGTCCGCTAATGCCGTTGCAGTGCCCGGAACATCCGGCAACGGCATGTCAATATCGTGAGGTAACAAAGACGCGGCTTCTAGCATTTTCGCCTCACGCTCCTCTTCTTCTGTGCTCGTATTCGTATTACGAAGGTCCGCCGCCGCAATACTCAAATTTGTCTGTTCAAGCGCTTCATCTGGACGCAACAGTAGGGAATCTGCGACCACCACCGCTGCAGGATTGTTTGCCGTCCGCCAGTACAGTCGAAGTTTCCGTTTCACTGACTCCACTTCGTCGCCATGCTTGCGTAGGTACGTCTTACCAATGATAAACTGAAGGTATTTGTTTTCGAGATAATTGCTTCCAGCGGGAGGTTTCTCCGGAAGCAGAAGCAACGTCTTGAAAAACTCTCGAATGTAGTGCTCGGCGTGAGGATTGGGAATCAGCTGTGCCTCGTTCGACTTGCCATCAAAGAGCACATATCCGCGATTCAAGTCATTGACGTCTGCGAAATTCTGCTGCATTGGCGAGCCGACGTACATGATTTTGCCATTGAAATAGCTCGCGTGCGCATGGAAATGCCCCGTAAATACCCGCTTGAAATCGAGTAACAACGGCATCTTGATCATTCCAAGCCGGAACTCGTGCCCAGTTTGCTCAGTAAATCCATTCACTTTGGCACCCACCAGCGCAACATGCATCAACGCAATCGTCTGCTCCATCACCTCCAAACCGTAAGTCTCGCGAAAATCATTGACATAGTCGAACAATTCTTGTTCGTTATCGTGGTACGGAATCATCACAAACTTCTGCCCCTGCAACTCGACCAACGTATTTTCTCGGTAAATCTTGATTCGCGGATCAATCATGTCAAAGGAATCGAGACTCGTCTTCGAACGATCGTGACGAAGCAATAGGTCATGATTGCCCAAAAGGATGTGCAAATTCGGAACGCTTGAGACAGCGAGCGATTTGAGCAAAAACGATCGAAATGCCCGTAAGACGTCAATATTCACATCATCCTTTTTACAGTGAAGACTATCGCCCAAAATGAAGATATTCCGTGGTTGAATCAACACCGCCTGCTCAATTAACCATTCTATACTCGACTGTCCTCGGGAAAGTGAGGGCTTGTGGAAATGCATATCGCTAATGAGCATAAACGGTTCATTGTCGGTGCAAAGCATGTTTTTTGAAGTGTGTCGCCTGAAAACATTGTTTCGCAGCTTGCGTATTACAAATCATGTCCCGAAGACACCGCAACAATGAAGGAAAAGCGTTGACAGATTTGTCAAAAAGAGGAGCACAATGGACTATTTACAGATGTTACAATTGCAGCTGCAATTAGATATGAATATCTCGGAAGTGCTCTGGCAAGATACCCGCTTCGACCTTCGTTCGCCAATAAACCGGATTGTCGGTCCCAATAAAATGCACTACATTATTGTTTTTCGGCACAAACTCCGTCCTCTTGCAACACATCCACGATAGCATAAAGAGTCCGTGGCATCCGATCAACGCCAGCATGCCAGCACACGATGGATTGGTCAAACATGGCGTGATACAGCAATCTACGCAACTACCCGCCAAACGCCTGGAGCCGCCCGAAATTTCCAACTTGCACTGTGAATTCAGGACGCTATATTGCAAGCGACAATCCGATCGGTCGAAGAAATGTGGTAGCAGTGCTTCTATGCGTTCGCGAACCAGCGTTTTGATGGGATCAAAGGGTAATGACACTCGTTTCTCAACCGTAAACGTTTTGTACGCACATTCGGTTTTAGAATCATACGCCATTGCCGCCTCCGACAAGGAATTCAAGAATTCGGACCCTAATTTCTCCTCCGCGTCACCGAGATCAAGTTCCAGCAGAAATATCGTCTCTTCTCGGTCTGCGTCAATAAAATCGGGACATCGCCTAATTCCACAAATGAGCAGCTTCACTTGAGGAGGCGCTAGTAGAAATTCGTCCAGTTGGTCAATCGCGCTACGTTTCATGAAATGTGAAATGTGCACGCTTCAGTTTATTTGTGACAAGTGGTGGCACTTGAATTGTACGTACTTCACACCGCAATTGTTATAGTGACCGTCAGAATCGTCCGACTGGCAGCCCGCGCAACATCCAAATATCGATTGCGCATCGATATGTGCTGACTTCATGCATTGCACAAATTCTTCAGAGAAATCAGCATCATCTTGCGGCATTGCGCACTTAAATATGAACAATAGATGCCTAGTCAAGATTGAATCTTCAACGGGCAAAATAAGAGGATATTCATAAATCGCTTCCTCTATGTAAGACCTGTAAGACCTTAAATCATGTAGGAACGCTTGCTGTTGCACACCTTTTACTCTCTGTACGGTGGCGTCGCCGCGGCGCTTGAGGATCGTACCCAATGATTCGGGTTTGGTAGACATTTGGAATGTGGTAGTTTCGTTTCGTCGACACTTGCACGTCGAGAGAGCACATATGATGACGGCGATCGATGGGTTGTACGTGATCTCCGCGGAGCACTGGCACAATGAATTTAGCATGAAAGTCGAAATTAGAGAGGGTGTTATCATAGAAGCTCGTTTGCTGGAGAAGGGAAGCTCTCTCTCAAATGACGGTCCGCCACAACAGGTCCTTGAATATCTTCTATGCCTGTTTATGTTCACCGGCAGCGGCCCAAATCAACTCGTCGTGCAAAACGAAGACGCAAAGCGTAGCTGGATTATTTTAAAGAAGCTGTATGCCTATGTCTATGCGCTGCCGATTCATACCGCTGACAGCTTTGATTTTCTTTCGCTCTCCACCTGCGGGTGTAATATGGGCCATTGTACTCGGATCATCGGCGTTGAGCTGGTAGACAAGGGTACAACGTGCGGAAGCGTGATCGGTTTGTGGGGATTTGAAAGCAAGCAGTCCGCGATCGTTGAAGGTGGCGACGAAATAAGCTTCTTTGAACATCCGGACTCTGCGTATTTGTATACAGACGAAATAAGTGAGATTCCGCTGGTGTACGAAGATTGCTACAATGACAGGGTCGCCGAGGTCCAGCCAGAGTTCGCGATCAGTGCAGAAAAAGTGTATTTTAGCTACAGTTACGGTAGATAAAATGTTGCTTCGCGCTGGGCTAGTGTCGACAGATATCCATTTTTCGTCAAATGTTTACTTACGATCGAGACAACCCAGAATGGTGGCGTAGCTCGCAAATCACAAGGTTACTGCAAGAAAAACTCTCTTCTAGACATATCTACGGTTTTGCCCTTGATAAGATGTCAGACACAACGCTTGTAACGGCCTATTACAAAATTCCATCGAAATACCCCCACACCGAATACGATAAATGGATGGCTAGCTTTCTGAGCTTGCCTACTGCGATGGTTATATACACAGACGAGCAATCTGAGAACGAAATCAGAAATCTTCGCTGTAAGCTACACGGCCATGCCGACTTAACCCATATCATCGTACGACCTTTAATGGCCAGTCTTATATATCAGGAATTTTATAGCTACTTTAAGTACTGTGAGACGATCGATTCGGAGCATTGCCACAATGCTTCATTGTATACGATCTGGAACGCAAAAGCTCAGTGGGTACACGAAGCAGTGACCATGAATATATTCAACAGTCGCTGGTTTATTTGGTGCGATATTGGTTGTTGTCGAAACGGAATCGGAGAAATGAAGCCTTTGCTGACGTTCCCTAATATTCAAACAATCGAATCTAAATTAAATTTACCAAACAATAAGCTCTGCCTGTTCGC
>Ga0307374_10003835_pt1 | contig 25428 bp, 27 predicted proteins | sample OX3MG_FD_202532 | JGI IMG/M metagenome (GOLD analysis project Ga0307374, IMG submission 202532) | Soil microbial communities from Risofladan, Vaasa, Finland - OX-3 | ecosystem: Environmental > Terrestrial > Soil > Coastal area > Acid sulfate soil | place: Finland: Risofladan, Vaasa | collected...
TGACCGAGATGTTGTCCAAGTGGACCACCGAGTGGAACCGGCCAATCGTCATCGACACCCATCCCGGACTTGGCCCCATCTCTGATGCAGCGATGGCGGCGTCAACCCTTGTGGGGGTGCCGATGGTCCTTGGGGCACGGGAGTTGGATGGGCTACACGGGTTCCTCCAGCTCCGGGGTGGGGGATTCCCCATCGTCCTCATCCCCAACAAGGACCGGGCATCGGCCCAGGACCTGCGGCTACTCAAGATAGTGGAGGACGATGTCCGAACTTTCGGGATCAGGGTCTCGCCTTCAATCTCGGACTGGGTGTGGCTGCCACGACGGACCACCCGGAGAGCGGCCCTGCTGCTCACAGTGAACCCGGGCAAGGACCTGGCGCGGGCCGCTGAGGAGTTTCGCCAGGTCGCCCAGTACCTCGTGGAAGTTGTCCGTGACGGGAGGACTGACTGATGAGCCCAACTGTTCCACCCAAGGGGGATCCGTTCGAGGCGCTTCGGGCCCGGACTCACAAGCCAGCCAATCGATCGACCGCGACGGTAGTCCCGCCGCCCCGACGAGTGCCTCCGCCGAGTAATCCGGTCCAGCCACTGGCCGTTCCCGAGGTAGTGGCGCCGCCGGTATCGAGCCGGTCCGAAGAGCGCGCCCCTGTTGAGGCAGCCGCGATCTCCAGAGTACCCGAGGCGCATCAGTCCCCACTCGTTACTGATAAGCCCGGTGGGGGAGGGGAGGTCGCCGCGGACCAGGTCCTGCTCCTGCGACGGGACCAGCTCGTCGAATCTCCCGAGGCCCAACCTCGCGACCAAGCCAACGTCAAGATCGACATTCAGGACCTCGTCACGTCGATCAAAACCCATGGACTGCTTGACGCAATCAAGGTCTACTGGGACCCCAGCATCGAGAACTTCCGTGTCATTGACGGACACCGCCGACTGGCAGCCATCGACCAGTTGGCGTTGTCAGACCCCAGCGTCCATGACCGAATCCGATGCATCTCGGTCGGGGGCGATCAACTTCGGGCCGTTCAGAGCCTTCAGTCAGACGACAAGTGGCTCGTGCTCGCCATGGCCTTCAACGCGCAGCGGAAAGATCTGACCGGAGCGGAGCGCGGTCGGGTCTACTCACGCCTGCGGGAGAAGCTGGGCACCGTGACCGCAGTGGCCGAAGTATGTGGCGTTAGTCGGGTGACCGTTCACAAGGCAATCGGGTATGCGGCCGACTCTGAACGCCACGGAGAGCATGGTCGCGGAGTCCCCAAGCCCGACTGGGCCCACAAGGGATGGCTGAACTCGATGCACGGTCTGTTGCGCGCCAGCACCAAGCTCGAAGACCAGCAGCGTCGGTCTGTCGCCCAATGGCTGCGAAGCGTAGCGCGGGCTGCCGAGCGGGGAGAGGCTAAGCTGCCCGGGTTTACCTACGACGACGACTCGGACAAGTAGGAGCTCCGCTTCCCATAGGGTCTAGCTTTCGCCCAGACAGCCCCCTTTACCACAATCCGGAGGCCGGGGGAACCCATGGTAGCCTGGGTTCATGGCGATCAACAGAAGCTGGCAAGACCGGGTAGGCCCGCCCTCGGGTGAGTGGGTAGCTTTCCACCCCCAAATCCGCCGGAATCTAGGCAGAGTCGTCGCAATCCCGGCGGGTATAGCCGCAGGAGCGGTGGTGGGCATGGCCTTGACTCGCGGCTACCACGCCGCAAGTCCTTTCCCGCAGCTACTCGGCCTGCTCGTCACGGCATGGATCTGGCTCCAAGCCTGCGTCGGCCCTCTGATGTTCACCCTTCTCTATGCAGACAAAAACTGGGTGGGGGAGAGGGGGCTCTGGAAGCGTCGGGGAATGCCGGCGAATCATCTAATCCAGGTCCATCTCTTGCGCCGGCGAGCCCTGATTGCGGGGCATCCATCTGGACCAGACCACGGGATCAGCCACATGGGAGAATACTTGGTGCCCGCTCGCCTTCGTTGGAGTCGCGAGCAGTTGGGCGCGGTCGCCGCCTTCTTACATGCTCCGACCTACGGCATCTGGCCAAACCCTGGTGGAGGCGAGCCTCTTACGCACCTCGTCTCCGACCCGATCCCGGTAGCACATCTGCGCGATATGGATGAAGCACCACTCAATGGGGAGCTGCAGAGCTCGTGAGCACCAACCAGCCAGTTCGCGACACCAATTCCTCGCTGCTGCCTCCCTTTGATCCGGTGAGGTATGAGAGAGGTTGGAGGCTGAACGGCGCCCGCCTCGACCAAGCTCTGGTCGCCTACCGTTCTCATCGTGAAGACTGTGCCGTCTGTCCTGACTTGAGCCAAGCCGCCTCCGACCTCACGACCGCCCAGCTTTGCGATGTCGGCGTTGGGCTCTACACCACTTCTAGGGCTCAGCACAAGGCTTTTGTGGCTGATGCGATCTCTCAGGCCCACGGCACGTTCGTCGGACTCATGACCGGTCAAGTGGCACTCATGTTCAAGGAGGCCTCCAGCGAGATGGTCATGGACCCCGCCGCCGACGAGCCGATCAATTGGCTGGTAGACGATGCTCACCGGAGCCGAGCTTTCCAGGTGATGCTTCAGTACGCGGTCTGGGGCTATGACAGGGTTGATGATCCCGCATGGTCCGGCGAGGAAAATTGGCGGCAGATCGCTCGCAACTTGGGCTACTCGCGCCTTGTCGAAAGCTCGATAGATCAGAAGTCCCCGTGGAGCCTCAAGGAGGCCCAGCTCCAGTACGAGTTGGCCTTCCACCTGCATTGCGAGACCCTGGAGATGCGCCAGGAGCTTGAGCGAGACGATGCTGCCCAACAAGCCTCGACTGCCCTCGCTCTCGCGCTCAAGACCAAGAGGGCCCGGCAGACGGAGATCGTTGCCCGGGTCCAGCGCCGCGATCCATCCCTCTTCGCCCTCCTAGACGAGGTCGACCCCGGGACCGCGGAGAAGATCGGTCATCTGACGAAGCACTACGTGGATCGCGTTTGGTGGGTGCTCAACAACGTGGAGTTCACTCGACCAGAGACTGCGCCATACGAGGCCCTGGCCTCGGAAAAGTTGCCTTCTTCGGGCCCGTGGTGATCCCGGACCCCAACGGAGACGCCGCCGGGCAGCTCTGGGGCGGCGTCGTGCTGGTCGTCGGCAGTGACGGGTTCTACGAACTCAAACGGACCCGCACCCGCGAACCGGTCTTCAACTGATGTCCCGACGTTGGCCCTACACGGTAGTGCTGCTGTCCGGCCAATCACCGCCCATCACCTGAATCGCGGTGACGCTACCGATGGCTTACGCCGAAGGAGCCACTTCCGATGACAAATCTGTCTAGCAACCGCAACCCGCACAGGCAGATGACGACTTCGGTAACCCGGCGAGAGCAAGCGCTCGCCACTTGCTCTCAACTTCCCAGTGCCGCGCTCACCCACCGATTCGGCGAGGGAACCTCGGTCTTCAAGGTCGCCGGCAGAATGTTCGCAGCGATCAGCCTGGACGACTCTCCGGGCCGCGTCACGCTCAAGTGTGACCCTGGGTATGGCGCTGCGCTCGTCGACCGTCACGAAGAATTCGCGCCCGGCTACCACATGAACAAGCGGCACTGGATCACCGTCACTCTCCATCCAGTCCTGCCCGCGAATCTGCTCGAAGACCTGATCGCCGACTCCTACGACTTGGTCGTCGCCGCGCTGCCAGCCCGGTTGCGGCCCTCGAACCCCGGCGATCTCTAGTTAGACACCGGCACGACCTGACGGCGGGAAGATCATGCGCTCGGGCCCAGCCCCGCCATGACCGTGAATGTCGCGTTCGGAACCGAGCCGACCGGGCAGGTCGCCCCGAAAAAGAAGACCCCATCGTCGTTACTGCTGGACAGGGTTCCACCGCTGCCCGAGGGACCCGGCTCAGTGGCGCTGAAGGAAGTCTGGTTCCCCGGGCAACCGTAGGTGCCGGTGATTGTCGACGTGAGGTTCATAACGTGCTGGGAGGCAGGCCGTGTCCCGGTCACTTTGACGGTGACCAGTCCACCACCCAGCGTCGAGCCGCTTTTGAGGCGACGGAGAAAGCGAAGGGGCCTCCCAAGCCGTAGTGGCAGTGGTGCCAGCGACATGGCCCTGACCGATGAGCGTGCTGTCGTCGCAGACAGTGACCACTAGCTGCGTCGGCTCCACGGCCGGAGGGGTCGGTGTAGGAGTGGGGTTAGCCACCGGTCGGGGCGTCGGAAACGGCGTCGGGGCTGGTCAGTGAGCGGCGGGCTCCGCAGGCCGAGCCTCGCGCCCCTCGATGGCGAAGAAGAACTGCGCTGCCGCCTTTTGCAGTCCCGCAGACCAGGTGGGGTAGGCGTGCACCGTCTGGGCCAGCCTCCCAGCGAACATCCGGGTCTTCATCGCGAGTGCCACCTCGTCCACCAGCTCACCGCCACGCTCGCAGACGACCGTGGCGCCCAAGATGCGCCCGCCGCCGAGATTTCGGGAGACCCATCTCGGAGCGGCAATCAACTTGATGAAGCCGCGGGTGGCGCCCGTAGCCACCGCTCGGTCAAGCTCCTGCATGGGCAGGTAGGCGACGCGAGCCCCGAGTGAGGCTGCCTCGGCCTCGGTCATGCCCACTCGCCCCACCTCGGGCGAGGTGAAAGTCACCCAGGGGATGGCGTCGGTGCTGAAGCGGGATCGGCCAATTCTGCTCAGCGCATTCCCTGCCGCCACGCGCCCCATGTAGTCGGCGGCGTGGGTGAACATAAGCTTGCCAGTCACATCCCCGGCGGCCCAGATGCCTCTGGCTGAAGTCTCCATGAAGTCGTTGGTAACGATGAAGCCACGCTCGTCAGTCTCCACCTTGGCAGCGGCCAGATTCAGAGACTCGGTCCGGGGTAGCCTGCCCGCCGCGACCAAAATGGCGTCCGCGTCCAGTGTGTCGCCCCTGCTCAGCCGCAGTCGACCACGCGAGCCGGAACCGGAGGACTCCACCTTCTGCAAGGTACTTTGGAGGCGCACATCGACGCCTTCCTCTGCTAGCACCTCCAGCACCAACTGGGAAGTCTCTGGCTCCTCCTTAGGCAGGAGGCGATCTCCCGCCTCGATCACGGTCACCTGCGACCCCAGCCGCTGGAAAGCCTGGGCCAGCTCACATCCGATTGGGCCGCCGCCGACGATGGACATCTGCCGTGGCTGGATACCCACCGCGAAGACGTTTTCGTTGGTGAGCGGGTGAGCCTGATTGAGGCCCTCGATGGGCGGCACCAGCGGGCTGGATCCGGTAGCGATCACGACCCGCCCAGTTCTCATCTCCCGGCCGCCGACCCGCAGGCGGCCGGCCCCAAGGAAATGGGCCTCCTCGTGAATCACGTCGATTCCCTCGTTGCGGAAGACATGGTCATCTTCCGAGGCGGCGATCGTCCTGATTGCCGCCTCCACCGCGGCCATCGCCTGGCCGAAGTCGGCTCCCCGGGCGGCGGCGGCAATCAGGGATTTGGAAGGGACGCACCCCGTGAACGTGCACTCGCCGCCGATCTCGCCAGCTTGAACCAGCAGCACATGGACGCCACGCCTGCGGGCCGATCGGGCGGCTCCCATCCCCGCGGCTCCCCCACCGATCACGATCAGGTCGTATTCGGAACCTGGCACGATTGAAGCGTGGGGACTAACGCCCTATTCGCGCAGTGATCCCGATCACGGAGACCGCGACCCAATGATCGAGACGGCCCCGGCACTCCGAGGACTCAGCCATCGCGTAGATCAGCTAGCACGGTGGCCGCCGCCAGCTTCCCGGGAGTGCCCAAGATCCCTCCCGACGGAGCCGTGCCGGCGCCGGAGATGTAAAGGCCGCCCACCGGCGTGCGATGGTGGGCAAGTCGGCGCGTCGGACGCCGTCCGCCCAGCTGGTCGGCGGTCGCGTCCAGATGCATCGGGTGAGCCCCCGGCCAACGGCCGCCCGCCTCCATGTCCTCGGGACTGCGCATCGCCACGCCCTGGACCGACGCCCTGAATCCCGGCGCCACTTCCTCAGTTCTGCCCAACGCTTGGTCGACGAACTCATCCCTTCGCGCCACCCACCCGCCGCGGACCCGAAAGGGGGTCGCTGGACAGGCCAGGTAGACGGTGTGCTGCCCGGCGGACGTGAGAGTGTCATCGATAGCCGAGGTAGTGAACGCATAGAGAGGCAATCGCTCGGGGACCTCTCCAGCGTCTGCGCTCCGCCATGCGGTTCGGAGTTCATCGGTATCGGCCACGAAGCTCTGCAGTCCGTTCCAGTCTCCCTCGATTCCCCGCGGGTATGGCGGGAGTTCGCTGGTGGCGATATGGATCACTGCTTGAACCACGTTGCTGCGTCGAGTTCTGCTCAGTTCGCGTCCGGCAATACCTCCCAGCGGCGGGTCCAGCATCTCGAGCAGCGCCAGCTTGGGGTCCAAGGCTGCGACCACTTTGTTGGCGGCGATGCGCTCGCCACTCTCGAGTCGCACGCCGGTCACGCGGCCTGCCGACGTCTCGATGCGATGCACGGGAGCGCTACACTGAGTCTCACCTCCCCAGGCGGCCAGGCGCGTGCTTAGGGCGTCGATGAGGGCTCGCGACCCTCCCCGGGCGTGCCACTGGCCGAACCGATGGTATGCCGCCTGCCAGAAGGCGAACAGGGCACCGCGCGGCATGTCGGGGCCCACAGAAGCGTGCGCGGCAAACGCCGCAAGGGGACCTCTGACCCGGTTCGTGGTGAAGGTCCGGTCCAGGAGACCGCCATAGCTCCGCAGCAGCTCAGTGGCAAGCGAGCCGGCGCCCGCCACCAGCAGCCGGGACACAGCTCCAGCGCTGGCGGGAGACCCTTCGGTGTCGCCACGAATGGTTGGCAAGAGCGCGTCCAGCACCTTGTCAGCACGGGCAATGAACTTCCGGTACGAGACCGCGTCCACCAAGCTCACCTCAGCGATCGATTCCACGGTGGCTTCGACCGACCTGTGAAACCTCACCATTGACCCGTCGGCGCCCACGCCCACCGAAAAGGGATCCATCTCCCGATAGGCCAGTCCGACCTCCCCCAGGCCAAGCTCTGCGGAAATGCTGGTCATGTTGATCATGTTGTGGGCCACCGAGTGCAAGTCGAAGCGGTAGCCCGGAATCGTATCCGCACTCCACGACCCGCCGCCCAGGTGGTCCAGGGCCTCCAACACAAGCACCTGCTGGCCGGCCTGAGCCAGAAAGCACGCACACACGAGCCCGTTATGTCCGCCGCCGATGACGATCACCTGGGCCATCCCCAGCCAGTCTGCCACTCAGGTCGCCAGTCCCAAGTGACGGCAGTCACAGTCGAGTTGGGCGCTGGCACTTACAGTGCGAGCCCATGCGTCACCGACCGGCCATCGTCTCACCACCCGAGAGCAGGGCCTTCTTGGACGCAAACCTGGAGGAGCTCTCAACCGCCAACTTTGGCGCCTCCGCGCTCTGGCGCTTCATCGGCCGCTCAGCAGAGCGCTCGTGGGAGGAGGCTCGGGCCCGTCCTCGAGTGCTGGCGGAGCTAACCGTCTGGCATTTGCTCGTGGCGACATTCGGCGGACCGCTCTGGGCGGGTTCTTCCTGGCTGTTGACGACAACCCATCTCGGCCTTCTGCCTCCTCACCGAGACCGTCTGGGATGGCCCAACCGGCTGACCTTGTTCCGGGCGAACCTGCCGGCACTACCGGTCAGCCGAACTCCCTGGATTGCCGGGGTGGCGCTGGCCACCGACTTCGCGGACGGCTATCTCGCTCGCCGCGGGGATGAGACCGCATTTGGAGCTTATGCAGACTCTCTCGCCGACGCCGCCTTCTGGTCCTGGTTCACCCTTCGCTACGAAACCGACCGGAGATTGCGGTATCTCGGATTGTCTTACTGGCTCTTGCCTCCATCCACCCTCGCGCTCGCCTACTTCATCAACGGAGGCTCCGTCACCCCACCCCGTCCGGTCGTGGTTCGCAACGTGTCGGTCGGGCTGCAGGGTCTGATCGCCGCCAGGGCACTCTGGCGAAAGCGGAAGACTCCGCGGGACTCCAACCAAATTCGGAGTCTAAGGCCGTGAGTTTGACGCCGGCCTCCGGCCTTTAGCGTCCCAGGCGGCATCGGTCCCCTGGAGGCTCAGCTCCAGTCGCCGAATCCGGGTCGAGGGGGTCTTGGGCAGCTGGGATCGGATCTCGATGTATCGGGGCACCATGAAGCGGGGCAGCCGGACCCGCAGGAAGGAGAGCAACTGGGCTGGGTCGATCGGCGCGCCTTCTCTCGTCACGATGCACAACTTGATCTCCTCTTCGACCGCGACCTCGTCGGGCACCGCCACTGCTGCCGCCTCCAGCACGTCTGGGTGAGCCAAGGCAGCCTCTTCCACCACCCCTGCGGGAATCATCTCCCCGCGCCGACGGATGGCCTCTCGTAGCCGGCCCACAAATTCGAACTCTCCACCCGCGCCCTCTCGCAACAGATCGCCCGTCGGATACCAGCCATCCTCCAGCTGCAGCGGTCCCTCCCGGAAGTAGCCCTCGAAGATAATGTGCGGCGCTCGGGGTCTGATCCACAACTCGCCGACCCGTCCGGGCCCGGCCTCGCTGCCGCTCGGGCGCACCAGCCTGACTTCCATGTTGGGGCTGGGCACCCCCACCGAACCGGGGCGCTGGGGCAGGCGCTCCGGTCGCATCCAGCAGGAGGCCGTCTCCGTCTGTCCCCAGGTCTCGACGATGCGGGCCCCGAACCGGCTCTCAATCTCTGCCCAGCGGTCCTTGGGTGCGGCCGCCCCGACAATGAGGCGGACCGGATTGTCGCCATCGTCGGGGCGCGGAGGTCGGCGCACAAGTGTCGACAGAATGGTCCCGACATACGTGAACGCGACCGCGTTGGCGGCTCGCACTCTGTCCCAAAACATGAAGGGATCAAAGCCGGAGTCGACCGTCACCTGACCACCGCGCCAGAGCGCAGCTTGGACCGTGCCTTGAGCCGTCACGTGAAAGAGAGGAAGCGCGGTGTAGATGGATTCGCCGCGGTCGATCGGGATCAGTTCGTCCCCGTATGCCCGTGCCCACGTCGTCTCGCAAGTCCGGCTCCAGATCACCCCCTTAGGCCAGCCGGTGGTTCCCGAGGTGAACATCAGCTTGCAGGGAGCGCCGGGGTCGGAGTCGAGGGGCAACGGAGTCAGCTCCGAAGCCGCCTCCAAGAGCGAATCGAAGGATTCGGGACCGTTGGTCCCCGTAACCAAGAGCGAGTCCATCCGCGGAAGAGATGCCGCCTGAGTGGCGATCTCATCCTGGCGACTGGCCTCACAGACGATGACCCGGCCGCCGGCTTGGTCGAGCACCCGAAGGAGCTGATCTCCGGTGAGTAAGGCGTTGATGGGACAGAAGACCGCGCCCAACTTGGCGCATCCGAACCAGACTGCCAGGACCGCCAGGCGGTTTCCGCTCAGGACGGGCACCACGTCTCCTGGACGGACTCCTCGGGAGCTGAGCACATTCGCCGCCCGGTTTGCTAGCAGATTGACCCCGCGAAAGCTGAGGCTCCCATCCGGCAGGGATGCGAACGGTGCGTCCCCCAAGGCTACTGCCTGCTCCTCCAGGATGCGGCGTAGGCCGAGGCCGGGTTCGCTGGGTTGGCGATCAGCTATCAGTTCCGTGGCAGCGCGATTCACGAAGTGGCCGACGCGATCGCGAACAGCGGCGAGCCGGATAGGCGGCATCGCAGGCCCGGCACCAGCAGGATGAGACCTGCCCCGAGAACAAGCATGGCTCCGGTCAGATAGATGAGGAGATTGAAGGGAAACGCTGGCACTGGGTACACCGTGGTCCTCAGGATGTACGCCAGTGCCGCGATCCCTGCCAGCAGGATCGCCAGGTGCAGCGGGTGGCGCCGACCGTGCTGCCAGGACCAGACCAGGGCCGCCACCACGGTCATGAGGTAGGCCACGATGATCAGGTCGGCGCCGTACGTGGCCAGATAAAAGAAGGCAGTCAGTGGATTGCCGCCGATCAGTGGCAGAAATGCAATCAGGCTCAGGACCGCGATCACGAGCAGAGCTCCACTCGGCGACCGATGGCGGGGATGGACCCTCGCCACCCAGGCGGGTCCGAATCCGTCGCGCCCCAGCGCGAAGAGCACTCGGGTGGCGCCGTTGACGCAGGCGAGCTGGGCCCCGACCCCGCTGATCAAGGAAGCACACACGACCAGAGTCCCCATCACCGGCGAGAGGTAGGCGGTCGCCACATCGGCCAGTGGGACTGAGTTGGCTGCTGAGGCAGCCAGTGCGCCAGGACTGCGGAACGCGATCGTCTCCACCCACGCCATCAAGGTGTAGACGACGCCCGCTAGCACCAATGCCGCAACCATCGAGATGGGGACAACCCGGGCTGGCAGCTTGGCCTCTTCACCCAAGGTGGCTGCCACCTCGAAGCCGGAGAAGCCGGTGAAGGCGAAGACCACCCCCAGCCCGATCGTCGCCACGGGCAGCCCTCGCGCTGTGAATGGCGCCAGGGAGAGACTGTGCCCGCCGAAGCCTCCATGGGCGACCACAGTGACCCCGACTATCGCCACCAGGGTCAGCGCCACTCCTTCGCAAGCGAAGATCACCAACGACGAGAGCCGGATGGAACGGTGGGTGAACCACACCGTGAGCGCCCAGAGAGCTACAGCCAGGACGATCCAATGTTGCGCCACCCACACTAGGACGCCGCCGGCGGCGTGGGGTCCGGGCTCTGCGAGCAGAACCCGCAGCGCATTGGCGTTGCTCACGTAGGTTGAGGCAGCGTAGGCGGTGTAGACACCGAGCAGGAGCCAAGCGGAGATGAAACCATACGTCACGCCGAGCGCCCGGCCATTGAAGGTGTAGACAGAACCGGCCGAGTTGAACACGCGCGTGAAAGTCACGAAGGCATAGGCCACCAGGAGCATCGCCCCCAGTGCCAGGATCATGCTGAGCGGCCCGGCACCTCCGACGATGCCCGCCATCAGGGCCGGGATGAAGCTTACTCCGGCGGCAGGCGCCATGATTCCCACCGAGTTGGCGACCGTTCCAGCGAAGCGCAGGCTGCCCGCCCGGAGCGGTACGTTCGGAGTCTGGTCGCCGAGATGGAGATCGCCGGCCCCGGGTCGGATCATCGGCAAAGGGCTGGGCTACCCGGTTCGATCATGTCTGCCAGCGAACAGCATCTGCGCTATCCTCGCAGTGACGGACGTCACAGAGCCACGGCAGCCTCGCAGATCCTCCAAGGTGTCTCGGGAGCCCAGTCCGCTGCCCTCGTGGAGGCGATCGAATGAAGGAGAGCCCATTCCCAGTTCGACGGCGATAAGGGTCTGGTACCTGCGGCGCTTGGATCTGCTTCAGGAGCTGACCGAGCACGACCTTGAGGCGCTCGCCAAGATGACTGTCGATCGCGAGTATCCGCGTGGCGCTTTGCTTCTGGAGGCCATCGACGCCCCGAGCGTGTTCCTGCTCAAGCACGGCACGGTCGAGCTCTTCCGGTCGACTCCCGACGGACGAGAGGTCACCACCGCCCTGCTGCGCGGCGGGGCGTTGTTCGGCGCCGGAGGCCTACTGGCGGTGGGGAGACGAGGACTTTCCGCCCGAGTGGTCGAGGATGCGCTTGTTTGCCAATCCTCGGCCCGGAAGTTCCTCAGCTTTGCGCGCGACCATCCGTCGATGATGCTCGGCGTGGTGCGAGAGCTGGCCGCGCAGCTGTTCCGGGCGGAGGAGACAATTGAGATGCTGGCGACGCGGGACGTGGCGTCCCGCGTGGCAGCGGCGATCCTGAGCCAGGCGAATACGGGAGGGACCGACGGCGTGACGCCACCGCTTACCCGCGAAGCGTGGGCCTCCCTTTGCGGGACGACCAGGGAGTCGGTCTCACGGACACTGTCTCGGTTCAAAGCCCGGGAGTGGATCCGGGAGTCCGGTCGGTCGATCGCCATCCTGGACCAGCATGCTCTCCACACCGTGGCCGCAGGCGCAAAGCTGGTCGTGAATCCCCCACCTGGCGCCGTTCGCCGAAACCCTCCGAACTAGCAGCGATGCTCGGGATCTAACCATCCAACGGAGGGGCATCCTCCAACACGATTGCGAAAGGACCAGGGGTAATGCGATCTCACTTGAGGGGCGCCGCGTGACCGCCGCCGCTCAGCTTCCCGGGATCCTCCACACGCTAGAGCCGGTGTTGACCCACTACGGCTATGTGGCGGTCGGCGGGCTGGTCCTCCTGGAGGACTTTGGAATGCCGGTTCCCGGGGAACCCGTCCTGATCGCCGCGGCCGTCTACGCCGGTGCTGGGCAGCTCAACGTCTTCGCGGTGGCGATCATTGCCTTCGTGGCCGCCGTCACCGGTGACAACATCGGCTACGCCATCGGCTACTTCGGCGGGAGGAGGTTGGCGCTTCGCTGGGGTCGCTACCTCTTCCTCACCCCCAGACGACTCGATTACGGCCAGGAGTTCTTCCAACGCCGCGGTGGCAAGGTGGTCGTCCTGGCCCGCTTCATCGAGGGCCTGCGGCAAGCTAACGGCATCATCGCGGGCATCTCCAAGATGGCGTGGCTGATGCGGTTCCTCCCCTACAACGCCCTTGGAGCTGCCCTTTGGGTGGGGCTCTGGACAACGTTGGGCTACACCGCGGGCCACCACGCCAGCTTTCTTTACCAACACATCGTCAAATACGAACTTGACCTAGGCATCGCCGTGGTCATCGCTTTCTGCGTCTATGCAACCTACCGACTGTCACCCCGATACTGTCGCCACCGTGCCAGACCGGCCGGCCCGGAAGATCGGGACCAACGGTCCTGATGAGCGGCGGCGCCCAACCGAGCGACCCACCACGAGGTTTCGCTGTCGATCCGGTCAGGCGGCTCGTCGTGCTGAGCGACGCAGCCGGTATCGCTGGCCGCCGGACCACCGAGATGGTGGCTCCTCCATGTTCGGACGGGACGCCGACCCTTCCGGGGAGAGTCGCTAACGCAGGTCCAGAGCACGAGATGGATCGCGGAGACGCTCAGTCTGGACACGTCGTTCATTGCCCTTGACGAGCTGGCCGGTAGAGGATCAGTTGCCCCGCCGGATCTCAGCCTCTGTGCAGTTGACCGTTGATCGGCTGCCTCGCGGACGTCGCCGAGCCGCGCGCACCGTCTGCTGCGTCCGAGGCGGTCGGTCGGTCAGCTCGGAATGGCGGACCATCTGATGCTCAGAGCAACGCCGGCGTCAACCAGCAGATTTCGCACCGGGCAGCGACGTTCGGTGACCTCGACGACCGCCTGCAAGCGTCCTGGCGGTTCAGCCGTGCGAACTCGAGCCTCGACCTCAACCGCCTGGAAATGCGGGCGCACCTCGGCTTCCCCGAGCAGGCCTCGGCGGTCGAGCGTGTACGCGGCGTCGAAGTCGATGCCCGCATAGTCGAAACTCACCTCCCCGGCAGCACGCTCGAAGGTCACCGCACTGCATCCGCACAAGGCTCCAACGACGGTCTCGAGAGGCGAGGGTGCGGTTCCGCTGCCACCGCGACTAACGGGTTCGTCGGTCGCAAGCGAAAGTCCGTCGCGGGTGCTGACAACGGTCCGCACGCCCTCGGCGTTGCGTGCGCTCAGCGTGTTGCGGAGCATCTTGGGGACTCCCGGCGCATCCTGCGCTTCTGGCGGGGCGGCTTCACGCTCGGTCATCATCGTGTCCTCCATTCGTTGCTCCAGGCTACTAGATCGTCTGCGCCTGTCACCATCGCGACCCAAGGAATCCGCGGAAGCGCCCTCAGGTCGACCTCGCCTAACACAGAAGTAGCCGCCATCACCGTTGCGACGGTGATGGCGGTCGACTGCGAGGACACTGCCCAGCCACCTTCACGCTCAAACTCATCGGGCAGCCCTCACCTCGCGGGTCAGACCCTGGTACAGCCCGCGATCGAGGCAGCCTGATCGGCGACCATCTGTTGACTGACCCGGAGGAGTTCCAAGACCCTCGGGTCGGTGACCTGGAAGTAGGCGAACCGGCCCTCTCGACGCAGGGTAATCAAGCCACAGGAAACTAGACACCCCAGATGCGCAGAGACCCTGCCCTGGGACAGCCCGGAGTTGAAGACGCAGTCGGTGCCGGTGCGCTCCTCCTGGGCGCAAAACTCGACCAGGGCCAGCCTGGTCGGGTCGCCCAGAGCCCGAAAGAACTTCGCCATCAGTTCCCGGCCGGTCAGCTCGGGGGGGAGCCACCTGGCGGTTGATCGCTGGGTGCCGGCAGCAAGGCTCATGCGGCGCAGCAGGAGAGCTTGTGCACGTCGCGGGTGAAGTTCTGGGCCGCAAGTTTGATCCCCTCGGCCATGGTCAGGTAGGGGTGGAACGTTGCGGCCAGCTCGTCGGTGGTGAGCCTGTGCCGAATGGCAAGCACAGCCGCCTGGATGACGTCACCCGCGCCGTCCGCGACCATCGAGGCACCCAGCAACCGGCCGGTTCCCGCCTCGGCCACAAGTTTCACCAGTCCGTGGGTGTCGCGGTTCACCAATGCCCGGGGAACCGCCTCCAAGGGGAGCACCGAGGTGACCACATCGTGGCCGTCCGCGCGGGCCTCCGCCTCGGTGAGCCCTGCCGAGGCCACCTGGGGAGAGGTGAAAGTGACCTTGGGCAGCCCGGTGAAGTCGACACTTCGGCCAGCACCCAGTAGGGCGTTGTCGACGGCCAGCGCCCCCTCATAGGCCGATACGTAGACAAACTGAGGGCCTCCGGTCACATCCCCGGCGGCAAAGACGCGTGGGTTGGAGGTGCGGAGCTGGGCATCGACCACCACCGCTCCCCGGGCGTCCAGCTCGACCCCGGCCTCCTCAAGGCCGAGCTCGGAGGTTTTGGGTCGGCGGCCGGTGGCGACCAGCACCTGATCCACCTCCAACACGATCTCCTTATCTCCAGCCCCCAACCTGACGTTGACGACACCGGCTGTCCGCTCGACGCCGAGGACGTCTGCCGGGGCGAGGATGCGAGCGCCTTGGGCGCGCAGCGCACCGGCGAGAACTTCAGAGACCTCGGGCTCCTCGAAAGGAGCGATCCGCGGCGCGACATCCAAGAAGGTGACCTCACTACCGACGTGGAGGAAGAACTGGCCTAGCTCAAGGCCGACGGCGTTGGCCCCGATCACCGCGAGCCGCGGCGGCAGCTCGGTTAGAGTGAGCGCGCTGGTAGAGGTTAGGAACCCAGCCTCCGCCAGCCCAGGGATCGGCGGCGCGCTAGGCGATGCTCCAGTGGCAACCAGGAAGACTCCGGCCGAGAGCGCTCGACCGTCGACGTCCAATCGGTCCGGGCCGACAAAGCGCGCAGGGCCGGTGATCAGCTCGAAGCCGTAGGCTGGGATGAGATCGGCGTACCTCTGTTGGCGCATCGCACCTACGAGCTCATCCTTCTGACCTACCAGAGCGCTGAGGTCCACCGGCCCTGAGCTCGTCGCCAGCCCGGTGAACGGGTGATGCCCGGCCATCCAGGCGACCTCACCGGCGCGAAGCAAGGCCTTGGACGGTACGCAGCCAATGTTTACGCAGGTTCCACCCAGTACCGCCTCCTCGACCAGGGCTACCCGGTAGCCGGCCTCGGAAGCCTTGATCGCGGCAGCAAAGGCAGCGGAGCCGGCTCCAACGACCACGAGATCGTAGTCATGGGCTGGGTCAGTAGTCGTCCGTTCACCGCCGGTGGTCACGCGAAGCGTGCTGGGCTGGTAGCCCGCCACAACCACCGCGGCGCGCAACTGGGCCTCGGGCGGTCCGAGGACCAATTGAGTTGCGCCTGACCGGTCTGCCACGCGACCGAGATGCCGGTCGCGCCAGCCTTGTTTAGCGCCTCTGTCACGTGCTGGGCACAGTCATCGCATGTCATGCCGCGACCGTGAGCATGGCGGTTCAAATGGGTACGTCGGTCATGAGGCCTCCTCCCTGGTCATTGTCCCCACTCCTGCGGCGGCAATGCCTCCTCCATATTCTAATAACCGGATGTTATGATAGTACAGGCGCGGATGGTGCCTGACCGACCCGGGAAGAGATTCAGCGGTAGGAGTCGCCGCCCTCCGCTTTCCTTCGGGACCGCTCCCTCAGCGACGTCCCCCGATCGAGGCCGTTGGCCTCCCACGCCGCAGATAATGCAAGGACGTGAACCGGCGGCAGGAAAGCTGGGATAGGCAGCTTGAGCGAGACCGAGATTGCGCCCGGTGGGCGCTCCAGCAGTGGTCAGCCTTTCCGACGAGGGGCCAACGCCCGCTGGTTCTTGTCGGGCCAGCGGTTTGGTCACAGGGTGGCTTCCTGGACGGGGCCGCGAAAAGGACTTACCTCTCTGGAGACTGGCCGCTCCCATCGTCCGTTCCGACGGCGGTGTTGGAGACAGCCAGAGCCACGATGAGCGTGGGAGTCGTGTAACTGGAACTACCTTCCGATTGGCCTCGGTCCGGAAGCCCTCGCTTGCCTGTCTACAATGCTTGGGCGTGAGTCAACCGGCGGTCGAGTTCAACGAGATGAACGCCTCGAGGCTGCGTAGCGTCGCCGTCGACGTAACGCAGATGCAGGCGGTGTCCTATCACCTGCCGCCTTGGAGCTACAGCGAGGAGGAGATTGCCGGGTACTCCACGGAACTGGAGCGTCACCTCGAGCTCCCGGGCTTCCGGGCAACGACTGCGCGAGAGGGTGGCCGCCTCGTCGGCGTGGCCTACGGGTTCCCCGGGCCAGAGCGCATTCCCCACAGTGCAGCATTTTATGGACCGGTTGTCGCCGCGCTCGGCCGCGCAAGGGCCGACGAGCTCCTCTCCGGCCATCCGCTCGAGGTCATTCAGGTCATGGTGGAGCCAGCGTCAGGGAATCGGTCGAGCGCTGCTCGAGCGCCTCATCGCCGACATAGGACGCGCCTGGCTGGTTACGCTTCCCGAGTCCCCTGCATCCCGACTCTACCGCTCCGCCGGATGGCAGCCACTGCAGCCACGCTTGTCGCTGTGGGGGCGAGAGCTTGAGGTCTGGGTTCGAGGCCTCTGATGCCATCAGTCGTCGGCGAAGCTCCTCGAAAGGGACATCTAGGTAGTGCAGTTCAACCGCCACGCCCAGCGCGCGGGCGGCGGCACGCTTCTCATCCCGCTCTGAACTGGCCCACTTCCCTTTGGAAGCTGGCCTGACAAGTGGCCCCACGTCGTCGGTAGAGATCCCAAGGAAGTGGCGGGCGCCCACCCCAATGTGAAAGGTTTCACGGTGACGGGACACTAGGTCGACTGTCGCACCAGCTCGTCGATGAGCGCACTGGCTTCGCGCTTGGTCAAGCCTTCCGGAGTTGGCACCCCTGACTTTCGCAGCCGCCAGATCTGGGCTGGGGTAGCCCGCGCCAGATGACGGTTGGCTTGGGCGCCGGCGATGAGGTCAGAAGCCTGACCACGGGTCGCACCTTTATCGACCCGAATTCCTAACCGGGTGAGCTGGGCGAGTTGGCCCTCGGTGGCCGACTGGCCGCGCCAAGTCGCGTTCTTGGACGTCAGCCGCTCAAGCCTGTGGAACCGCACATAGTCCTCGGCCGCTCCGTAGGCGTATCCGCGATCAGGCGTCTCGGCAAGGACCTCCGGGTTGGCATCCCGGCGGTAGGGGATGAGAGTGGCGGTCCACCTCTCACCGGCAGGACGGACGAGGATCACGCCGCCATCGACGTTGAGGGAAGCGGCGCCTGTCTCCAGGACCTGCCACCGGAGCTCGCTGCGCCGGAATAGATCCACGTCGACCGCGACCAAGTCGCCCGTTGCAGCGGCCTCTGCCTCCTGTGCGCCCAGAATCCCTCCGAGGGTGTGAAGGCCCTGCCCAAAGGCTCCCTTCGGCAAGCCGAATAGGGAGGCAGCGCTGACCAGCTTGTGGAGCTGCGAGACCCCGACCAGATCGAGGATCAGGCAGTCGTCCTTGCCCGGATAGAGGCGAGTGCCCCGGCCGACCATCTGGAGGTAGAGCTGCCTTGATTTGGTGGGCCTGGCGATGATGACCGTGTTGATGGACGGTTCATCGAATCCCTCAGTGAGCACGGCGCAGTTGGCGAGGGCGGCCAGCTCTCCGGAGCCCAACTGCTTGAGGATGCTCCGCCGCTCGTCCAGTGCAGTCGTGCCGTCGAGAGCAGCCGCAGAAAGCCCCGCTATCACGAAGGCCTCGGCGGTCTCGTGGGCCAGGGCCACGGTCGGGGTGAAGACCAGGGCCCTCCTACCCGAAGCGAACTTCTCATAGGCCTGCACAACCATCTCGGGAGCGGAAGCGTCGTGCATGGCCTTTCCCAGGGCCTCGGCGGCGAAGTCGCCATGGTGGACGCTCACCCTGTCGAGGTTCGCTGCGATGCCCACCTGAGCGGCCCTGAGGTCGACCAGGTAGCCCTCGCGGATCATCGAGGTCAGGTCGCGGTTGTAGACGATCTCGTCGAAGCAGTCCAAGCGCTGCCGATCGCCGCGCTCGGGAGTGGCCGTCACGCCGAGGGTGAGGATTTGCTCGTCGTCAAAGGACCCGAAATACGCCAGGATCCCTCGGTAGCTGGGTGCCGCGGCGTGATGAGCCTCGTCGACGATGATGGTCTGGAAGACCCGTCCTAGTCGCTCCCTACGATGGGTCCGTTGAAGGGTCTGAACCGAGGCAACCACGACGTCGGCTTCAACGTCGTCCTCATCCGCTTTGACCACACCGACCTGTAGGCCTGGCGCAACAGCCTCGATCTTGCTCACTGCCTGCCGGATAAGCTCGTCCCGGTGGGCCAGGACCAGCGCTCGCCCAGAGCGCCGGCGAATGACCTCTGCGAAGACGACCGTCTTGCCGGTCCCGGTGGGTAGCGCTAGCAACTGGCGACGAACGCCGCGCTCGAAAGCCGTTTGGATCGCCGCAACCGCATCTTCCTGGTACGGCCGCGGATGCACAGTAGACACCAAGGCGGTTGGGGAGGGGAGGGGCGTAATGGTCACCAGGCGACCTCCTCTAGTAGGGTGTTGAGATACCCGGCCGAGATCATATCCACCAAATTCTTCCGGTAGCCGATCTGTTGCCAGATCCCTGAGAGATGGCAGTTGTTCTCCCGGCCTTGGGGGTAGCGGTCACTCCGAGGACCAGAGGCCCGTCTTACTCGAAGGCCCCCAGAGCAGCAAGGAGCCGCTGATAGCTGGGGCCGGGGAGTGGTGCACTTCATCCACGATGATCGTTCCGAAGAAAGCGTCCCTTAGCCAGGCGCTTGGGCTGGCTCAAAGCCTGAACCGACCCGACGAGGATCCGTGGAGTGCCCCGTCGCCGGCGCCATTGGAGGGCTATACCCACGCTCAACACCGGGTCGACTTCGCGGAGCTTGGACGCCGCCTGCTGAATCAACTCGTCGCGGTGCGCCAGAATCAGCACACGACCCATCCGCTGACGAGCTAGATGGGAGAACAACATGGTCTTGCCGGTGCCCGTTGGCAGGCAGACGAGCTGATGCTTGACACCCCGCTGCCAGGCCACTCGAATCGCATCGAGAGCTTCGGCATGGTAGTCGCGAAGGGATATGGTCCCGCGAGGCCCTACTTGAGGTCCGGGGACCATGGGAACAGCCGCTGCCGGTTGGTGCGGACATTGGTCTTGACCTTCATGGTGGCCACGGTCGGACGCATGGTCTTGATGACAGCGTCAATCTCCTTCGCCGACAGCTTGTCGGGCTGGACTGGCTCATCGCGCCCGACCATCTCGGCTATCCGAGACGCCTGGAGTGTGGGGTCCTTGATGCCGATGCGATCGAGGAGGATCTGGCACTCGTGGACCTGGATCAAGGTAGGTTCGTTCTCCAGGACTCTCAGAGCTTGGCCGATGGTCCTGGACGAAACGAACTGCATGTCCCGATCGCTGGTCGCGCCCACCAAGGTCTCCAACCTCTGGTACAGGCGATCGCCGTCCATCCAGCCACGCTCGGCGAGGGCCTCGTTGAGGGATTTCATCTCCTGATCAGAGGCGAGATCCCGCACCTGCTCGATGCCGCGAGCCATCTCTTGCGAGGTCAAGAGGGCGGGGTTGAGAGGCGTCTCTGCGTGGGTGTGGAGCCGGCCAGTGAAGGTGAAGATCGCGTTGCCCTCAACTCCCCGCGCCGCTAGGAGCTGCTGGAACTCCCGCATCTGATCTGGGGAGGGGGGCATCTGCCCTACCGACGTCACCCTGCCTTGCCCAATCGGCCACGGCAGGCGTCTCCCCGGGCGGTCCCGCTCTGGCAGACACCACTCTGGAGGCAGGGGGTTGGTGGCCTCGACAGCCTCTAGATCAGCCGGCGCCGGCGCCATGGCCTCCAGGCTCGCCAGCTCCGCATCGGACTCAGAAGGCCCAGAAACGGCCTGAGGAGCCTGGATCGCTCCTGAGGATGAGGAGGCAGGAGGCGGTACCGGCAGCTCTTGGCCAGCGGGAGCGGCCACGGCGGCGATTGCGGGATCGTTGCCTTCCCCGCTCGTCGTGGACGCCATTGGAGCGGCCCATGCCAGACCTCCTGGAGCGGGAGTCTCGGGGAACGAGGCCCTCACCAGCTTCCAAAGGGCTCGACGCACGGCCTGCTCGGAGGCGAGGTCTACCTGGGTCCTGCGAGCGCGAGCAGCCTCCTCTTCGGTAGCAGACCCTTCGGCTCGGGCCCAGTGGCCACCAGGGATCGCGGCCAGGGCACTAACCTTGAGGGTGCCACCTTCGACCGTTTCGGACTCGGTGCTGGTGCGGACTTCCCCAAACCGATTGGCCAGAGCCCTAAGCCCGGGAACCTTGATGTAGGGGTGGAGGAACGTGACCTTCTCCCCATTCACTCGCCTCTCGCCCCAAGCACGGTCCACCACACCTGTCCTCGGATCGAGGCCGAGGGCCAAGTGACACTGCTCAAGGACCTTGACACGCTCAGGCTCGGACAGGCCAGTGAGGTCCTGACGGACTACCGACCACGCTGCGGCCGAAACGTCCTCGAAGGAGGAGTCCGGGGTAAGCGCCAGGATTTCATCCATCATGCCTACCTCCTAACCGCCGCTCGAACTTGGGCCAAGGGACTGCGTCCCGACGAGAGTGAGCTGCGAGGGATCGGGGGCCCTTTACCCGTTCGGAAGTGCTCAACCCCTGGGAAGTAGGGAGTGGCAGCCATGGCACTCAACCGGGGATCTGTGAAGTAGCGTCGCTGGTCAACGAAGAAGGGGTTTTCTGACCCAACGAGGCACAGGACCTGATCGTCGCCAAGCATCCGGAAGGCTCCTGCATCGAGCATCTGCTCGGTGGCCTGGCTGATGGACCGACTGGTCGGGCCCCCGCCTGTAGTGGTCGTTGAATGTGTCACGTGGCGCGACCCAGCGAAGGTGGTGAAGTAGTCGGCGGTCTTCTGGTCGGCGATCCCGGCGAGTGCTACTCGCACAGCGTGGTTATTGAAGATGGTGCCCGCTTCCGACTCACCGTAGCGCTTCTCGATCTGGGAGAGGTCCTGCCAGAGGCTCATGATTCGGATGCCGAGTCCGCGGCAGGTCGAGATCAGCTTGTCGAAGTCGGGGAGGGGGCAAATGTTGGCCATCTCGTCGAAGACAAAGAGCACGGGGGGATCTGGCAGCTTCTCCCCATTGTTGGCCATGATGTTCAGCGTTCGCCAGATCTCCATAACTACCGACACGTTGAGGGGGGCCACCTGAGCTTGGTCATCGCCAGGGGCTACCACGTAGAGGGTGTTGGGTCCGCTGAGAAACTTCCGCACGTCAAAGTTGGGGCTGGAAGCGGTGGCCGACTCCAAGACGTTGTCGTTGAGCCAGATGTCCATGCTCTGCCGAGCCATCGAACTCATCGACTCGAACTGCTTGGGGTTGGTCCGGAGGGCCCTCATCAGGATCTCCCAGGCTTGCTTCCGGTAGTAGGGATCCTCAATCCGGGAGGGCACGCTGCCCTTAGCCACCATGTATTGCGCTGGATCACCTCCCTCAAACTGCTTGGCATACCACTGGGCGAATTCATTGCGACCCTCGTCGCCGCCGATGATCTCCAGTGGCGTCCAGAAGTCGTCGTTGTTCACCCAGTTCCTCACGGCTTCCATGTCTAGGTCGGCCCAGGCAGCAGCGCAGAGGTAAGCAGCGATGAGACTATCGCGAGCGTGGGTCCACCACCGGAACTCACCGTCCCCGGCCTGCTTTGCGTCGGCTGCGCCAACTCCCATCCACTTGCCTCGGCGGAGGGTGAGCATGATGTCGCGGCAGCCCGCGACCGGATTGAAGTTGGCACGGGGGGTGTAGTAAGGCGCCGAGTTCATGGGATCGTAGAAAAGGATCGAACCCATCCGTTGGCGCTGGCCCACGGTCTTGTCGACCAGATCGGTCTTGACCGAAAACAGCACCGCTGGACCCTGGTGCTCCAGACCAGCCGGGATCGCAAAGCTGGTCGACTTGCCCTTGCCCGTGGTACCCACGACGATCATGTGGCTGTCCTGGGGCACCGCCACGAGGCGCCGCTGGTAGAAGCCCATGATCATCCGTCCCGCGGGATTGTCCCGAGGGACGAAGAAGCGCTTGAGGTCCCTGGTAGTGGCCCAGCGAGCGCCACCTGTGCCGGGCTTGCGGGACTTGCCCACGCCAAGCACCCCAATATTCGGAAGGCCTCCACGCCAGTTGTAGCCCGCTACGGCGGCGGTGATCGCCAGCAGGACTATCAGCCCGATGGCAACGAGCCAGAAGATGGCGAGATTCATTGGGTGGGTGATCCCTTCAAGGTTCCACCACGTCAGGGGGAGCTTGGGGAGTCGCTTGCCCGTAGAGCTGACAGTGGGCACGAACACCCGGATGACGTTGTGAGTGAACTGCTCGAAGCCTGCGGTTGGCCGGCCCCCAGCCGCCGCTGCCGACAGCCAGCCCAGCACCCAGGTCGACACGAGGGCACCGAGGAACGCGCCAGCAAGCAGCACCGCATCGCGGTCTCCATTGTGCTTGCCAGAGTTGGGTGGAGTCTGAATTGGCACGTGTAGTTTACTCTAGACAGCCATAAGGGAACTGCTTACCAGGGCTTGCACATAACTAACCCTACCCTCAGTGCTCTGACAAAGTAGTGACAGTGCGGTCTGAGCGGGAACGGAGATTTCAGTGCAGTCCCAGCGGGAGAGGCACGGGGGCGTCTGAGCTCAATAGCGGAATCTGCACCTTGACCCCGTTCGAGTAGGTCCGAGTCCATGCCCTAGCACCGCGTCGTCCGGTCAGCCTATCCACGGCCTGGTACGTGGTCTTGCCCAGCAGGAAGGAGCACTGCTCAGAGGTGGCCGTGGTGGAGCAGAACCCTGAGAAGGCACTGGGCCCTATCAAGCCATCAGCAGCGCTCAAGGTAGTCCCTTCGGACGGGCTGGAGATAATTACCACGGCACCGCCTGAATAGACCCCTGGAGACTTCGCTGGCAGGACGAGGTCCCCGACCCGATAACCGGCAGGAGTCAGGCCGGCCGCGGTCGGGGCGGGCGAAGCTGCCAGCAGCGCACCAGCCGCCATCGCCATCAGACCAAGTACCAGCCCAAGGATCTCGGGCAACTGCCAGCGATCGGCACGCACAGGCCGATGCGCTCCGCGCACGTAGCGCTGGGTGCCAGGAGCAAGCCAGATAGCCCCCTTACGGGTTAGCGGCTCGGGCGGGCTGTCGCTCGCGGCGACAGTATTTCCGCCCTCAAGACCTTCTCGATCCATGTAATCCCCGGATCCGTCTCCAACGTAAAGGCGATCTGGACCGGATGTGGGTCCCCGCGATACGGCGCCAGTGGTCGGCGCTGGGGGTCCAACCGCTGGGCCTTGTGCGTGACCGTCGCCTTGATGACCACGGGAGCGCCGGGGTCATTCAGGCCGGTGAGGCTTGCGGGAAAGTCCGTCTCCCGAAAGTCATACCGCTCTCCGCTCATCACGAAGGGTCCGCAGGCCTTGACGATGCCCTGGACCACAGACGGCTTGCAGAAGCGCTCGAAGTCGGTGGGCCGAGAGGTAAGGAGATCGCGCCAGGCAACCATCCACTGGGCGAATAGCGTGTCTGCCTTCTCCTTGCGAAGTGCGAACCGCCGCGTCTCCTCGGAGGTGTCAGGCATCGTGGAACCCCCTCACAGGTATTGGTCCCCGCCCGTGAAGGCGAGAATCGCGGCCTCGGTCACCGCTCGGTATGCCTGGGCCAGCGCCTTCGAGATCGAAGTCAGGCTCTGGTGCCGGGCACCAGCCACCATGACTCTGGCGTTGTAGGGGATGGGGTAGAGCCGCGCTCCGAGCCCCTCAAGAGCTCGCTTAGCGGCCTGCACCTCCGGGTCCCTCTCGACCGATGGATCAGGTGGAACGATGTACGGGACCAAGATCGGCTTGGGACTCGGAGAGCCCACTGGTCCAAACAGCCCGATCACTGACGCGATGTATTGGTAAGCGTCCGGAAGAGAGGACGTCGGGTTGAGATCCGTCGGGACGACCACTACGTCAGCAGCAGCAAGCCAGTGAAGAGCCGCTGTGGCTGCCGGACCGCCGTCGATGCTGGGGGACACGTTGGCCAGGTCGACCACGGTGAACCGGTACTGCAACCGGAGGTAGTCAGCGAACCGAGTGATCTCAGCTCGCGTGTATTCGACCGCGCCGGGGCGTTCCGGATAGAGGGCGACTGACTCGGTCAGGGCCTTGATGGGATCGGGCGGGAGCTGGTTGTTGACCAGAGCGGCCACGACCGATCGCACGCTGACCATGTTCTGGCCAATCTCCTCCTTGAAGAACCCAGCCGCGTCGGGGTTGTTCAAGTTGGCATCCACATACGCCGCCGCGGCGTTGTTTGGGCTCAGGATCTTGCCAGCCCAGTCAGCGAGCCCGCTGGCGACCGCCGTCTTGCCGACGCCCCCCTTGAGCGCTCCCACGGCCACGATGCCGCCACGCTGTCCATCCAGGAAGCCGCCCAGCTCCGAGTCCGTGTGCTGAGCCTTCGCCACCTTCGGAGAGGACGTCCTGTGCCCTCCGAACAGCCGGCCAGTCACTCCTTCGAGCGAGGGCCGTCCCGACGGGCGAATTCGGTCCAAGAGGCTCCTAACCTTGTTTCCCGAAGGATCTGCCGTGGCCACCCGCTGAGGCTTGGTGCGCTCAACAGGTCGCTCGGGGCGAGGGAGGGCGATGACCGGTGCCATGAACTGCTCCGGCTCCGTTGGCGCAACGGGTACGACCGGAGGAGATGTCCATCTCTCGATCTGAGGTGCCTGGCTGTCGCCAAACGCCGAGAACTTGGGCAGGACTGGCTCATCGTCGGGAAGCAGAGATGGCCCAAGTGAGGATGTCAGGATCGGGTCAGCCTGCCGTGGCGGAGGAGGGGGTGCATCCGGAGTCATGTCGTCGTCTCCCCAGACGGCGGCGATCGGTGCGGGGAGCGAGGCCGGCCCCGCCGGGTCCGTCTGGCGCCTTGCGGAGGCTGGTGCGGGGGAGGGCCCAGGGACTGGGATCGGGTCCGCAGAAGTGCGGCTGCTGATCTCCTCGGCGTATAGCACGAACGGGTGTGGAGTAGCAGCCACTCCCGACCCATCGGATGCAATCCGCT
>Ga0307374_10003839_pt1 | contig 25418 bp, 19 predicted proteins | sample OX3MG_FD_202532 | JGI IMG/M metagenome (GOLD analysis project Ga0307374, IMG submission 202532) | Soil microbial communities from Risofladan, Vaasa, Finland - OX-3 | ecosystem: Environmental > Terrestrial > Soil > Coastal area > Acid sulfate soil | place: Finland: Risofladan, Vaasa | collected...
TGTCCGCGCCGAAAGAAAAATTTCAATTTTCGCCAAAGTTCGGCGGGCGTTTCCAAGAACCTATCCCCTCGCGTTATGCGCTTTCAAGAACATGCGCGATTGCATTCATCGCTTTCTCGAATTCTGATAGTTCCGTTCCAAGCTGTTTCCGTCCGGCCTTGGTCAGTTGGTAGTAGCGCGCCCGGCGATTGTTCTCGGAAGGACGCCATTCCGCGACCACCCACCCTTTGATGAGCATCCGCTGAAGCGCCGGGTAGAGCGAGCCTTCCTCGACTTCCAGCACTTCGTGCGAAAGCAAATGGATTCGCTCCGCGATGCCGTATCCGTGCATCGGACCGTTTGCGAGCGTTTTGAGAATGAGCATGTAAAGCGTTCCGGGAGGAATCTCGGTTTTTTGTTTTTCGTCTCTTCGACCCATAGTTAGACTATTGAAACGCCGGGAACCGCAATTGTCAAGCAGTTAGAAGATGACAGCAAACTGATGAGGGGGGAATTGCAGTAAACATCGTGGGAGCCGGTCAGGCGCAACTATTTGACGACCAACGGGTACTCCCTTCGCTCGCCGCCAGCAGGGCCAATCGCGAGCACATAACCACCCGGACTTAGATTCGAAACATCCAATTTCACGTTCAGCGTTGTAATGCGATTTTCATTCACGGCCACGCCGGTAGTTGTGACCAAGGTCTTCTCCAATTCCGTGGACACGCGAACTCCGTAATTCCCCGGCCCGCTGTCCTTCGGAAGAAGTATAGTCAGGTCAAGTCGGCCGCGCGGAAGCTGAATTGGGCCTGAATTCGCGGAGGCAGGTTGTTCGCCTCGAAAGACGATCCGATTTCTCAGATCGACGGTGACTTTCTGATACGGCATGACCGTGGCAATCTCTGGCTTTCTCCCGATCTCCCGCAGCCCGTGGAACTTCCACAGCCAGCCCGCCACACCGGTGACAATTAGCAGTGCGGCACTCGCAAGCATTAGCTCAAGCGTTTTGCGCCTTGCGGCCTGCTTTTGAAATGCGGTGTATTCGACGAAGCAAGGCGAACAAGAAGCTACATGATCGACGTACTGTGTCGCCTGAGCCAAAGGCATTCTCCGGAGCGCGATGGCCTTCAACACTTCCGGCTGTGGACAACCTGAACGCTCGGGATTTGGAAACCCTTCACTCAAAAGAACACGCTTGCCTGCTTCCAATAGCCAGTGTTCTTCTTTCTTGGAAAGCGAATTGTCGCCCCTCGATTTCGACATTATTCTGGCCTTCCTGATCCGGGAGCAGGATCCGACTTGGAGGCTACCTTGCCCAGAATACGCCTCCGTGCAGCAGCTATGCCCTCGCTGAACTGAACGCGCAGCCGTAACGCTGTGGTGCCCAGGCTTGCCGCGATCTCCGGCCATGTGTACCCCATCTCCCGACGAGAGAACAGGAATCTCGTCCGCACGCTCATAAACCCCATGAGTTCTTTCACAACGAGTTGTTTCTCAATCTTACGTGCCTCGGTCGAATCACGGAGGCCACCAAGTGAGTTCAGGTCGTCAAGCGACCCCACGTATTGCAAAGGAGGCTCCTTAGCCACAAGTTTATTGAGTCTCCAGATGGCCGCCAAGAATAGGTAAACGTCGAGGTTATTTATCCGTTCGAAAAGTTGGGGCCGGCGGAGCTTCAGGGAAGTCAGAGCTCCCACTGTCTTTTCCAACACCTCCGCCGCAACCGATGGGTCCTGCCCCTGTCGTTGGGCGTACGCGAGAACACGCTTCCAGTTGTGCTGCGCCGCAGAGAGGATCGCCGGATCTGTCGGCTTCCCGAGCTCATCGTGAAGCTGGAGCCAGGGGCCAGGATTGCCGCCTGTTTCGTCCTTCATAATTCAGTTAGTCTCTGCGCAAGTACAATTGAATATCCATCCACCACAATCCGGCACCGGTCCCTGTCAAAGTACTCTTCCTACCTCTAGAGAGTCGAAAAACTGGAAAAGTGTTAGTCGTGGATTCCACTTTTTCCCAGAAGATCTCTCCTCAGGATTCCTGTCGAGAACATTCCTAACATATTCGCCTTTCGTAGACTCTTTATAATTAGGGCGGATATTAACTGATTAGCGTCCACATCGCGTAGTACATAAGAGCAGATTGATGTATGAGGGAAAGGCTGCCAAGGATTTGATCCAGCAATGAGCAACAACAGACAAATGGAATTCCTTGTTCGCATCTGACCCGGGTTGGCACGCGGATCGTCCGAAGAAGGAACCTCCAATTCATTCATCGGTTTCCGAACGCATCGGCCTGCTCGTTTGAGATTCGAACCCGATTGGAATGCATTCGGGTCCTCTCACGCCGCCTCTGAGAACAGTCACTGAGTAAGGCCTCCGGTCTTAAGAAGTCCGATTCCTGAGGACGGCGATCGTCTCCAAGGCGTTTCAAGGTTTGAGGCAGTTTGATGACGGACCGTTGGGGAAATACAACGGACGGCTATTCGTTCCGGTTTTTCTCTCCGGAACAGGTGGATCAGATCCTCTGCGATGGCGCGAAGCGTGGCCGTGCCGGTTCGCACGCTGCTATCGAAAGGATACTGAAACACGAGCCGGAATTAGAGCGGGCAGAACTGTGGCAGCGCATTCGCCGGCTCAAGACTCCTTCGTGTTGGCCGAACTATCGTCGTTCTGTTTGGGGCGCGGAGGACGAAAAGACCCTGCGCGAAGGATACGAAATTGGCTGGCGGGGAAAGCGACAAGCGGTACGCGAGCTTTTGAAGCGCCATCCAGATTGGCGTCCCCACGTGATCTGGAGACGTGCGGCAAAACTCGGACTCGTTCGGATGGCTACAAAGCGGCATCCGGAGCGTTTTCGTCACCCTTGGTCCGAGGATGATGACCGAGCTCTGCTCAATCTTGCCGGCTACAAGAAATTGCGAATGATCGCGAAATTACTGCACCGGTCGGAGCGCGGCGTCCGCTATCGTCTCGCTGTGCTCGGCAAGAGCAGCCGGGTTCACGTGGATGGTTATGCCCGACGTGCTCTTGCAGAAGAGCTACATTGGGGAAGGAAAACCATCCAACGGCTGATCGTGAAAGGTCTACTGGAGGTTCGTGATCCACGCATTACGCCGAAATCAATCCAGGCCCTGCGGAAGTCGGGACGCCTAGCCAGCCTTCAACTCAACAATGAAGAGAAGAAAGGGACGCCCCGGACAGGAGCTGAACAGGAACCGACCAGCCAGCGGGATGCTAAGAATCTCACTTCGGTCTCAAACGGCGCATCCAAGAACTCCCTGAAATCCAGCCGTGCTAAAGGAGTGTGGACAGAAGTTGCTAGGGCGCTGAACGTGAGTTTGGAGACAGTCGAGAAGCTGATCGCTAAGCGAACCTTAACGCTGTACGACCCCCGGGTTACGGAGAAATCTTTCAGAAACTTTTGCCGCCGCTACGGATCATTAATCAACCTTGAATTCCTCGACGGGGAGACTCGAGACTGGCTGCGGAGTTCGATGGATCTGGATCGGAATGCTGAGGAGGACGCCGCGGCGCGGTTGAAACTCTTTCGGAAACACGCGTTGGCTGTGAGGAGATGCACTGATTGTGGCCGCGCCATCCGTGGCAACGCATTTTTCCGGCATGCAAAGGGATGCAAAGGCGTGAAATCTCCAGGGAGTAAAACGACGTTCTCTGTGGGTCAGTCGAAAAATAATCGTCCGCAAGTGGGCTAGTCAGGCCGATTCACTCAATCCTCTACATAGTTTTCAGCGGCGTGGCGCCACTGGACGAAAGCAGGGTATGGAAGTGTGGGATGCTGGGACCAACTCCTTTTCCACCGTTTGGAGTATTGCACGATCCGAGCATAGCTGGGGTGCATGCGCGCTTGCTGACGGATGAGGTCAAACCAACCCTCCTTTTTTGGCTCGGAAAAGAAGTGATCTTCAATCCAGGCCATGAGGTGTCGCTGGATTTTGACTTGTTCCCTCGCGCGGCCTCTCATGAAATCTGGGCTGCTCGCCTCTAGAAATCCTGGGCACCTCCGTTCCAATTCCGCAGCTATGCGTCGCGGTAGTTCGATTCTGGCTCTCAGCAGCGGTTCGAGCCAGCAGTCAAATATCTTCCATTCGACATGCCGCTCAACGGCGTCGGTGACGTTTGCAACGCCTCTTCGTTGGTGCAGGTTGTAATTTATTGCCAAGCGCAACCACTTCTCGAAGCTGGGATAGGACGCTGGCCGCCTTCGATTCCACTCTCTCTCGCAATACTCCCAGTACGCCCAAGCGCTCTGGGAGCGGAGATCGCGTACTGCATAGAAAATGATCGCGTCGAGCCAACCTTCTCGCCTCGCAAAGCCGAAGATGTGATTGTGAATCCACTCATGGAAGCGGAAGCCAAGGAGCCTTGGTTCGTTCATGAGCGCTTCATTCTCGATGAAACCAGGACAGTGTTTTCTCAGAGTTGCCGCAAGCAATGACGGAACGCCGCCTTCAGCCCCGGCAATGGTCCTTACCCATAGGGCGAGGGCTTCCCAACGAAGATACCCCTCGTACGCCTTGTGAAATCGGTGCCACGGGACCCGCATCAGTTGCTTATTTGCTCTGCGCCTGGCGATGGCTTGGACTTTCAATTCAGAGTGCGAAAATCGGCGTGCCTTCATTCCGTGCTTCACAAGGGACACTCGCCTCTCCATGTAAGGATTTATGAAAGAGCCGGATGACCAGAGACTACCGAGAATCAGAGGACGGTTCAAGCCAACAAGAGCCGCTTGGTTTGCGCTAGTCGGAAGTAGGAATCGGCGGGGGGAATGAGAAAGGGAGGTTTCTCGTACGCTCCGGTGCGGCTAATTGCCGAGCGAGCCAATGAGATAGAGTTTCTAAACTGGTCGGTGGAGGTTGGAGTTCAAATCTCCTCAGGCACCATTCCTTCCCAACTCAAAACAAAACTCTTCCAAGTTCTGCTCTGCGCCCGCGCGGTCTGGAATTTTGTACACTCTTTGCACAATCGCGCGCGGGACCCTCCGCGTGTGGGCAGAAAGGGAGGTGGAAGCCGCGCTGCGCCAATCGTGGACTCAGAGCTAGGCGTAGAAACAACCGGGGAAAGCACCGTGGTGGGGATTTCGCAGAGGGTGACGGACACTTTGCCGAATCGATTGCCCGCGACGTTCTCGGACGGCGAAGTCGCACCATAGATCACGATATAAGCCTATAGTCGCACCTGCTTCGCTACTGGCACTGGTGGTTGATAGAGCGTAACCTGGACTCGATGGGGTTGCTCTACCGCATTTCGGCGCGCGGGAGCGAACGGCTTGCGTGGCTCAAAAAGCAGGTGGGCGGGTGAAAATTGGGCTGAAGTTTTGGGGCCATGTTTTATTGCCTGAAGGCGTTCCGGATTCAAGGCGGTGGCAATTGGCGCTCGCGTATTCGGATAAAGGCCGGGGATTGCTCAGTGTGCTTGTCTCTTGCCCGTTCTGTCTGGCGCATGGCTGCATGGACGTGGAATCGTTCGGCGGCGTCTGGCCGGTACTTTTGTGCGAGCGCGAGCAAAAGGAGTTTGAGGTTCGCTTTAAGGGGCCGAGGGGGTGATCGCTCTCCGGCGATGCGCGACGTTGGGCGTCGCGGCATGGCTGGCGTGGCTCGAACGAAAGAGATGATCATGGAGCACTACACGGCCAGCACCCGAATCAGTGCGGATTCCCGACATGCACATGGAAGAGAGTGAGAGAATTTTGTTAGCGATTCGTGAGCGCCTGGCAGAGCGCTTTCACATCACGCACACCACGATTCAGTTCGAACGCGCGGGACTGCCACCGGAAGCGGGCTACTTCATGCCCGAGACAATTCATCCCTCACAAGGGTGAGCTTGGAAAGGTTTTCCGCTGTTGGTGTTCCGCTGTTGGTGTTCCGCTGTTGCGGTCCTAACGTCCTGCCACCTGCCACGCGTAACTATTAACCCAACTTAGATCATTTGGCTTAAGCATACATTGCTAGTTCATCAGAAAGACGCGCCCAGTTCACCGCGAGCTCGGCTTCCTTTAGGTTCGAGTTTCGAACGGAGGGGCAGTCTAGGGTTATTAGCACGAGGCGAGTTCGAGGAAGGTGCGGAGCTTGTGCGAGCGCGAAGGATGCCGCAGCTTGCGCAGCGCTTTGGCCTCGATTTGGCGGATGCGCTCGCGGGTGACGGCGAATACCTGGCCCACTTCCTCGAGCGTGTGCTCGCTGCCGTCCTCCAGCCCGAAGCGCATCTTGATGATCTTTTCCTCGCGGGGAGTAAGCGTCTTCAATAATGACGCGGTCTGCTCCTTCAGGTTCAAATAGATGACCGCATCCGAGGGTGAGACCACGGCCTTGTCCTCGATGAAATCGCGCAGGTGGGAATCCTCCTCCTCGCCGATGGGCGTTTCGAGTGAGATGGGCTGCTGCGCGATCTTCCGGATCTTGCGCACCTTGTCGACGGGGATATCCATCTGTTTGGCGATCTCTTCCGAGGTGGGCTCGTGGCCGAGCTCTTGGACCAGTTGGTGGCTTGAGCGGATCAGCTTATGGATCGTCTCGATCATGTGCACTGGGATGCGGATGGTGCGGGCCTGATCGGCGATGGCACGGGTGACCGCCTGGCGAATCCACCACGTACCGTAAGTCGAGAACTTGTAGCCACGGCGCCACTCGAACTTGTCGATACCCCTCATCAGGCCGATGTTGCCCTCCTGGATCAGGTCGAGGAACTGCAAGCCGCGGTTGTTATACTTCTTGGCAATGGAGATCACCAGGCGCAGGTTGGCCTCAGTCAATTCTTTCTTGGCCTGCTCGGCTTTCGACTCGCCCCGCAAGATCAGCGTGAGGGTGCGCTTGAGGTCGGTCAGCCCGACTTCGCTCGATTCTTCGATCTCCTTCAGCTCTGAGCGGCGCGAGCGCAGCTCCCTGCGCGCTTCGGCGGCGGTTTCGCCCTTGGCGGCGTCGGCGCGGCGCTCGAGCGCATGAACCCGCTCGACGGTGTGGCGCATCTTGTCGATCAGGCGCTTCTTCTCGAGCGGGATGAAGTCGATGGAGCGGACCAGCTGCGACATCTGGATGCGCGTCCGCCCAAGCTGAAACCGGGTCCGCAGGTACGCACGCTTTTTAGACGTCGGCGTGCGGTCGAGTTTGGCGGCCTGCTTGAGCGCGGTCTGGTAGAACTTCTCGATCTTGTCGATAATCTTGAGAACCTGCCGCCTCTTGTTCTCGATCTTCCCTTCGGTCAGCTCTTCGTCGTCGAACTGAACGATTTCCTTGGTCGAGCGGGTGCCTTTGCGCAGCTCCTCGCCGATCGCCAGCAGTTCCTTGAGTACGATCGGGGACCGCGAGATCGTCTTGAGCACCAGCATTTGTCCGCCCTCGATGCGCTTGGCGATGGCCACCTCGCCCTCCCGCGTCAGCAGCGGAACGGCGCCCATCTCGCGGAGGTACATGCGCACCGGGTCGTTGGTCTTCTCCAGCATTCCCGGCGTCAGGCCGAGTTCGATTTCCTCGGCGGCCAGTTCCTCTTTGGCTTCGGCATCGCCGCCCTCGCCGACTTCCGGGGCCGCGCGAGCGGTCTTGGCGGTGGATGCGTCTTCGTAGATGTCGATGCCGTAGCGCTCGAAGGTGGAGAGCAGGTCGTCGATCTCCTCCGAGGAATGTACCTGGGCCGGGAGGATGTCGTTCACCTCATCACAGAGCAGGTAGCCGCGTTCCTTGCCCATATTGATGAGCTGGCGTACCTGGTCATACTTTTCTTCAATCACCAATGCCAAAGGTTTCTCCCGTTGTTAGCCGGAATTTCCGTTTTGATTTCCCGGTCGACCGGCACTATACTCCTGACGCCCTCCGCATACAATGCGCGCTCCCTCCCACTTTTCGGTGCCGTATGCTTCCAGTGGCCGACAGGAGGCCGGTCCTAATTCCGTAGTTGCTTTGCGCGTCGGCTACCGGCCTTGTCACGGTCTTTTCCCGCACATGTTTCGTTATCAACATTGCGGCCTTTTGGAACGTCAGAAGGACGCCACGGGATTCGCTATCGGATCACTCGAAGGGGCCGGGAGCGGCTGGCATGGCTCGAACGAAAGCGGTGGAGTTGAGGGTTAGATTGCTCCATCGCTTCGCCTGCTGTGCGGGTGTAATAGCCCATCCGGACCTCGGGGTATTATTGAGAAACGCTTAATATAGTGACATCCGCGAATCCATTACCCCACGTCAAAATCGGCATTTTGCCCACCCTGGCGCGTCACTATATTCTGCGTGGCTCAATAGGACTCTTGAAATGCCATGCTTACTTTGCCGGTCTGCCGTGATGCAGGCATAGTGCGACCAGATCCGAGACATTCGCTTCGCCCACGCACATGACCGTGTCTGCGCCCCCCCAATAGATTTTCACGGTTCCATCGGACTCCGGAACGGCACCACAGGTGAAGACCACGTTGGGGACATATCCAGTTATTTCCCAAGGATCTTCCGGCTGCAAAATCCACGAGTCGCCCACACCAATGACCTTTGCCGGGTTCTGCAGGTTATGAAGAGCAACCCCCAAACGATAGACCGATCCAGCCATGGTTTGGAAAACTCCGTGATAGATGGAAAGCCATCCCTGGTCCGTTTTGATCGGCGGCGCGCCGGGACCGATCTTCATTGCATCCCAGTGATATGGTTCAGGCTTCATGATGAGCTGAGATTGGCCCCAATAGCATAGATCCGGAGAATAGGAAATCCAGATTGACCAGGGGGCGATTTCCGAATGAGGACGGTCAAGCCGGGCATAAAGTCCATCAAACTTCTCGGGGAAGATCACCACATTCCGATAATCCGCCTGCGTGATTAGGGAAACTCTTTCCACCTGACTGAAGTCCTTTGTCTTGGCCAGGCCGATCCGCACTCCATTTCGCGAGTAGGCGCTGTAGGTGATGATGTACTCGCGTTCCAGCCGGGTCACGCGTGGGTCCTCCACGCCGAACTCTTCATAGGCGGCAAAAGGGCTGTCCCGGTCAGGAATCAGAAAGGGCTGTGGATCGGCGCTGAAGTGGAATCCGTCGGGACTGCGTGCCAAACCAATGATGGACCGTCCCGTGCGGAGATGGGAGCGGAAAAGCATGATGTATTCGTTCTCATGCTTCACGACCGCCGCGTTGTGAACGGTTTCCACTGGGTAGGGGATCTCGGCCTTGGTGAGGATGGGGTTGCGGCGGTATCGTCTGACAATGTCCGGCTTCATAGTCGTCTCCTCGCTTCCAGATCAAAAATCGTCGAGTAAACCCGTTCGTATCCTTCCACCATGGTATCGATCGAAAAGTATTGCCGGACACGGCTGCGGCAGGCACGACGATCGATTTCAGAAATTCGTCCAAGGGCCCGAACTGCTTCAGTGACGTTGTCAACCAGAAAACCGGTCTGCCCGTCCTTGATCACCTCACGGCAAGAGCCGAGGTCCATCGCGATGGCGGGCACGCCGGCCGCATTGGCTTCGACCAGGACAAGTCCGAATCGCTCCGGGATGGTGTTCAGGTGCAGTAGAGCTCGGGCCCGGGCGAACAATTGGTTCTTGCCCGGCACGCCCACCGGTCCGATATAAAGGATGTTTTGATCATCGAGATGGGGTTTGACCTGCTCCCGGAAATAGACCTCATCCTGGATAATACCAGCGATGATCAAACGCAACCCGCTCAGACGAGCAACCTCGATGGCCAGATGAACACCTTTATCCGGGTGGATCCGACCGAGGAAAATCAGGTCATCACCGCGGGGTTCCTGAAGCGGATACAACGAGAGGTCGATGCCGTTGTAGACTGTCGCTAGGTAATTCAGCTCTGCGGCTCGATCGGAGTCGCTGATGGAAACAAAATATCCGTCACGATACTTCTGATAGACGGGCATGATTTTGGCTGACGAGAATCCGTGGATGGTAGTGAGGACCGGTGTCTTGACCAGTCGGGTGTAGGTCAAAGCCATGAAGTCGTAGTGGCTGTGGATGAGGTCAAACTCAGCAGCGCGCTCGAACGCTTCGGAGATGTGAAGGTATTCGGCTACTTTGGGATCGACGGCGGAATCCTCTTCATATCCCTTGTTCACCACGGCATGCAGGTGAGCGCGGGTCACAGAATCCCTGCTGGCGAACAACGTCACATCCCAGCCACGGGCGACGAGCCCTTCGGTGATGTTGCTAGCCACCGTTTCCCAGGCGCCGTATTGCCGAGGAGGCGTTCGCCAGGCTATTGGCGACAGGATAGCCACTCTTTTGTCGGGCTTTGTCATGCTGTTCGACGATATTTCCTAGTGCATGGCAGCCAGCACTTCATCGAGGGAAACGGTAGCGATACCGGTTGCGTGATCGGCCATTCCATAGGGAATGATCAGTTCGCCGTTGTGGAGGAGAGCCGCCACAGTGGTATTAGGATAGGTGCTGAATGGCTATGGCTCAACCACAATGCTAGCTAAATCTGTCTTGGCGAGGGGCAGGTCACGGGGACCTTCAAAAAGCACAACATCCAAGAAACACAGCCTTAGAGCTGGATTCAGTAAGCTCAGTTTGCCAGCGATATCGCGATCAGTGAAACTCACATCTAAATAACAAACGATAAATGGGCCGAGTACGTCTAGTTTTTCTCAATGGACACGCATGTGGTTCACCTCCGAATCAAATTCTCCGGTTTTTGGCCTCGCTGTAACCCCGAACAAAGCGCGGCCTCTCCTTGAGCGAAAGCCGCGCGGAAAAACAAGACCGTCGTCCCAAAGAACGTGAGGTTTCTAGTACATCCCGCCCATGCCACCGCCGCCTCCGGCAGCTGCGGCCTTCATTCCGTCTTCCTTGATTTCGGCCACCAGGGCTTCTGTGGTTAGCATCAGGGCGGCGATAGACGCAGCGTTCTGCAACGCCAGACGGGTGACCTTGGCCGGGTCGATTACACCGGCCTTGACCAGGTCGGTGAATTCGCCGGACTCAGCGTTGAAGCCGAAGTTCTCATCCTTTGATTCGCGGATGCGGCCGACGACCACGGCGCCCTCGTGCCCCGCGTTCTGGGCAATCTGGCGCGTGGGCTCTTCGAGCGCGCGCTTCACGATGTTCACGCCGATCGCTTCATCGTCGTGGACCTTGAGCTTTTCCAGGGCCGGCAGGCAGCGCAGAAGAGCGGTGCCGCCGCCGGGAACAATGCCTTCCTCGACCGCAGCGCGAGTGGCATGCATGGCATCCTCGACGCGAGCCTTCTTCTCCTTCAGCTCCGTCTCCGTTGCCGCACCCACCTTGATCACCGCTACGCCGCCAACAAGTTTCGCCAGGCGCTCCTGCAGCTTTTCCTTGTCGTAGTCCGAGGTGGTTTCCTCGACCTGCGCACGCAGCTGCTTGATGCGGCCTTCGATCTCGCTGGCCTTTCCGGCGCCCGCGACGATCGTGGTGTTGTCCTTGTCGATGGTCACCTTCTTGGCGCGGCCCAGGTCTTCGAGATTCACGTTCTCCAGCTTGATGCCGAGATCCTCGGTGATGGCCTTGCCGCCGGTCAGCGTGGCAATATCTTCGAGTATGGCCTTGCGGCGGTCGCCAAAGCCCGGTGCCTTCACCCCAGCGCACTGCAGTGTTCCCCGAAGCTTGTTCACAACGAGCGTCGCAAGCGCTTCGCCCTCGACGTCCTCAGCAATGATCAGCAGCGGCTTGCTCATCTTGGCGGTCTGTTCGAGCAAGGGCAGCAGGTCCTTCATCGAGCTGATTTTCTTCTCGTGGATCAGGATGTGAACGTCTTCCAGCAAGCACTCCATCCGCTCTGGGTCGGTGACGAAGTAGGGCGATAGGTAGCCGCGGTCGAATCGCATTCCTTCCACCACTTCGAGCGTCGTCTCCATCGTCCTTGATTCCTCAACGGTGATGACGCCGTCCTTGCCTACTTTCTTCATCGCCTCGGCAATGATACTGCCGACCTGCTTATCGGTGTTGGCGCTGATCGTCCCGACTTGCGCGATCATGTCGCCCTTCACGTCGCGGGCGAGCCTCTTGATCTCTCCCACGGCGGCTTCCACGGCCTTCTCGATGCCGCGCTTGAGCGCCATCGGGCTTGCACCGGCGGCAACCGTCTTCACGCCTTCGCGGAAGATGGCTTGCGCCAGAATCGTTGCCGTTGTGGTGCCGTCACCAGCCACGTCGGAAGTTTTCGACGCGACTTCACGGACCATTTGCGCGCCCATGTTCTCGAGCGGATCTTGTAACTCGATTTCCTTCGCAACGGTCACACCGTCCTTGGTAATGATCGGCGCGCCGAATTTCTTTTCGATGACCGCGTTGCGCCCCTTAGGGCCCAGTGTGATCTTGACTGCGTCAGCCAGAATGTTGACACCCCGCAGAATCGCCTGACGTGAATTCTCACCAGTTACAATTTGTTTTGCCATTGGATTTCACCCTCCTGGGTGAATGCGAACTTGTGGCCGGTCCAACCTTCCGGATCGGCGAAATTATTTCTTGCCGGATGCCGCCTTGGCGATCCCGCTAAGCTTTGCCAGGATTTCCTCCTCGCGGAGGATCAGGTACTCCTGGTCATCAATCATGATGTCGTTGCCGGTGTACTTGCCGAACAAAATCCGGTCGCCCACCTTCACGTCGAGGGGGATCCGTTTGCCCTTTTCGATCTTGCCGGCTCCCACGGCCATTACTGCGCCCTCCTGGGGCTTCTCTTTGGCCGTATCAGGGATGATGATGCCGCCCTTCGCGGTTTCTTTCTCTTCCAAGCGCCTTACCAGAACACGGTCGTGCAGGGGAGTCACATTCACAGTCATTATCTTTAACCTCCGCTTAATTCATTCTGAAGATCCCCAGAGTAAGGTCGTCATGACCCTCGACACTAAGGGCGAAAAATCTTCCTGTTCTTCTGTCGCGCCACTTCCAGGTCGTCGGCTTCGCTTTTCTGGCGGTCGATTTTCTTTCACCCAGTCTGCATTGTGTCAAAATAACCCGAGCAGTTCCGCACGCAGCGAGTCACAGTGCTCGTAGCAACCAGCACCCGATACATCGGCGGCAGAATCGTCTGGACAATCTCAAGAGCTCTAGTTAACGCTCGATTCTGGTCTATCGGGAACGGCGGGCGGATTGATTAGCGTGCATAGCTCATCCTTGATGTTGCGATATATTTCGTAGGCAACGACTTCCGCAGTCCGTTGTTTAAGCAGGTCGTGGTACGAAGTCCAGCTGAACGGGTCTCTGGGTTCGGCCAACAACACGCTGAGTTTTTCAGCTTCATGGGAGTAATCACTAAAAGCGTTGTTCATTCTCATGAGTAATACTTCGCGATTGCCTAGCTCTTCGATATTCATTTGACCATCTCCCTCAGGCAACTACTGACTCAAGATCGATACCACACTGGATTGTTTCGTTGGTTCTTGTAAAAGCGGTGTCTTGCCACTCGCAATTCCTGTGCTTTGGCTGGACGGCTCGCTTTTCCCCGTCTCCAGCTTTGGAAGATCCTGGGCACGGCAAACAAACAAGCTTTCCTGAATGTGTCGCGACTGAGCGGATATAGTTACATAGCGAACTAGCGGGAAACGTTCCGATCCCGCTGAAGCCACCCGCGTGATTTCCAGGGAATTAAATTTCTCCGACTTCGGGCTGGCTTAGGATTCGCTCGATTGCCCTGCGAACCATGTTTTGTCCGTCAATACCGAACACAGTCGCCTTAATTTCCCCAGCCAAGCAGAAGAAGGTCCATCCTGTTTTCTGGATCTCTCGGTCCAATCCGTACCCATCGAAATCTTTGACGAGCCTCCAGCCCGGCAGACAGGGCTCGGTTTCGAACTGCAGCCCTTTTAGGCAGGACTACGTTGTCCTTGACCAGGATTGTCCCCAGTTCTGATCTCTTGTGCCATTGCGACTCCTCGGGCTCCTTCGTGGTGCTGGGCCCCATCAAACTGACGCCTTAAAAGTGACTTGCTTGAGGCAAACTGAATCCAGCCATCGAATCATTCTGCGAGTCAGCGCAATGGGCACGATGGGCCTGTATGACCACGAGCAACCCGCAGTGGAAATCCACTTATGATTTTTGTGACCATTGTGACCATTTGGATACCTCGTTCTCCATCGAGTGCGTTCGGGATGACTGGGAAACGGATCTCGCGACGCCTTCTGACCCGAAGCCATTTCATGTAGATCGTCTTTTGAAGCTTCGACTTAGTCAGTTGAATCGTATTCTCGCCTCCTTGGTTGTCAATACGGAGGCCGGAGCGCCGACCTCCGTATATGAGATGTGGATTACTTGCCGTTTGCTGAGACGCTGATCTTTATCTGCTTCGGCTTAGACTCCTCAAGCTTCGCCATATGCAGAGTCAAGACCCCATTGCGATACTCGGCCCGAATGCTCTCGGAGCTGACCGTGTTCGGTAAGGAGAAGCTCCGCATGAACGAACCATAGGCGCGTTCAACTCGGAGGTAATTGTCCTCGGTGACGTCCTTCTCGAACTTCCGCTCTCCGCGGATGGTCAACATATTGTTTTCGACGCGTACGTCAATGTCCTGGTCTTGGAGATCCGGCAGGTCGGCCTTTAGGACCAATTCGTTCTCGGTTTCGTATATGTCCACTGGCGGCACCCAGGTTGCCAGGTCGGCATGACCCGTGCGGTCGCGAGTAAAGTTGTCCTCGAACAAACGATTGACTTGGTCCTGTAAAGATGTCGAACCGCGACCCTGGTCCCCACGTGTAACGGTATTCATGGCAACCTCCTTAGTTGTCTTGCTCAAGTAAGTATCGGAAGTCTCGTCTGTTTTGTAGTTTCCCCTTCGCCGGAGAAGTGAGGGGCGGACTTAGCCCGCCCCTAACCGAACGAAAAGAACTGCCGCCCCTAGACTGCTACGGCAGCGGCAATCTTGTGGAAGGTCGAGTTGGAAACCTCGTAGGTTTCAACCTGAGGAGTTCCCTCAACTAATCCCGCCAGGAACTTCGTCACTTCCGAATACGTTCCGCGGTTGTAGGTTTCCGCGTTCTCTTTGGTTTCCCACAAACTGATTCCGAACGCTTCCTTTTCCCCCATGGTGACGCACGTGATCTCGTCTTGGAACCCCGTCTGTTTACGGAGCAGGGGAAGAACGTCCTTTTCGATCCTCTTGGTGAATTCCGCAAGGCTGTTCGGCTTCAAATGCATGGAAACTTTGCGTGCAAACATGGCAACCTCCTTGGTTGTCGCGGCCAAGGGCCGGTATCAGATAACCCCATTTAGTTTAGATTACCTTAAGACTCCCTCAGTCTCTTAACCACCGTAGGTCAATTCACTTGACGTGTCAAGGAGAATCTGGGATTATTTTTAAGTATTAATCCGGTCCAGTTAATCGAGCGGAGGCACCCTGTGGATGTTTGCCTAGCGATCAAACAGCGACTGGAAGAATTGGGGCTGGAGCAGAAGGACCTAGCAGCTGCCGCCGAAGTTACGGAGTCTTACATTTCGCAGCTGCTGACTCGGAAGAAATTGCCCCCCGCGCCTAACCGAACAGATATTTATGACAAGATGGGGGAATTCTTGAAGTTCCCCAGCGGTAAGCTCTCAGAACTGGCCGAGCACCAGCGCAAGGAAGAATTGAAGAGAAGCTTGGGGGGCCCGCCCACACCTTTGCTTAAAGAAGTTCGAGAGTTAATCCTCCGTAAATGCGCACCCGACAAAGAAAAACAAATACGCGCGATTTTTGAGAAGCAGCCCTTCGGTGAACTCGAACGCCTCGTCACACAAAAGCTTTTGAGCGTGGTCAAGCGAGTCGCGAAAGAAGAACTGGAAAGTGAAAACTGGGTCCACCTAGTGGCTCGGCTCAACGGCCGAAGCTACGAACAGATGCGCGTCATCATCCTCGAGTTCCTGGACACGGATGCCTTCAACGTGTCAGTTGGGAACTGCGCTACTTTCCTCGACCCGCTCGTCGAATCCTGGGATATCGACCTCGTGACCTTTGCTGTGGAGATTGTGTTAAACCGCAAATTAGCCCCGGGGCACGCAAGGAAATTTGAGTTTGTTGAAAGGGAAGCCGACCAACCTTCCGAGGATGAACCTGGGTTCAAAGAATTCCTTCGAAACCCTTCCCTGAGCCGCGATGCTACCGAGGAAGAAATCGAGTTCCTAAAGAGGCTGAGGTTCAAAGGAAAACGCCCAACCCCACTCTACTATTACCGGGAACTGCAGAACCTCAGAGACCCGCTCCATTTTCAAGCGCTCAGGGCCCTGACCCCGCGAAAAAAAGCAATGGACCAGCCCCCGCCGGAAGGACCAGTCGCTCTGATGCACAAATATCAGGGGGCTAATGGCATTCAGAAACAACTGCAGCTTGACGGCAGGAAAAGGGCAACGCGGCGCTGGGCAGAGAACAAAGGCAGCAGGGACAAAAAAGAAAAAGTAAAGTCGTAGCAAGACTCCTGAGGATCCTTTCGGCTCAGAATATCGCAATTCTCTTGTACGTCGCAGTAACCTCGCCTCTCTGAATGACATCAGCCCCAAAAAACTTTTTAGTATTCTGCCGTTTTCTCCCTGCAGGCTTGGCGCGTCAGCGATGAATTTGTCTCCGTTTCTTTCCTTGCCGAGCACTCAAGCCTTGAGCCGCGGATCGGGAATGGCGCGGCCGACCGCGAAGTGATAAATCACCTGCCGCCATAGAGTGCGAGGATCCCTGCACTGCACAGCTTCCTCTTTGTTCTCTCGCAATTGCCTCAGGCCAGAAAGATGCTCTTCCCCGGATTCGGAAATCACCGGATCGAACTCGCGCCGGTCTCGGTCCTGCGTCGGCGTACGGCTTGACGGTGAGCCCAACATGACAAGTGCTGCCTGTTCCGCCGCATGTAGCGACGCGTGCACGGGGGTTTCTCCTTCTTCCAGGAAGCCCAGATAGCGGTGCACATCGTCATCGTAGAACGCGCCTATGCCGGTGGCGTTCCAGCCCAGTGCCTCCGCCCCGATGTAGAGCCTCTGTCCGATTGCCCCGGCTTCAAAATGCACGTAGCGGTAGCCTCGGTTGCCGAACACGCGCGCCGCCTCAGCCAGGTCCGCAATCATGGAGACGGCGAAGCACGCGTTTCCCGCGAGCGCCTGTTCGAGGCTGAGATAAGCCGCCACGCGCTCCACATTGCCGCGATGGAGCTGCTCCAACCTTCGGCTCGACCTGTTCCAGCGGTAGACGCCGGGCTCGCAGTCTCGCACGCGGTGAGAGTAGAGGTAAAGCGTGACGAAATTGGTGCCACTCTCGCCCGGTGTCGCCCCGCCGCGGAAATTCCCGCGCCAGTCCGCCAGCCAATCCCGCGTCGCGAAATCCAGAAGTTGTTCCACTTCGTCACGCTCCATGGGCGGAGTCCGAGCATCGAAATCAAGCGCAGAGCGCCGTCGCCGCACGGTTGGTCCGAGAGGGGTATCGCGCGTCGGGTCGGGCAGACGCGGCTGTTCGTTGGCGGTGCTGACGTTCGTTGGCGAGAGACGCGGCAGCGGCCCGACGGGATCGAGCAGAATCGTCGAGCGATGCATTCCGAGAAGCAGTTCATAGGGGACTTCTTCCGCGGACAACTCGTTGGCGACTCCCCCAAGTTCTTGCTGCAACGGAGCAGAAACACGCCTAGAGGGGCCTTGCGGCGGAAAGAGCAAAAAGGCCATGGGCGCCTCGTCGCTTTCGGTCAGGCCGAGCGCCTGGGCCACGCGAAGATCGCCGAAGTGGGCGATCACTCCGCCAGGCATTCCCAGTGCATGCGCTGCCAGAAGCAAGTTCATCATCGCGTGGCCCAAATCGTGGCAGCAGTAGCGATAGGCGCGATCGCGGTACTTCCACGTCTCTCGCCAAAAGATCGAGGTCAGCCCGACGATCAACGGTGATTCCGCCGCCCAGGGAAGCACGAGGGCACGGGCGATCTGCTCTGTCCAGTCACCACGGCTGCGACGCTCGAGCGCGTGCCGATCCGCGCGGTAGTGATACAAGCCGTCGTCGACTCCCGTGAACCCGAGCAATGCCAGATAGGTTTCCGTGGGGTGGAGATTCCCCGATGAGGGGTTCACGCGCAGGCTGTAGCGATAGTCTGTCCGAGGAACTTTCTTCCAGGCGCTGATCGCCATGGAATGCCAAAGCAGCCGGCTGAGCCAAGTCACGTCGAGCTGAACTTCTTCGCGGTATTCGGACTTGCTTCTCTTGGTCGTTCTTGCTCCTTCCGCCAACGCCGCCATTGTGGCAAACGTGCCGGCCTTGGCGAAACCGGGCTCCGCCGGAAGCGTGATCAGCGAGGTGCCTTCATAGGTTCGGAAGGGATTGGGCTGATTGTGCCAATCGAGAATACGCGCATTGGTCCGAACGGAGTCATAGCTATGCTTGGTGACGTGGTGGTAGGCGAAGAGGCGTTCCGTTTCTCCGTTGATGCCACCACCTTCGAGATCGGCCAATGCGCGGTAGAGAAAACGCGTCATCCTTCTATTTGCTCGAATCTCCTAAGTAAGAATGATCGAAGCACCCGCTGAGAAGTGCTCTACTCCAATTTATCCAGGATTTCCGTTTTGACCCGCAGGCAGACAGCATTGTACGCGGTGTTGCCTCCTCCGAGATGTTCTGCCACGGTTTGCCATCCAAGTCGCCCGCGTTCCTCGCCGAAAGGAACCGACGACCCTCAGCTTTGGCAGTCGCCGGTGGCGGTAAGAGTGTATCGTGCGCAGGACCATTCACGAGACGCCTAACGATTCCGCAGATCACGTTGAAAATTATGAGGGCTGCCGGATAGCTGTCGGGAACAGCCCTTCCCACGACAAATCAGGACCGCTCCTGAAAAACCCGTCTTCCGGAAAATGAGTCTGCCAAGAGTGAAACTGAATTGCCAGAAGGAAACAGACGAATAATCACCATCGCACCCAGGATTGGCGCGCGACTAGCCGGAACGGTCCCTGCAAAGACCGGTGACACGGTCGAGTCGCGCATCTTAAGACCCCAGTGTATGGACTGAACCCTTGAAGTGAGACAGTCAGGATGAGCCAATGGAATGTGGGCAAAGACAATTAGACTGAAACTGTCGCAGAGGACGAAAAGAGAATGGCGGAGCTGCTATGACGTTGGGACCTCGGCGCAATGTTTGGCATCCAGAACCTCGCGCACTTTGCGCGCCAAGGCATCCATCGAGAAAGGTTTTTGCAGACGGAATTCGTCATGGTGCAAGTTGTCAGCCGCGGCCGTAGCGTATTCTGCGTAACCCGACATATAGAGCACTCTCATCTCAGGGCGCAGGGCCGCCAAGCGCTGCGCCAGCTCGTGACCGCCCATTTTCGGCATTACGATGTCGGTCAGCAATAGATTGATTTCTCCCTTATACTGCTGGGCAATCTGGAGTGCGGCCTCACCATCACTTGCCTCCAGAACCTTGTAGCCCATGTTTTCGAGGAACGGCCGAGCCAGATCCCGGATGCCGTCTTGGTCTTCCACCAGGAGAATTGTCTCGACGCCTCGCGGTGGCGTGGTGTGGGGCCAGCTTGATCTGTCTGCTGGGACAAGCCCCTCGACCTTTTGCAAATATATCTTGAACGCTGTTCCTCGCCCGACCTCGCTGTAGACCCAGATCCAGCCGCCACTTTGCTTAACGATTCCATAGACTGTTGCAAGGCCAAGTCCGGTGCCCTTGCCCGGCTCTTTGGTGGTGAAAAAGGGCTCGAAAATATGAGCTTGGGTTTTCGCGTCCATTCCTGTCCCCGTATCGCTCACGGCCAGCATCACATATCTCCCCGGTTTCACGCCGGGATGCAGTCGAGCGTAGTTCTCATCCAGATCGACGTTCGCCGTCTCGATGGTCAGTTTTCCGCCTTCAGGCATAGCGTCGCGGGCATTCACTGCAAGGTTCAGGATGATCTGCTCGATTTGATTCTGGTCGGCCTTGACCTGTCCTAAAGATTGCCCCGGAAGAAGGGCCACTTCGATGTCCTCGCGCAGCAGCCGCGGCAGCATCTTTCCAGTCTCTACCACGACACTGTTGAGGTCCAGCACCCTCGGTTGGAGGACCTGCATTCGGCTGAAAGCCAGCAATTGGCGAATCAAAACAGCAGCTTGGTCAGCAGCCTTCTTGATTTGGTCAGCGTTCTTGTGCAGGGGCTGGGCAGGATCGATGCGTTCAAGAAGCAAGTCGCTGTTTCCCTTGATGACGGTCAGCAGATTGTTAAAGTCGTGGCCCACCCCGCCTGCCAATTGGCCAATGGCCTCCATCTTCTGGGCCTGCCGGAATTGCTCTTCCAGGTTCTTGCGCTCCGTGATGTCCACTAGCGTTCCCTCGATGAACGCGGATGAATCACCCTCGCCATCGAGGAGACTCGCGTTTTCCAGAACCCAAACGGAGCTGCCGTCCTTCCGACGAAGACAAATCTCTAAGTTCGTGAGAACCCTCTTTTCCTGAAGCCTCGTTATGAAAACTTTGCGCTCGGAAGGACTCGAGTAAAATTCCTGCGCTCGCCCTGACATGCCGAGAACCTCTTCCTGTGAGGCATACCCGAAGATGCGAGCGAAGGATTGGTTGCAATCCAGGATGCGTCCGTCGAGCGTGCTGCGGTAAACCCCGGCAAGGTTGCGCTCGAAGAGCAGCCGATAACGCTGCTCCGATTGACGCAGCGCTTTTTCGGACTGGTTCAGATTTCCCAGAAGAGCGGTCATTTTTTGCGCTCGCCGCTCAGCGCTGCGCTGCCGCAGGGCCAAGTAAATCCCAATAAGCACGAGGAACAGAAACGCAAAGCCACCGACGATCAATCTATAAGGAGGAACAGGGCTGAAAGCGAAGTCAGCGGGATCCCGCGGAATCAAGCGATAACCGGATTGCGTCACAGGGCCGTTTCCTGGTTGAGAGCAGGTTGCGATGCCCACCACGGTAGCTCGGCCCCCTTCAAGCAGTCGCCGAGAAAACTCCGGGTCCTGTATGAATAGGCTCCCAACATAGATGGGGATTTCTCCTGATCTATCGCTCAGGACTATTTCGCGCTGGCTGTGGGAGTCCTTTGTAAGAAAGACTTTGCCCTCCACACGGACGAGTTGCCCGAGATAACGAGTTCCAAGAAGATCTGCGGCCAGCACATCCTGCGGCGAAGGCAACGTACCCGGTCCCAGGCGATCGATATGCCGAACGAGGATTTCCGTTTGACCTTCATATTGCTCGATGGTTCCGCTTACACGCACCTCATCGCCGCGGTGAATGTGCCCCGCTAGCAGCGCCCGCGTCGGACCATAAAGCGTGACGCCGCCTGTGGAGTCCTGAAGATCGGCCAAGCTCGAATCGGCGCCCATCGGGATCGGCCCGTCGGTGAGAACACCCTCAACCGTTACAGTCTGTCCGAGACGACCAGGTATCGGTTGGTTCCCTTGGTAGTCGGTTGCCTCTCGCACGGTAATGGTTCTCGGAGCCTGCGCATTTGCTCCAGGTTCCCCGACCAGGAAAGACGCGAACAGGAAAGCCAGAAGGACATAGGTTCGGCGAGAACGCGGAGCGGGTCGTCTGCGATGAAAAATTCCAAGGGGAGCTTCTGAAAGCAAGTTTCTACCCCTTTCCACGAATTTCACCTTCTCCATGCGCGACCGGGGAAGGGGAAAGGGCAGCCCGTCGAGCTCAGATATCAATCCTGTATCTTTCTACATTCAACGCCCGGTACTTGCGTGTGGCAATCGCTGATCGGCGCAACACTGGAGCGTAATCAATCTTGTTGAAGTGTCGGATGCCGGGCACAAGAGGAGCAAGGTTACTTTGGTACTGTTTCCAAACAAGCAAGGGCGCGCCATTTTGCCGCCTTTACAAACTGCCGGGGCCGATTCTGGCTGCTTGGAGTTCAAAAGTAGAAAAAATCGAATCAACAGTAAAAAGAAAAGCTTCTAGAATGGAATGGGGGCAAAGACCATTAGGCTGGAACTGCGCACTTCCGCATACCATCAAGTGGGCGTGAACCTTTCTTGACAGCGCTGGTAGATTCGCCCTCCTTGTTGGTTTGCGGCCACTCTTACAACGAGTTTTCGGACATTGGGGACGCCCGCAGGTATGCGAACTCTGGCACGAGCTCGAACGGAATTTCCGGCACTTGGACTGGTTCAGCAACCTGGTCAATCGCGGCGTTTGAGGAGTTGCCGAGGAAATGCGCTCCCACTCGAATGTGTGTGATCTTTTCCGGGTCAAGGCCCATCAGTCTTGCGCAGGTAGCGTCCGCAGCCACAGGGTCGTCGGCGAGAACGATTCGGTTAAGCGGCCGCGGGTTCCCGTTCAGCGGTCCGTTCCCCTCCATCGCTACAATGCCATCGGCAATCACGAAATGAACGGGCACGGTGGCGCAGATGTCCAGAATGCTTCTATCGATTCCTTTCCAGTGCAGAATATTCTTCGGCCAGCCGTACTTGGCTCCAGGCACGACGCCAAACATGTTCTTCATGCTCAATGTGACGCCGGACCAGTGATGGGTCTTCAGCTTGGGCATGGAAACGACAAAATCGGACGAGAGGATCGTGCGGGGCAACCATAAGGACTCCATTCCCGTGTAGTTCGCGAGCAAGGGACTTTCAACGAGCTCGTCACGGTTTAGATCCACAAAGTCTATTTTTTGCTGACGCAACTGATCGGCCATGCCACTCTCGCAAAGAACCAGCCCCGTGTCGCGCTGGTTTCCCGGCCCTTCGCCGACGAGCACCGTCTTGGCACCGAGTCGGCGGAAGCACTCGACCGCTGCGGACACAAGCAGCGGATGTGTGTTGATGTGGTTTCCGGGAATGTAATCCACGAGATTCGGTTTGAGGAGAACTGACTTGCCGCGAATATTCAGGTGGAAGAGCTCCAAACCATGGCGCAGGATTTGCTCCAAATTCTCTGAGTAAGACCTGGCGCTCAGAATGGCCACTCGGGAGCGTTCCCGTCTGCGGATGACATGGTATTGGGGCCTAGTCAGCAGCGCTGTTGTGGCTGCCCCTGCGGCTAACCCGAGGGATCCCGGAAGAAAAGGTCGTCGGTCACCTTTCACGAATGTACTCCGAATGCATTTAGCCCGTTGGCGCAAGTGAGCGCTGTTGAAACTACAGCGAGAGTTGCGCAGTCATCGATCTCATCGGACTCAACGATGACCGCAAGACGATTGATTAGGGGTTGAGTGGCACGCCGGAAAGCATCCAGGGCCAGGATGGTCCAGGCAAGGCTCCAAGGGGCGAAGCAGAACTGAGCGCGTCGCTCGAGCCACTCAAGGCTTGCAGTAACAAAATCGTTGACAGGCTCTCCGCCGAGGGCAAGTAAAGCGATGGCCGTTGCGTCAGGATGTGGGGCCAACGGGTGCCCGTAGACAACTCCATTGCCTGCATTCCAGCCTCCCTGCGGACAAATGCGGTCATATAACATCTCGACACCGCGCCGGACACGGACCTGATGCAGATTCTCTTGTGAACCGGGAATGCAATTCCTCAAGGCAAGGAGCGAATAGGAAGTGGGGACGACCCAACTGACAGTTTTTGGCATCCAGGGCCAGCCGAACTTGCCAGGGTCGAACCGAACGCGACGATCGGTAGTTCGGAATTTCCACTTCCACAGCCAGTGTGATTCCCATCCTCGAGAGTGCAATAGCCAGCGAATCGCTCGGTCGTCTGCTTTTCCTCCAACACCGCAACAGTTGAGGACATAGAGGGCCAGTCCTGTGAAACCAGATCCTTCCCCGTCGTCGCCGACAAAAGCCGGCCAACTCCCGTTCGGATTTTGGATTTGAAGTAGGAAACGAATGGCGCACTCACGTTCCCGAATGAGCGTCGATGGCAACGCGAGCAGCGTCAGTGCCGTGGGTTCCACTGCGGCTTGAGCAGCACGGGAATGGAACGGCCAACCACCTCGTGGCAGCTGGCGAGCGACGAGTTGTTTCAGGCACAAAAGATTGGCTCTTTGCGGGTCATCCATGCGTCGCGTTTTAGGCGAGGCCCCTGGAATTGTCAAATTCTCTACAAGGATTCGACATCGGTGGGTGGCAAAGTTAGTCAGGAAATGTGGAATTGGCTGATATCGCTACCTTCAGCAGTGTGTTCCTGCGGGTCTGCAGTCAGGGAAGCGCGGGCGGAGATTGTATCTGCGATCTGAGCGCAAGGGGAGTCTATCGGGATGTTAGCCAGAAAGTCTGAGACTAACCTGATTTATTCGGGCTAGGAACAGACACATGGTTCCGAGTTCGCCGCGGCTGGCGAAGACTGACGCCAAGGCGATTTGTAGGACGCTTGCAAACGTTAGTCTGTAAGTACGGTACCAACCAAAAATTCTTTCAAAAAAGCAAACTTCGCAGAACAAAAATCCTCAGTCGGAAAGTTAGCCAGAAAGAATGGTATCAGCCAAGAATTTCTTTGGGGGTCAAGATTGGAGTCATCGAAGGCCTCCAGTGCGGCGAGGGAAAGTTAGTCAGTAAGTATGGGATTGGCGAGAATTCTTCCGTGGAGAACGAGATTGAAACGGCATGACGCCAGTTGTGATTGCTTGCCGAGCTCTATCTCTTCTGATTTCAAGAAGAGATGATCGTGCGGCAGAGCCTCACCGCGATTCCCCCCAGGACTTCTTTGTGTGTCGATTCACCCAGAAGGCACGCGCCGCTCGCGTGCGTGGGTAATGGTTCTGGCGTATGTTCCGTCCGCACCGAGGAGGTAGAAGCTGTGTTCACGTCGGTCGGAACGCTCGCGGACGGGCTGCGTGAGGCGCAGTACGTAATCGACGGCGTCACGCTGCAGGTGGTGTATCTGGCAGCGAAGATGCAAAAACCGCTCCTGGTGGAGGGTCCGCCTGGGTGCGGGAAGACAGAACTAGCTTATGCCGTCGCTGCTGCCGCAGACACCTCCGTAGAGCGCCTGCAATGCTACGAAGGAATCACCGAGGAGAAGGCCATCGGAAAGTTTGATGAGTCGTTACAAAGGCTCTTCCTCGAAACGCAAAAGGACTTCTTGGGCCAGGACTGGGATGGCATCCGAAACCGGCTGCACTCGCTCGATTTCTTCGTCGAGGGTCCGCTGTTGCGGGCGCTCCGGCACAAGTTCAAGCCGTGCGTGTTGTTGATCGACGAGCTCGACAAAGTGGACCACGCCTTCGAGGCGCTGCTCTTGGAGATTTTGAGCGCGTGGCAGGTCACCGTCCCAAAACTGGGGACGGTCAAGGCCGATACAGTTCCCTTCGTCGTGCTGAGTTCCAATGAGGAGCGGCGCCTGGGCGACCCGTTGCGCCGAAGATGCCTCTATTTGCGATTCGAGTATCCCACGGTCGAGCGGGAAGTCGAGATCCTTGCCGCGCGCAGCGCAAACCAAGAAGCGACGCTAATCGGTCAGATGGCTGGTTTAGCGCACGCGCTGCGCGGGTGGAACATGGAAAAGCCGCCCTCGATCGCTGAAATGCTCGACCTCGCGCAGGCGCTTCAAATTCTCGGAGTCAAAGAGATCCTGCCGGAACAGAGAGACATTCTCTTGCCCTTGCTGGCCAAGACGGAAGGAGATCGAGGAAGACTGCTGCTGCGCGAGGGCTTCGAGGGCCTCATTGTGGATTCG
>Ga0307374_10003840_pt1 | contig 25414 bp, 23 predicted proteins | sample OX3MG_FD_202532 | JGI IMG/M metagenome (GOLD analysis project Ga0307374, IMG submission 202532) | Soil microbial communities from Risofladan, Vaasa, Finland - OX-3 | ecosystem: Environmental > Terrestrial > Soil > Coastal area > Acid sulfate soil | place: Finland: Risofladan, Vaasa | collected...
CTTCATGCCTGATTTTGCTCCGTCGGTTTCCCGGCTCATCGACGAACTCCGCCGTCTGCCCGGCATCGGCCAAAAGACTGCGCAGCGCCTGGCCTTTTTCCTTCTGCGCGTTGACCGCGAACAGGCCTTCGCCCTTTCCGACGCCATTCGCGAGGCCAAGGAAAAAGTCCGCGAATGCTCCGTCTGCAATAACATTACCGACGCCGATCCCTGCCACTTCTGCACCAGCGCCACGCGCAGCCGCTCCATGATCTGCGTGCTCGAGGAGGCCACCAACATCCAGTCCGTCGAAAAGACGCGCCAGTTCAACGGCCTCTACCACGTCCTCGGCGGCTCGCTGTCTCCGCTGCAGGGCATCGGCCCCGACCAGCTCAAAATCAAGAGCCTCATCGAACGCCTCAAAGGCGGCGCCGTCGAGGAAATCATCATCGCCACCAATCCCACCGCCGAAGGCGAAGCCACCGCCGTCTATCTTTCCAAGCTCATCAAGCCCCTCGGCGTCCGCGTCACCCGCATCGCCATGGGCATCCCCGTCGGCTCCGACCTCGAATACGCCGACGAAGTCACCATGCTAAAAGCCATGGAAGGCCGCCGCGATCTGTAGTTCCGCTTAACCATTTGCAATCGCGCGCATTCGTTTATGAGCCGGGTGGCGGTTAGACGTACGTACAAATGTATTGACAATCCCAGCGCGAATTCCTATTCTGTTAGCGTCAGATTGATGCGAGTTGAATGGGATGACGACAAAAGCCGCCAGAATCTCCGCAAGCACCGCATCCGTTTCGAGACGGCCGTCCTCGTCTTCGACGACCCCTATGCGATTACGGTGCGCGATACGGGTTCCGAAGACGAAGAGCGGACGAAGAGCGATGGATCACGATCGGCGCCATTGGAGCAGGCTCGATTCTGTTTGTCGTCCATACGCATTTTGAGCGAAGCGGGGAAGAGGTAATACGAATTATCTCGGCGCGCAGAGCAGAATCGCACGAAAGGAAGGTATATGAAGAAGCTCACCAAAGCGCAGTTGCGCGACATTCGCGCCATCGCCGCCCAAAAAGACGAAGAGATTGATTTTTCGGACGCGCCTCCGGTCCTCGACTGGACCGGCGCGGAAATGGGCAAATTCTATCGCCAGCTGAAAAAGCCGGTAACCTTGCGCCTGGATGCCGACGTGATCGAGTGGCTCAAGTCCGCCGGTGCGGGTTATCAGACCCGGGCGAACGCTCTACTCCGCCATGCCATGAAGCATTACAAGCACGCCGAGCCGGCAAGCACTCCAGTCCCGAAGCGCCAAAAAGCAGCACGCAAGAAGCGCGCCGCCTGACCCGCACCGCTGCGCCCATCCCGCGCCGGCTCCGACCCCGAATACGCCAACCAAGTCACCACGCCAAAAGCCATCGAAGGCCGCCGCGATTTGTGGTCCATCCTGCGATTTCAAAATGGGAATCGGCGCCAAGCGAAAAACCGCTAAATTTCGCAAGTAACAGTTGAACTTTCTCTCCGCATAACTACAGCTGCTCCTATCAATTACAAAGGGCGGAACACGTGTATCGATTTGCATCGCATGCTAGCGTAGAAGTGAGGCTTCGGAGGAGCTGCGGAGGATGGGGCTGATACGAAAATTCGGCGCGCACTGCCATGCGCGTACAAAAAGTTTGAACGTACCGCTGGCCTGCCCTGACGAAGGAAGGGGTCCTTCCGCGATCTCTGCGCCCCGGTGCGTTTATATCGGGAAGCCGCAGCATACCGCGCTGAATGCTTGCCTCGCAGCGATAGCTCTCGGTGGGGCGCAGATCGCCTTTCACCACTCACTACTTGCCACTCACCAGTTACCTCTTAAAGGGCGGAACGGTCAATTGGGCTTGAGCACATGTAAATCACTGAAAATAAACGGCCGAGCACATGCAACGGCGGAACATCCCGTCACATACTCAAACGCACGAATTGCGCGGCAAATTCGTTCAGCAGTTTGCCGCTCGCAGGTGCAGCGGCAGGTCGCGGATCGTTTCAAGCAGCAGGTCAGGCTGCGCGGCCCGAATGCGCTCAGCCGTCGGGAACGGGCCAAGGACTCCTATCGGACGCACTCCGGCTCGCCGCGCCATCTCAATGTCTTCCGCCGCGTCGCCCACATAGACGCAATCTTCAGCGCGAGCGCTCAGCCGCTTCAGCGCCAGATGCAATGCCGCCGGATGCGGCTTCTTGCGCGTGCAATCCTCGCTGAATACGCACGCCGCGAAAAGCTCCTCAAATCCAAATCCCACAATCTGCTGGCGGACGCGGTCGCGGCTACCGCTCGTTACCAATCCCAGCCGAAATCGCCGCGCCAGAGCCCGCACCACCGAGCGCGCTCCCGGCAGCAGTTTCGGACGCTCCTCGCTATAAGCCTCGCGCCACAGCCGGTCCGCCAGCCGCCACTTCGATCTCGGCACGCGCGCCGCGCGGTAAACTTCGTACCAGTTCGGGCAGTAATGCTGCTTGAGTTCCGCCTCGCCCCACTTGATTTTCAGCGCGCGAAACATCGCCATGTACGCTCGCGAGTCCGCAGCATAGGAGTCGAGCAGCGTGCCGTCCCAATCCAGCAGCACCACACGCGCGTGAAACTTCCGTCGCGCTCGCGTCACCGGCAAGCTATGCACAGATTGCATTTCGAAACTCACAAATTTGCAGCGAGTTGTTTCGGGGGTCGGAGCTTTAGCTCCGACATTAAGCCGCGCACCCTAATGGGGCTTCAGCCCCTGAGGAACAGTTTTTCTTCACGCAGCTTTTGGCATATGGACAAGAGGATGGTAGCAGAGCCTGGCGAGGCCCCTCGGGATTGCGAACGCCCGTGCCCCAGCGCAAGGCCGGAGGGGAATCGAATCTCGAAAGCGCCAGGGTCAGGATTTAAATCGAATCGGGATCACGTCGTCGCGGCGCAGCGCAAAGTCGTCAAAGCTCGCCGCGTAACCGTGCCAGCCCGGCATGTCGCACTCCTCCGCGCGCACCACATGCGCGGCGGTGGACATTCGCACGCTGCCGAATCCCAGCGGACGCTCCACGAGCGCCACTTCCAGCTCGATGGCCGTGCCCGGCTCGATCTCGCGCGGCGCAAGGAAATAGACGCCGCTCGAACTGATGTTGCGCGTCACCAGCGTCACCGGAGTCGGCTCCGGCATGTTGCCGACGCGTGTCAGCCGCAGCGGCAGCGCCAGCGCAGCGCGCGGATTTCGGCGCCGCTCATCGGGCATGCCCACGGCGTGCGTGGGCACGCGCGTGAATTTGCGCGGACCTGGTTTTACAGAATGCGCTGTTACGGTTTCCGTTCGGCTTTCTACTTCGCGCTCATGCAGCGGCGAGACTGCGGACTGCCGCCCAATCCACTCCGGAGCAGCTCCCATGGCACATCCCCCAAGACCTGTTCGACAGTGACCCCCACGCGAACAAGGTTTCCCGAATATGCTCGTCCCGGTTTCGGTGGTCAAGGGACAAGCTTTACTGGTGTTCTATAAAGCAACACCCCCTCAAGTTGCGGAATTGTGACAACTTGCGCGGGAAACCAAGCAAGCGCCATGTTTGAGCATGCGTACATTTTGGCCGCGAGATTCGGATAGCGGCGTTCGCTAGAATTTCGATAGATTGTTCGCGCGAGAGAATGCAGGGCGAAATTCACAGCCGATGACAAAGCGAAACAAGTCGCATACCGAAAATTGGCGCCGCTTCGACCGCCGCTCGTTGTGGCAAGCCGTAAAATCGCGCAATCGCCAAGCCGACGGAGCTTTCGTTTTCGCCGTAAGCTCAACCGGCGTTTACTGCAGGCCTTCGTGTCCCGCGCGCCGGCCGAGCGCGGCAAACGTGAAGTTTTTCCGTTTGCCGCAAGCCGCCGAGCGAGAAGGTTTCCGCCCTTGCAGGCGCTGCAAGCCCGCCAGCATCCCGCCTCGCGACCCTAAATTAGACGCGGTCGCGCGAGTCTGCCGTCTCATCGACTCGCGCATCGTAAACGGCTCGGCAGAAGCTTTCGAAGGTGACCGGCTCACACTTTCGGCCCTTGGCACTGCTGCGGGAATGAGCCCGTATCAACTTGACCGCGCGTTTCGCGGGGCATTGGGCATCACGCCGCGCCAGTATGCGGACACGCAGCGCATGCGTCGTTTGAAATCGCAGCTGAAAAAGGGGGATGACGTGACCACCGCACTTTACGACGCAGGTTTCGGCTCTTCCAGCCGTTTGTATGAACGCGCTCCTTCGCAGCTGGGCATGACCCCCGCCGAATATGGTCGCGGCGGACAGGGCATGAGCATTCGCTTCACTATCGTCGATTCGCCGCTCGGCAGATTGCTCGTCGCCGCCACGGGCCGGGGCGTGAGCGCGCTGTACCTCAGCGATTCGGACGCGGAGCTCACGGCTGCGCTTCGAAAAGAATATCCGCGCGCCGATCTTCTGCCAGACGGCGGAGGCCGCACCGGCTCCATTCAGCTTCAAAGGTGGGTGACGGATATCCTAAAGCACCTGCGCGGACGCGAGCCGCACCTCGATCTTCCAACCGACGTGCGCGCCACGGCCTTTCAGCGTCGCGTTTGGGAAGAGCTTCGCAAAATCCCCTACGGCGCCACGCGAAGCTACAGTGATGTCGCTCGCTCGATTGGCAAACCCTCAGCGGTTCGCGCCGTGGCGCGCGCCTGCGCCGCCAACCCAGTAGCGGTAGTCGTCCCGTGCCACCGCGTGGTGAGCCAAGACGGCAAACTCACCGGCTACCGGTGGGGCACTGAACGCAAAAGAGAATTACTCCAGAAAGAGTCGGAAGTTGCGGGGAAGGAGGCCCGAAAATAGCTACAAGGGGTCAGAACCGCGACAGGCGCCGGCCTCAGCTTTGCAGTTTTACTTTGTGCGTGCCCGCGGGCCAGCTTGGGCGGAACGTGGATTCGGGAATATCCCCGTTTCGCACCACGTCGGAGTAGCGGACGGTCGAATAATCGCCGGACCCGGCCTCGTAGAACTCCTGCTGCACCGGCAACCACGTCGATTCGCTCAGCCAGATTTGAATCTTCGAAATCTGATGGAGCACGCCCGCCGCCTTGGGAACCAGACTCAGCACCGCGACTTCCTGGCCCGCCATCTTCTCCTCCCGCAGGAGCGTCACGTCGTAGCTCTTGTTCAATTCTGAGCCGCGGGTGCCGAATCCCAGCAGCAGAAACTGATCCACCAACGCGCGATTTTTCCCCAGGTTATATTCCTCAACGCGCTTCAGCCCCGGGTTGTAGATGTATAGATTGTCTCCGAGTCGCAGGATGGTACGCGCGTCGGGCTCTTTGATCTGCAGCAGCATTTTGTCGCCGTGCACGAAAATGTCGCCACTTTCGGTGGAGTGGTCGTTGACCACGACGGTCACTTTCGTGCGCTCCATTTTTGCTGAAAGGCTGTGGAAATTCTTCGCTTCCCGGTCGAGGTTTTCGCGAACCGTGCTCCAGGTTAACGGTTCGTGGCTTTGCCTCCGCATGGCCCCGGAAATCGCCGGCGCGGCGCAAATCACCAGCCATAGTGCGAGCACCGTTCTCGCGTGTTTCCACCTCAAAGAATTTCCTCCGTGAGAAAAACCTCGCGCCCGGAAGGCAAGCCGATCATAGCACGTGAATCGCACGCGAATCCTCGCGCAAAAAATGTCGGACCGGGCTGTGCGCGTGTGGACGAATGGTGTCAGTAGCGGCGGGCGAGAAGACTTGGCGAATACCGCACACGCTCATCCATTTTGTTTGGCAGCGATTGCCGAGGGTACTAGTATGGTGCCGCGGGGAGATTCACATAAAGGGCTTGACAAGAATTGGCACCCTATGGAGAATGTGTCGCGCGCCAGTTCCTGCCTTCCCTTAGTTAGTGACGTTCCTCCCCTTCGCATCGCCGGGAATAGTCTGCGAGGAGACCGGTGGCGGAAAAAGACGGAATAGCTACGAGCATGGAACTCGATCGAGAAGTCATACGTTGTCAAGTATGCGGGTTGGTGCAGTATCGCACGCGCACAGGCAACTGTCGTCGTTGCCTGCGCTTGCTGCCACCAAATGTGACGTTTGTGATTCCTACACCGTCACCTCAGGACCTGCCAGGAGACGACCGCCAACTGTTTGAGAACTGGCCGAACCGCGAAACTGTGGAAAACATCGGCCAGCGCATCAGGCAGTTGCGGGAATCGCGCGGTATGACGCAGAGCCAGTTACAGGCTCGTTCTCGCGTATCGCGCTCCTACTTGTCCAGAATCGAAAGCGGACAAATGACGCCAAGCCTCGGCACGCTGGAAAAGATTGCAGAGGCGTTGGGAGTTGGGCTGAACCGTTTCTTCGTTCCGGAATCGAACGGCGAAACGGTACTCGAGGATCCTTTCATTCAGGGACTTCGGCCGTTCTTGCGGCAGCTCGATTGGAACCAATGGCAGGGAATTCTGAAGCGTTTGCAGGCCATCAGCGAACACGTGAGCAGCAATCAGCACATGCGTCCGCTGGTGACGGCTCATTCGCCCGAAAGAATTCCGGCGCATATGCCTCGACGGCAGCACCCGACCGGACAAACCGCCGCGGCCCTTCACCGCTAGGGTTTTCGGCGCAAGATTTTGAACGGGACGCGGGCTGGCGCAAGTCAGCCCGCGGCGCGCTTCACGCCGCTCGTCGGGCGATTCTGCACGCCTACCGAAAATCGATCTCGCGCGAAAAATCTGTGCCGATGCGTGAGTCGACTCTGCACCTACGTACTCGCGCTAGTCTAAAACCATCAAACTCAGTAGAACCGAATCTTCACGTCCTCGTTTTCCACGCGCACGGAATCGATGAACCGCACCTGCTGCTCATCGAGACTCATGACCAATGACTGTGTCCGTACTCCACCGCCGAAGAATCGAACGCCTCTCAGCAGGCTCCCGTCGGTCACTCCCGTAGCGGCGAAAATCAGCCTTTTCCCGGGCGCCAGGTCAGCCGTATCGTAGATTTTCTTGCCGTCCTTAATGCCCATTTGAGCCACGCGTTCCTCATGTTCCGGTTTTGAGATCACCAGCCGAGCCAGAATCTGGCCATTGAGGCACCTCAGGGCGGCCGCCGCGAGCACCCCTTCGGGTGCGCCTCCAATTCCCATCACTGCATGTACGCCGGTGCCAAGCAGCGCGGTGCTGATGCCGGCGGAAAGATCGCCGTCAGAAATCAGACGGATGCGCGCGCCAGCCTTGCGAATTTGCGAAATCAGATCTTCGTGGCGCGGCCGGTCGAGAACGATGACCACCAAATCTTCTACTTTTCGGTCCAAACTGCGGGCGATTGCACGGAGATTGACGGCCACTGGCGCATCCAGATCGACGAAGCCCCGGGAGCTTGGGCCGACCATGATCTTCTGCATATAGAGGTCGGGAGCGTGGAGCAGTCCGCCGTGATCGCTGGCCGCCAGCACGGTGATTGAACCGGGCGCGCCGGTGGCGCACAGGTTGGTGCCCTCTAGCGGGTCAACGGCGATATCGACGGCAGGGTAGGGATGGCTCTTGTCGCGAACCGCCGCGCCCACTTTCTCGCCGATGAAGAGCATGGGCGCCTTGTCGCGCTCACCTTCGCCGATAACGATGGTGCCGTCCATCCCCACGGAGTCCATTTCGGACCGCATCGCTTCCACGGCCGCTTGATCGGCCCTATGCCCGTCGCCAAAGCCCATGGTTCGAGCCGATGAGATCGCGGCGCGTTCCACCACGCGCAAGAACTCCAAACTAAGTGCTCTTTCCATTAAGAACTCCCGAAATGTGAAATTGAACCGGCAGGCAGGGACTTCGCCCAGGCCGCTATGATAATCCATCCAATCGTGTTACGACGCGAAATTTCGGCAGATCGTCGCAGCTGAGCGCAAATTCTCGCGTACCCAGCCCTTTTTGCCGCGCGCCGATTTCTCGCAGACAACGTCCAGCAGCCCAGCCGTAGGTACAGGTGCGAGGTACAGGCTCCCCCCTGTACTCGCCATATTCGATCTGTGGTATTCTTGGGCGCTTTCATACAGGCTCACACCGAAAAGCGCACGCCTCGGCAATCAGAAGTCTTCAATGCACCGGCGCAGGCGGTGGGTCCATCGCGCGGTGTGCTCCGAGAGTCGGCGCACGCAACTTCCTTCATGAGGATGGTCACGAAAATGTCTACAGCAGTGGCTTCAACGGAAACGACACCGCTTAGCCTGGCGCATTCGCCGGATAGCGACGATGCTTTCATGTTCTACGCGCTGGCCACCGGCAAGGTGCGGCTTCCGGGCGTGAAGTTTAGTCACGTGCTATCCGACATTGAATCCCTCAACAACGCGGCGCATAAGGAAACCTACGACGTGACCGCGCTGAGCTTTTACGGCTACACCTTCGTAGCGGACAAATACGTCCTGCTGGATTGCGGCGCGAGCTTTGGCGAGAATTACGGCCCGATTGTGGTGGCGTCCAAGGCCATCAAGAAAAACGAGCTGGCCGGACGCAGAATTGCTGTGGCGGGCACCCGAACCACTTCCTATCTGGCATTAAAGCTCTTTGAGCCCAACGTGGAAACGGTGACCATGCCGTTCGATAAGATTTTGGGCGCGGTAGAGGCCAAGGAAGTGGAAGCGGGCCTCTTGATTCACGAAGGCCAGCTGCTCTTTTCGCAGGCCGGACTGCACAAGGTCGTCGACCTGGGGCAGTGGTGGCACGAATCAACCGGTCTGCCTTTGCCGCTGGGCGCAAATGGTATCCGGCGCAGCTTGGCTCCGACGTTGGGCCAGCAAGTGGCGCGTGTGATTCGCGAGAGCGTCAGCTTCGCCTTGGAGCACCGCGAGGCGGCGTTGGAATACGCCTTGCAGTTTGCGCGCGATATGGACCCCGCACTGGCCGACAAATTTATCGGCATGTACGTGAACAAATGGACGCTCGGCTACGGCGAAGTCGGCCGGCGCGCGGTCAAGGAACTGCTGGGCCGCGGCACCGCGGCGGGTCTCGTTCCTTCTTCTTTCCAGCTTGAATTCCTGCCGGAAGCGGCGTGATTTGGCGATTCCGCGGAGCACAGCCGCATCGGACGATTTCGCATCGCAGCGCGAGCTATTGACGCGCAATCGTTTTCCATCGACCATCAATGCTTTAAGGGAATCAGCGCGAGGATAGGATGCAACGCATTCTGTCGACGTACCGGTGGGTCGGCCACCGTCTCACGCCGGCGCTTTTGGGGGAAATTGCCAAGGCGGAAATTCCGGCCGTCGAGGTTTTTTGCGCGACCGGGCACTTCCACTATCGTTTGGAGGACGCGGTGCGGGACTTGGCTGGCGCCCTTTCCGAGCACGGTCTTCACTTGCACGCTCTACATTCGCCCACCGAGCGGGATTCCACATCCGGACACCAGAGCGGCGTGCAAATTTCAATATCGGATACCGAACGCATTCGCCGCATCGACGCCGTGGATGAGGTGAAGCGCGCGCTGGAAGTGGCCGAGAGGATTCCATTTCAATATTTGATTCAGCACATGGGCAGCGGCCGGCAATCGGCCGATCCGCGCAAGCTGGACGCCGCCTTTGAATCGCTCGAAAATCTTTCCAATTTCGCCAAGCATCGCGGAGTGACTATCGCGCTCGAAAACAAAGCGGACGAGCTCGGCTGTCCCGCCACGTTGCATCAATTCATCCAACAAACGCATCTGCAGGTAAAATTCTGCTTTGACACCGGCCACGCTCACATCGAAGGCGGCGTCGGTCCGGGATTCGAGCTGATGCGCGAACGCGTGGTGAGCGTTCACGTGCACGACAATCATGGCGAAAAGGACGAGCACCTGCTGCCGTCGGATGGCACCATCGACTGGGATCAGGCATTCGTTGCGTTTGCGAGCGCGCCGGAGCCACCCGCGCTGGTTCTGGAGCTGAAAGAGAAGTCGCCGGGAACGCCAAAGATGGACGAAATTCGCGCGGCGTTCGACCGGCTGGAAGAGCTGTCAGAAAAGTAAGGCGCGGCGCGTACGGAAATCGTCTCGCAAGGGAATTGATGAGCCACGAAGCACAAACCAAAGCTCCGGTGATTACGATCGAGCAAGCCGGAGCGCACGTCGGGCAGGTCGTTACGATTCGCGGGTGGCTCTATAACCTGCGCGAATCGGGCAAGCTGCTGTTTCCGATTTTTCGCGACGGCACGGGCGTCATGCAGGGTGTGGTCTCGCTGAAAGAGCAGCCCGAAGCATTCGGCGCGCTGAAGGGCCTGACGCAGGAATCGAGCGTGATCGTCACGGGAAAAATTCAGGCCGAGCCGCGCGCTCCGGGCGGCTGCGAAATTCACATTCACGCCGTCGAAGTGGTGCAGCGCGTGCCGGAATCCACTCCGTATCCGATCCAGCTGAAAGAGCACGGCGTTGATTTCCTGCTCGACCAGCGGCACTTGTGGATTCGCACGCCGCGTCAGGCCGCGATTTTGCGCATTCGCGCCGAAGCCATTCGCGCCGCCCGCAACTTCATGGACGATCAGGGCTACACGCTCACCGACGCGCCAATTTTTACGCCCGCGGCCTGCGAAGGCACCACCACGCTTTTCGAAGTGAATTACATCGATGATCAGAAGGCGTATCTAACACAATCCGGGCAGCTCTACGTGGAAGCAACCGCCGCTGCGCTGGGCAAGGTATACACGTTCGGGCCAACATTCCGCGCCGAGAAATCGAAGACTCGGCGGCATCTGACGGAATTCTGGATGCTGGAGCCCGAAGCGTCGTTCGCGCATTTGGCGGACATGATGGACCTTGGCGAAGGATTGGTGAGCGCCGTCGTGCAGTCGGTGGTGAAAAATCGCGCGCGCGAGCTGGCTACGCTGGCGCGGGACGTCGCCAAGCTCGAAAAGATTGCCACTCCGTTTCCGCGCATCACCTACGATGACGCCATCAAAGTGCTGCAAAGCGCGGGCAATCCCACGAAATGGGGCGACGATTTCGGCGGCGACGAAGAGACGCTGCTTTCCAAGGAATTCGACAAGCCGGTGATCGTCCACCGCTACCCCGCGGCGATGAAGGCGTTCTATATGGCCACTGATGCGGAGCGGCCGGAGCTTTCTTTGAGCTTCGATATGATCGCGCCCGAAGGCTTTGGCGAAATCATTGGCGGCGGCGAACGCCAGTCGGATTACGACACTCTGGTGCGCCGAATTCGCGAAAGCGGCCTGCCGGAAGAATCGTTTCAGTGGTACCTCGATCTGCGGCGCTACGGCAGCGTCCCGCACGCTGGATTTGGCCTCGGCCTGGAACGCACCGTGGCCTGGATTTGCGGAACCGAGCACATTCGCGAAGTGATCCCCTTCCCACGCATGCTGTATCGCGTCTATCCTTAAGAGTCCCTCCGAAGTATTCGGGGTCGCGAAAGCAGCACCTGCATGGCTGAAAAAATCCGCATCATCGGTGTGCCGATGGACTTGGGCGCCAGCCGCCGCGGCGTCGATATGGGTCCGTCCGCCTTACGCGTGGCCGGATTGCAGGCGCGGCTGAAGCAGCTTGGGCGGCAAGTGGAAGATATCGGCAATATCTCCGTCAGACAGCCGGAAGAGCAGCACTACGGCGTGAAGAACGCGAAGTATCTCGAGGAGATCGCCGAAACCTGCAAAGGCCTCGCGGAAACCGTGCGGAAGGCTCTCGAAGCAGATCTGCTGCCGTTGGTGCTCGGTGGCGACCATTCCGTTGCCGTGGGCACCGTCGCCGGCGTCGCGTCTTACTTTCACAGTCAGTCGAAGCGCGTTGGTCTGATTTGGCTCGACGCGCACGGCGACATGAACACGCCGGAAAGTTCGCCGTCGGGAAACGTGCACGGAATGCCGCTCGCTTCAATCATGGGCTATGGTCCGGCGGAATTGACGGAATTGGCGGGCGTGAAGCCGATGGTCGAGCCCCGCAACGTGGTGCTGGTGGGCGTGCGCGACTTGGACTCGAAAGAGCGCCGGCTGATGAAGGAATCCGGCGCGCATGTGTACACCATGCGTGATATCGACGAGCGCGGAATGCGCGAAGTGATGGCCGAGGCGCTGCGGTTCGCTGGAGACGATACGGCGGGAGTAGCCGTGAGCCTGGACATGGATTTCGTCGATCCCACGGACGCGCCGGGCGTAGGGACGCCGGTGCGTGGCGGCGTCACGTACCGCGAAGCGCATTTGGCCCTCGAGATGATCGCAGACAGCCGGTCTATGGTTTCGTTCGAACTGGTGGAAATCAATCCGGTCATCGACGTGCACAACACCACGGCGACGTTGGGTGTCGAATTGGTGCTTTCGGGATTGGGCAAAAAGATTTTGTGAGCTTTGAATCGAGCAGGGGCGGCGGAGAAAAGGGTAGGGGAAGGATGAATTCTCAAAAGCGTTTGCGCGTGGGTGTGATTTATGGTGGCCGCTCGGGCGAGCATGAAGTATCGCTGGCTTCGGCGACATCGGTGATTCGCGCGCTCGATCCGGAAAAGTACGATATTGTGCCCATTGGAATCACCAAGGACGGTCGCTGGCTGGTGGGCAACGGCGCGCAGAAGATGCTGCCGGAGGTCTTGAAGTCCGGCGTACGCGTTTCGCTGCCTCCCGATCCCACGGCTGCGGCGCTCGTGCCGATGTCGCCGGACGCATCGCGGCGAAGCGTAGGCGTGGACGTAATTTTTCCCGTTCTGCACGGGACGTTCGGCGAAGACGGCACAGTGCAGGGATTGCTGGAGCTGGCGGGCCTGCCGTACGTGGGCGCGGGAGTGCTGGGTTCGGCGGTCGGCCTCGATAAAGATGTGCAGAAGCGGCTTTTCGACCAGGCCGGATTGCCCGTGGTGCCGTTTCTTTCCGTGCATCGCTGGGAATGGGAGAAGCAGCGCAACAAAGTGCTGCAAGCCGTCAAGAAGAAGTTTCGTTTTCCGGTGTTCGTGAAACCGGCGACGGGAGGATCATCCGTCGGAATGTCGCGCGTGAAAACAGTTCGGGAATTGCCGTCGGCCATGGATTTGGCGGGCGAATTCGGGCTGAAGATTATCGTCGAGCGCGCGGTGAATGCGCGAGAGATCGAAGTTTCGGTGCTGGGCAATCAGGAAACAAAAGCGTCGATACCCGGCGAAGTGGCCCCGCACCGCGAATATTACGATTACAAAGCGAAATATTTGGAGCAGGGAACGCAGCTGTTGATTCCCGCCAAGCTAACCAAGAAGCAGGTTTCTACTGTTCAGGATTACGCCGTGCGCGCCTTCCGTGCCATCGACGGTACCGGCATGGCGCGGTGCGATTTCTTTCTCGAACGCCGCACCGGAAAGATCTTCATAAATGAAGTGAACACCATTCCCGGTTTTACGTCGATCAGCATGTATCCCAAAATGTGGGAAGCGTCGGGCTTGCCATATCCCAAACTAATCGACCGCCTGATCGAACTAGCTCTGGAAATGCACGCGGAGAAGAGCCGCACGAAATATTCCATCGAGCTGCCTGCGGGAGCAGGCGGCGCCCTCGAAGGCTAAGCCCCGAAGTCGGAAGCCGTCGACGCCGCGAGCTCCGTTGCGGAAGCCTAAATTCGGGCGCATAATACAGTTATCTACGGAGGGATGGACCCGCGTATGGCCGTTGAGATCGCGAAAGGTGTCACGCTCGCAAAGCCCGGAGACGACAGCGACTTCCTGAAGGACGAGGGAATTCTCTTCGCCTCGCTCGATAAAGTCGTCAACTGGGCGCGCCGCAGCTCGATCTGGCCGATGTCTTTCGGACTGGCCTGCTGCGCCATCGAAATGATGTCCATGGCAGCGTCCCGCTACGATATTTCGCGCTTCGGCGCGGAAGTTTTTCGCGGCTCGCCGCGCCAGTCGGACCTAATGATCATTGCTGGCCGCGTTTCGCAAAAAATGGCGCCGGTGATCAAGCAGCTCTACGCACAGATGCCCGAACCCAAGTGGGCCATCTCCATGGGCGCGTGCGCAACTTCTGGCGGTGTGTTCAACAACTACGCGATCGTGCAGGGCGTCAACCAGGTGATCCCGATTGACGTGTACGTTCCTGGCTGCCCGCCGCGTCCCGAAGCTCTGCTGTACGCGATTTTCCAGCTGCAGAAAAAAATCGACAACGAGCGCGGCAGTTTTCTGCGTTCTCTCAATCTCAGCAAGAGCTAACCGGCTTCCGCAGTTCAATTGAGGGAGCCATACAGTTCCTGTAAAGTTTCCGGTTTGCCCAAACCTCAAGAGCCGTTTGTGGAAGAGTGCTGAAGATGTATCGTTTCCGCCGGTATGCAGTGGCTGCGTTGACCGCGATGGTTGCCATCGCGCTCACCCGTCCGGTCTGGGCGCAAAGCTCGCCGGGTCCTGAACCCGTGCCTCTCCCCCCACACATAGTTGCGCCTGCCGACACGCCCTATCCAGGCACGATAGCCTTGGCGGTGAATCTGACCAACACCACCGATCGCGTAGCCACAGTCGATGAGACGATTCCGGTCAACGCCGCGCACATCACCCTGCTATATCCGCAATGGCTTCCCGGTGACCACGCGCCCGAAGGGCCGATCCAGAGCGTGTCTGGACTATTCGTCAGCAGCAACGGGCAGCGCATTCCTTGGGTGCGCGATCGCGTGAACATGTACGCCTTCCACGTCCACGTGCCGGAGGGGACCACATCGTTGGACGTGAAGTTCGACTATCTCTCTCCCATTCTTCCCCAGGACGGGAATGTATCGATGTCGCGGGTGATGGCGGACCTCTCGTGGAATACCGTGGTGCTGTATCCGGCGGGGCACTTCGCCCGCGATATTCACGTCACGCCAACGGTGGTTCTGCCAGCGGGTTGGAAATACGCCACGGCGCTGGAGACGGATTCTCAGGAAGGCGACACGGTCCACTTTAAGCAGACCACTCTGAACACGCTGGTGGATTCGCCGCTGGTGGCCGGCGAATACTACCGGCGCGTCGACCTATCCACTGCACCGGACAACCAGGTATTCCTAGACGTGTTTGCCGATCAGGAGAAGGACCTGAAAATTACTCCTAAAGAGCTGCAAATGCACAAGAACCTGGCCGTGCAGGCGCAGCGCCTCTTCGATTCGCACCATTACAATCACTACGACTTTCTCTTCACGCTCAGCGGCACGCTCTATGGCAAGGGGCTGGAGCATCACCAGTCGAGCGAAGACGGCACGGACGCGAACTACTTTACCGACTGGAACGCGGGCGTCCGCAACCGCGACCTGCTCGCGCACGAGTATACGCACTCATGGAACGGCAAATTCCGCCGCCCCAACGACCTGTGGAGGCCCGCTTTTAACATGCCGGAGCAGGACAATCTGCTATGGGTCTATGAAGGGCTAACGCAGTACTGGGGATACGTGCTGACGGCACGCGCGGGTATGAGAACCCCCGAGCAGACCCGCGATCTATTCGCCGACATCGCGGCCAATTTCGAGGTTCAGGCCGGCCGCGAGTGGCGCCCGCTGGAAGACTCCACCAACCAGGAAATCCTCTCCGAGCGGCGGCCGGTAAGCTGGGTGAGCTGGCAGCGCAATGAGAGTTACTACAATGAAGGGTTGCTGATCTGGCTGGACGTGGACACGAAAATCCGCGAGCTGAGCGCCGGGAAGAAGTCGCTGGACAATTTCGCAAAGGCGTTCTACGGCATCGACAACGGCAGTTTTGTCACCGTCACTTACGATTTTAATGACATTGTCACCGCTCTAAACAAAGTGCAGCCCTATGACTGGGCGAAGTTCCTGCGCACGCGCATCTACGAACTGCATCCCGAAGTGCCGCTGGGCGGATTTACGCAGGGCGGCTACAAGCTCGTCTACAACGACACGCCCCCTTCCTGGGAGAAGCACGGCTCGTCACGCGGCAGCATCAGCTTTGCCCCGTCGATCGGTTTTTACGTGCGACATGACGGAACGATCAGCAGTGTGCAGTGGGACAGCCCGGCTTTCAGGGCCGGTCTGACGCCAGGCACGCAGATTCTCGCGGTGAATGGCCAGGCCTGGGGCGGAGGCGACGATGCGAACGGCGGCGGTTCCGATACCTTGCTGAAAGATGCTATCCTGCAGGCGGAACACAGTTCCTCGCCAATCCAGTTGGTCGTAAAGGACGATAGCGCGGTATCAAATGTGACCGTGGACTATCACGGCGGCCTGCGCTATCCGCATCTAGAGCGAGTGCAGAGCGCGCCCGATCGGCTGGACCCGATTTTGGCGCCGGTAAAATAGCGGAACCAGGCTGTTCGTGAAATAGTTGTGCGCGCCCGCGCGCGGAATGCGTCCGGGCGCGATTCGTACCGGATTCACACCAAAAAAACATATGGAGAAACCATCGAGATGAATTACTACGGCGGTAAAGAACTGGCAGCGTCATTTCGCACAGTACGCAAAAACACCGTTCAAGTAGCACAGGAAATTCCCGAAGATAAGTACGATTTCAAGCCGGCGCCCGAATCAAGGACCGTGGCCCAGGCGCTGGCGCACATCGCCTGTGGGACCAATTTCCCGCAATATCTTCATGGCGAACGTATTGATGACCTGGCGAAGCTGAATTTTCCCGAGTTGATGCAGAAGGGTGCCGCGGATGAAGCCAAGCTGCGCACTAAGTCCGAAATTGTCGCCGCGCTCCAGGCCAACGGGGACAAATTCGCGGCATTCCTCGAAAGCTTGCCGGAATCCGTTTTGCAAGAGCGCGTAGCCATGCCTCCCGGCGCCGAGCCAGCCAGCAAGACGCGCTTCGAAATGCTGCTCTCGCCCAAAGAGCACGAAATGCATCACCGCGGCCAGTTGATGGTGGTGCAACGGATCGTCGGCGTGGTGCCGCATCTCACCCGCCAGCGCCAGGAAATGATGGCCCGCGCCACTGCGGGCAACGGCCAGCAGCATCGCTAAGCCGATCCATTGATCGAAGTGTTCGCATGAGGGCGAGCCAGTTCCACACTGGCTCGCCTTTTTTGTTTCACCGCGGAGTTTAGGGTGCCCGTCTTGATGTGGAGCCACGCTTTAGCGCGGCAGCCTTTTGCTGGCGACCTTGGAGCGCGAACCACAGGCCCGCAAGGCGTCGGTAGGGCCAGCGTTTTTATTTCACCTCGGCGGTGCCACCCTCGAATTCCACCACCGTGCCGGACTCGAGTTGCTCGCGTCGCACGTACCCCATGCCGAGAGCCGTGCCGGCGGATGGCGAATAAGCCGCGCTGGTAACAAAGCCGATTTCAGCACCGCCGGCGCGCAGCTTTGTTCTCGCAGTTGGCGCATCGCTCGTCGAAAATTTCAGGGAGACGCGCCTGCGGTTCACGTGGCCGCGCGAGCGCACCCGCTCCACGATTTCCTGTCCCGTGTAGCAGCCCTTGGTGAAGCTGATGTGCGTGTTTTCGAGCGCAGCTTCGTGTGGGATCATCGCATCGTTAAAATCTACGGGGAACCACGGCACGCCCGCCTCCAGGCGCAGCGCATTCAGCGCCGCGATCCCGATGGGCTCGCCACCGAGTTCGCGAACCACGCCCAGAGCCTTCCGCCACAGCGCCGCAAGATGTTCGCGCGCGGCAATTACTTCCGCTCCGGGCGCGCCGAAATGCGATCGCCGCAGCAGCCAACAGGAACTTCCATCGATAGCAGCTTCTCGGATGCTCATCGCTGGCATGGCTTCGATTTCCACACCGCAAATCTGACGCACGGCTTCCGCGGCGCGCGGACCTTCGATCGCGAAGCTGCCCATGCGCTCCGTCGCATCGTCGATTTCCACTTTCGAGCCGATGACGTATTTCTTCAGTGTGGCCAGCGTGCGCTCGCGCTGCGAGGCGTGCGAGCGAACCAGCAGCTTTTCCGGCAGCGCGTAAATTTCCAGCTCGGCCAGAATGCGGCCTTGGGGATTCAGCAGCAGCGCCAGCGTGCCGCGCCCTTCGGCAAGTGATTTGACGTCATTCGAAGTAATGTTGTGGAAATACTGAACGCGATCGCGCCCGCCGACGATCCAGATGGCGTTCCAGTTCGTGTCGAAGATCGCCACGCTTTCGCGCGCCGCGCGATATTCCGCTTCCAGTCCTGCAAAGCGCTCCGGCAATTCGCAGCCTTCGAATTCCGCGAGCCGTGCCTGTTCCGAACGATGTTCGTCGACTAACGGTGTCTGCATGTCGAATGGGCTCCGCACCTCATCTTATCAGATGGCGCACAGTGGTCCCCGGTACCGTGGCCGCGCGGCGATTTGCGAGCTGTGATAAATTGAAAGCATCCCATGGCTATCGGAATCTACGTTCAGGTGCCTTTCTGCCAGACGCGCTGCACCTACTGCAATTTTCATACAGGTGTTGTCTCGCGCGATCAGTATCTGCCGTACGTGGACGCCATCTGCCGCGAAATTGGAGAGAACGAAGGCGCCATCACGGTCGAAGCGGACACCATCTACATTGGCGGCGGCACGCCGAGCCTCCTCGAACCCTCGGCCTTAGCAAAGATTCTTCAAAAGTTGCGCGGCGTGTACGCCGGAGAGCCCTCAGAAGTCACCCTCGAAGCCGATCCCGAAACGGTGACGCCCGAAAAAGCCGCGCAGTGGCGCAACGCCGGGATCAACCGCATCAGCCTGGGCGCGCAGTCATTTCAAGACAACGAATTGAAAGCCGCCGGCCGCATGCATCGCCGCGACGACATCTATCGCGCCGCCGATCTGCTGCGCGCTGCCGGAATCCGCAACATCAGCATGGATCTGATCGCAGGTCTGCCGCACCAGACGCGCCAGTCGTGGGAAGATTCCGTCAGCCAGCTCTTGCGCATTTATCCCGAGCATATTTCCATCTATATGCTGGAAATCGACGAGGGCAGCCGCCTGGGAAGGGAAGCGCTAAGTGGCGGCGAGCGCTACAGCGCCGGCGCACTGCCGAGCGACGATGACACCGCCGACTTTTACGATTCCGCGCGCGAGCGGTTGAAATCCGCCGGATACGAGCATTATGAAGTTTCGAATTGGGGCTTGCCGGGAAAGCAGTCGCAACACAACTTGAAATACTGGCGCCGCGATGCGTATATCGGCTTCGGCGCGGGCGCGCATTCGTTCGACGGAGCGATTCGCTGGGCCAACGTGCACGAGTCGCCGCGCTACGTGCGGCTGATCGACGCGGGAACTTCGGTGCGCGAGCAGATCGAGCCGGTCACTCCGCCCGTGGCGCTTTCTGAAGACATGTTTCTGGGATTGCGTCAATTGCGCGGCGCGGATTTCGCGCGCATCGAGAAGGAATACTCGGTCGAGCCGGTGCTGCGCGACCGTCTGGCCATGCTGCGTCTGCGCATCGAAACGCTGCAATCCCACGGCATGCTTGAATTCGACGGCACCTTCGTGCGCATCCCGCCCGAAAAACTAACCATCTCCAGCGAAATCCTGCTGGAATTGCTGAGCTGACGCTCCGACCCATTTTAAATTGCAAAGGGCGCGTCCCGATGAACGCTTCGCTGCGCTCGCGCAAAGCTTGCGCAAAGAAGGAGTGTCATTCTGAGGGGCGCGTCGCGCCCCGAAGAATCCCTCTTCGTTTGCGCTAGGTAATCAGTGAGATTATCGGTCGCTGCGCTCTCCGATTCGCGGAGTCCTGAAATGGTGACCTCACAATGGCGATGGGGCGCGGCAGCGCCGGAAACGGCGGCTAGTTTTCCAGGCCGAGGTTGCGGATCTTGGTGAGCAGCGTTTTGTAGGACACGCCCAGCTTTTCAGCGGCGCGCGTTTTGTTCCACTTGGTTTCGCGCAGCGCGTTCTCAATTTTGAATCGCTCCACGTGCGCCACGGCGCGCTGCGAAACTTCCTCCAGCGGACCTTCCCATAAAAATTGTCCCGCGAGCATGCCCTCGGGCATTTCTTCCGGCGCAGGTTTCGGAGCGGGCAATTGCAGCGCGTCGGCGTCGATTTCTGAGCTGCTGGCCAGAATCGCGGCGCGTTCAATCGTATTTTGCAGCTCGCGCACATTTCCCGGCCAGGGATACGACAGCAGCCGCGACCGCGCCTCCTCCGTTAACTCCAGCGAGGGCTTGCGAAACTCGCGCCTGAACCGTTCCAGGAAATGCTCGGCCAGCAGCAGCACGTCATCTCCGCGGTCGCGCAGCGCAGGGATCGTGATCGGCACGGCGGCGATGCGAAAATAAAGATCGTCGCGAAACGTCTTGTCGGCGACAGCCGCGCGCAAATCCTTGTTGGTAGCCGCCAATATGCGGACGTTCACTTCGATTTCCTGCGTGCCGCCGACACGCTCGAAACGCCTTTCTTCCAGCACGCGCAGAAGTTTGGCTTGCATGGAAATCGGCAGCTCGCCAATTTCGTCGAGAAACAGCGTGCCGCGATGCGCCAGTTCGAGCTTGCCGATTTTTCGCGCGCCCGCTCCGGTGTAAGCGCCGCGCTCGTGGCCAAACAGCTCGTTTTCGACCAGCCCTTCGGGAATCGCGGCGCAATTCAGCGCCACGAACGGACACTCCGCGCGCGGGCTTAGGTAGTGTACGGCGCGCGCGAAAAGTTCCTTCCCGGTGCCGCTTTCGCCGAGTAGCAACACGGTGGAATCAGCGGCGGCTACGCGCTGCGTCATCTGGCTGGCTTCCTTCATCGCCGGATGTTCGGCGACGATCCGCGGAAAACCATAACGCGCCGAATATTCCTCGCGCAGCAGCAAATTTTCCCGCAGCAGTTCCTGTTCGCGCGTGGCGCGCTGTAGCAGCAGCTTCAGGTGGTCCAGATCGACGGGCTTCTGAATGAAATCGAACGCGCCTTCTTTCATGGCGGTCACCGCTTCTTCGACGGATCCGTATGCGGTGACGAGTAGGACCGGGATGGTTGGGTCGGCGCGCTTGGCTTCGCGAAGCACTTCGATGCCGGAATGCCCCGGCAGCTTCAGATCGGAAAGGATCAGCTGGTAACGCCGGGTGCGCGCTTTCTCGATTGCGGCTGTGCCGTCCGGCGCTTCTTCCACCGCATAGCCAAAGCGTTCGAGCGCCTTGCGCAGCATGGCCCGCAGCTCGGTCTTATCCTCGACCAGTAGAACGGGCTCCATGGCGGCAGGATTCTAGCGTCCCCATCCCGGATCGCCGCCGGCTTGACGCAGCGCATCCTGCGCGTCGGAGATAGCCTGCTGGTCGGCGTCCACCTGCTTTTGCTTGGCGTCAATGGCGGCCTTCTTTTTGTTGTAGGCCTCGCCCAGCGGCTGGCCGCTAGCTTGATCCTGAGCGGCTTTCTGCGGATCGCCGCTGTAATATTGCATTTGCTGCTGGCCGAGCTCGCGCTGCATCACACTGAGTTCGTCCTGATCGCGCTGAAGCTTGTCGCGCAGCTTGGCAAATTTCGCGCGCCATGTGGCTTCGTCGTTCGCGGCCCCAGCAGCAGTTGAACCGGAGGCAGCAGCCGAAGCTTTGCCCTTGTCGCCCTTCTCGGATGTAGCTGCGGGCTGAGCAGCCTCGCCCACGCTAGAAACGCCGCCATCGGTAGGCAAATTATCGTTGGTGAAAACTTTCGTGGCCTTGGGCGCATCCTTGCGTTCCGCGCGCGCCTTGCGCGCGGCCGCCGCCAGCGGGTCCTCCTGCGCTGACGATGCGTCCGACTGGGACGTCTGCGACGCCTTCGCCGTCGCCGGCGCAGACTGCTGCGAATTGGAATTTTGCTGCGCTCGAAGTGCCGCAGGCGCTCCCGCGAACACAACGATCAGCGCCGCCATCGCAATCCACATCGTTTTTCGCATATACGTTTCTCCTAGGGCGCCCCCGTACGAGTCCTATCTCAGTTTAGATGCGCGCCGCCTGCGAGGGGAATAGAACCGGCGAAGGCTCCTGCCGCAAAGGTAACCACAGCAAAAACTCGGCGCCGCCGCCGGCCTGGTTGCGAGCCTCGATGCTGCCTCCGTGCTGCAGGGTCACTTTTTGGACCACCGCGAGGCCCAGCCCGGTGCCATCCGATTTCGTGGTAAAAAAGGGCAGAAAGATTTTCGGCAGGTCGCGCTCGGGAATTCCAGACCCGTTGTCCGCCACGCGAATGCGCTGCCAGCCTCGGCCACCGAGCTCTTCGATCGAGCCGGAAATCGTGACCCGCGGGGCAGCGCCCGCGTCGCGCGCAGACTCGACCGCATTGCGCACCAGGTTGATGAGCGCCTGGCGCAACAGCGCCTCGTCGCCGGGAAGCTCGGTGAACGCGCCTTCGGTCGAAATCGTCGATTGCGGCAGCGCTTCCCGCAATTCTTCCGCGACCCGTTCGACGATGCTTTTCATCGGCACCGTTTCGTACGAAATCTCCAGCGGCTTGGCGAAGCGAAGAAATTCAGTGACCACGTGCGTGAGCGAGCGCGTCTGATCCAGAATCCGTTCTGCGGAATCGCGCACGTCGCCGGAAGTCTCGCTGCGGATCATCTGCGCGTAGCCAGAGACGGTAGCCAGCGCATTCTTAAATTCATGGGCGATACCAGCGGACATTTCGCCCAGGCTGGCGAGATTTTCTTTCCAGCGGATCTGCCTTTGCAGGGCGACGAGTTCAGTGAGGTCGCTCAAAAGGCACAGCGCGCCGCTGGGTTTCGAGTCGGGCGCGATTTCCGGATCCTCGGCGCGCGCGCGAACGATCTTTCGCCCTCCTCGGTAAATTGGGGAAATGGTCACGCCGAGCCGCCGCGCTTCCCCCTCCGGCGTGAGGTGTTCCACTTCCGCGCGCTGAAAAGTTGTTCCTTCTTGCAGGCAGGCCGCCAACATGCGCGAAAGGCCGGAATCGCCTCCGAGCACTTCTTTGTACGACCGATAGCGCAGGCTTCGCGAGCCCAGAGCCTGCTCGGCCGCGGGATTCGCCGAGCCGATCGCCCCCGTAGCGCTGACCAGCAGCAGTCCCGTCGGCATGTTGCGCGTCACTTCTTCGGAAAGCCGTTCCGATTCCTGCGCGCGTTCCTGCGCCAACAGATGCAGCCGCGCCAGCTCTTTTTCCTGCGTGCGCAGCTTCTCGATCACTCCTTGCATCGACGCGGTCATGAACGCGGAGGCATTGTCCGCGTTCGTCTGCGGCGCGGCCAAATCCAGATGCGATTCTGATTGCGCTCCGGAGCGCAGATATTTGCGCGCCACAATTACCAGCGCGAGAACCACCACGATCAGCACGAACAGCGTGGCGCCGGCGAATATGATGTCCGTAGGCGAGATCACCGGATGCGGTGCGGCGAGATGCGGATTCATCGGGCGATCTCCCGCGCGCGGGCGTCCATCAGCGCACCATCAGGAACGATTGGTACCACTGCACCACCGGCGTGCCGAAGAACATCACCAGCACCGCGGCGATGCCCAAAAACGTGCCGAAGGGAAGCTCGTAGTCGGAATCCTTGCGGCTGGCCAGAATGAACGCTACGCCCAGAACGCTGCCCAGCAGCGATCCGGCCAAAATCGTCAGCAGCGTCAGCTTGGGCCCCAGAAAAGCCCCGATCAGCAGCATCATTTTCACGTCGCCCAGCCCCATGCCTTCGCGGCCGCGCAGCCGAAAATACGCCTCCGAGACCAGCCAGAGAAAAGCGCTGCCGAGCGCCGCGCCCAGCAGCGCGTCCACAAAAGAAACCGCCGGGCGCGGCGGCATCCACGCAACCATGTGCCGGATGAGCCAGGACGCGGCGCCGTCCGTGGGCGCGGTGAAAAAGCTGAGCGCCAGGCCGATGGCGAAGCCGGAAAAGTTCACCACGTCGGGCAGAATGCGCTCGCGCAGATCGGTGAACACGAGCACGATCATCAGCGCCGAAAATATCGCCCACTTCAGCGCCTCCACGGTCAGTCCAAAAGCCAGGAAGCAGCCCAGGAACAGCACCCCGGTCAGAAGTTCGACCGCCGGATAGATGGCGGAAATTTTCTCCTGGCAGCCGCGGCACTTCCCCCGCAGCAGCAGCCAGCTGATCACCGGAATATTGTCGTAGGGACGAATCTGCTTGCCGCATTTCGGGCACGCCGATGGCGGCGAAACAATCGACTTGCCGCTAGGAATGCGCACGATGCACACATTCAAAAAGCTGCCAATAACCAGCCCAAGGCAAGCAACCGCAACCGCGATGATTGGCGCAGGGAGCACCATTTCAGTGTGCCAGAAGCGCCGCCAAACCCTCAAGCCGCCCGCCACCCCCCGTGTCCGACTGGCTAACTTGGACGTCAGCGGGCCATCCGCTCTGCCCACGCCGGTGTTTCACGCGTTTTTTGTAGCGGCGACCTCTAGGCCGGCATCTTTAGCTTTTGTAGCGGCGACCTTCAGGTGTGCTTCCCGCCTACTACCAATAGCGCTGTCATCCCGAAGCGCAGCGAGGGATCTGCTTTTGCTTTCGCACTTCCGTGGCACGCCCTTTCGCCACTTTTGCGCCCCCGGTGCTATTTACCCGGAACCGCAGCACGGCCCAGGTCCGAACGCGCCTGCCAGCAATTAGACCGAAGGGTGGCCCAGGCTACGTCGAAGGAGTCGAAGCAGGCGAAAATGCCGGCTCGCGCAGTTCGCCGTCCGGCACTTCCTCGGTAACCACGGTGAACTGGCGCAAATCCGCGGTGCCGAACGAGGTGGTAAGTGCCACGTCGGACGCGTCGCGCCCAACCGCCATCAACACGCGCCCGACGCGGGGGAAGTTGTGCCGCGCGTCGAAAGTCCACCAGCGGTCCTCCAGAAAGACCTCGAACCACGCGCTGAAGTCCATGGGAACCGGCGACGCTGGCACCCCAATGTCGCCCAGGTACCCCGTCGCGTAGCGAGCCGGAATATTCAGCGCGCGGCACATGGCGACCGCCAAATGCTGAAAATCGCGGCAAACTCCGCGCCTTTCCGCGAACACGTCCAGCGCCGTTCTCGTGGGGTTGGCGTACTGGTAGCCGAACGTCACTTTGTCGTGCACCCACTGGCATACGGCCTGCACGCGGTTCCATCCCGGCGCGATCCAGCCAAAGAGCTCAGCGGCGATGTTGGACATGCGGTCCACTTCACAGTAGCGGCTGTTGAGCAAGTAGCGAAGGGTGTCGGTCGGCAGGTTCTGAACGGGTATCTCGCGCGCCCACGGCGCCACGGGATCAGGATTGCCCGTGTCGCGGATCAAAGTCGAATTCTTGATGCGGACGGAACCCGTGGGAGCGAGAAAGCGGCAGCAGTTATTCCCGAAAGTGTCTACGTAGCACTCCACATCGACGGCAGGTTCCAGAGCGATCGTATCCGGCTCGATCAGATCGGCGGCACGGGACGGATGCACTTTCAGCAGCGCCACAATTGGCACCGGACGGGGAGCTTCGAAAAGAATGTCGTATCCCAGGCGAATCAACATAGTCGGTCCTCATAACCCGCCGATACTCATGCATATAAAACTCCCCCGCCACGACTTCATTTATACAGTGTCGCTGCACATAGCGCACCGGAGAAGATTTGGGCGCGCGGAGCATTCATGCTCCTAGCTTGGGGTGCTCTCGGCCATCTTCGCACTCCGCCCGTTAGCGTCCGTGTCCCACTGGCGAACCGCCTCGCCCCGCCTGGTCCCCATAGCGCTGTCATCCCGAAGCGCAGCGAGGGATCTGCT
>Ga0307374_10003846_pt1 | contig 25389 bp, 23 predicted proteins | sample OX3MG_FD_202532 | JGI IMG/M metagenome (GOLD analysis project Ga0307374, IMG submission 202532) | Soil microbial communities from Risofladan, Vaasa, Finland - OX-3 | ecosystem: Environmental > Terrestrial > Soil > Coastal area > Acid sulfate soil | place: Finland: Risofladan, Vaasa | collected...
CCCCTTGACGATCGGACCCAAGTCGAAGGTCGCCGCGCCGCCCGGCGTACCCGCCATCGAGACGTCGAGCGTCTCGCCTGCGCGCAGCGGGGTGGTCGGCGCGAACGAGAACGCGGTGATGCGCACCGCGCCCGCCGGCGGCGGCGTGCCGGTGCTGGGCCGCGAGGCGATCACGGCCTTGACTTCGTTGGTCTGCGGGTTGGAGCGCAGGGTCACGCGATCTCCCACGCGCAGGTCGGCCACCCGCGCGCGCACGCCGTTGAGCGTGACCACGCTGCTCGAGGGCGGCGTCACCACGCGACCATCCTTCAGCACGAAGGTCGAACCGGAGACGGCGGCGATCCGCCCCGAGTGCGAGGCGAAGAAGTCCACCACCTGCACCACGGCTCCGCTGGGATCGATGGTCGCGGCAAGCTCGTCGCCGGGCTGGATGTCGGCCAACGTTCCCGCGACCGTGGTGTGCACGGAGACGTCCTGCAGCACGATCTGCGCCTGCGAGGTCATGCTGATCGTGCGCGGCAGGTCATCCTGCATCACGGTCACCGTCGGCGGCTCGCTGTTGCGGTCCACCGCCGTCACGGTGCCGCTCACGCGCGCGGCCGCGCCCGAGGCTCCGGCGGTCGGTGGCGCCTGGGCGGCCCCGGCGAAGATGCTGACCATCGTGAGATGGCGCGTGATCGGATCGTAGGTGACCTGCGCTCCCAAGGCCGAGCTCACGAAGCGCAGGGGCACGAAGATGGTCCCGTCGACTTGCACGATCGGCGCACCGATGGCCACGGTGCCGCCGCCCGTATAGACCTCCGCGGCGCCCACCGTGAAGTCGATCGTCCGGTCGGAGAGGCGCATCTCCACCTGCTGGCGCACGGCGTGCACGGGAATGCCCAGCGCCTGGGCCAGCGGCCGCAGGGGCAGGTAGATGCGCCCGGCGATCGTGCGCGCCGGCGGCGTCAGCGTCAGCGCGCTGCCGTCCAGCGTCGCCGTGACCGGCGGCCGCTCGGCCAGCGCCGCCGTCGCCGGGAGGAGCGCGCAGGCCGCCAGCATCGCCGCGGCGCGCACCCAGCGGCGCAGTCGTGTCGAGATCATGGTCGAGCCAACTCCTTCAGCACCGTACGGTACAACGCCGCCGTCGCCTCCGCCGTTCGCTCCCAGGTGAGTCCCCGGGCGATCGCCATGCCGCTCTGGCGCAGACGGATGCGCAGGAACTCGTCGCTCAGGGCGCGCTGGGCTTGCCGCCGCAGCGCCGCGGCATCCAGCGCGGGAAAGGCCAGGGCCGCCGCGCGCAGCGGCTCCGGGATGCTCCGCTCCGCGGCCACCACGGGCGTCCCGAAGGCCATCGCCTCCACCATCGGCAAGCCGAACCCCTCCACCAGGGCGGGGTGGACGTAGGCGCCCGCTCGCCGGTAGAGCGCCGCCAAGAGGCCCCGGTCCACGTCGCCGACGGCCACGACGCGGTTTCCCTCGTGCGCGTACTGCCCCAGCCCGCCGGGGAAGTCGTCGTGGCCGGTGATCACCAGGTCGCACGGCAGTCCCCGCCATGCCTCGAAGAGCGTGGTCAGGTTCTTGTGCTTGCGATGGTTCCCGGCGTAGAAGAGAAAGGAGCGCTCTCCAACGCCCAGCGCACGGAGACGCGCCGCCTCGTCGGGCTGGGGCCGCTCGGCGAGCTGCAGCATCGCGTCGTCCACGCCCAGCGGGATCACCGCGACGCGCTCGCGGGGCGCGCCCAGGTAGCGCCCCAGTCCTGAGACCGTCGCCTCGTCGTCGGTCACCACGCGGCGCGCGCGCGCCGCGTGACGACGGGTGAACAGTCGGTAGTACGCGCGGATGGTCGGCTTGAACTGCTCGGGAAACTCCAGGTGGATCAAGTCGTGAATCGTGATGAGGAACGGCACCCCCGGCTCGTAGGGCGCATAGAGCGAGAGGTGGTGCATCAGCGAGGCGCCTAGGCCGCGCGCCGTCAGCGGCACCACCAGCTCCTCGGTGATGCCGAAGTTGCCGCCCCCAACGCCCACCACCTCGGCCTCCGTCTCGATGGAGCCGTTGGCGATCACCACCACCTTGAGGTCCGGGGCCACGCGCGGCACGCGCGCCGCCAGCTCGCGGATGTAGTGCCTCATCCCCACGCTGCAACGCCGCGTGATGCGCGCGTCCAGCACCACCACGGGCTTCACCGGCGGGCCTCCGAGCGGCTGCGCGCCAGTGCCTTGAGCTGCACGGCGCTGGGATAGAACGCGCTGGCCGCGCAGACGTACGCCCCGCGCCATCCGTCGCGCCAGCCGCCGCGCGCCAGGTAGAGCCACGCCAGGCGCGCCGCCGAGAGCACCAGCGCCCGCGCCGCGCGGGCCGGCGAGGGCGTCACCCCCTGGGCCTCGATCTCCGTGTAGCGGGCGAACTTGCGCCGGTAGTCCGCCAGCGTGGGGTACGAGCGGTGCTCCAGCGTCCCCGTCAATCGCCCCACCGGGCCCTGGGCCACCCAGCGTTCGTGCAGTTGCGCGGCTCCCCCGGCGGCTGGACGCGCCTCCAAGCGAGCGGCGTCGCGCCGCACCAAGCGCACCAGCGGCTCTTGCCACCAGCCGGCTCCGCGCATCGGGCGCCCGCAAAATTCCGTCGTGCGCAGCACCTCGTACGCCGCGAACGCTCCTTCCGGCGCGGCAAGGACCGACGTGCGCAGCGTCCGGTCCAAGCGCTCGTCGGCGTCCACGAAGAGCACCCAGGGCGTCCACGCCATGGTCAGCGCCGCCCGCCGCGCGTCTACGAAGCCCGTCCACGGCCGCACCACCACGCGCGCCCCCGCGCGCTCGGCGATCTCACGCGTTGCGTCGCGCGACTCAGCGTCCACGACCAGCGCGCCCACGCCGGGGGGCAGCGAGGCGAGGCAGCCCTCCACGTTGGCCGCCTCGTCCTTGGTCAAGACCACCGCGGTGATGCGGTCCGGGTCCACGCTCCGCCGCGCGGCTAAGCGATCGACGAACGCCGCAAACGGCGCTCGAACGCGGTGATCTCCACCCCCGCGTGGGCAATCGCCGCACGCACGAAGTGGAGATAGAGCGGCGCGGGCTTGGTGGGACGCGACTTGAACTCCGGATGCGCCTGCGTCCCCAGGAACCACGGATGGAGGCTTTGCGGCAGCTCGATCATCTCCACGAGCTGCTGCGTCTCGCTCACGCGGTGGAAGCCGCTGAAGACCAGGCCGTGCGCCGCGAGGCGCTCGCGATACGCGTTGTTGAACTCGTAGCGGTGGCGGTGGCGCTCGGTGATATGCAGCTCGCCGTAGGCCGTGGAGGCCAGCGTGTCGGGAACCAGGTCGCAGCCGTACGCGCCCAAGCGCATGGTCCCGCCCATCATCTGCAAATTGCGCTGCGAGGGCAGGAAATCGATGATCGGGTCGGGCGTGGCCTCGTCCACCTCCGTGGTCATCGCCTGCGGCAAGCCCGCCACGTTGCGCGCGAACTCCACGCACGCGAGCTGCATGCCGAAGCAGATGCCCAGGAACGGGATGCGCCGCTCGCGAGCGTGCTGCACGGCCAACAGCTTGCCCTTCACGCCGCGCGAGCCGAAGCCCGGCGCCACCAGGATGCCGCCCACGCCGTCCAGCAGCGAGACGCCCTCGGCCTCCAGCCGCTCGGAGTCGATGCGCCGGATCTCCACGTCGGCGCCGCTGGCGAAGCCGGCGTGATAGAGCGCCTCGTTGATGGAGATGTAGGCGTCCTTCAGCTCCACGTACTTGCCGACCAGCGCGACGATCACGCGCCCCTCGGGGTGGAGCACCCGGTCCACCATCTCCTCCCAGGCGCGCATGTCACGCTCGCGCGCGGGGAGGTGCAGCTTGCGCACGGCGATCTCCGCCAGACCCTCGGCTTCCAGGTTCAGCGGCACCTGGTAGATGGAGGTCGCGTCGACGTTCTGCACCACCGCGCTCGCCGGCACGTCGCAGAACAGCGCGATCTTCTCCTTCAGCTCGGTGGAGATGGGATACCCTGAGCCCGTGCGGCAGACGATGGCATCGGGCTGGATGCCGATGGCGCGCAGCTCGCGCACGCTGTGCTGCGTCGGCTTGGTCTTCAGCTCGTCGGCCGCCCCCAGGTGCGGCACCAGCGTCAGGTGGATGTACATGACGTTCTCGTCGCCCAGATCGTGGCGCAGCTGGCGGATCGCCTCCAGGAAGGGGAGCGACTCGATGTCGCCCACCGTGCCGCCCACCTCGACGATGCAGACCTCGGCGCCCGAGTTCTCGGCCACGCGGCGCACGAGCGACTTGATCTCGGCGGTGATGTGCGGGATCACCTGGACGGTGGCGCCCAGGTAGTGACCCTGGCGCTCCTTCTCGATCACGCTGGCGTAGATCTGGCCCGTGGTGACGTTGTTGACGCGCGTGAGCTCTTCGTCGATGAAGCGCTCGTAGTGGCCCAGGTCCAGGTCGGTCTCGGCCCCGTCCTCCGTGACGAAGACCTCGCCGTGCTGGTACGGGTTCATGGTGCCGGCGTCGACGTTGATGTACGGGTCGAGCTTCTGGATCGAGACCTTGAGGCCGCGGCTCTTGAGCAGCCGTCCCAGCGAGGCCGAGGCGATGCCTTTGCCCAGCGAGCTGACCACGCCGCCCGTAAAGAAGATGAACTTTGCCACCAGCGCGCTCCTATGATCTCGATCGACGGCGTGCTCGCGCAACAAACCGCGCCATTCAGGCGGGACTCGAGGACGGCTCGCTCTGGGTTGTCGCGCTTCGGGGCGGGGACCCCGGCTCCCTGGTGAGCACGCACACCACCCGCGCGCGGCCGCCGTAATCGGTCACGATCTCCACGGCGGCGTCGGGAAAGCTGGCCCGCGCCAAGCCCGCCAGCCCCTCGATCGTGGGTGGAGCGGCCTCCATGAGCACCACGCCGCCCGCGCTCAGGATCGCGGGGAGCGCGGGCACCAGCCACCGGTAGACGTCGAGGCCGTCACTCCCGCCGTCGAGCGCCAGACGCGGCTCGTACGCGGCGGGCTCGGGGCGGCGCGGCAGATCGGCGGTAGGGACGTAGGGCAGGTTCCCCAGCACGACGTCGAAGGGCGCGTAGGGCAGCGCCGGCTCGTGCAGCTCGCCGTGGAGCACCAGCACGCGCTCGGCCACACCGTGCCGCTCCGCGTTGGCGCGCGCCGCGCTCACCGCCGCGCTCGAGCGGTCGGTCGCCACCACGCGAACGTCCGGGCGCTCGCACGCCACCGTCACGGCGATGGCGCCGGAGCCCGTGCCCACGTCGAGCACGTTCGCCCGCCGGCCGCGTTCCGCCAGCCGGTCGATCTCCGCGAGCGCGCGCTCGATCAGGTGCTCCGTCTCCGGCCGCGGCACCAACACGCCTTCGCGAACGCGAAACTCACGGCCGTAGAAGCCGGCCGACTCGATCAGATAGGCGACCGGGACGCCCTCCTCGCGCCGCACCAGCACGCGCTCGAACTGGGCATGCTCCTCGGGAGGGAGCGGGGAGTCGCCGTGCGCGATGAGCCACGGCCGGTCGCGCTCCAGCACGCGCGCCATCAGGAGCTGCGCATCCAAAAGCGGGGTGTCGCTGCGCCGGCGCAGGCGTTCCGACGCGCGAGCGATCGCCTCGGCCACGGTGACCATGCGCGTCAGGCGGCGGAGTCGTCGCCGGCGGCCAGGAGCACGGCCTGCTCGTGCTGCCAGAGCGCCTCGAGGATCTTGTCCATGTCCCCCTCCATGACGCCGCGAATGTTTCCGAAGTTCTGGTTGATGCGGTGGTCGGTGATGCGGTCCTGCGGAAAGTTGTAGGTCCGGATCTTCTCGGAGCGCTCGCCCGTGCCCACCTGGCTGCGGCGCAGCGAGCTGCGCTCCGCTTCCTGCTCGCGGATCTTGCGGTCCAGTATGGCGGCGCGCAGCATCTGCATCGCCCGCTCGCGGTTCTGCAACTGCGAGCGCTCCTCCTGACAGGCGACCACCAGGCCGGTGGGCAGGTGCGTGATGCGGATGGCCGATTCCGTCTTGTTCACGTGCTGGCCGCCCGCGCCCGAGCTCTTGTACGTGTCCACCTGGAGGTCGCGCGGATTGATCTCCACGTCCACCTCCTCGGCCTCGGGCATCACGGCCACCGTGGCGGTGGAGGTATGCACGCGCCCTTGCGACTCGGTGGCCGGCACGCGCTGCACGCGGTGGACGCCCGACTCGAACTTGAAGTGGCGGTACGCACCCTTGCCGTTCACGGCGAAGACGGCCTCTTTGTAGCCGCCCGCATCGGCTTCGGAGATGGAGAGCAGCTCGACCTTGTACCCCAGGCGCTCGGCATAGCGCATGTACATGCGCGCGAGCTCGGAGGCGAAGAGGGCCGCCTCCTCGCCGCCCGTCCCGGCGCGGACCTCGACGAAGATGCTCTTCTCGTCGTACGGATCTTTGGGCAGCAGCAAGAGGCGCAGCTCTTCCTGCGTCGCCGCGAGCCGCGACTCGAGATCCGCCGCCTCGCTCTCGGCCAGCTCGCGCATCTCCGGATCGCCCATCAGCTCGCGTGCCTCGGCGAGCTGCCGCGCGAAAGCACGGTGGCGGCGATAGGCCTCCACCGGCTCCTCCAGCGCGGCGCGCTCCTTGGTCAGCGCGATCAAGCGCGACTGATCGGAGGAGGTGCCGGGCTCCGCCAGCTCCGCGTCGATCTCGGCGATGCGCGACTCCATGCCCTCGAGCCGCGCGAAGATTCCCTCTTGCGCCATCACACAAACGAAAGCGGGTACGCTCGCGCGAACCCGCTCCCCAAGTCTCCCACCAGCTTACGCGTTGGTCGCCGCAGCCTCGGCCTTCTTCTGCTTACGAGCCTCGGCTTCGGCCTGCTTGGCCTGGGCCTTCGCGACCTTCTGGTTGAATTTGTCGACGCGCCCGGCGGTGTCGACGAACTTCTGCGTGCCCGTGTAGAACGGGTGGCAGTTGCTGCAGATCTCGACGCTGATCTCGGGACGCGTCGAGCCCGTGGTGAACACATTGCCGCAGGCGCAGTGGACGCGGGCGGCCGCATGCCACGCCGGATGAATCTTCTCTTTCACGCTCTTCCTCTACCGTTGCCCGCCGACCGCGCACGGGACCCCTCCCGCGCGTATGGCGACGGATGCACGCCCAACAGTATAGCACGATGCCGCAAACTCCCTCGCTTGCCCCGGCAGGCCGACCCGCCCGCGGGGCGAACCACCGTGCCCATGTCCCGATCGCGATTCACGCTCGCGCTCCTGTTGGCAGGAGCCTCCGCCCTCACGTTCGCGCAGGCCCGGGCCGCCGTCACGACGCCCCCCGCCCAGAGCGCGCCCCCCGTACCGGCACCCTCGGCGACGCCCGGGGTCTCGTTCGACCTCCCGGCCATGCCGGCGACCAACGTCAGCGGCGTCTGGGAGGTGGCCCATGAAGCCGACAGCGGCCAGACCACGTACACGCACCTGCGCTTCCAGCAGAAGGGTAGCGTCCTCACCGGCGACTGGCTCGACACCAACGGCAAGGCCTATCCCGCCTCCGGCAAGATCGACGGCAACGCTCTGACCGTGGACATCCAGGGTCCGCAGGGCAAGATCACGGTCCAGGCCCGCGTCGATCCGCCCGCCAACATGGTCGGTATCTTCGTGGAGCCCGGCGGCAAGCATGTGATCTTCACGGCCAACAACCAGGCCAAGTACACTCCCGCTCCGGACACCGAGGGAAGCGGCGACCAGGACAGCGGCGGCTCCGTCCCCCACTAGCCGGCCTTTCCCATCGCTCGAACCGCGTGATTCGATTCCTGGACGCATGCTCAAGCCCATGCGGCCGGGAGAAGGATCTTGCCCGTTCGCGTGCGCGATGCGCTTCGTTTGCTCCGTGCGGCCGGATGGAGGGAAGTCCGTCGGCGCGGCTCCCACCGCCAATTAGCGCATCGCAATCGCCCGGGGCTCGTCACGGTGCCGGGTCGACTTCGTGATATACTCGCTCCCGGGACGTGGAACAGCATTCAGAAGCAAGCGGGTGGAAACCTTGAGGTATCTCGCCGTCTTCGAGCCCACCGAAACCGGGGTCTCCGTGTATGTGCCCGACTTGCCGGGTTGCGTATCTACCGGCGCGACCCGCGCTGAAGCCGTGGCTAACATCCGCGAGGCCATTCGGTTCCACGTCGAAGGTCTGCGCGAGAATCATCTGCCGGTGCCGCCCCCCGGATCCTGGACTGGCGAGATCGATATCGCCTAGAGCCTCTCGGCCGCACGTGTGCGCGACCCAGCGGCAAGCATGTGATCTTCACGGCCAACGACCAGGCCAAGTACACGCCCGCTCCGGACACCGAGGGAAGCGGCGACCAGGACAGCGGCGGCTCCGTCCCCCACTAGCGGCGGCGTTGCATTCAAGGCAAGGCAACGCGAACCACGCCGAGCGCGACGAGCGTCACAGCGAGCGCCTTCCGAAGCAGGTCCCCGCGCGACAGATTCTCGCGCGCGACGCTCGGAAAGAACACCGAGAGCGCGATGCCGAAGAGGAACACGAAGATGCTTGCCGTGCTGCCGACGGCTTGCACCAATCCCAGCGGCGCGAGCAGCAGCGCGTAGCGGAACAGGAGGCTTCCGGCGAGGTTGACCGCCTCGTTCACGCCGTTGATCGCGAGCACGGCGCCGGTGCTCGATCGGAGCAGCAACATGAACAGCCTGCGCTGCGCGGGCACCGCCAGCACGCCTACGCCGAAGACCGCCTCGCCGACGTACGTCCAGAACGTCGTCGGCCAGAACTCGTCGCGGAGCGCGAAGAGCTTGAAGATGACGGAGCTGAGCGCCAGCGAGAAAGCGCAGGCCAGCATCAAGGCGACTAAGCGCACGTTCACCTTTGGTCCGGCGTGGCCCGGCTCGATCGACAGCAGCGCGGTGCCGGCGACGATCAATCCCCCGGCAATGACCTCACCGCGCGAGAGGCGCTCGCCGAGGACGGCGTACGCGAGCGCGTACGCGAAGATCGGCGCCGTTTGGAAGAACGGTGCGACCACCGACGCTTCGTTCGACTGCAGCGCCTGCAAGTAGAAGTACATCGCTGCCATGTACAGCACGCCCGTGAGGGCGATGAGCGATACGCTTCTCACCGGCAGCGCGCAGACACCCGGCACGTACGCGAAGATGAACGGGAGGAGAAGCAGCCCGATCAGCGCCGTGAAGACCAAGAGCACCGCAACGCTGCGCCCCTTGAAGTACCGCTCGACGAGATACTTGTCCAGGTGCGTCGAGATCGCCCACAGGATCGGACCGGCGAGGGTAATCGGCAGCCAACGCATGAGAGCGTCGTTCTGCGCCCCTGCGGCAACGGCCCGCGGCCGGAAGGTCCTAGGAGCCGGTCGGACTATGATCCCGTACGGCGAGACCAACAGCATAGGTGAGCGGCGAATCTGAACCCGCGAACAAGGCGATCCCACCGCAGAGCGAGAGCGTGGCCACCGCCATGTCCGGACAGAGAGCCCGCTGCACGTCCGCCTGCCGCTGGAGCGCGTGTACCGCGCTCGACTCGAACAGTCGAGCCACCTCGATGCCGCGTTTCGCCTCCACGTGGAGCCTCCGCTCAGACGCCGTCCATCGCGTCCAGGTCGCGCGCGTAGTGCTCGATGGCGCGACGGTACCGCCGAATCCGTTCGTCGGCGCTGCTCTCGGCCAGCTCGGTCAACACCATCTCCATCGCCTCGCGCTCGCGTGCCATGTTGTAGTACGCCATGGCCAGGAAGACTTTGAGCGCGCGATCGTCGGGGAACTCGCGCGTTCCCTGCTCCAGCACGTCGATCGCCTCGTCGTAGGCCCCCAGCCACCGCAGGCTGCTCCCCAAGCCCAGCGTCGCGGAGGCGCGCTCCTCTCCCGTCAAGCCGTTCGCCAGCGCGCGCCGGTAGAACGGGATCGCCTCGCGCTCCAGCCCCAGGCTGTCGTGCGCCCACGCCGCGTAGTAGTTGAGCTGGGGATCGTCGGGATGTGCGCGCAGCAGCTCCACGAAGGCGGGGCGAGCCTCCTCGGCCCGCCCCGACTCCAGCGCCTCCAGCGCCTCCGCCCGGTTCAGCGGCACGGCGCGCTCGCCCTCACCCTCACACGCCCGCGCGCTCGCGCAAGCGCTGCTCCACGTACGGGCGCAAGCCGCCCGCGTCCACCAGCGCCCGCATGAACGGCGGCAGCGGCTGGGCCGTCCAGCGCGTCCCCTTGGTAACGTTCTCGATGGTGCCGGTGGCGGAGTCCACGCGCACCTCGTCGCCCGCGGCAATCCCGTCCACCGCCTCCGGACACTCGAAGACCGGCAGCCCGATGTTCAGCGAGTTGCGGTAGAAGATGCGCGCGAAGCTCTTGGCGATCACGGCCGAGATGCCCGCGCCCTTGATGGCGATGGGCGCATGCTCGCGCGAGGAGCCGCAGCCGAAGTTCGTCTCGGCCACGATGATGTCGCCGGGCTTCGCGCGCGCCGTGAACTCCTTGTCCAGGTCCTCCAGCGCGTGCTTGCCCAGCTCGGCCATGTCCGTCAGGTTGCAGTAGCGCCCGGGGATGATCACGTCGGTGTCGACGTTCTTGCCGTAGGTGTGCGCATATCCTTGCAGCATCGTTTCCGTCGCTCCTTAGACCGCCGCCGGCTCGAGCGCCAGGCTGCGCGGATCGGTGATCTTCCCGGTGAGGGCGCTCGCGGCGCAGGTCGCCGGCGAGGCCAGATAGATCGAGGCCTTGGGCGATCCCATCCGCCCCACGAAGTTGCGGTTGGTGGTGGAGATGCAGATCTCGCCCTCGCCCAGGTTGCCCATGTGCCCGCCGAAGCAGGCGCCGCAGCCCGGCGTGTTCACCACGCAGCCGGCGGAGGCCAAGATGCCCAAGATGCCCTCCGCGGCGGCCTGAATGTACACCTTCTGCGAGCCGGGATTGACGATCACGCGCACCTCGTCGGCCACGCGCTTGCCGTCCAGCAGGCGCGCCACCTCGCGCAGGTCCTCGATCCGCCCGTTGGTGCACGAGCCGATGAACACCTGATCCACCTTCACGCCCACGCACTCCGTGACGGGCACCGTGTTCTCCGGGGAGTGCGGCTTGGCCACCGTGGGCACCAGCGCCCCCGCGTCGATCTCCACCACGCGGTCGTAGCGCGCGTCGGCGTCGCTGTAGACGGCCTCGAAGGCGCGGTTGGTGCGCTCTCGCACGTACGCCAGCGTCTTCTCGTCGGGCGCCATGATGCCGTTCTTGGCGCCGGCCTCGATGGCCATGTTGGCCATCGTCAAGCGCCCGCTGATCGACATCGTCTGGATGGTCTCGCCGGTGAACTCGATCGCCTGATACGTGGCGCCGTCGATCCCGCCCAGCATGCGGATCGTGTGCAGCATCAGATCCTTGGCGTAGACGAACGGCTGGAGCGCGCCGCGGTAGATCACCTTCACGCTCGAGGGAACCTTCAGCCAGACCTCGCCCAGCACGAACGCGGCGGCGATGTCGGTCGAGCCCATCCCCGTGGCGAAGGCGCCCAGCGCGCCGTACGTGCACGTGTGCGAGTCGCCGCCAACGATCAGCTCGCCCGGGGCCACCAGACCCTCCTCGGGGAGCACCACGTGCTCGATGCCGCCCTTGCCGACGTCGAAGATGTGCTTGATGCCCTGCTCGCGCCCCCAATGTATCATCAGCGCCGCGATCTTGGCGCTCTGCGCGTCCTTGGCCGGAACCATGTGGTCGGCCACCAGGGCGATGCGCTCGGGGTCGAAGACGCGCTCGGCGCCCGCGATCTTCTCGAACTCCTTGATCGCCACGGCGGCGGAGAGCTCGTTGGCCAACACCAGGTCGACTTTGGCGTTGATGATCTGCCCGGGCGTCACGTGATCGAGCCCGGCGTGCTTTGCGAGGATCTTCTCGGTGATCGTCATGCCCATGGCCAGGCGCGACTCCTTCTCTCTCGATGACTGCAGGGACGCGGCCTGCCGCCGTTCCCATGCCGAAAACAGGCTACCTCCCGCGCTGGGTATCTTCCTGTTTGCCGGTAAGGAGTTCCGCTATCTGGCCGCGCGGGGCCATGAGCTCCGACGTAGCGCGTACCCAAGGCCAGGGTCCTCGCCTACACTGAGCCCATGACGAGCGGCGACTTGATCACCCGTCTGAAGATCGCGCTTCCCATCGTGCAGGCGCCGATGGCCGGCGGCCCCACCACGCCCGAGCTGGTGGCCGCCGTCTCCGCGGCGGGAGGGCTCGGATCGATCGGCGCGGGCTACCTCACGCACGCGCAGATCACCGAGAGCGCCGCCGCGATCCGCGCGCGCACCGACTGCCCGTTCGCGCTCAACCTCTTCGTCGGCGGCTTCGGAACGGCCACGGAGCAAGAAGTGCTGGCCGCGCAGCGCATGCTGGCACCGATCCGGCGCGAGCTGGGCCTCGCCGAGTACGGGGAGCCGCCGTCGCGCCTCGCCGAGGACCTCGAGGCGCAGATCGAGGCGGTCCTCGCCGCCGCGCCCGCCGTCTTCAGCTTCACGTTCGGCGTGCCCGACGCGGCCGTGCTCGAGCGCTGCCGCGCGCTGGGCATCCTCACCGTCGGAACGGCCACCACGGTCGAGGAGGCGCTGGAGCTCGAGCGAGCCGGCGTCGACGCGGTCTGCGCGCAGGGCGGCGAGGCGGGCGGTCACCGCGGGACTTTTCTCGGGGCGATGGACGACGCGTTGATCGGCACGATGGCGCTGGTGCCGCAGATCGTCGATCGCGTGCGCGTTCCGGTCATCGCCTCCGGCGGCATCATGGACGGCCGCGGCATAGCCGCGGCGCTCGCGTTGGGCGCGCAGGCAGCCCAGCTCGGCACGGCGTTCCTGCTCTGCCCCGAGGCCGGCACCAGCGCTCCCTATCGAGCCGCGCTGAAGGACGCCGCGCTGACCTCCACCACCCGCGTGACGCGCGCCTTCTCGGGGCGCCACGCGCGCGGCATCGTCAACCGCTTCATGCGGGAGATCGACGCGCACGGGGCCGAGCTGCCGCCATACCCCGTCCAGAACGCGCTGACGCGCGAGATCCGCCAGGCCGCCGCCAAGGCCGGCCGCACGGAGTTCCTCTCGCTGTGGGCGGGACAGGCGGCGCCGATGGCGCGAGAGCTGCCGGCGGGCGAGCTGGTGCGCGCGCTGAGCGACGAGCTGCGCGAGGCGCTCGCGCGCCTGGCGCAGGCGGCCCGCTCCTACCAGAGGTGATAGCAGCCGTCGCGCTCGACCACCTCGACGTCGACGCCGAAGATCTCCTTCATGTGCCCGGTCGTGAGCATCTCCGCCTTCGGGCCGTCGCCCACCACGCGCCCCGCGCACAGCAGAATCACGCGCTCGATCTCGGGGACGATGTCGGAGAGCTGGTGCGTCACCAGCACCAGCCCCAGACCCGAGTGCGCGAGGGCTTGCATCGTCCGCCGCAGCTCCTTCTGCGCGGAGAAGTCGAGGCTGGTGCTCGGCTCGTCCAGCAGCAGCGCGCGCGGCTCGTGCACCAGGGCGCGCGCGATCAGCACGCGGCGCTCCTCGCCTGAGGACATCCGCCCGATCGCCCGGTCCGCCAGATGCGCCGCCTCCAAGCGCGCCAGCGCGGCCAGCGCGCGGCGCTCCATCTCGGGGGTGACCTCCATGCGCGTGGTGATCCCGATGCTGCTGAAGAACCCGGTGAGCACCGCCTCCAGCCCCGTCACGCTCTCGTACTCGGCGATCGCCAGGTCGTTCGAGACGATCCCGAGCAGCGAGCGCAGCTCGAAGACGTTCCAGCGCTCCAAGCCGAAGATCGTCGCCCGCGACTCGGGGCGCGCCAACGGATAGATCTCGCGCGTGATCGTCTTGATCAGCGTCGACTTCCCGCTGCCGTTGGGCCCCAGGATCGCCACGTGCTCGCCGTCGGCGATGCGCAGCGTGACGTCGTGAAGCACCACCTGCTCCCCGCGCATCACCGAGATGTGCTGCAGGTCGAGCAAGGCCGGCTGTGTGGTCTCCATCGTGCTCCGATCGGTATGGCGTAAGGCTATGCCGACCAGCATACAGGAAAGCGCTCGCCCTTACCAGCGGGTCCCCGGATCGCCGCGGTGGATCGCGAGCGCGGTTTCGCCGCCGCGGTTTCGCCAACAGAAGCCTTGGCGGCCGCAACGAGGGCAAGCGGCCGCGCGCGCCCAACCAACGGCCGACGTGAACGAGCACAACGGCGCCGCGGCGCTGGACCGGCGGATCCTGGAGGCGATCGAGCGCGGCCTCGACGACGCCACATTCGATCGCCTGGCGTGCGACATCTTCGCCTACCAGTTGCTGCGCGACGCCCCTTACGGCAGGTGGGCGCGCACCTTGGGCTGGAGCTCCGCGCGCCTCCCCGAGCACTGGCACGAGATTCCCGCCATCCCCAGCGCCGCGTTCAAGGAGGCCGATCTCGCGACGTTCCCGCCCGATCGCGCCGCGCTGCGCTTCGAGACCAGCGGGACGACGCAAGGGCGCCCCGGCGTGCACTACGTCGAGCGCGCCGCGCTCTACCAGGCCTCCCTGCTCGCGGGGTTCCGCGCCTTCGCGCTCCCCGACGGCGCGCGCCTGCGCTATCTGAACCTCGTGCCCGATCCCGAGGAGTCGCCGCAGAGCTCGCTGGGCTACATGATGCGCCACGTGGCGCGCGAGCTGGGCGAGGACGGCGGCTTCTTCCTCCACGGCGGAACCCTCGAGCTCGATCCCTTCCTGGCGGCGGCGCGCCGCGCCCAAGAGGAGCGCGTTGCCGTCTGCGTGGCGGGAACGGCCTTCGCGTACGTCCACCTCTTCGACGCCATGCGCGATGCGGGCATCGCCCTGCGCCTGCCGCCCGGCTCGCGCGCGATGGAGACCGGCGGCTTCAAGGGACGCTCGCGCGAAGTGGGCCGCGAGGAGCTCTACGCCGACTTTCCCGCCCTGCTGGGCATCGCCCAGGAGCGCGTCTTCGCCGAGTACGGCATGACGGAGCTGCTCTCGCAGCACTACGACGTGATCTTGCGCGAGCCGCAGTGCGCGCTGCACGACGGACGGCGCGTCAAGTCTTCGCCGCCGTGGCTGCGCGTGCTCGTCGTGGATCCCGAGAGCGGGCGCCCCGCGGCGCACGGCGCCGTCGGCGCGTTGCGCCACGTCGACCTCGCCAACCGCTCCAGCGTCGTCGCCGTCCAGACCGAGGACCTCGGCTACGCGCTCGACGCCTCGCGCTTCGTGCTTCTGGGGCGCCGGCCCGGCGCGGTGCTGCGGGGCTGCTCGCTCGACGCCGAGGCCCTGGCGGTGCTCCATGCTGGGTAGCGACCCCGCGGTTTCGCTCCCGGTACGCCGCATCGCGGGCGCCGTGGCCGATGCCGCGCGCCGCTGGGAGAGCCCCGACTATCCGCCGCGCGTGCGCGCGCAGGCGGCGCTTTCGCAGCGCACGGGCTTCAGCGCTCCGGTGGTGGAGGTGGCCCTCGACCGGCTGATGGCACGCCTCACACGCCAGGAGCTCGAGCGCACGCTGACGGGCGATCTCGGCTCGCTCGACGTGCTCGACGGCCCGGCTCGCGGCCCCTACGGAGGCACCGCGTATGCGGCTCCCGTGGGCACGGTGCTGGTGATCTCGTCGACCACCACCATCGGCGTCGGGCTGTGGTCCGCCGCGCTCGCGCTGTGCTGCAAGAACCGCGTGGTGCTCAAGGAGCCCGAGGACGCGCTTGGCGCCGGCTTCTTCTCCACCCTGGCCGAGGAGGAGCCCGCGTTGCGCGACGCGCTGCAGGCGGCCTCGTGGCTGGGCGGCGACGGTGAGGCCGAGGAGGCGCTCTTCGCGCAGGCCGCCGCGGTGGTGGCCTTCGGCAGCGATCAGACCATGCGCGCCATCCGCGCGCGCCTTCCGGCGAGCGCGCGCTTCGTCGGCTACGGCAACGCCGCGAGTGCCGGCATCGTGCGGCGCGGCGCGCTGGGCGATCCCGTGACGGCCGCGCGGGCCGCCGACGGCGCCGCGATCGATCTCTCGCTCTACGAGACCACGGGCTGCCTCTCGCTCCACGCCCTCTACGTGGAGCGCGGCGCCGCCGTCTCACCCGAGCGCTTCGCCTCGCTCTTGGCCGCGGCGCTCGAGCGTCGCACCGTGGAGTTTCCCGTGGGGGGGCGCGACGTCGCCCAGCAGGCGGCCATTCGCAGCGTCCGCGAGCTGGCGGCCTTCCGATCCGCGGGCGGGCGCGGCGCCGTCTTCGCCGCCGGCGATCTCGCCTGGACGCTGGTGCTGGAACCTCCGGCCCACGAGCCTCCGGCGTTCTTGCCGCGCACCCTGGCGCTCGTCCCCGTCGACGACGTCGCCGACGCGGCTGAGCGCCTCGCGGCTCTGCGCATCCCCATCGAGACGCTCGGCGTCGCTCCGGCCCCAGCGCCCGAGGACGCCGCGGCGCTCGCCACGGCCGCGGCGCGCGTCGGAGCCTCGCGCGTCTGCGCGTTGGGCGCCATGCAGCACCCGCATCTCGCCTCGCACCACGGAGCGCGCCCGCGCGCGGCCGAGTTCGTCCGCTGGATCGACGTGGAGCCATGAGCGGCGCACCGGTCGACGTGCGCACCGAGATCCCCGGTCCGCGCTCGCGCGAGCTCGCGCGCCGCCTGCGCGCCGCCGAGTCGCGCAACGTCACCTACGTCTCCGAGCAGACCCCGATCTTCTGGGAGAGCGCGCGCGGCGCCGAGGTGATCGACGTCGACGGCAACCGGTTCCTCGACCTCACCGCCGCGTTCGGCGTGGCCGCCGTCGGCCACGCGAACCCGCGCGTCCTCGCGGCCATCGCGCGGCAGGCGGAACGCCTGCCGCACGGCATGGGCGACGTCTACCCCACCGAGATCAAGGTGCGTCTGATGGAGCGCCTGATCCAACTCACCGGCATGGGGAAAGCGGTGCTCTGCACCGGCGGCTCCGAGGCCGTCGAGGTCGCGTTGAAGACGGCGCTGCTGGCCACCGGCAAGCCGCGCGTGCTGGCCTTCCAAGGCGCGTACCACGGCTTGGGGCTGGGGGCGTTGCGCGTCGCCGGCATTCCGAAGTTCCGCGAGCCGTTCGCCGCGCTGGTGGAGGAGCCGGTCCTCCTCCCGTACGGCTGCGCGGCCGAGCGGGTGGCCCGCGCCCTCGACGCCGATCCGGCCATCGGCGCGGTGATCGTGGAGCCCTTGCAGGGGCGCGGAGGCGAACGCGTGCCGCCCGCCGCGTTCTTGCCCGGCCTGCGCCGCGCCACGCGCGAGCGCGGCGCCTTGCTGATCTGCGACGAGATCTACACGGGCTTCGGACGCACGGGTGCGCTCTTCGCCTCGCTGGCAGCCGGCGTCCAGCCGGATCTCCTCTGCGTGGGCAAGGCGATGGCGGGCGGCTTCCCCGTAGCCGCCTGCCTCGGCACCGATGCCGTGATGTCGGCGTGGCCGGAGTCCCTGGGCGAGGCGCTGCACACCTCGACGTATCTCGGCAACCCGATGGCCTGCGCCGCCGCGCTCGCCACCATCGACGAGATCGAACGCGAGGACCTGGTTGCGCGCGCGCGGGTGCTCGGCGAGCGGATCGGCGCGGCGCTCGAGCGCCTGCGCGGGCTCGCGCACGTCGTGGACGTGCGCGGCCGCGGCGCGATGTGGGGCGTCGAGCTCGACGACCCCGCGCTCGCGATCGCCGTCACCGACCGCGCGCTCCGGCGCGGGATCATCGTCCTGCCCTCGGGAGCGCGGGGCGAGGTCGTCTCGCTCACGCCGCCGCTGGTCGTCCCCATCGACCACCTCGACGCCGCGCTCGCCCTTCTCACCGCAATCTTTCGGGAGATCCTCTCGTGAGCCAATCCATCGGCGCCGCCGTCCTCGGTCTCGGCGCGGCAGCACAGGTCCACGTGCCCGGCTTGCAGTCGCACGCGCGCTTCGAGTTGGTGGGCGTGGCGTCGTCGCGCCCGGGAGTCGCCGCCCAGGTGGCCGCGGAGCGCAAGGTGCGCCGCGCCTACGAGAGCTGGCGCGACGCCATCGCCGATCCCGAGGTCTCGCTGGTGGTGATCAGCTCCGCGCCCTCGCTGCGCGCCGCGCAACTCGCCGCGGCGCTCGCCAACGACAAGCACGTGCTGGTGGAGCCCCCCGTGGCCGACCACCCGCGCGAGCTCGACGCGCTGGTCCACGAGGCCGGGCGGATGGGGCACGTGGCCGCGGCCTGCCTCACCTTGCGCTATCATCCCGCGCGCCAGGCGCTCCGCGAGCTGGTGGTCAACGGCCATCTCGGCGAGGCGCGCAACGCCGCGTGGCGTCACCTGAGCGCCCGCTGGAACCCGAGCATCGCCGTCCATGCCCTCGACGTCCTGCGCTGGACGCTCGGCGGTGCCGACCGCGAGCGCGTCCAGCGCCTGGAGGGGGAGCAGAGCCTGGCCCTGCAGATGCGCCACTTCGACGGTTGCCTCAGCCAGCTCGCCCTCGACGGCCGCAGCGCCACGGAGGACCTGACGTTCACCGTGGCCGGCACCGCGCGCGTGGCCGCGGTGCTGGGCGACGCTCCCGACGACGGCGAGCTCCACGTCTTCGAGGGAGAGACCGACGACGAGTACCGCCTGCGCCCCTCGCGCTACCAGCGCTTCTCCGCCGCCAACCGGCGCCTCCCGGCCTTCCTGGAGCTGCTCGATGATCTGGCGGCCGCGATCGACGGCAAGACGTCCGCCGTGCCCACGCTGGCCGATGCCGCCGAGGCGCAGCACCTGGCGAGCGCGCTCTAGCCGGCGAGGATCTGCTTGATCGACATGATCTCCTCGAGGCCGTCGAGGAACGCTCGCACCACGGCGGGATCGAACTGCGCCCCCTCCAGGCGCCGCACCTCGCCGACGGCGCGGTCGACGGGCCAGGGCTCCTTGTACGGCCGCTTCGAGGTCAAGGCGTCGAAGACGTCGCTTACGGCGCAGATGCGCGCCGCCACGGGGATCTGCTCGCCCTTCAACCCGTCGGGGTAGCCGGTCCCGTCGTGGCGCTCGTGGTGCCACCGCGAGATCTCCGCCGCGCGCCGCAGCATCGGCGAGGTGCTGTCGCTCAGCATCTCGTGGCCGATCACCGTGTGCCGGCGCATCACGTCGAACTCCTCGGGCGTGAGCTTGGCCGGCTTGAGCAGGATGTTGTCGGGAATCCCGATCTTCCCGATGTCGTGCATCGGCGAGGCCAGCTTGATCAGCTCCACCTCGTCACCCGGCAGGCCGCAGCGGTCGGCGATCACGCGGCAGAACTCTCCCATCCGCGCGATGTGCTTGCCCGTGTCGCTGTCGCGCAGCTCGGCGATGCGCGCCAGCCGCACGATCGTCTCCAGCTCGCGCTCCCGAATGGTCTTCGTCGCCAAGCCGACCTCGTGCGCGAGCTGCGCCGCTCGGTCGGCCAGCATCTGCTGACTGCGCCGCAGGGAGAGCAGGTTGCGGCAACGGGCCAAGAACTCCACGGGATCCACGGGCTTGTTGAGGAAATCGTTGGCTCCCAGGTCCAAGGCTTTGCGGCGGACGGCGACGTCGCGCTCGCCCGTGAGCATGATCACGGGGACGTTCGCCTTGCCGGGCATGGCGTGAAACTCGCGAATGAACTGCAAGCCGTCCGGGGGCGGCATGCGATAGTCCACCACCGCCAAGTCCACGTCGTGCTCGAACGACCACTGGAGCGCCTTCTCCGAGCGTTCGAAGCACACGGTCTTGCTGTCCTCCAGCCGGTCAATCACCCGTTGATAGACGACCAAGTTCGCGCTATTGTCGTCGACGAGAACGATCGCATCCATATCACGCCTCCCGGTCCCTCAAGCGCAGATGCAGCGCATCCGCCTCTGCGCGCAGCCGTTCCACCGCCGCCTCGATCTCCGCGAGAGCGGCGGCCACCGCCTCCATCGAGGCACCCTCCAGCCGCGCCTCGATCTCGACGGCCACGCCATGCAGCTCCGCGGCGCCGGCGTTGGCCGCCATGCCCTTGACGTCGTGGAGCTCCTCGGCGACCCTCCCGACGTCGCCGCGCGCCGCCGCGGCGCGCGCGCCGTTCACGCGCTGGCCCGCGATCGTGACGGTCAGGCGCACGAGGCCGAGGATCTCGCGCGTGTCGCCGCCGCAGATCGCGCTCAGATGCTCGAGGTCGACGACGGGTCGCCGCCGTCCGGCGTCATCCATCGGCATCCTCTCGTCCCGGCATCCAGCGGCCGAGGACGCGCTCGACGTCGGCCAAGCGCACGGGCTTGGCGAGATAGTCGTCCATGCCGGCCGCCAGGCACGCCTGGCGGTCCGCCTCCATCGCGTTGGCCGTCAGCGCCACGATCGGCACGCGCTCCCCCGAGCGCAGCTCGGCCGCCCGGATCGCGCGCGCCGCCTCGAATCCGTCGAGCACCGGCATCTGACAGTCCATCAGCACCAAATCGTAGCGCCGCTTCGCCGCGGCCTCGACAGCGGCGCCGCCGTCCGCCACCACGTCCGTCTCCACGCCGCAATGCGTCAGTTGGCGCATCACCACCCGCTGGTTGACGGCGTTGTCCTCGGCCACCAGCACGCGGCCGCGCCGTCGCCCATCTTGCGTGTGCAGCTGCGCGCCCTCGTCCTGGGCGCCGCGCGCCGCGGACGCCGCTCCCAGCGCCGCAGAGAGCATCTCGAAGAGATGCGATTGCCGCACCGGCTTGGTGACGTACCCCTCGCATCCGGCCTCGATGGCGGCACGCCCTTGGCCCCGCTCCTGGAACGCCGTCACGAGCAGCGCCTTCGTCCGCGCGAGCAGCCCGTCGGCCCCCAGCGTGCGCACCACGTCGGTGCCCCGCATGTCCGGCAGCCGCTGGTCCACCACCACGGCGTCCCATGCGCGTCCGGCGGCGGCGGCGGTGCGGAGCTCGTCGAGGCCGGCCCGCCCCGTGGCCGCAACGGCGGGCTGCGCCCCCCACGCCGCGAGATACCGGCTCAGGATCTCGCTCGACGCCGGGTCGTCGTCGATCACCAGCACCCGCGCGCCGTGCAGATCGCCGCGAGGACGCGTCACGGCTCCCCCCGGCGGCGTCTCGAAGCGGATCGTGACGGCGAACGTCGAGCCTCCGCCCACCACGCTCTCCACGTCGATCGACCCGCCCATCAGGGCGACCAGACGGCGGGAGATGGCCAAGCCCAAGCCGGTGCCGCCGTACCGGCGCGTGGTCGAGCCGTCGGCTTGCGCGAACGGCTCGAAGAGGCGCGGAACGTCCTTCTCGCAGATGCCGACGCCGGTGTCGCGCACGGCGAAGCGCAGCGTCGCGCGGTCCTGATCCGGCTCCAGCGCCTCGCAGGAGACCGTCACCGAGCCGCGGGCCGTGAACTTGACGGCGTTGCCCACCAGGTTCAGCAAGATCTGGCGCAAGCGCCCCGGATCGCCCAGCACCCGCTGGGGGACCTCGGGGGCGATGTACGACATCAGCGCGAGCTCCTTGCGGCGCGCCTGCGGGGTGAGGAGCGTCGCGGTGGACTCGACCACGTCCAGCGGGGAGAAGGCGGCCACCTCGAGGTCCAGCTGCCCCGACTCGATCTTCGAGAAGTCCAGGATGTCGTTGATGATCGCCAGCAGGGTCCGCGCCGACTCGCTGGCGGACTCCGCCAGCTCGCGCTGCTCCGCCGTCAGATCCGTTTGGAGCAGCAGCTCGGCCATGCCGATCACGCCGTTCATCGGCGTGCGGATCTCGTGGCTGATCGTCGCCACGAACTCCGACTTCAGCCGCGACGCCTCGATCGCCTGATCGCGCGCGGCCGCGGCCTCGGCCTCGGCCGCCTTCTGCTCCTCCGTGCGCTTGGTGACGATCTCCGCCATGCGGTGAAAGGCGCGGTCCACGTCGGCGATCTCGTCGTTGCCCGTCAGCTCCGGACCCAGCGGCCTGGACTCCCCGAACGCCAAGGCCTCGGACCGCAACCGCGCCAGCCGGCGCCGGAGCGTGCGGATGAACACGGCCGCCAGGATCAGCGTGACGGCCAGCGCGCCCAAGCCGCCGAAGATCAAGAGGCCCCGGAAGTCGGCCCACTCCGCGGCCAGCGTCAGGCTCCGCCGCTGCTCGAGCGCGAGCTCCGTGCCCTGAAAGGCGTCCATCGCCGAGCGGAAGCGCGCCATCAGACGGTCGCCGGTGCCCGTCGTGAGGTAGGCGCGCGCGGAACGCAGGTCTCCGTGCCGGACAGCGTCGGCTAGGGCCTGCATCTGGCTCTGCTTCTGCCGGGCCGCGAGGCTCACGAGGTCGAGCGCGCCGACCTGCTGCGGGTTGTCCCTCACCAATGCGCGCAGCACCGCGATGTCGTGCGGCTCGGCGGCGCTCGCCCCCGCCAGCGGCCCGACGAACGCCCGGTTCCCGGTGATCACGTACGCGCGCACGGCCACCTCGGCGTCGAGCTCGCTCTTGGTGAGCGATTCGGCCACAGAGATGACCTCGGTGGAATGCAGGGTCCACCGCTCCGCCGTCCGGGTCTCCTTCTGCACCAAGGCAAGCGCGAAGAACAACGCCGCCGCCAGGACGATCGGCACGGCCACGATCGCCACGGTCGTCTGAGCGAGGTTCAATCGCTTCAGCATCGGCCTCTCCCCCCGGCAGAGAGCGCAATTGCGCTAGGGCCGCGCCCAAGAGCCGACCCGTGCGCGCTACTTCCCGCGCCGGCTCGTCATGCCCTTCGCGCGGCGGCGCGCGTCGTCACCGCAGCGCGAACGTCGGGCCGACCTGCTGCACGGTGATCGTGCCGTAGCTGTACATCCCGTTGGAGGAGTACACGCTGGGCGCCGCCGTGTTCCCCGCCGCCCCGAACCAATCGCCCTGATCCACCACGTTGTCGTGGTTGGTGTCGATCCAGACGCCGACTTCGTACGTCGTGCCGGCCGGGATGTCGGAGAGACGGAACGTGCCGTTGCTGTTGACGGGGACGCCCAGCGGGTACTCCTTGTCGAGGATCGTCGGCGCGTTGCCCTGCCCCGGCGTGTAGGCCATCGCCACGAACGAGGTCAGCGGCGGCAGCGTGCCCTGCGCCGCGACCACCGTCCCGCCGGCGGCCTCCAGCGCCTTCACCACGTCGAGCCTCCCCGCGCCCTGCGAGGCGCCGATGCCGAGGTTGTCGTCGTTGTTGGGATTCTGGAAGATGGCGAGGATCTGCGCGGGCGTGAGGCTGGGGGCGATGGCGCGCATCAACGCCACGGCCCCGGCGACGTGCGGCGTGGCCTGCGAGGTGCCGGCGAAGAACGAGGCGCAGACGCCGCCGGAGTTGGCGGGGTTGCACGTGTAATTCGCCAGGGTCACGCCGGTTGAGTACAGGTTGAAGATCCAGTGCAGGTTGTCATTGTCGCTCTGACCGCTCGGATCGCCGCCGGGGGCCACCAGCGTCGGCTGGTTTACCGTGATCGCGTTGGTGAGCGCATCGGCCGTCGGCCCATAGTTGGAGTACGCGGCCAGCCCCTCGGTGCCGCTCGAGGGATCGCACGCGGGCGGGATGCCCGCGGTGCAGTTGTCGCCGTGGATGGCGCTGGCGCCCACGGAGATCACCCCGCGGTAGCCGCCGGGATAGGAGATGCCGGTTGAGGAGGTATCGTTGCCGGCCGCCGCCACCACCACCACGCCCTGCGAGATGGCCTGCTCGACCGCCGCGTACTCCGTGGGATCCACCGGTTGCCCCGCGGAGCCGCCCAAGCTCAGGTTGATGACTTTGGCGCCCGACTGCACGGCGGCGGCGATCGCCTGCGCCTCGTCCGTGGTCGACGCGCCGCACGAGGGATCGGTCGAAGTGATGCACGAGACGCCGTTCACGTCGGTGTCGGGAAAGATCTTGTACTCCAGCAGCGGCGTGTTCCAGCCCACGCCAGCGAAGCCGAGGCCGTTGTTCGTGATGGCCGCCGCGATGCCCGAGACGTTGGTGCCGTGGCCGTCCGTGTCCTCGATGTTGGCGGGGTCATCGGGGTTGGTGTTATCGATCACCATCTTGCCCGTGCCGCTGTAGAAGACGGCTTCGTGGATCACCTTGCTCGCGAGGTCCTGGTTGTGCGTGTCGTAGCCCGTGTCGATGATCGCGATGGGCGCCGCGGCCGATCCTTCCGTGATGCCCCACGCCGCTGGCATCCCGATGTGGAACATGTCCCACTGGTCGTAGGGGTCCATGAACGTGTCGTTCGCGCTCATGGCCGCATCCTGCGGGCGCAGCGCCAAGAGGCGCCGGTAGTGCGCGGGATAGACGGCCTCCACGTCGGGGCGGGCCTGCAGCTGCGCCACCACGCCCGCCGCTTGCGCGGGGCTCACGCGTATGCTGCGCCACTCCTGGCCTTGCAGCGTGCCGATCTTCTTGCCCACCGCGCCGAGCGCGCGCTCGATCTCCGCGGGCGTGCGCCCTTCCATGCTCAGCGCCCCCGAACGGTAGACCACGGCGTAGACGCCGGGTACCTCGCCGTTGCCGCGCGCGTAGCGCTGAGGGGCGCGCCGCGGCGCGCCGGCGGAGGCGGCCCGCGCCGCCGAGGAGGGCGACCGCATCACGGAGAGCGTGCCGCCGGCGGCCAGCATCGAGCCGCTGGAGTCGCCCAGCGCATTGAAAAAGATGGACGTGCTCACATTGCCGGCCACGTTGGTGACCTGCGGCGCCTGCCCCACGTTGCCCAGCACCGCGACGCTCACCCCCGTCTTGCTGGGGTCGAGGGCGCACGTCAGCGGCGTCTGCCCCACCACGTAGGTGGTCCCGCTCGCGGTGATCTCCACCCACGCGCCCTGCGGATTGGAGGCCACGCTCAGCGTCTGCGAGTTCGTGGGATTGGCGCAGAGGGAGCCCGGCGCCGTCACCAGCGAGGGGTTCGGCGTCGCTTGCGCGTAGGGCGAGGTGGGCGCGACCGGCACGATCCCGCTTCCGCCGCTGGAGGAGCCGCCTCCGCCGCTGCACGAGGAGAGCGCGGCGGCGCCGGCGAGCGATCCCAACAGCATGAGCATCCGTCGCATACAGGCAAACTCCCTCACGACCCGACGGTCATCCCCATAGCGGCCGGGTCGAACCGCTAACGCTTCTTGTTATCGGCGAGTTTCGGCAAACTCCCGCCGCCGGCTTGCGGTCTGCCCCTTCGCTCTGCTATACTACCGCAATCGCCGGGCCGCTCATGGCCCGCGAGTGAGAACCTCGAGGGAAAGGAGGCGCGCATCCATGATCATCATGCACATCGGCCTCCGCCCGGAGCCGGCCACGTAGCGCCTTCATCGCGCTCTCGTCGTGCCGGCCGTGGGCAACGCCCACGGCCGTTTGCGTTCCGTAGCCCCGATCTCATCGCCATCGCATAGGGAGACCCCATGTTGACGAACCTCATCGTCGAGCGCTTGCTCGCCGACGCTGAGGCGGCTCGTCGGCGGGAGCGGGATCATGCCGCCCTCGTCCGCGACGCGCTCGGCGTTCACCGAAGGTCCTGGCTCCGCGTGCGCGTGGGCAACGCGCTCATCCGCAGCGGAGAGGCGCTACTCGGCTCCTTCGAGGAGGCGCCACATCAACGCTAAGCCCGCGGTGCTCGCGCGGCGGATCACGTCCGCGCGAGT
>Ga0307374_10003847_pt1 | contig 25388 bp, 33 predicted proteins | sample OX3MG_FD_202532 | JGI IMG/M metagenome (GOLD analysis project Ga0307374, IMG submission 202532) | Soil microbial communities from Risofladan, Vaasa, Finland - OX-3 | ecosystem: Environmental > Terrestrial > Soil > Coastal area > Acid sulfate soil | place: Finland: Risofladan, Vaasa | collected...
GTCACCGGCTGTCGATCCCCGGCTCGAAGCGGAGGTTTCTACGTGAGGCAACGTATAGGGCTACGCGGAGGTTTCTGATGAGTCAATGCGATACGGATGTTGTCGCCATGCCGTCGGGTACGCTCCGTTCAACGACCGTCAGCGTTGGCATGTGTGGGGGTTACGGTGTGAGATTCAGAGCCCGTCTGCGTCAGCGGCGTCATGCCCGCGGCGCTCGGTCAGTGATCCCGTTGCTGGTCGTGGCGGTCACCGGCCTGCTGGCCGTGCCGCCGGTGGCCGGGGCGGCCGTGCAGGGTGTCTCAGGGATCGGAGCGTTCAACGGGGTGGCCTGCCCCTCGAACTCCCAATGCGTCGGGGTCGGCGTCATCTTCACCACCGCCTCGTCCGGCGCCGTGGGTGCCGCCGCTCCGCTCACGGCAGCCTCCGGAGCAGTTTCCGGGGGGCAGGCCGTGCAGACCATTCCCGGCACCGAGCTGCTCTCCGCGGTGAGTTGCCCTTCCGGCACGCAGTGCCTGGCCGTCGGGGAGAACTCCGACGCATCGGAAGGGGTGGCCGTTGCTCTGGATCCGGAGACCGGGACCGTGCTGGCTGGTCAGAGCGTGGAGAGCATCCCCGGGATCTTCATGGCAGCGGTGGCGTGCCCGTCGACCACCCGGTGTCTGGGCGTAGGCCATGCTCCGGACGGACAGGGCGTGGCGGTGTCGCTCGATCCGGCCACCGGTGCGATCGCGATGGGGGAGAGCGTCCAGACGATCCCAGGAACCGGCGGCGTGGGGCTCGAAGGGGTGGCCTGCCCCACCACCACCCAGTGCCTGGCGGTGGGGGAGAACGCAGGTGCGTCGGCCGGTGCGGCCGTGCCGCTCGATCCGGCGACCGGTGCGCCCTCGACGGGACAGAGTGGTCAGAGCGTCACGACAAAGGGGGTACTGGTGGGCGTCAGCTGCCCATCGGCAGCCGTGTGCCTGGCGGTCGGTTGGGGTGCGGACCAACCATCGGTGGCTGTGCCGCTGGATCCGGCAACCGGCATGGTCCCCAGCGGGCAACGGGATCAGACCCTTTCGTCCCGGGCGGCGAGTTTGAGTGCGGTGACCTGCCCCTCCGTCTCACAGTGCCTGGCCGTGGGGAACGACGACGGAGATCCGTCCAATGGGCAGGCGGTGCCGCTCAGTCCGGTCACCGGTGTCATTTCGAACGGGCAGTCCATCCAGAGTCTGGCCGGTACCGGCGCATTGAATGCGGCCGCCTGCCCGTCAGCGACCCAGTGTGTGGTCGCCGGCTCGGGCTTCGAGGCCTCGGGGGGCGCGTCGCTGGTGCTGAGCCCCGCTACCGGGCGTCCCACCCCGCCCCTGGTGGCGCCGCAGCCGCCCACCTCGACACCAACCACCGGGCCGGCCACTCCGCCCACGTCGACGGTCATCGCACCGGGCGCCGCCGGCCCCCTGGCCTTCACCGGAGGCAACCTGCTCCCGCTTATAGTCGGCGGCGTGGTGCTCGTGGCCGGAGGAGCCGCGCTCGTCGGTGTGACGTCGCATCGTCGACGCAAGAGGTCCGCCGCAGCAGACTGAGAATACTGAGCGCCCCCGGCAGTGTGTGAGTTCAGGAGATTGCAGAGGGCGACCTCAACCGGTCACCAAAACGACCCGTACCTCGTTCGGCTTGCGGGAACCGACCCTTGACTGAGGGCGGCGCGCTCGAAGTCTTAGGGTGGTGTCGTGAACGCAACGGCCGTCCAGGAACAGACCTTTACGATCGCCGAGGTGGCGGCGAAGACAGGTGTGAGCGCCCACACCCTGCGCCATTATGAGCGCATCGGCCTGCTCGACGTGGGCCGCCAGGCCAACGGACATCGTGACTGACGTCGGCGTTCAACTCCGTGATCAACCAGTCGGATCCGGCTTCATCTGTCGACGGATTCTTGGCACTCTGCCCACCTGGTTCGGGATTCAAGAATCCGTCGAGGATTACGTGGCCGTGGCCGATCGGTGTCCGACCGTCATCGCCTCCCTTGATGGCGAAGACATCGGTGTCCTGACCCTGGTCCATCACAGCCCCTACGCCTCAGAGGTGTATGTGATGGGCGTTTTGCCCGACCATCACCGTCGTGGCATCGGTCGCAAGATGCTGAAGCACGTAGAAGGCAGCCTCGCTCGTGCTCGCGTCGAGTTTCTTCAGGTGAAGACCTTGAGCGCCAAGCACCCCGACGAAGGATACGAAAAGACGAGAGCGTTCTACCTGGCCTACGGTTTTCGGCCACTCGAGGAGTTCCCCACACTGTGGAGCCCGGAAAGTCCAGCCCTGCAGCTGATCAAGGCTGTCGCAAGGTGGTAATGCCGTGCTGCCGTTCGGAGTCACCGGATGCCGTTCCCCATACGAGACACCCGGCTGACCCGCGCCGCCAGACCTCGCAAGGACGCGACGACCGTCGATCTGAGTGCCTTCAAAGACGCAAGCACTGCCAGACGCGGTGGTGCGGATCGGGCGATCTTGTTCGTAGTGGAGGAATCTTCGTGGCAGGTTCTCAGTGGCGTTGGCCGAGCGCTTTCATCGTACCCGTGGCCGCGACGTCACCTACACCGGAAGGAAGTCCTGCCTGCGGCCTCGACAGCGAGAGGGCCGAAGTGCTGCACCCATCGGAACAGCGTGACGTGATCGACCTCGACACCGCGTTCCGCCCGCAGCTCATCGAGATCCCGGTACGACAGCGCAAGACGCAGATACCACCGAACCGCGAGCAAGATCACCTCGGGCGGGAACCGGTAGCTAAGTCTCTGGCCTCGACTAGCTCGCGACGGCTGCGGAATCTCATCCCCCCAGCCTTAGGCCAGCGCGCCGATCTGCCAATGTAACAGAGCCCCCTCGCCTTATCGAGACATTCCAACGAACAGACCGGCAAAGCCGGCATCAAGTGTAAGAGTGTCTCCTGATGGAACATCTGGGGACAGACGACCTTTCGGATGTGCTGGATACAGTCCGAACCGTCGGACTGGCCGCCAGCCCCGATGAGTTCCTACAGTCGACACTCAAGGGCGTCGTCAAGCTCGTGCCGTGCACGGTGGCGACGATCAACGAGATCGATACCTCGACAGACCGCGTTGCATTCTGGATGGAACCAAGTTCGTTCCCCGTCGTCGATGGCGCCACCGAACTGCTCGCCCAGCTCACCGCTGAACATCCCTTGATTCGCTACGTCACAGAGACTGACGACGGCTCCGCCCGAAGGATCAGTGACTTCTGGTCGCAGGAGCAGTTCCACGAGAGCCAGCTCTACAACCTGCTGTATCAGCCGATGGGGATCGAATTCCAGATGTCCATCACGCTCCCCGCACCGCGGCCGACCCTCCTCGGCCTCGTCGTCAGCCGGGCAGATACGGACTTCAGCGAAAGGGATCGGATAGTACTGAATCTGGTCCGCCCCTACCTGGCGCAGGCATGGCGCAACGCGCGCGATCAGGAGCATCTGAAATCCATCATCAACGCGACGAAGGACGCGATGGTAAGTGGTGGTACCGGGGTCATTATCCTGTCGAATCCGCCCGAGGAGATCACTCCGGGAGCGCTGGTGAAGTTGTACCGCTACTTCGGGAGACCGTCCACAACGTCCCCCCTCCCCGCCCGAGTCGAGCGCTGGGTTGCTACCCAGGATGCCTGGTCCCAAGCCCCAGCAGACCTGAGATTGGGACGCCCGCTGAGTGCCAAACTCGGCGAGAGTCAAATGGCGCTGCGCTACTTGCCAGGGAATAGCCTGCACCCAGGGGCACTCATGCTAAGCCCGGAGCGCCGAGAGGCTTCTCGGCAAAGCTACGAGTCACTCGGTCTTAGTGTCCGAGAAGCGGAAATCGTTCGCTTGGTCACGACCGGAAAATCGAACGCAGCGATTGCCCAACTCCTCCACGTATCGCCGTCAACCGTGAAGAAGCACCTCGACAACATCTACGCGAAACTCGGTACGCGCGGGCGCGGCCAACTAACCGCTTTCGTGCTCAACATCACCTCTGCCACCGGCTGACTGTTGACCAAGGGTTGCGAGCCCCTCCTCATTAGCCACGCGGTCACGGCTACGGTAACGGGAGGAGCGGCGGGACCCATCGTCGGGACGACGACTGTTCGCCATGGGCGATTACGGTACCAAGCCCCCTCGGCTCGTTGAAGGCAGCCTGGAAAGAACCGGATATCCCGAGGACCTGCTGTTTCCCTGAGCCATCATCGGTGACCGCCGTGACGAACCAATGCGCTTCCTACATGTCCCGCGCAAGCCGATCCCCTGCGGGCACCGAGAGCCTCCGTCAAGTTAGGCCGCCGACCCGTCCGCTGGCCGTTCGCCTTACGGGACGGAAGGTCAATCATTGTGGAAGATCAGTGATGGTCCAAGAGGACCTTTTCCATAAACACCCTTCTGTATCCGTCCTCGGTCCGTCGAACTACTTCGACGTAGCCCATGTGGGCGTAGATGGCGAGGTTTTCCACCATGGCCTCGTTGGTGTAAAGGATGAGGCGCCGGAGTTGGGTTCGGGTGGCTTCTCGCTCGGCAAAGTCCATCAAGTGGCGACCAATCCCAGTGCCTTGTTCCGAAGGATCAGCGGCAACGTTCTCGATGAGCAGGCTGTCGCCAGCATGGATGAGCGAGATGAGAGCGACGACGGGCTCTCCGGCCACCCAGACGGTCCCCGTTTCGACGGCGGCGGTGTAGTCACGACTCAACGGAGCTGGAGGGAGGTCCATCCGATCAAGACATTTCTCATAGGCAGCAGCGATTAGTGCGCGGATCGATGGCAGATCTGACATCGTCGCCAATCTCGGAGGCGGGATTGGGTCGGATCCTGTCATTGAACCATCATCGCCCAGGTTGCGGCTGTCTTCCGAAGCTCTTGTTGCTGTGTGCCTGGTCAACGATCGTGGACGGAACGGCGAAAGACTACGGCGTGTTGGGAAGACGGCCATTCGAGGCCGGCCAGTTCTCCCCGGTCGTGCCGTCTTCAACGCCGCCGCGCTCAAGGGCCCTTCGACCGGGAGATGCCCGAGGACTATCGGCAGTGCTTCCGTCAACATCTCCGCCGTGTAGGACGACCCGATAGTGATGCGGGGAGTCCAGGTCCCAGGCTTGAAGTGGGGCTAGCGTCCGACCGCCAAGGACTCGACGGCGTTGTGAACGCGCCGCTGTTCGTCGAGCAAGTCGCGGCTGGCGACACACGCCAGGAAAAGAGCACCCTGCGGGAAGACTCCCACAGCTTCGATCAGAAATCTGATTGGTTGAGGTGGAATGGCCCCGAGGGCGTCGAGGGCATCACGAACGGGAAAGAACTCGGCGACCGTCAGCGACACGTGCGGCTGGTGCAAGCGGTGCGTCAAGGTCGCCAGCTTCTTGAAGTCGACGCTCGGATGGACCACCCCAGCGCTGCGCATGCCCGAGCAGGCGGATCGATGGACGTGGCTCGTCGCGGCGGCCTACACCCAACTTCGCCTCGCGCGCGGTCTGGTCGATGACTTGCGCCTCCCATGGGAGAGGCGCCTCGATCCGTCGTTGCTCACTCCGGCGCGTGTTCGAAGAGGGTTTCGTCGACTGCGCGTGACGATCGGCACTCCGGCGCATGCGCCAAAATCCACGATGCCGGGCCCAGGACGGCCGAAAGGCACCACAAGACCGCCAAGAACGCGCTATCCGATCCCCAGGAGGGACAAACGGAGACGGCCTGAACGGAAGATCAGGGTTTAATCGCAAGTTTATGGGGCAACCTCTTCCCAAATTTCCCGTAAGAAGGCACTTGTTTCCCTGTCGGGCCACGGCACGAGCCCCCGGCTCATTTCACGAATGTAGTCGGAGCGCACAGGTCAAAGGCGGCGTTCGATCAGTCCGAGACGATCAGTGGTGCGGTCTCCGAGTGTCACTTGTCGTTCGGCTTGTGGGAATCATCGGCATACCGGAGCGACACTCATGGTGCCAACGAAGGCAATGGTCCGCAGGTTGCAGGTCGATTCTCACCGCCTACTCACTTCGCATGACCAATTCCGGTGCCACCCGCGCTGCCGCCCAACCTGGCCACCGTCCCCCCGTCGCCTTATCCGAGGTCGCTCAAATCATCGGGTATGTCGAAATGCTCTGGCATCCGGTCGTTGCTCTTACTGCTTTCCCGAGCTCCTTGCACAACGTCGGCCAAGACTTTGCCGACAGTTGTTACCGCTTCAGCGCATTTCCCCGCGAATTCAGTTATCCGTTCGGGTGATGGGTCGAATTCTTTGACCCTCTTCACCAGGTCGAGTAAAGGTGGCAACCGCTCAGCCTCTTCTTGAAGTGAGTGAATAAGGTTGCGAACAAACTCACCTGCATTGTCGCCGAACTCTGGCATCGGTCGCCCCTTTTCATCGCTAACTGCATTGTAGTGTTCGAGCGCTTCTTCTGAAGCAGACTGCGTACAAAGGTTTACTCGACTTTCTAGTTGGGTATTTGATATTACGTCCCAATGAAGGGAGAACAAATGGCTGGTAGTGGATTAGCCACAAGCATCGTGGTTTTCGCAGTGGGGGCCGTATTGCGCTTTGCCATAACGGTGAGCACCTATCAACACGGCTTCAACGTACACACGGTCGGCGTCATCTTGATGATCGTCGGTGCAGTGGGGGCCGTGATATCGCTCATCGCCATGATGAGCATGGGAATAGGCAGGCACCGCACGGTGGTCGATGATGGGCGAGGCAATGTTATTCGCCGCGACGATACCTACGTCTAAGAAAGGGAAACGGAATGCTACTTGTGCTGGCTCTTTTGGTTGTATTGATCTTTTTCGGAATTGGATTTACGGCTCACTTTCTATGGGTAGTTGCCGCGGTGTTGCTGATTCTTTGGCTCGCCGGAATGGCGATCGGACGTGGAGAGTCTGCGGGGAGACACCACTTCTACCGGTGGTAATAAGGAGTCAATGGGAACCTCGCGTTCCCGAAACGACGGGCGCCCTTCGGGGCGTTTCGTCGCGTCTGAGGGACGATGACAACCAACCGCACGCACTCAGCGCAGATTTCGGGCCATCCATTAGGTAGATGTCCTTCGAGATACCTTCGATACAGCCATCATCGCGAAGAGGAGAGGAGACCTAAAGCTCAGGACCTGATACTTGACCTTGACTGCGTGGCCGGGCCTCATGGATGCCAAGTTCGGCAAGGAGTTCAGTCGACCGGGATGAATCCATCTGGACCACGTTGGCAAGTTCGCCCGGCCCTCACGCACATAACGGTCGTAGTTCACGACCCGTTGCTGACCCCGATCGACTCCTCTGGGCCCGACCGCCACCACCCGCTCGACGGCTGCTTGGAGTTCCTCGTCGTTCTGGAGAAGCCGCACTATTCTCCTCACCCGCTGAGACCTGACCTCCGAGCCGACGACGTTGTTGCGGTGTCGTTGGAACATGACGGTCTCCTCTTGGCGCTCAACCGGTTGGTCTCAATGCGTTCCTTCCCGTGAGATCTTCTAAACAATCATCGGCAGGGTGACAGTTGCGTCGCATATCGGTTGCCGAACGAAAGGAAGGGGCGGATCCGGCGCCGCTCATCATTCGATTCGCGAATCGGCCCCGAATTATTCGGGTGCGTCGAGTAGGAACCAGAGTCGCTGCTTTGCCTTAGCCCGGATCCACCGACCAGCCTCGACGTGAAGCGCCATTTTACGACGTGAAACTCTCCCGGCTCTATGGCTCGACGGGAAGAGGCCGTTACCTGTTCAGGCACGAGCGCACGTCGGCGGCCCGACAGGCGTCGACGACCTTGTGGTTGTAGAAGCCCGAGTCGGCCCGCACCGTGAGCGGGCCCGTCGCACCCGCGGCGCGCACCCGATTGAAGCTTTCGGTGAGAAAGCTGGCCGCTCCCCGGCTCGAGTTGGCGTTGCCGCCGCGCAGGCGTGAGTGCACCACATCGCCGGTGCCCGAGACCGCGGCCACCAGCGGGTGATAGCCCCGCACCTTGGTGTAGCCGAACACGCCGCCTTGCTTGGCGAGCCCGTAGGTCTCAGAAATTGTCGTACTCGATCGTGACCGGCGCCTCGCCCGGCCCGGCTCCGGCGGCCCAGGCCCGCCCCAACAATTCGCCCGCCACCTTGTCGAGTTGGCGGGCGTGTCCCCAGCTGAAGGAACGCAAGAAGGTGCCGACCGGATCTCACCGTTCCAGTTTGACCGAGTACGTCAGCGCCAACGCTGGTCGCGCACGGCCCCTCAACACCAATGGCCCCGACCCAGTTCTCTGAGCGCACCGAGGTCCATGACCAAGCTTCCCTCGCTAAACATGGTGACGCTGTTGCCGGATGCCAATGGCATCAAACTCTGCGCCTTCCTGTTGGTGACGCTGCATTCCGTCACAGTCCCAGGCTGTCTCCTTAGCGGACTGCAACTCCTCAATGTCGGGTCAAAAGGAATGTCTCCGGCGTAGATATCGGGGGCGGCCGTCCGGATCCAATATCAAACGGTACGCCAGCTGTGCCCACCCATGGCTCTCGGCGGCAACAGACTCGACCTCGTGAGGACGTGCTCGGCTTGGTGACAACGACCCGGCTTGCTGATGGAACTTCCGATGTACTCTGTCTACTGCGCTTTGCCGCCAGAGATCTGCCGAGTCTTCGATATTCAACAAAGCCGGATCATCTGGCGAGCAACCCAGATGCTCAGCCCAGAGAGACAAGCGCAAATTGCGGGCGAACCGACGGCTGCCGTCTCCAAGTCCACTCGGATCGAGCGGCGCACGGTGGTCGAGTTCGCTATCGATTACGGCGCAGGACACTTCCGAGTCGTGTGTCCACGAACGACGATTAAGATTGTCCGAGCCAACAGCTGCCCACACATCATCAATGATGCAGACCTTCGCGTGAACATAGATGGGTGTTCCCTCATCATTTTCCAGGTCGTAGATTCCCACTCTGTCCCCGCCGGCGGCTTGGAGGGCGGCAATGACTCGGCCTTGGGCGAGTCGAGCGGCCGGTCCGGATAGGCGCCCATCTTTGTCTGGATAGCGAGGCACGACGCAAATGAGTTGCAACGAACGGTGCTGGTGGAGGGCCGTTGCGAGAAGTTCTGCTATCTCGAATGACCATAGGTACTGATCCTCGATATAGATCAGCGTTCGAGCTCGGACGATTGCCTTGGCAAATCCGCGCGCGATGCTACGCTCGCCGTCGGGAGCGAAGGGATATGGTGGACGCCGTCGCGGGTAGGTCCGAAGCACCTGAACCGCGTTGCTACCGAGAATCGGGGGGTCGGGTAACACCGAGGGGAGCGGCTCCGCCACTCGATCTCGAGAGGCGGTTCGCGACAACCACGCTCTAGACAGTCCGGAGTGATTGAGGGGCGTAGGGTCTTCCCATCGTTCTCGGAAGGTGAAATCAAGATCAGTCACTGCCGGCCCCTTTACCTCCAGTTGGATGTCGTGCCAGGGAGGATGAAGCCCATATCGCGCGTCGAGTTTGATGGACTGCGGATCACCTCGATGACGGATGCTATCTCGGCGGCCATGGCTTAGATCTAAGCCCCCAACGAACGCGACATCATCTTCGGGTGAAGCCGTCCGGCGAACGACCACGAGCTTTTGGTGATGCGAGCCTCCTCGCCGAACTCGCTCATCGAGCAGCACCTCGCCCCCAGCGCTGGTCAACTCGAGAGCCAGCTTACGATTCTCCTTTTTGCTGAAGGCAATCCGATCGCTGTGCGACCGCCACAGTAGGCCCCGAACATCAGCGCCCCTTTTGCACAGGTCTGCCATGAGGCTGGCAATGCTCGGCTGATCATCAGCCATTCGCTCATCTCCATCCCCCCTCCAGTCTGTAAATCGCACCTCGTCCTCGGATCCGAGAGCAGAAATGACTGAAGCAAGGCGAGCAAAATACGTCGCGCCATGAACGAGGAACTCAACACTGTTCCCCTCGGTCCATGCGATATCGAAGGATCGGCTGGCATCAATCTTCGTCTTAGAATTGTTACGTTCGTGCGCGAGAATAAACCAATCATCAAGACGCATCGTCATGTACGATATAACACCCAACGCGGTATGCACCAAAGATCGGCCACCCCACGGTATCCCAGCATCAGTCAGATTGGGCTGGCTTTCCGGATGAAATAGCCGGAAGCTCGCGTCGAGCGGCTAGAAATGCTGGCCGAAGAATTGAAGCGGCGCGTATGGACTCGCACTCCACTGCACGTCCTGGACGAGGACGGCGACAACTGACACACACCCGCCAACTAGGCGAACACCGGCAACTGGGAGGGCTTCGCCCCTCCCTCGTCGCGTTGTGGCCAGCGCACGATCGCGCCATGACTCTCAGGCGGGAGTCGCTAACTCCACAGGATGGCGGCAGCCAGGAGGGCCAGACCCGCCGAAATCAGCACGGCATAGAAGGTCCGTGTCATCGCGGCAGCTACAGCGGCCACGATGAACACAATCAGTGCGATGAGCGCCATTAGCTGCTCGGTGTTGGCGCTTGGGGTGACGATGGTGGCGAGGAGGTGCATTTTCCTGTTCTACTTCACTTCGGCTTCCCATGCTCGGGATGTTCGCCGTGATGCAAAATCCCAGCTCGAAACCAAATCTTCGTGGCGACGATGGACCGTGAGAGTGAAATGCTTGATTGGGAGTAGCCCGACCAAATACGGATTGGCAAGCGAGGCGGCTCCCGGCCTGCATTCGTCGCGACGAGACTTTAGTTCCGACGCCGCCGTGTGCTTGGGCCGCTTCGTTACCGCCAGGGCGATTTGCTTGCTGTCGATACAGACGTTGACGTTGTTCTGGATGACGCCTGACCCAGTGGTCGCCGGGGCACGGCTGGCGCTGGTGGCAATCTTGTGCAGACCAGCTCGGTATCTACACGCTGGCCAACGAGCTGATCGACCTCGGGGCCGTACCGGGTCTCGCGACACCTGGGCGTAAGGTGTTGACCTTAGTCCAGGCCATGGTGGCCGGCGCGGAGCGCATCGACGACTGTGACGTGTTGCGCTCTGGGCGATGAGGCGCGTCCTTCATCTACCCCGCCGCTCATTTTTTACCCGCCGCTCCTTACCCCACGGCTCGGCGATCAATCACTGCGGGCGCCGGCACAGAGCGGGGGAGGCCTGTTTTGCTCACGGTGCCTTTGGGTAAGTGAGGTTCTAGAAACAATCGGAGGATGACATGGGCGCAATTGACAAAGCGAAGGACAAGGCACAAGTAGCCAAAGGCAAAATCAAGGAGGCGACTGGCAAGGCGACACATAACCGCTCTCTGGAGGCCAAAGGCAAGGGCGGAAAGGTTTCGGGCAACTTGAAGCAAGCTGGAGAAAAGGTCAAAGACGCGGTCAAGAAATAGGCCTACGGGGCATTCAAGGTGATGGAGCGCGCTCGGCGAATCCGCTTTCGGATTGAAGGCGCGCTCTCGGCGGACCCAGTCGAGGGGGCTACCCTGCATTGTGTTTTTCATCAGCGTGCTGCTCATTGTCGCCGCAGAGATCGCCGCCTTCGTCTTCGTGGTCGAACACGTGGGATTCCTGTGGGCGTTGCTGATCCTGATCCTCGTGAGCGCGCTCGGGCCGTTCGTGGTTCGCCGTGTCGGATCGGGCGTGCTGGCTCACACCAGGGAACGTCTGGCGTTGGGGGAGATGCCGACCCGGGAACTACTCGATGGCCTGGTGGTCCTCATCGGTGGCGTCATGATCTGCGTGCCGGGGTTCATCGGGGATGCCGTCGGACTCTTGCTGATGATCGGCCCGGTACGCCACTTCGTTATCCGGGCCTTCGGCCACCACCTGGCCCGGAGAGTCCAGAAAACGCCGCCGGGCCGCTGGCGTCTCATTGACGCGCGCTCCACGCCCGCACGCAACGATCGAGCCGCACGTAACGACATCCCACTTCCCTGGGGGACCCCCGACAGACCGGTTCAGCCGGGCGGCCCCGCCGAAGATTGAGGTTCAGCCGGCGGAGCCAGGTGTGGCCCGATGAAGAGCGTACGCATTCAGGCGTGCGAGCTCATCGAGGTAGATCTTCTGCATGGTCCGGGGAGCGAAGAGGCGTTCGAAGAAACCCCCGATTCCCCCTGCCCCATCCCAGCTGGTGAAGATACGCACGCGGGCGGTGGGGCCCTGCGGGGTCACCGTGAACGTGGTGACGAGGCTGGAGTTGCTGTCCGATTCGGTGATGACCCGACCCGGCTCAGGTTCGGCCACGGTCATACGGTACGAGCGTTCACGCCCGCCGGCGCTCACTTTGAACCGCACGACCGATCCGGCACCGACCCCTCCTGCCTCAACCTCGAAGTTGGAGAAGGCTGCAGGCAAGAATCGCCGGTGCTCCTGCAGGTTCGCTAGGTACCCGTAAACGGTCTCGGCCGGCGCATCGATGGCGCGCTCGGCCGTAACTTCCACCTTGCTCATGAGACCTGCGTAGCACGATCGGACCGAAGCGTTCCAGCCGGACGAGCCCGGGCCGGTGTTGCCACCTCGGAATCCGATCCATTAGTCCACTACTGATAAGCGATTAAGCGCCCGGCCACATTCACCAGAGGTAGCTCAGTACGTCGGTTCTGCAGGCGATTCAGTACCTACAAATCCAACGCAGTCCGAAGTGTCAATCTTGGGCGGACGGATTCGGGAACGAGGCTCGGCACGGAGCACACTGGCACTCGCCGTAACAGGGTTCGTCATCACCGAAAAATGCAGCGATCAATTCCGCATGGATATGGGCGGTGAACATTCGATGTCCTTTCGGCGAAGTGTCGCGAGGCGTCAGTGTTTGGGGGGTCATCTCACGGAACATTCCCACCGTATGGATCTGCGGTCTCCAGCACCAGAGGAATAGGTCCTGTGACGCAATAGGCACAAAGACCTATACATGGCCGACAATGGTCCTCTGCGTGTCATACCCGTCAGCCAGCGGGACGCTGGCGAAGCGACCGTGCGCCGGGCCGGGGTGCGTCAAGCAGCATAACGGAAGCATGCCCCACGTCTCTATTGCACCGTGGGACACCTCGCCCGGAACGCAGGAAGTCGACCGCTGCCGTTGAATGCCGTCTGTCCGTCACGATCTGATAGCCGATAACTGGTTGTCCGGACCCCAAGAGTCGTCATAAGGAACCAAGTGGTCGCGACTGTTGCTAGTCAGGGAACGGCCCCGATCTGGGCACCTGGGTGATGATCCGACCCTGCCCTGGCGTCACCCGACAAGACCTCGACGATGTGCGTAGGCGATCGCCTTGGCGCGGTCTCGGCTGCCAGTCTTCGCGAAGATTCGATTCACATGGGTCTTGACGGTGGCCTCACTCACGAAGAGCTCCCTCCCGATCTCGGCATTCGAGCGCCCAGCGGCGATCAGTCGGAGCACCTCCGCTTCTCGCTCGGTCAGCCCGTCGGGCAGGGGACCGCTTCCGGCCCCCGTTGCGGGCAAGGTCGCGACCTCTACGAGTCGGGCCTGGACTTCCGGGTCTAGGACCGCTTGCCCTGAGGCGGCAGCTTCGAGGGCGCGGCGGATGTGATCGCGGCCGGCGTCCTTGGTGAGGTATCCGATCGCCCCCGCCCGGAGTGCCCCGACGATGGACTCGTCGTCGGCAAAGGTGGTGAGCACCACCACTTGGGTTTCGGGATGGTCGGCGCGGATCCGCCTCGTTGCCTCGACCCCGTCCATCCGGGGCATACGCAAGTCCATGAGCACGACCTCTGGGGACACCGCCGCGACCAGCTCGACCGCTTCTTCACCGTCCGAGGCAGACCCGACCACCTCAACTCCCTGCATGGTCTCGAGCGACGTGACCAGGGCCTCGCGGACGGCCGTCTGATCGTCCACCACGATGACTCTCATCCCGGCACCGCCACATGAACAGTGAAACCCATTGAGCTCGGCTCGGCCACGACCTGTCCACCCAGCAGCTCGATGCGCTCACGCATGCCCTGGAGACCGAAGCCACCCCCCGTCGTCCTGAGGTCGCTTGCGACGGCGTCCGGGCAGAGCCCGTTCGTGACTATAAGGGTCGTCGAGTGCACGTCGAAGTCAAGACGGATCGACACCGGTGCCCCGGGCGCGTGCTTGCGGGCATTCGTAACGGCCTCCTGCGCGGCGCGATAGAGCGCCAATGCTGCGTCGGATGCGAGTGGACGGGGCGCACCCGTCACGACCAGTTCGGCATCGTCACGAGCGGCCAGGGACGCTAGTTGTTCGGCCAGGGCCACCGGCTCATCGCGAAGCGCGTGCACCGCCTGGCGCGTCTCCTCCAGACCCTGGACTGCAAGCCGCCGAGCCCGTTGCAACAGCTCGCGCGCTCTGGTCGAATCGTCGCCGCTCTCCAAGAGCGCGTCGGCGGCGTCCAATTGGACCGACAGTGCTCCAAGCGAATGGGCCAGCACGTCGTGGATCTCGCGTCCGATCCGGTTGCGTTCGGCCAGCGCTGTCGCTCGATCCCGCTCGGCGTCGGCCCGGACCCGTTCGGCCAGGAGCTCCTCGGCTTGGAGCGTCCGCTGTGCGTATTGACGGCGGCTCGCGCCGACCATGAGCCCGACGGCCACCGAGACCGCACCCTCGGCAATGAGGACCGTGGGACTGCCAACCGCTGACGTTGCCACGACGAGCGCGCCGACGCCGATCGCTCCCACGCCCGATGCCGGGAGTCCCTCGAACGCGACGCCAGCAGCGAGTCCGGCGACGGCCATGAACGTGATGGCATTGGGCGCAAACGCCGCGAGGGCGCCCCCCGACGCAGCCAGGAAGGCAAGGACGCACCATGTCGTCCGATCCGAGGCGCCGCGCCGGCGGCTGGCCATCCATCCCAGCCATCCGATCCCGGCACCGACCATGAGCGCCAACTTGATCGGGTGGTTCGCCGACACGCCGCTCGGTGGCCGTTGGTGCGCGGTGGCTAACAAGACGCCGGCAAGGGCAGCCAGGCGAGCGGCGCTGAGCATGCGCTCTGTCCTGGTCCCAAGCTGGGCTCGGAGTTGGGTTGCCAGCCCCACGGACACAATGATCCCACTTGCCCGCTGTTCACCGCGCCCCCGAGGCTCAGGCCGCGTGGCGTGACCCGTGCTCACGTCTGCACCAAAGGAATATGCCCCACAGGCCCGCCGCTCCTGGCGGCGAGCTTGTGGGGCATTCGGGGCCCGAGGTTCAAGCGACGGCGGGTGACCGGAGCAGTCCGCCCCGCTCGATGACGGCGCCAGAGCGACGGGCCTTCAGGTAGAGGCCGGCGGTCCGGGTCGCCACCTCGGCCATCGCCATGAGGATAAAGGCCGTGGCCCAGGCTGCTCCAGAGGTGATGTCGTGGGCGGCGTTGAACCGGGCGATGGTCGGTGCGCCGCCGTGGGTGACCCACAGCGAGAAGCCGACCCGGGCGCCGATGCCCGCCACCCACAAGACCGCCGCGAGGGCGCCCGCCTTGGCGAACGCGCCGGGGCCGTCGCGGCGAACCGTCGTGGCCAGTGCGGCCATGGTTCCCAAGGTTGCGCCGAGCGCCGTGCCACCGACCACGAGCACGAGGTCGTTGCCGGCGGTTGGGATGCCTCGGAGGATGGAGGTGCAGACCCAGATCGTCACGACTAGGGGAAACACCAGGCGGGCCCTGGTCACCTTGTGGCCCCGGACCTGCAGGACCACCAGAGCAACGAGGAAGATGTTGAGGAGGTATTCGGGGAGTGTCATGCCATCAGTGTCTGCCTCGAAGGGCGCTCTGGCGTCAGCCCAGGGGTTGACCCAAGGGTGGATCCCGTCTCAACCCCCCAGGGGGGGATCACGCCGGTGATCAGGTGGCCCCATCCCAACCAGCCCCACCTCGCTGTCGTGGACGTCGAGGGCGGGAGCTCCTTCGGACAGAGGTTCCTTCGACGCTTGAATCTACCGATGACGGATACTCGACAAGTTTGGGCGGGCTCCGCTAGCGATTCCCTGCGGACAGCGACAGGAGCCATCGGAGTGGGCCGCCGATCCGCCCGCAGCCCGTTCCGCTACTGCAACTGAATCGGGCCATTCTCCTGCGGTGGCCAATCTCCGAGTGACCTGCCAATCTCCCACTCGTGGCCGAAGGGATCGACGATCCGACCCATTCGCCAGCCGTGCTCCTCGCCCACCGGCGCGATCTCGGTGGCACCGGCACTCACGGCCTGATCAAGCACCGCGTCGGGATCGTCGACAACGAGCAGTGTTCTACCCGTGGTTCCCCCAATGGCTCGGGGGCAGAGGCGTTGCATGCTCGAATTCGCCTCAGTCACCCAGAACTGGGCGGTCCTGACCGCCAACTGAGCCACGATGTCGTCCCCGTGGCCGACGCGGTGAATTACGACGGCGTCGAACGCTGTCTGGTAGAAGGCGACCGCGCGCTCGCGCCCTCCACCCAGGTTCGGGCTGGATGCTCGTCATGCCCTCAAACTCTGACATCCGTAGCCTGGTCAGGCAATGGACGGGTTCTGAACCGGGTGACAGCGGGGATGGATCGTGTTGTGGGACGACGCTTACTGGCTCGGCTCTTCACCCGTGCTGCCGTCTGCCTGCTCACGCAGCAGGTCGATGTGCCCGAGGTGACGGGCGGTCTCTTCAATCAGGTGCAGCAAGATCCATCGTAGCGACATGTTGCGCCGAACCGAGACGATGTCGAGCGACCGCGCGGCCGTCACGACTGCGTCGCACTGACGGGACTCGACGACGTAGCCGGCCAATAGGTCGGCCATCCTCGTACCCGCCGGCACCCGCCACTCTGCCTCGGGATTCTGCTCTGTCCAGTCGGATGCGAGGCCTTGTTGGCCGGCGAAGACGTCACGCAGCCACGAGCGCTCCACATTCGTTAGGTGACGTACGAGGCCGGGCAGGCTCATGCCGGTCGGGGTCGTCGCCACGCCTAGCACCTCGTCCGAGGCGTCCCGCAGTTTCCAGCCAACCAGATCTCGTTGCCGCTGCAGGACTCCCAGCAGAGCCGTGCGCTCATCCCCGTGATGAGCGGCTTCGGTGATCCCGAAGCGCATGCCGTTCGCGGTCCCGCTGCCGTCATCCATACCGCAGATCCTGCCAGATGCTCGGCCAAAGTCCGGATCTGCGCAGGGAGCCGTCACCGCTTCCGGATCGACTTGCGGGCAACCCGCGATATCGTGTGCCCATGCATAGGTATTGACCCGCTACACGCAAACTTGCTCGTGCTCCTCCAAGAGTCCCAGTGCCGTGCCGTTACTGACTGGAACCGACTGGAGGATTAGATGACAATGCCTATCGATGTGAAGGCCGTCCGTTCAGGGCTGACCAACGACGGCTACATCGTCGTCAGAAATGCCGTGCCAACCACCCTGTGCCAAGCGGTCCTCGAGGCCATTGGCCACGAGCTTGACATATGGATTGACAAGCAGTGTAGCTGGGAACGGGTCTCACACGAGATTGATCAGGTGCCGTTGTGGGGGCACCAGTGCCAGTGGAACATCCGCGAGCTCTCGGATCTCCACGCCATCTGGAGCACAGTGTGGGGCACCGAGCGACTGTGGGTCGATCGCAACTCGTGCCGCTTCACTCCACCATGGCAGCCAGGCCGAGCAGACGCGCTGCCTTTGCACTGGGATGTCGACCCACGCGACCGTGAGCAGCAGTGGTATCAGGGCTTGGTGGCGTTGACCGCCAGCCCGGCGGGCTGCGGCGGCTTTCGATGCGCGCCTGGTGTCATGGGCAACCGTGATCGCTGGCCCGACGACTGGATGACCACCTCCTACGGGACAGAGTACCGACCAGATCTTGTCGGTGAAGACGAAACGATCGAGGTGCCACTTGACGTTGGCGACCTGCTTGTGTTCGACCATCACCTACCGCACGGGACCGTCCGGAACCTGGGTGACCAGCCCCGAGCCGTCTTCTACCTCCAAATGTTCCCGACCGGCACCCCCGAAGAAGCCGCGACAAACATCGCCGACCACAACGCGGGAATCGCCCCACCATGGTGGCGTTGGAAGCCAGGGCATGACCGAGTTGAACCCGGCCCACCCGCAAGACTGAGCCATCAAGGTAGGCGTCTCCTGGGAATGGAGCCCTGGTAGGCGTCCGGCTCCGTGGTCATTCAAGGATCGGCTTGCGGGACGGTATGTGCACGAGTCGGATCTTCGAGGACGCATCAGTTACCGTTCCTCAATCGGTGCGAAGGGGACCACGACGGTCTGCGACTCCATGGCCGCCAGATCAAGGACCTCTGCGACGCGACTAGAGCCGAGACTGCGTCATCGGCAGGACTGTAACGAAGCAGGCGCAGAAGAGGTGGTGGTTACTATTCCCGAACCGAGATAGACGGTCCACCCTTGAGCTTCGCCCTGTGTGTGAAGACTCTCCCGATAGTCGTGCGCCAGTTCCATTTGGTTTGATGGACGCAATCTGCTTGGAAGTCTCGACGTTCTCTTGGGTTCTGAGATTCGCGATGGGCGCGAGAGGGTCGCTATGCAGGATTGAGTGCAACAAGTCTGCTTGAGATGCAGAGAGGGCCCTTCTACGTGAACAGCGTCATGGTGACGCAAGTCCCGCAGAAGGACGGTGGCGTGATGCCTCATATCGACTCCTCGAAGGCTTGAAGTGGTAGAGCCCTTGCAGCACGTACCGATGTCCTTTGCGTGGATAGCGGTTCTTCATCGGCCGTTCGTTGTTGTATGAGCTCCCTCAGCCGACCGCGAGCTCGGTAAAGACGCAGAGCAAAGGCACCTCGTGATCATCTCAGAGCCTGGGCCGCCTGCTTCTCTGTAAGGCCCTCCCAGGCAATCAGCAGCAGTGCTTCGCGATCTAGACTCCGAAGGGATCGAAGCGCGTCAAGAGCAATCAGCCGGTCAACCGTCGCTTCGGCGCGATCGGGCGCCTCGGGCATTCGTCAACCCGGGGAGAACCCGCTACTTCCGCTTGATTGCTGGCCCTTCCGCCCCCTCAAGCGTGACAGCCAGATCACATTCCTGGAAGACCGGGAAGTGAGTCGAATCGGCATATGGTGATGAGTCGGTCTGGATCGCGGAAAGTCGAAATGACCGGAACAGCGTTCCCCTTACGAGAAGGCAGACCGCTCCCACCGAGGCTTGCGACCTGCAGGCTTCTCGTAGCCCTTGACGTCATCGCTAATGGTACTAATATGATTAGCATAATGAAGGGAATCAGGGTTGATCCCGGTGATCCGACGTTGCTGCACGAACAAGTTGCCGCTGAGATTCGACGTGCCATCGCCGAGGGTGAGGCCGCCCCCGGAGAGAGACTTCCTCCCGCCCGTGATTTGGCGAAAGTACTGGGCGTCAATGCCAACACGGTCCTTCGCTCTCTCCGACAACTTCGCGATGAAGGGCTCGTGGAGTTTCGGCGAGGACATGGCATTACGGTCTCCGGACACGCGCAGGCACGTAGCGTCGTTATCGCTCGGGCACGTGATCTGATGCAATTCGCTCGCCGGCATGGCTATCAGCGCGATGAATTGATCCAGATCATTGAGGGCCTCCGATGACGATTACCGCACCCCCCAAGCTGCCCGATCAACGAGCCGCTGACGCCTTGATACGAGAGGCCCGTCGCTTTCAACGTCGCCGCTGGTGGCGACGCGGGGGTATTGCGGTTGCCGCTCTCATCTTGACGACGACGGTCCTCGTTTGGATCGTTGGTGGCGCGCCCTCACAGTCGCATCAGTCACGCTCGAGTTCCAAACCGTTGAGCGGGAAGCAGGTCATATTTCCGTCGCTCGGTCCGGCAATCTCCTATCCCCTCACCGGCCCAATCGGCGTGGCGGTGGACGGCAAAGGAGTCGTGTACTTCACCGATGCAAATCGGGTCTATCGTATCGATCGGGGAACCCACGAACTCCAATTGATTGCCGGGATCGAGACATCCGGGTTCTCTGGCGACCGGGGCCCCGGGCTCAAAGCTCGATTGGCTGGACCGAGTGGGGTAGCCGTCACCCCTAACGGCGATGTCTATTTCGTCGACACAATGAACGACCGCATACGCATGGTGTCCACAAAGACCGGGATCATTTCTACCGTCGCCGGAGATGGCCACATCGGAAATGGGGGTAATGGAGGGCCAGCAACACTGGCCAGCCTTGATCTGAAGAGTGCCGGAAGCGGCTCGGTTGGGCTCGATGAGTATTTGGCCATCGGACCCCACCAGGACCTCTACATCGCCGACGGAGGCAACAACGAGATTCGAGAGGTTTCACATGCCACCGGAATCATCACCAGGGTCGCTGGGAACGGTCGCCTCGGGTCATCGGGAGATGGGAAGAAAGCCACGCAGGCTGAGCTGTGTGCTCCCGTCGGCATTGCGGTGGACAAGTCAGCCGACATCTTCATTGCGACTGCATGCGGGGTGATTCGCGAAGTGTCAGGCACCACGGGATTGATCTCTACGGTCTTTTCAGCTCGCCAAGATCCGGCTCTGGCTGGAACGGGAGGCGATCATGACCCGGTGGGCTTGGCTATTGGCCCCAATGGCAATCTTTACGCGACAGAGGCCTATGGTCGCAGGCTGCTTGAGATCGTCCCGAGCAGTGGCCGTGTGGCTATGGTCGCCGGAACCGGAGTCGAGACGCTTCCATCAGCCCATCCCACCGCTGGCGATGGGAGTCCGGCAACCAAGGCCACTTTTGGCTTGCCCCTCGGCGTGGCGGTTGACCATCACGGCAATGCCTACGTTGCAGACTTCTTCAATAACGCTGTAAGAGAGATCGACAGCCAAACTGGTCTGATCACCGCAATCGCCGGCCAGATACCGCAATATACACACTGCTGCTGACCCCAGTGATCGGAGGCATAGGACACTTACGAGCTCAATGTCCACAGTCGATCTGCGGACCGGACCTGATGGCCGTGGATCGGGTTTTCCGGACGGTCGGTCATACAAACAGGACTCTCGTATAGGCCGCACCCATTATTCTGGAGAGGGTCCGGAAGCGTAGCCTTGTCTCGGAGGCAACAATGGATCAGTTCTCCCGTCACCAGCGAGATCAAGCGGAGGCACCAGCACCCCTGCCGCTGTGTGCAGGACCGATCTCAAATGGTGAGTTTATTCCCGGCCCCCAATCCGCACGTGACCGGGCTGTCAATGCCGTCATTCGATCAACCATCCATACCTCGGCGCGCGGATTGGGCGTTGATCGCCGACGCTTCCTACAAGGCGCCGGTGCTGTAGCCGCCGCCCTTGCCGCGTTCGAACTTGCGGGATGCGCCACAACGGCGACGACGCGCACATCGTCCTCGGTTGGACGGCATGGCCGCGGTGGGACGTTCAACGCACCACCGCCTGAGGACGCTGCAGCGTGTCAGGAGGCGCTCGGCGGCGTAGGCGAGTTCATATTCGACGTCCACACCCATCACGTAATCCCGAACGCTCCATGGGTGCAAAATGCACCCGAAATAATCGACCTTGCGTTGAGCATGCTGCCGGCTGGCTGTACGGACAGATCGCAACTCGACTGTGTCGATCGCGCCACCTACCTGCACGATCTCTTCCTGGCCAGTGACACAACGGTAGCGATGCTGACCGACCTACCCAGCTCGGGGCCGTTGAACGCGGCCATCCCCTTCCCCGAGGCTCTAAAGACCCAGCAGATCACCGAAGGGCTGGTTCATGGCGGTGCCGGCCGCCTCCTGGTAGAGAACGTCATCGCTCCCAACGTCGGCCCCCTTGGTGCCACGCTGGACGAGATGTCGAGCGCCGCTCAGTCGGGACCGCCCTCCGCCTTTAAGGTCTATACGGCCTGGAGCCCCTCTGGCCTGGGCTTCTCCTTAGAGGACCCGGCTATCGGACTTCCCACCGTCCAACATGCCCACGATCTGGGCGTCAAGGTGTTCATCTCCCACAAGGGCCTACCACTAGTGAACTTCGATCCCAGCTTCAACCACCCCGACGACATCGTCGCCATCTCCCGGCAGTTCCCCGACATGGACTTCGTCGTCTATCATGCCGCCTGGGATCCCTCCCAGGTCGAGGGCCCCTACAACGCGGCAGCCACCGTCGGCATCGATACCTTGCTGGCCGCCCTGGACCGCCACGAGGTCGCACCGAACGACAACGTGTGGGTGGATCTGGCCACCATGTGGCGCCAGCTGCTGACGCAACCCGACCAGGCCGCGCATGCACTGGGGAAGCTGCTCAGCCGAGTGGGCCAGCAACGGGTGATGTGGGGGACCGACGCCATTTGGTACGGCAGCCCACAGGCGCAGATAATGGCCATGCGCGCCTTTCAGATCACTCCCGAATACCAGGACCTGTACCACTACCCTGCGCTGACCATTGAGGTGAAGGCGGGCATCTTCGGCCTCAACGCAGCGCAGCTCTTCGGTATTGACCCGACCGCTACCCGTTGTGCCATGACAACCGATCCTCTAAGTGCCGGGATCGACGAATCGGCCGACCTTCGGCACACGGGGGCGCTCCCGTCTGCATGGACGCCGCACGGTCCGACAACCCGCCGTCAGGTCCTGCGCTGGCTTGCTTCTCCCGCCACTAGGTGGATGCCGATGTAGCGAGGAACCGGGGGTCAGGTTCCCGATGGTGCGACCGCAAAGACGCGTGCCGTGGCCGTTCCGCTTGCGGGATGTCAGCGGGCTAGAAGTCGGTATGCGCATTAGCTTTCATTTAAACCCTGGGCACCCGCTCAGGCGGCCTTCTTGATGGCCGGATAGCGGGTTCTGGGCGGTTTTCGGGTGCCTTTGGGCCGTCCTGGGCCTGGAGTTCGGGATTTCGGTGGACTGGATGGCGTGCCGAGTGTTGTACGAAGTCGCCGAAACCCTCTCCGGACCCGCGCTGGGGTGAGGAGCGAAGGGTCGCAGGGGCGTTCCCAGGGGAGCCGGAGATCGGCCACGAGGCCGCGGGCTAATCGGAGTTGGGTGTAGACGGCGACGACGAGCCAACTCCAACGGTCGGCTTGTTCGGGCGTGCACAGTGATGGGGTGGTCCAACCCAGCGTGCCTTTTTGGAACCGGAATCCGTGTTCGATGTCAAAACGGTGCAGGTAAGCGCGAAAGCAGCGGTCGAGGTCGGGAGTGCCGTGACCTGACCACCACAACCACAGTGTTTTGTTCAGGCGCCCACCCGACTTCGGGAGGCGCTCGACGTCGACGCGGATCACGCTGCCTTTGACGATCGGCGGTGCGTCGCACCCCGACCAGTGGCCGCGCCCATGGAGCTTGGGGTGCAGGCCGTGCCAGGCCTGCACCCGCACACGGCCATAGCGAGGGTCGTCTACGACCAGGTCGGTATCGGGTGCGCTCCAGCTCTCGGGGTCCGAGCACTTGGACCGCTGACCGTGCCGTGGGGGACGTCCCCCGCTCCCAGGCGGTCGGTTCGGGCGAAATGGAGGATCGGCGTAGAACACGCGGTCGTCGCGGATGCGACAAAGGACCTCGGCGCGGGTATCGGCGAGGTCGTGACCGATCGCGATACCGTCGTAGCCGGCATCGAAGACGAACAGCGGCACCTCGCCGCCTTGGGGCAGGAGCCGAACGAGGCGGCGGACCTGGCCGACGGTCGCGTCGCTCGGGTCCATCGACGGCTTGATGCGCATCACGTCGAGCGGAGCCGACCAGCTGTCGGGTGCCCAGTTGAGCTGGCTGATCCACTGATAGGACCACCCGGCGACGATCGGCTGGCCAGCGGAGTGCTTCGACGCCGAGTAGTGAAAGCCCCGCTCGGGGCTGGTCTCCGCGTCGCATCGGGCCCAGGTGGAAGCATCGACCGCGAAAACGAGCGGCCAGTCGACCGGGCGGGCCTCGACGAGGAGGCGACGCAAGCGGTCCTCGTCGATCCGACCACGGCTGAGTGCTTTATAGAGGCTGCCATGGCTGCGAGAGAACTCAGGCTCCAAGCTGAGCGAGGGGACCGAGGAAATCGGTCCCGCCGAGCAGAGCATCGCGTCGGTGAGCTCGAACAGGGCATCGCCCCAGCGGGTGAAACTCCGGTAGAGGCTGCCACGCAGATCGACGAGTTGGACTGTCGGGTCCTCCCCCGTCGATGCGTTCCCCTCTCCCATAGCTACAGTATTATGCTGTAGCTATGCTCAGTGGTGGATCTGCTGACAAGCTTGCGAGGTGACGATGCGACAGCCGAGTGCGCAGGACCGCCGCAGGAAGGACCGGCTTCTCGCGCAGCTCGCCTCGTCGGGTTTCGCCCTGCCTGGCACGTTCCTCGAACGGTGGATCTGCTGCAAGAAGCCGGGCTGTCGGTGCTGTGCGGATCCCCCTCAACTCCACGGCCCGTACTACCAGTGGACGCGCAAGGTGGACGGCAAGACCGTGACCCGGCTCCTCAGCGAGGAGCAGATGGAGCGTTACCGGGAGTGGTTCGACAACGCAAAGCGGGACCGGGCACTTCTTGGCGAGCTCGAGGCCCTCTCCCTTGCCATCGCGGAGTCAGCCGAGGGCTGGGATGAGCCAGGTGAGGGGCCCAAGCGAAGCCGCAGGAGGGTTTAATTGAAAGCTTAGAGCCCGCGCGGATAGGTGGCAGCGCGATGAACAGGGAGTTCGTTGGTTCTTTGGATTGACCATCCACCGGTCGTGGGTGTGGCCCCGAGAAAATCGGGGTGCTGTCCCAACCACCCAACGACCAAGTGGAGGCTCTCTACATCATGCGCGCGCTCGACCCCGAAGTGAAGGATGCCATTTGGGCTGCCCTCGAAGCTCGACTGCCCCCTCGGGCGGAGCGCCATCCGCTCGGCTGTCACCGGCCGAGGTGTTCGGATCGGGACTGCTTCGAGTTGATCGTCGTGCGCCTCGCCACCGGCTGCTCGTGAGAAGACGCCGAGCGGCTCACTGGCCACAAGGTGTCGGACACGACGGCACGAGCGCGGCGTGATGAATGGATCGCTGCCGGCATCTTCGACGCCCTCAGCGAAGAGGCGCTCTTTGGCTTCGACAAGGTGATCGGTCTCGACCTCAGCGAGGTGGCGGTCGACGGGAGCCTGCAGAAAAGTCCTTGTGGGGGTGAGGGAACGGGGAAAAATCCAACGGACAGAGCGAAGCTCGGATGGAAGTGGTCGATCCTCACCGAACGCAACGGCATCCCCATCGGGTGGGCCATTGACGGGGCGAACCGCAACGACTCGGTGATGCTCGAACCGACCCTCGACAATGCAGCCACCCGCGGACTCCTCTCCGACATCGAGACCATCTGGCTCGACCGGGGCTATGACTCCGAGGTCACCCGAGAGCGATTGGCCGCCCGGTTCCTCGACGATGCCATCATCGCCAAGAAGCGCAAGAAGGGCGAGGCGAAGGTGAAGAATCCTCAGCCGATGGGGATGCGCTGGCCCGTCGAGCGCACCAACGCGTGGTTCGCCGCGTATGGACAACTCCGGCGGAACACGGATCGTAAGACCGTCCACCGACTCGCGCAGCTCACATTGGCAGTCACGTTCATGCTGACTGCCAAGCTCATTGACTACAGAAACCGCTGGTCACGAATACCGGCACCTATTGGCTGAGTCTCTAAGGGGAA
>Ga0307374_10003848_pt1 | contig 25378 bp, 21 predicted proteins | sample OX3MG_FD_202532 | JGI IMG/M metagenome (GOLD analysis project Ga0307374, IMG submission 202532) | Soil microbial communities from Risofladan, Vaasa, Finland - OX-3 | ecosystem: Environmental > Terrestrial > Soil > Coastal area > Acid sulfate soil | place: Finland: Risofladan, Vaasa | collected...
ATGCTGCCCCCCGAGCTGACGCTCGAGCAGCGCCGGGCCGTGAAGGTCTTTGAGCTGACGCGCTGGTTCCCTGCACTTTCCTCATGTATGGCAACGCGCAACCTCACCAACCGTGGCCAGGGTGTCAATTCTCACGCTGCCGTGCGAAAGTAGGGCTAGATGCGCCGCACGAGCAACAGGCCGCAGCCGAAGGCTTTGGCGTGACCGATGCCGTTCTCTAGGAGCATTTCGAAAGCGCTCGGGTCACGCACCCGTAGCACCCCCTCGAATGTGCAGGTAACAAGCTTTCCGCCTCGATTGCTCTTCCGGAAGTAAAGCGGCGGATGCGAGAGGACGTTTGCCGCCTCCACGTTCGCACCCACTGAAAGCTTGCGCTCCAACCACTCGCGTTGGTCGTCTTCGCGGATCAAGGGCACACGGCATTTGTCGGACTTCTTACCCGGTTTGGAATCACGCTCGGTGTCGGCAATGGTCTTGACCGGGTTCGCCGTAAGCAGAAACGCCAACCGCTGTCCATCCGACGGTCGAGGATGGACTTCTCGCGCACCGATAACGTAAATGCCCGGGATCGCTTGAGGCGCACGGTGGGACTGCACCAGCAGACGCGCAGGGCGGCCCAGTCGATGTTCCTCGACACAAAACAGGAAACCGTTACGCCTCTCTTCTGCGCTACGCCTTGGCTCCCTTAGCTCACCGGGGAAGAGTCGCCACAGCTGACGGTGATATTCATAGGGATTACGTGCGTGCTCCCATGGTATTTCGACGCGGCTGAGGAACATGGTCACTCCTTGTGCACGTACACACGCCGCGTGCCGAACTGTCTGGTTCGTCCGCGCATCGGCACATCACGCATCTGCATGGGCTGATCGGATATCAAATCACCCTCGGCATAGATCATGCCGCCCTGCGGAAAAACACGAATCAGGCACCCTTTGGCATCGTCAGCCTCGATAACATTTCCATCGAGCAGCGGCCGAGCGACAGGGCACGAACGCCGGCCCAGCACCGGCGTGAACACAGGTCGGCGCAACGCCTCCGCAATCGATTCGAGCTTTACTGTCGCACCAGACCTTTCCCCTACCGCGACGGTGAAGGCGGCGTCATAAAGGTACTCCCTGCGAGAGACGACAGGATGCTTGTTTGCGGAGCCATCTACCTTCCGCGCCGCGAGTACTGTATGGAAGTCGGCGAGCTTTACCGATTCCTTGTCCACCGGCTTGTCACGTTCCGGACGTAATACGCTCCGATCGACACGCACGGCAAATTCGACACTTGCCGCTAAACACTCCAATGCCGCATGGTCATTTCGGTCGATGCCAAGACAGGCGCCAAGCAGTCCGAGAAGTCCGCTGCGGGTGGGAAACGAACTCGACGGACGGAAATCCTCATAGGTGTGCGTGCCCCACGCCTGCATCGGGCCATCGAGCCGAAGTATAAGAAAGCGCGGCATGGCGGGCGGCTCAATCCGTACCGCCATTTTCAATCCAGGATTCCATGTCCTTCAGAAACGTAAACGCGGGCATCTCACCCAGCTTCACGCCATTTCCCACCGCGAAGGCGCGCGCGCTTTCGTCCAGGCCGTAGGCTCGATTTATTTGCGCCCAGTATCGGACGAGATTCTCTATTGATGGCTGCAAAAAACCGCCCTCACGTGCTTGCTTCACCGGCTGCTCGAACGCGTTGGCCAACGAAATCGGCTGATCGCCAAAACTCACGATGGCGAAGTCGCCGGGATTATGCGCGGCGAACGACTGTTGCTTGGCCGACGGGACGGCCGTAGCGAGCATGTGAAAAGCATGTTTGGCGATCTCCAGCGCCCGCTTGCGCGAAGCGTCTGTCTCAGCGCTCTTCATGTCCGGCAGTAGGCCAAGGTTCATCTGTAGTTGCTTTAGATTGAGGCTGGCGTAGCGGTAGAAGACGCCGGAAGAAAATTGCTGCGTGTCCAAATGCCCCGCGCCCATCTCACCGGCATCCTGTGTTAAGTCGTCCACCGCAGTGAACCAATCCACGTCCTGAGGTTCGACGGCGTGGGTGGTAACAGCGTGGGCCATCGCCAAGGCGCCGTCTACTGAGGTCATCAGGCCAGAGGTAGCCATGCGTCCGGAAAGCACTATATCAAGCGCAGAACCGATCGCCTTGCGAATCGATTCTATTTTGCCCTCAACAGCCTTGACTCGTTTCTTGGTCAATACATCATCAATAATCTCCTTCTCCGGCTTCTTTTTCCTCCCCTTCTGCTTTGCAGCTTTTTCCTTCGCGTTGCTGATCTCCTCTTTGGTCAGGACAACGTCTTTAACGACGCCACACAGAACTCGAATCTCCTCAAGGGCCCAAGGAGCAACCGCCAATTTCTTGCTCGCTGGTTCACTCGGCCCGTCCTCCGGGTTTTCGTTGTCCTCCGTTTCCTCAGCTTCAACTTTACTTTTCACAAATAGCTCCATCGTTTTTGCCACGATGTCGGGCTCGAATTGATCCCCGAGCTTGTCTACAAACAATGGAATAAGCCTTTCAAGTTCACGGGTACGAATAGACGCTTGCCCAAGGTTAGCTTCATAGTAACTGCTCGTGCGCATGGTCCGCTTCAACGATTGGCTGGAAATGCGCACTCGATTGACACCGCCGAACACGGCGGTCTTTTGCATGTTCATGTCGTCTCGATTGAGACAGGACGGACTGTGCGAGATAAGCACATGGAAGTTGACGAAGTTCTTGGCGGTCATTTTTTCTCTCCTTTAGCAGAGGCGAATTTGGCGAGGTAAAAATCTTCGACGAGTTGGCGCTTGTCGTCCGGTCTCCAGAACCAGACCATGCGGCCGAAGTTTGCCCAGTCCACCGCGGGCTCGATGTGCATGACCAAGCGCCGCAACTGCACGATATCCAGTGGTGCATGGGCACGTGCCGTTTGCAGAACACGGGCGTCCGCCACGTTGGCGTCAGCCAGTTGTGCGCCGAGCCGTTTGGCCTTCGCTGCATGCCTGCACCAAGGCAGGAGGTAGGCCAGCCGTCGATGCCAGTCATCGGGCCGCTCACCTGGGAAAAGCCGATACAGCGCAGTCGTCAGGCTCAGATCGTCCGGTACAGCCACTCGGCGTAATTCGGCCCTAGCACCGGATGGAAGTTCGTCATAACGCACACGCAAGGCGGCGAAATGCGGAATTTCTGCTGTCATGCTCCCTCCTTGAGTTCGGCGAGTTCCGTGCCGAGACTGCGCCGTGACCAGGCGATGACTGGGATCAGTTCCGGCTTCATCGCATAGGCGTCGGTCAGCTCTTTGAAAATCGTGCGGCAACGGCCGGCGAGCTGGTCGGCGAAATCTGCCCTGGCGACTTTCCATTCCTTGAAGGTCAGGATGTTCGAAAAGATCTCGTGAATGAGGCTTTCGGTCCGACCGTAGAAGAGCTTTTCGCCAATTTCGTGGATAGGGACACCGATACCCTGGAGTTCCTTTCGCTTGCCCTTGCCTTTTTTCCCCACAGCGACGACATAGAGTTTGCCGTACAACACCTTCCTTGCCTCCTTGCCGATATCCACGAGTTGCTTCAGGCGCCCCTTGTCGTCATTCCAACCCTGCGCCAAGCTCATCAACTCGTGACGGCGTTCAGTTACCAAAGCTTTTTTGGTCCGGTAACCCCCCACCACAAGATGCAATCCACCGTCGCGAATCTCTCCAGCCTGAGTCACGGGGCCCGCCGGGACGCAGCCTTCCTTGGCGTCGGGCGCGTTTACATCCCTCGGAACTACAAACTCGGAGAGCAAGGTCCAAGCGGGTGCGGAGGTCGTGAAGCTTGCAAACTTCCACTCCAACAAACCATGCTTGGTATTCGCGACCATTGCCCCATGGGGATGAGGCCAAAGGCCTTCGATAGTGAAGCTGAATTTCTCCTTGCGGAAAGCCGAGTAAACGGTTCCTGAAGGTCCACGTAGGACGTCGCACGGCGTCGCCACTTGAGCGCACACTAGTTCAACCCGCGCCGGCTGCCAGAACAATCCCCGTATCAATCCGATTTCGTTCCACCGGATGGTCTGACCTTCGCGGATCGGTTTGACCCACGTCGGCTGATCGCGCTTGTAATCAAAGGTCCATCGTGGCAGACGCTCCTGAATGCGAGGAAGAGTCAGCACATTCAGCCAGATCAGCTCGCGCAAATTAGCGGTCTTGCCAGCCACAAGCGTTGTGATCGGTGCGCCACCACGCAGACTACCTTTGAAGCCTCCACCAAAGCTCGGGCTGTTCGATGCTTGGTTGAACAGTGCAATCGCTGCGATGGGGCCGGACAGATTTCGTACCTCGCCGACCTCATTGAAGAACGCGTGATTGTTCCCCTCAGGCAGCCCAACAAGGATCTTCTGGATCGGCGTATCGTCAACCGCCTCGACTCCGCGCGACTGCATGAACGGCTGCGTAGGATGGTCGAGATCGAACCACTCTAGGCACGGAGCGATGCCTGCGTCGAAGGCCTTGCATGACAAAGGCTCGGCCAGCCACTTGCGCAACGTTTGATCGTCCACAGGCAGGAACATTACCTGTGTCAGGCAGGCCAGCAGCTGCACGCATGCGAGTTCCAGATCGTCACGCGGCAGACTGACCTGCCAAGTGCCGGGCTCGCACAACAGTTCCCGGTAGGTCAACAACCGCAAATCACCAGTGCCGCCTGCGGCGCGCACTGGAATCCAAGCGTCTTCAAGCAGGTTCATCGTTCACTCTCTCCAATCCGAACGTCCCGGAATAGCGGAACTTCATATCTTGGCTTATCCAATCGCCCTGTGTGCCTGCTGTCATTTCCAGAATTACGCGCCCATCGTCGTCGCGCTTGCAACCAGAAAGCCGCTTCTGCCAACTAGCCGGTGCCGGCACGGCATTGAGGTTGAGGAGTTCGGCCAACGCGCGTTCATCCAATCGATCCAGCATCTGCCCATCAAGCAAGCGTCCGTCCGATTGGATCGGCAGAACCGTCAGGCTCATTTCGTCGTCTCGGGTCAAGCTCGTCGCGATGCCGTCTTCGTCCCGGAATTGGCTGACCGACATGGTGGTAAGTCGAATAGCGCGGGCCTCCTTCTCGTCTTGATCCTGTCTCCACGCACGGTACGCGCCATACGTCTGGTCAGGCTCATCATCCCAAGGATGCTCTGCGTAGACTTGCTCGATCCAGCGGCGATAAGCCTCTGGAAAAATGATCTGCGCAGCATTCGCGAGGAGTACTTCGGTACGCCACAGTACCCGCGTGTTGCCGTAGATGAGCTTGTGCAGCCCGTAGTCATCACCTTCGACCGACAGCACGATGCAACGCGGCGACTCGAATCCAGCGGGGCGCGGCCGATCATGGCGATGAAGGCGACCGAGGCGCTGGAAGAGCAGATCGACCGGGCATATTTGGGTCACCATCAAATCAAAGTCGAGGTCGAGGCTCTGTTCAACCACTTGCGTGGCGACCAGAATTCGCCCCCCATTCCGTGATGCTTCGCGACCGTAACAGTCCGTAGTCGCGCGCTCCTTATTTTGGCGATCGACAAAACGGTAGCGAGCGTGGAAAAGGTCTATCGGGAAGGTCGTCTTGGTCCGCAGGGCGCGAGCGAGGCGCTGGGCATCATCCACAAGGTTCAATACGACGGCCACACGGGCGCCCGCCTCGGCCGCGGCCACTACGCTCGCGAGCACCGCGTCGTCCGGGAATGCTCCAGGCAGTTTGCGGCATTCAACCTGTATTTCCCGCTTTTTCGGGCGCTGGTCCTCGGAAACGCTTAGCGCCCGAGCGGCGCCAGAGGTGGCGTGCCACAGCGCGGGATAGGGCGGCACGTCCGTTTCTTCAGCTTGCCACGCCTCAAACAATTTCGAGCGCACGCCAGCGGGCAGAGTAGCCGAGAGCAGAATTGCGCTGCCCCCCGCCGCCTTCTGCCGCCGAAGAATCTCGCCAAGTAACCCGTGCATGTAGGCGTCGTAAGCATGAACTTCGTCCACGATCAGCACCGACTTGTTGACGCCGAAGCCGCGCACGAACTTGTGCCGCACGGGCAAGACCGAGAGCAAGACTTGATCGACCGTGCATACGCCCATTTGGCCGAGGAACACGCGCTTACGGCTGCTCGCAAGCCACGCCGCGCATTGAGCAGCCGCCTCCTCCTTGCCCTGCACCGTGTGTCGCCGCCCCGCGGTCACGAGGCGATCGAACTCCGGATTAAGGCGGCTCTTACCGTGTGCGAGAACAACGTTAGCACCGCCCAAAGCACGACCCGCGAATGTCTCGGACCGGATCAACATGGCATTCGCCGTCGCCTGCGTGGGCAAGGCAAAGACGATGGAGTCCGCTGAACCCGCGCTCAGAAGCCGCCATGCGTAAGCGAGCGCGGCCTCGGTCTTGCCGCTGCCGGTCGGAGCCTCGATCAGCGTCAACCCGGGCGCCAGTGGCAGCTTGTCGACCAGCGTCTGAACACCTCGTGGCGATTCATTCGTCTTGAGTAACCAATTGACACCGCCATAGGAATTCACCTTGGCGATCAGGCCGAAAGTATTCAGCAAACGCTCCGACTGAACGCTTTGCACCCGCTCGGCAAAATATCCCGCCAATTGAGTGTTTGCGGCGAGTGTGCGATAAGGAAACGCGTCGACGTTGGAGCCGATCCAGTCGCACACTGCGCAAAACCCGGCTAACAATGCCTGGGATGCCGGCGTGCATCGAGGCGGCACCGCGGAGAGACTCAGGCCCTCGGGGGCAAGGAACAGCGCGGCGAACTCCGAAACAGCCATCCGCCGGGCATTGCGATCGTGCGCCATGACGTGACCCTCCGCATATTCCGTGACGGTGTCAGCGCCTTGAGGCAGGTCACCATGGTGGCCCGTAACCGCCGCAAGCAAGAACCTCCATTCGTCCCTAACCTCGGGAGCGTCTCCCGTGCCGATCCAATCCGGACATTCGCGGATTGCCCAAGAATATCCCCAGTGGCCGTGATCGAAACTGCGAGCCGAGGATGGGTCAACATCCCTAAAGTCCAGTTCAGGCCAAGCCTGCCGCAGCGCATCTTCTGCTTTCAACTGGAACCGGACATCGAGCTTGCCGAGGTCGTGTAGAGCGACAAAGAACAACATCCACGAACGAAGCCGATGCGTCGCGGAGTCAGGCTGATCGAAAGCCGCAAGAAAGGTCCGCCGAATTGACGGGCTCGTGTCCCACCACGCCCCCGCCACCGCCGCCACATCCAGACAGTGATACACCAGCGGATGCCACTTCGGCTCACCCGCATACGCGAGATCAGCTTTCCCCCAGTACCGGAAAATGGATCGATGATGCGTCGTCATAACCTGCCCCGCCGCCATTCTCCAACCCGCCCGTCTCAAAACATGCGACAAGCCGCCGCGCCAACCCTCAGGCCCCGTACTGCCCCGCCGCCCGCCGCAACGCGTCGGCCACCCCCGCGCGCAGCGCCTGGGGCGCCACGACTTCGACCTCCGGGCCGTGCCTGAGGATGTCCATCACCAATTCCTGGGAATCGCGGTAGGGGATGCGCAGCTCGTAACGCCCGTCGGTCAGGAGCTGCCCCGACTGTTCCGGGTGCCAGCGTTCGTCCGCCACCCAGCGGGCGCGCAGCGCCGAGAACCGGAGCACCGCGGTCTTGTTCGCCCTGCCGGCGAAGATTCCGTAGCTGCTTGCGAGGTGCCGGTCGAGGTCCGCCTCCGGCACATCGCGCGCGGCTTCCGCGAGCTCGGCCGCATGCAGGACGCGGTCGATCGAGAACGTCCGCAAGGACTCGCGCATATGGTCCCAGGCGTCGAGGTACCAGTTGTCGCGGTAGCGCGTGACGCGCTGGGGGGAGACCTCGCGCTCGGTGATCCGGTCCTTGCCGCGCGCGTGATAGCGGATGCGCGCCCGGCGGCGCTGCAGCGTGGCCCCGGCGAGCGCGCCGAACCAGGATCCGGCGGGCCGAGCCGCCATGCCGAGCACGCGTACCCGGGCGCCCAGCTCGCCGAGGCCCAAGCGCTTGTGCCGGACAAGCTCGTCGAAGCGGGCAGCGATCGGCGCCAGGTGCTCGCCGAGCAGCCCGGGCTCCAGGTCCCTCAGGTAATGCTGAAAGACCAGAAGGGACTGGAGCTCCTCGGCGTTGAACCAGAGCCCGGGAAGCTCATATGCGGTGTCGGTCCGATACCTGAACCCGTCGGGGTCGTGCTCTCGCTCGACAGGCGCGTGGAGATAGTGCTCCAGCACGTGGAGAAGGCGGTAGACGGTCGCCCTCGAGCAATCGCCCAGCCGCTCCTGGAGGTCGGCGAGCGAAACGGGCGTTTTCCGGCCCGCGAGGATGCGGTGCAGCTGGTAGATGCGATCGAACTTGTCCACACTTCCAGTCTACGGCAGGCGGATCAAAACGGTAGGGGTGCAGCGGGCTTCATCGGTTGCAGCGCGACATGCAACTCGCGCTGGATGCGCGCGAGCGCCCGCGGCGTGTTCGCCTCGAGCAGAAGAAGCTTCGGCCGTCGAATTCACGCACTTATGGTTTTCTTGGTGCAAGAATTGACCCCTAGATTTCGAGCGCAATGCCAGAAATCGGTTGGCGAAGGCTGAATATAATCGCCGACATTCCCCGTGGGGAAAACGTGACGTGATCGGCGGGTTTTGGCACGTCTTGGCGAGTGAGGGCGGGCCAAGAAACAACAACTTACGCACTCGGCACCCCGCTGTTAATCCGCAGGTCGTAGGTTCGAGCCCTACTCGGGGAGCCAAATCTCAGTTTTCGCCGAAATCGCCGTTGCGGTCGGCTTCTGGCTGGCTGCGAGGGCGTTCGTTTCTGCCAAGAGATCAAACGGTTGCCGGAAGGTCGCGACCACCTCGCCGTCCTCCCAGGAGCAGTTCGATAGTAAGAAGTTGAGCAGCCGCCTTTTTTGGCGCGGCTCTTGGTTTTCAAAGAGCTTTTGCGCGTTGCTTGCGAGTTCGAGAATTTGCACGCCCTCATCCATGTAGGACCGATTCGCGGTTTGTAGCCGCTCGATCTCGCGCTGGCAGCGGTTCTGCTCCTCGCCCCACTGGTTCGACATCCTGTCGTAGAACGCCTTGTCAACCACGCCGTCGAGTTTATCGACGTACATGGCACGGATGCGGTCATCAAGGCGTTTGTATTCGGCCTGATGGCGCTTGATCGCTTCCTCGTGCTCGCGCCGCTGGTCGGCGTGGCTGGCGTGCAGCGCATCGCGCACCCATTCCAGGATCTCGTCGTCGAAGTGCAGCCGGCCCAGGAGTTCGGTGAACTGCTTCTCAAGCACCTCCTCGCGCACATACTTGCGGCGGCAGGTGGCCGGGTTGCCTTGGCATTTATCGGCATGACCGGTGCAGTGATAGTAGACGTAGCGTTCCTTCTTGATCTCGCCGACCACCGCGCAGCCGCAGGTATGGCATGCGATCAGCCCGGAGAAGGCGAAGTCGCGGGTCATGCGGCGGTGCTTCTTCGCCAGCCGGCCGTCCATCACGCCCTGCACCCGCTCCCAGAGTTCGACCGAAACAATCGCCTCATGGCTGCCTTGAAAGAGCTTGCCGTTCCACTCGAACCGCCCGCAGTAGAGCCGGTTGCGGAGGATCGCATTGACAGTGCTGGCCGGGATCCTCGCGCCGCTCTTCCGGTAGACCAACCCCAGTTCCCGCGCCTTTACGGTCGCATCGCGCACCGAATACTGGCCGGTGGCGTACCACTCGAATAGCTTCGCGATTATCGGCGCGACGGCCGGATCGATGACGATAATCTTCTTGCCATCAGGGCCGGTAATGTTGCGATAGCCGAGCGGCGTCTTGGTGGGCCAGATGCCCTGCTCGGCCTTCTCCTGCATCCCCTTGCGGGCTTCCTCGGACAGGTTGTCGATGTAGTTCTTTGCCATCAGCACCTTGATGCCGTGCATGAACTTTTCCGAGGACCGCGACTCGCGGGACAGGACCACGCCTTCCTTCGGGAAGTGCATCTCCACATCGAGTTCGTCCACCGTCACCCAGTCCTTCAGGTTGCGGTAGAGCCGGTCGGTCTTTTCGACCAGGAGCGCCCGGATCGAAGGGTGCGCCTTAAGGTAAGCAACCATCTCCCCGAAGGCGGCGCGCCCAGTCGCCTTTGCCGTCTCGACATCCACATATTCCTGGGCGATCTTGAAGCTCTGCGCGGCTGCATACTCCTTCAAGAGCTTCAACTGGGCCGGGATCGAGAAACCCTCTTTCTCCTGCTCCTTGGAGGAAACGCGGGCATAGATCACCGCTTCCCTGCGGGTAGGATCGAATGGCACCTCGTGTTTCGTCGCCTTTGGCATGTTGTTTAGTGTAACCTAAACAGCCGTGTTTTTCAAGCAGGCGGCGAACGGGGGCAGCGACTCAATCACCACTATGAAACCACTCGTCCTCGCGCAACCCGCGCAGAAATGCCGCCACCTTCTCCAGCGCGCCATGCTCGGCGGCCCATTCGATATGTTCCGCCACGCGCAGCATCTTCATCAAATAGGGTGTGTCATGCCAAGCAGCAAGAATCAAAGGCAGTGCCGGTTCCCACCCTCCGCCGACTCGCTTTCGATCGGGCAGCAACTCCCAGAGTGCATTCCACCGCTGCGGCACTGGGCAAACGCGGGAATTCTCGCGGCAATAGGCGATCAGGCTTTCTGCGGACTCGTTCACGCCACTGCCCTTTGATCTTGGCGCATGTCATCGAGAAACTCCGAGGCGGGCTCGACGCTCGTCACCAGCAGATGATCCCGAGCCCGTGTGCAGGCCACGTAGAGCAGATGCCGCTCGGTGTCATAGACCTCCTGCAAATCGGCGTCATCGCCGACCGTCTCGATGCGATCCTGCAACGGGATGATCTCGTCGTCGCAGGCCATCACCACGACGGCGCGGAACTCGAGGCCCTTGGCGAGGTGCATGGTGCTGATCGCGACATGCCCGCTGATCGTCTCGACGTGTTCATCGAGAATCCTGAAGGCCAAGCCAGATTCTTTGACGGCGGCCTGTGCTCGCGCCAGTTGCGCTGCGGATCGGACGAACACACCGAATTCATGCGGCAGCACGCCGGCCTCGGCCCGCTCCGCCATCCAGTGGCCGACGGCCTTGATTTCCGCGTTTTCGTCCTTGAGTGTGAGAATGACCGGCGGGGGGCCGTTGAACACGGATACCGTGTCGCTGCGGTCCTCGGTATTGCCATCCACGTCGGTTACCACCGGCCCCAGCAAGCGGTCCGCCTGCGTGCGGATCTGGTGGGAGGTGCGGTAATTGATCCGCAAGGTACGCGAACGGCCCCGAATGTCCACGCCCAAGCTCTTCCAGGAAAAGGGTTGCTGGAAAATGCGCTGACCGAGATCGCCAGCAAAAAAGAGTGCGTTGGGGCGACCGCCACCCAAGGCGGCAAAGAACCGCAGATGTGCAACGCTGATGTCCTGCGCTTCGTCCACCACCGCGAAATCGAACACCACGTTCTTGCCATTCACGATGGCCACGGCCAAGGCAGTGAATAGCTCTGCGTGCGTGATCAGTTCGCGTTCCCGCAACCCGGCGCGAATATGCTCGAAGATGGACCACAGGACCGTGCGCTGTGCCTCCGGGAGCCGGGTCTTCCTGCCGAGCCGCACAACATCGCGATACCCTTCCCAGTTCTCCAGTCGCCAGGCATCGACGACTTGTTCCCATTCTGTGAGAAGAAAATGCACGCCAAATTTGTGGCCGCCGACGGCATTCGCGGCCTCTTGCACCAGCCCGCGGACGATGTCACGACTGGCGATCGTTACCGGCCCGATGTGCGTCCTGTAGAGCCGGAGGCCGATGGCATCGATTGAATGAACATCGACCCGCTCCGCAAGACGCGGCTCATTATTCAACAGTCGCCGCAACTTCGTTTGCAGCGCGCTCGCCAGCGTGTCAGAGAAAGTCGCCAGCAGCACGCGGGCATCGGGATGCGTCCGCGCCAGATGGGCCGCCCGGTGCAGAGCGACGATAGTCTTCCCCGTGCCTGCCGAGCCCGAGACGCGCGCCGGCCCGGTGTAATCCCGCTCCACCCATTGCCGTTGCTCGGGATGCAGGAAGACGGTCCATTTGTCCCAGGGGAAGTCGAGGGCGCGCTGCAACTCCTCCGCGTTGGTCATCACACGGAAGCGGCGCTGGGCATCAGGATGGTCGAAAGGATTCGCCGTGACCTTGGGTTGCGCCGGCACGCGGGGCTTACCTCCCGTCGCCAGTTCCAGCAACGCCTCCGCTGCCTCAGCGGGCAGATGGTCGGCCAGCGCCAGGAGCGTGTCCTCGGTCACCTGCTTCACATCAGCGAGCCATTCGGCCGGGACGCCATAGCCGAGCAGTTCCTCATCGGGCGTGTCGGCGAATAGCGGTTTCAGCATGGGCGCCGGTTTCGGCACCAGGACAAGTTCCGACTGCACATAGACCGGAACCACGACCTCCTTCACCGTCTCGCGAATTTCCACCAACTGCGCTGCGCCCGTCGTCTGATGCGTTTCCAGCTTTCGGCGTTCCGCCCAGTCGTAGGCTTTGTCGTGGTGATCGACGTAGCAGAGAAGCAGACTTGCATCGCTCTTGTGAACGATCAATCGGATGTCGCTGCCTACCCGAACCGACCAGAAATTCTTGTCCTTCGCCTTCGCGAGCTTGTGGAAGCTCATGCTCGGGCTGGCCGGGTTTATCTGGAGGTCAAAAGCCGTGGTCTTGACGGCTTTCTGCTCTTCGCCGGTCAGGCGAGCGAGGCTGTCGGTGAACGTGTCGGCGATGCGAAATTCCATTGTAAAGCCTTCAACCGGCCGGGTTACCCTGCTGCGCCCACCGGTGGGGGCACCAACATCGCCGCGATATCCGTCAGCCAGCCCATCATCTCGCTCGCAGGATCCACCTCAGCGATCATTGCTGCCGTCATCGTCGGAACAACTGAGTCCGCGAGCCACGCTTTCACCCTAGTGTGACCCCACTTACAATGGGCCGGGGCATGCTGATTTAGCTCAGCGACAAGCAACGCTGGAACATCGTCGTCTGACCCGAACGGGGCGTTCAGATTGCAGACGATTTGCTGGGCCTGAGCGCAGGCGGTGATCGCTCCGTAATGAACAAAATTCTCAACCTCCAATCGCGATGTTGTTACCGCCTTACACCCTTGCCGTTGATTGATAGCATCGATCTTCGCTTGGTGCTTCGCCGGAGCCGCTGATGGTGCATCACGATCAAATAGGTGGAACTCCGGTCGGCCGAGCGGCTGTAATCTTGCCGCCCAATACGCAAGATTTTCTGCACCCCCCGTCGGAACAAACATGACTTCGCCGTTCAACTCCAGTGCATCTAGGTCGGGAACATTTGCGCCATGCGCACGGAATGCACGGGTCAGACTCTTGAGGAAGGCGATGTCGACCACGCCCTCCACGACAATAAACGCCTTGATATTGTGATCTGGAAGCACTCCCAAGCTCTGCGCAATGGCCTGATTCACTGCGTCTGATCCACCAACTTCAATCGTTCTCGATCCGTCTGCCGCTTTGGCGAGGAAGCGAAGATTCGTGCTTGGAACTGCTCGCACAAGCATAGGGGTATGCGTAGTGACAATTACCTGATCGTCGCCAATTGCAAGCTGTTGCAAAGCTCGCATCAACATCCGTTGATTGTGGGGGTGTTGACTGGTTTCCGGCTCCTCCACCGCAAAGATAGTGGAGTGCGCCTGCTTTGCCTTGACAGCTTGCTCTGCCTTAGCTCGAAAGAAGTTCAACAGAATCAGCCGGCGAACCCCGCTGCCCCTCTTGTTAAGCGGAATTTCGTCATCCCCCGTAATGCTTGCCTTTATCAAGGTGGGCCAGTTTGGCTTCTCAAACTTGGGATCGAGAGTCGCTGCCACCCCGGGGTCCATTTCCCTTAGCTTCTTAAGTGTAAGGTCCGCGACCTTCTTGACTTCCTGCTCTACGTGCGCCATGACAGCCTGCAATTCCGCCGCCTTCCCCGCAACCGCTTCCTTAATGGCTACTTTCAACGGATCTTGCGCCTCAGAGTCTTGATCGGAACTTTGGCGATCACTCTTGAAGAGGGCGTAAAGTGGGAGCGCTGCCCTCAGCCCTTCCCATACTTTCGGAAAATTGCCCTTTTCATCCACACCATCACCCGAAAGCGCCACATCCGTCTCGGTCAATTGCAGATTGCCGACCTTAGCGCGAATCGCCTGGCGCAATTCCTTCTTGACCGTCTTATTGATGGCCTCCATATCAACGCCGACCTTCTGCGCACGAGCTTTGAGGTCTTCAATTTTTAGGCCAAGCAAATCCTTCGCATCGACCGCATCAGGATGCGCAGCCCGAACACGTAACGCGGTGAGCTTCGGCTTTTCAATAGAGCAGTTGAATACCTTGGATACTTCGAGCTCGCCCTCGGCATTCACTAATCTCTCGTCCGCAAGGCTCGTAAGCGCCGTTTCGTCGAGAATTAGTTGTGTTGGCAAATCGGTGAAAATGCAGGAGATAAGGACGGCCTTCGCGTTCCCTCCTTTTACAGCATCGTTTTTGTCCGGCGATTTGTCGTTAAAGAAAATATCGAGGGCGTCCAGCAGAGAAGACTTGCCCGCGTCATTGCGTCCGACGATTGTCGTCATTTCGTCAAACGTAACTGTGGTGCGGGTCTTGTAGCACCGGAAATTCTCGACGCTCAAACTTTTCAGCTTCATGCACCCCCCTGATCACTTTGCTACACCTTGAATACCTTCATCACCTCATCGCCCAAGTGATTGATGACCTTCACAGCGATGCGTCCCGACTTCGGCTTCTCGAATGGCCGTGAAATGTCGCTGTGTAGCGTGGCCCAGGCGTCGGCGTTGATTTCGGCCTTCAGCGTTGTCTTGAGGGAGCTGTAGGGGTCGTTGGCGCCGAGGAAGTAGGCGTGACGCACGAAGAAGCTTTCTTCGTTGTAGTCGGTGTCGATGAACCAGCACGCCAGTTCGTCGGTTTCGCTCTTTTCCACAACGCCGAGTTGCGGCTTGAACACGTCGATGCCCTTCACTTTCACACGCAGCTTGCCGTCCTTTTCGGTAATCAGATCAATGTCCGGCTCGCCGAAAATGATGAAGAGGTTGCCTTTGCCGGTGTTCTTGAGGTCCTCGGCCATGTGCAGGTCGGCGTTCATGCGGGCCTTGAGCACTGGGATGCGGCCCAGCTTGCTGAATTCGGTGGCGTGGGCTTCGTAGTTGAAGGCGCAGGCGATCAGCACGTCAAAGCCGGCGTCGCCGCACTCGCGCGCGGCTTCCACCAGGTCGGCGCGCTGCACCGTGCCGAATTCCGGCCCGATGAAAATGCCCGCGCGTTTTTCCTCATCACCTTCAAGGTAGCGCCCTTCAGCGCACACGCGCCCCTCGCCGGGCCAGGGGGTGAGCGCGGTGAAGGTGATACGGCCTTCCTTGTGCGCCTGCTGCACGCCGGCGGTCTTGAGGTTGTCCAGAACCATCCGCGGAAACGACTGCTTCACCGCATAGTCGGCGCGCGGCTGATTCAGGGTGTCGATCAGATCGTCGTTTTCATTCACGCCCAGCACGCGATGTGGGCTTAGGGATTCCACCGTGAAGGGGCCGGCCACGCGCACGCACTTCTTGTTCTCGTAAGGTCGATCATAGATTAGGGTTGGCTCAGCCTTAGCGGCGACGGACTGGTCAATCTCCTGCTGCCGGACGATGCGCGCTTCCCGCCAGTCGGCGTGCAGTTGTATGGCTGTGTCTGGCCACTGGGCATCGGCATCGCGCGGAATTTCCCATTCCTGCCAGGACTTCTTGAGCGCGGCGTTCAACCTCTCGCGCAATGGCTCCAGCCTCGCCTGCCACTGGTCCCAGATGACATCGATCTCTGTGTTGTTGGCAATATCTCCCAAGGTAATTTTGGGCATTCGTTCATAAACGAAGCCGTGGCGAATGTTCCCCTGCACTGGCTGCGAACTCGGTGCGGTGCGGGTAACTTCGGCCTCCTTGATCTGTCCCTCGCGGGAATCGGCCAGTAGGTAAAAGGGATAACGCGCGCCCATGATTCGGGCACGGGCCAGCGCCAACGCCACGCGCGAGGTGTCAACCGTGATCCAGCGGCGGCCCCATTGCTCCGCGACGGTTGCGGTGGTGCCGGAACCGCAGGTCGGGTCGAGCACGAGGTCACCGGGATCGGTGGTCATGAGAACACAGCGCTTAACCACCTCGGTGTTCGTCTGAACGACGTACTGTTTTTCGTCGGCGCCCACTGTATCTGACCAAGGCGCCGTCATCTGCGATGATTCGCCCTCGTCGGCATAGAGCACGTAGCAAAGGCGATTACCCTCTGGTTCGAGGCGATTGCTCCTCTCGATTTGCGTCAGGCCTTCCCTTGTTGTTCCGAACCCGTTCTTTGGATGACGATAGGTTTTACCTTGGAACTCATAGTCAAACATTCCTGAATCCATCCGCCCCGACGGCTCAAGGGACTTCAAGCGATAGACGCGTGATTTTGGCGGTAGTAGCGCATGATTGTAGAGTTGGTGTTTGGACATTCGCGTCCGAACGCCATTGCTGTCCTCATACCAGCAATGATGGAACTCACCCTCAACAGAGCGTAAGGAAAATTGCTTTCGATATTTGGCATTGGCGCGCCCTTTTGAATCCGTTTTGACCTTTGCATACCATAAAATGAAGTCGGCCATTTGTTCTATAAACATCGACCCAAACGGCATGGTCTTCTTCCGAAATGGAATGATTGCAACAAAATTATCTTCACCAAATACTTCATCCATGAGCGCCCGGATGCGGTGAACATTTTCATCTCCGATTTGCACAAAGATTGATCCAGAATCGGTCAGGAGATCGCGGGCGACGGTGAGCCGATCCCGCAGATAAGTGAGGAAGCTATGGATGCCCTCGCGCCAGGTGTCGCGGAAGGCTTTGACTTGTTCGGGTTCACGGCTAATTTTTTCTGAAGAATCTGTCGTGGTCCCTGCCTTATCGGTGGTGGACCACTGAAAGTTGCTGTTGAATTTGATGCCGTAGGGCGGGTCGAAATAAATGCACTGCACCTTGCCGCGCAGGCCCTCGCGCTCAGCGAGGCTGGCCATCACCTGCAAGGAATCGCCGAGGATCATGCGGTTGGACCAGTTCTGCTCGTGCTGATAGAACTCGGTCTTGTCCGCCCCCTTTGGCATGCCATTGAAGTCGGCGAAGAGGTCGGGCGTGAGCATCCCCGCCTCGTGCTGGCTCTCCTTCGTCTGGCGCAGAAGATCATCAATGAGCGCCTTCGGGTGCACCTTCTCCTGGATGTAGAGTGGCGGGGCGTGAACAACGAGATCGCTCCAGTCCTGCTCATCCTTACCGCGCCAGACAAGCTGGGGATCGAGGTCGGTGTTGCGGGGATACTTCAGCTTGTGGGGCGCGGCATCGTCCTGCTTGAGCACAGATTGGTGTTCGGCGGTGGGAATGTTCTTTCGCTTCGCCTCGTCGTGCTTGAGGGTTTCGACGGACTTGAGGGTGGGCGGTTTCCTGGCCATGATTATTTCCGGGAGGGGAGAACTTCACGTACCAGCCCGGCTAGCTGCTTCGCGGTTGGCAGGCGGCCCTTGAACTCCGCGGGGAGCCTGGCCTGGAGCTGGTATTCGGCGACGCCGATGGGATTGTTCTTGGTCTTGAGCGCGAATTCGACTTCGATGTCGTCTTTCTCGGCGCAGAGGATGATGCCGATCGCAGGCTGGTCGTTCGGCGCGCGTTCTTTTTCGTTGAGCAGATTCAGATAGAAATCCATCTTGCCCGCATGCTCCGGTTCGAAGGTGCCGATCTTGAGGTCGAAGGCAACCAGCGCCCTGAGGAAACGGTGGTAGAAGAGCAGGTCCACGAAGTATTCCTTGCGCCCGAGCGCGAGCCGGTACTGCCGGCCGACAAAGCAGAAGCCATAACCCAGCTCCAGAATGAACTGCTGCAATCGCCCGATCAGCCTGTCCTCCAGTTCCCGCTCCTTCATGGCGTGGCCGATGCCGAGGAATTCGAGGTTGTAGCGGCTCTTCATCATCTCGTCGGCCTGTTCCGCGAAGTGCTCGGGCAGGGCCAAGGCGAAGTTGTGGGTTTTCTTTTCCTTCACCGCGCGCTCATAGGCGCCGGCTTTGATTTGATTGAGGAGCACGCTGCGGCTCCAGCCGAGCTGGGCGCTCGCGCGGAGGTAATAGAGGCGGGCAGCCGGATCCGGGAGCTTGCCCAGCATGAACACATGATGTCCCCATGGAATCGTTGCGACCAACTCTCGCACAGCTTGTGCGAGAGTTGTTTCGCGCCCGAACTCTGCCACGGGTTGTGGCAGGAACCGCAGGCGCGGCTTTTTCATTTCTCGCGCAGCCTGTGCGAGAAATTCAGGCGCCGAGTGCACGAGGAAAAACTGCTTCATTCGCCAAATGTTCGAGACTGAAAACCCCCGCATGTCCGGGAACTCCGCCCGCAAATCGGCGGCGAACTGCTCCACCACAGCGTCGCCCCAGCCGGACGTTTTCTGCTTTTCGACGATGCCGCGCCCGATATCCCAGTACAGCAGGATCAACTCGCGGTTGACGCTGCGGGCGGCAGATATATGCGCGTGGCGGACGCGATCCTTCACCTCGGCAAGAAACGCCGGGTAATCGGCAAGCGACAACGACCGCTTCATGGGAGAACCGCCTTGTCGATCATCTTGTCGAACTCACTCGCAACCTTGGCCTTGAAATCGGCCTCGATCTCATACACCTCGGTGAACTCGGCGAAGGCCCAGCGTCCGTAGCTGCCGAGATGGTTCACGCCGGGCACCCAGTAGGTATCCATGGTCGCCTTTTTTTCTTTCGCATCCTCGCGCCGGTACCCTTTGATCTCGACGACCAGGTGCAGCAGGTCGTCGGGACCGTGGCCGTCGTCCACCAGCACGATGAAGTCAGGCAAATACTTGCGCGTCTCGGAGCCGTAGCGGTACGGGACTTCCAGGCCAAGGTTGTGGTTCTTCACGTAGGCACGCACCTTCGGATGCGACTCGGCCACCCGGCAGAACTCGCCTTCCCAGTCGCTGTCGAGCACCACCCAGTTGATGTGACAGGACTTGGAACTCGTTGCCCACCGGTCGGCGCGCGATGTGTTGAAACGGACATGCCGGGTCGAGCCGGTCGGGTTATAGGCATCGAGCAGCGCCTTGATCGGCCGCTCGCCCAGGAACTTGCGCGTGATCGCGGCGGTGATCTTGTTGCAGGCCATGTCGGCCAGTTCCTGATACATCAAGAGCGCGGGATAGGTGTTGCCCTTGCAGACCAGGCAGGTGTCCAGCCACTGCTTGGTAATGCGCTTGAGTTGTCCGAAGAGGTGGAGCTTGGGCTCCTCGCCGGGGTCGCGCCACTTCGTGTAGAGCAGTCGGTGGGTGACGTGGAATACGAGGGTGGACGGGCGCATGTCGCGACGATGTTCGAGATTCATGTCCACGCCCTCGCCGATGATGCCGGAATTGCGGGTAATGGACGGGCCAACAAGGCCGGGATTGAGTTCCAGGACGGAGTCGTCGTTGAAATCGGCGCTCAGCCGCTCCTCCGGCAATTCGACCCGGTAGCCTTCGACGCGGGGAAAGCGGATTTCGAGCGCGTCGCGCTCTGGGCGCATGGCTTTCACTTGCACCGTCTCGCGCGGCGGCTGCGGCGGAGCGATGACCGGCTTGGCGGTGAAGTCGAAGGGAATGCCGAACACATCCGCGTATTCGACGTTAAAAAGCCCTTTGTCGGGGCCGTCTTCATTCAGCTCGTAGGACTGGCGGCGCAGCGCGCGACCGATGACCTGCTCGCACAGAAGCTGGGTGCCGAAGGCGCGGATGCCGAGGACATGGGTGACGGTGTTCGCATCCCAGCCTTCCGTGAGCATGGAGACGGACACCACGCAACGGATGGAGCCGCCGAGCTGGCCCGGCTTTCCAACGGTGTTCATCACCTCGCGCAACAGTTCCTGATCGGTGATGTTGTCCGCCGAGCGGGCGTCGCCGCTGCGCTCGATGATCTCGCGGCGGAAGCGTTCGATTTCGTCGGCTGCCATGCCGCGAAAATTGTCGTCCAGGGCGTCGCCGGCTTCGAGCTGCTCACTGTCGATGAGCAGGGTGTTGGGCCGCGGTAGCGGATTGCCGGTCGTGTCGTCGAAATTGCGGAAAAGCGCGAACCGGCTGTTCTGCAGGGTTGTCGTACCGTCCTCGTTCTTCCGGTGAAAGCCGGATACGAAGTCGTACACCAGTTTGGAAATCGCGGTGTTCTGGCAGACAATGATGAAACAGGGCGGGACATGGATGCCCTTTTCCTCCCAGAGCTTGAAGGTCTTCTCGTAGTGCCCGTAGAGCGCTTCGATCGCCGTTTGCAGCCGGGTGGGTAGCTTGAGGGGATCGAGTTCCTCTCCCTGGCCACGGCCTTTCTTCGGCATGTCCTTGCGGATGTTCTCCCACAGGTTGCGGTAGACCGGCAACTCATCGCCGGGAATGTTCTCCGCGACGGGAACGCGCGGCAATTTCACGATGCCGCACTCGATGGCGTCCATGAGCGAGAAGTCGCTCATCGTCCACGGAAACAGAGTCCCCTCGATGTAGCCCGAGCCGCTGAGGAAGAACGGTGTCGCCGAAAGATCGATCACGCGGGCGAGGCCGAGCTTGCGATTCACTGCCTCGAGGCCCGAAATCCAAAGGCGGGCGGCTTCATTGTTCTTCTCCGCCTCTTTTCTCTCGTCGCCCTTCAAGTCTTCTTCTTCCGCGTCGGGCTTTTCACGGTAACAATGGTGCGCCTCGTCATTCAGCACGAGAATGTTCTTCATGCCCATCAGGTCGGGCATGACGCGTTGGATCATCTGGCCTTCCGTCTCCTTGGTCTGGAGCTCGTCGCCGGTGCGGCCGGTAAGAAGCTGACGGCCGCCTTTGGAGAGTTCGATGCGGTCACGCAGCTTGAAGGCGTGGAAGTTTGTGATGACGATCTTGGCGCGGTTGACGTCGTCGAGCATGTCGCTCGGCACGAGTTCGCGATCCTTGTAATAGGTGTCCGGATCGTTCGGCTGGAGAACGCGCAGCCGATCCTTGATGGTAAGACCGGGGGATACGACGAGAAACCCGCGCGTGAAGTTCTTGCTGCCGGGCCGGCGCACGGCATTGATGGTCTGCCACGCGATGAGCATGGCCATGACGGTAGTCTTGCCCGCGCCGGTGGCAAGCTTCAGCGCAAAGCGCATCAGTTGCGGATTGGCATCCTTGTTGGCACTCGCCAGGTACTCGAGCAATCGTTTCCCGCTCTGGGACTGCGGGGCGACCTCGGTCAGCCAGATGGCGGTTTCAACCGCTTCCAACTGGCAGAAGAACGGGCGTATGCCCCCGAACTTGTGGTGCCGCCAGTGCTGGAGCAGGCGTGCCGTCTCCGGCGTTACCTGCCATTGACTCGGATTGGGCAAGGCTCGCCACGCATCCACATTCCGGCGCACCTCGTTGATGTAGGAGGCGTCGTACTGCTGTTCCCTGGTAGAAAGACCTTTGCCTTCGTCGAACACGAATCCTTCCTGTGTAGGCGCCTTCTTCCGCTTTTTCGGCTTGGGGATGGGCGTGATGAACTTGGCGCTGCGCCGAGCTTCGGTAATCTTCTGAGTAGGCTGCCCATCGTCATCCAGCTCCCAATGCCGCGACGGGTAGTCGTAGGGAGAATTCAGAATCGGGTGGTCAAAGAACGGGTTAGACATCATGGCTCCCGTGCGACTTGCAACTGGCCGAGGCATCCCTGCCTCCGCTCGCATCGCCGCAGGACTCACACTGGGAGCAATAGCGTTTGGATCTCTTGAGCGCCATTTGGATTCTTATCGTTTGCGCGATTTCGGTTTGGGTGCCGCTTCCAGGAGCAGCGCCTGCTGCTCCTGGATCGTGATGCCGTTACGTCCGCAATAGTCCCGGATCAGCACTTCGATCATGTTGGCGATGGAACGGTGCTCGCGGTCGGCGGCTGTGCGGAGCCCTTCCTTCAGGCCCGGTTCGATACGAAACGTCAGCGTGGCGGTCTTGGCCTTGGCCATTAGTCCCTCGATACCGCATTTGTAATGACAATATACGGCACTGTAGAGCAATCTTCGCCATCGTCCAACGGCGCCGGGATGCCCTATGGCAAGGCGGGAACCCATCCTCCGCCGATTTTTGCCAATCGGCTTACCCCTCGATCGTCCCCTGCCGTAGCTCCTTGAGGCGCAGCAGCTTGGAGAGCATCCGTTCGAGCTTGCGGTCCAGATGGAGCTCGTAGCGGCCAAGCCGCTCCAGCTTGTCCGGGTCGAGGGCCTCACCGAACGGCTGTGCGAGGGTTAGCCTGCCCGCCTTGTTCAGCTTGTTCACGTCGATCGAATGGCAGTGGTCCACCTTGTCCCGCCCCGAGCCGCTCGGCCGTCCTGATCCGAAGCCGCCCATCATGCGGCTTCGTTTTTGCCGAAATCGTTTGGGAACTTGGCGGGAATGGTGATTCCACTCGCCACCAGCGCCGCCACGGATTTCGCTCGACGTTCCTCATGCCACGCCTGCGAGCATTCCTGGTGCAGCCAGGTGTGTCCGGGGTCGCTGACCGAGTAGCCGGTGAGGTATGGCAACAGCAAGCCCTTGGATTGACCACAGAGCGCGCAGCGCCCCGACGGGGATCGAACCGGATTGCGGTGAAGCCATTCGCCCACGCAGCAGGAAAACGCTCGTGCTTCCGCCTGATCGCGTGGCAGGCCGCCATCGAACTCAGCGATCCCGGCACGCTCCTCGAAAAACTCCCGCCAGTCCTCGCCTGACCAGCCGTCGTTCCCCGGACGAAGCAGGGTCAGGATGTCGGCCTTGTGTCGCGCCAAGAGGTCGAGCACCCCGGCCGGCGGTGGCGCGGGCGCTTCCAACACAAGGGCCTCGCCGTCGATCCCGACCTGTATGCCGGCGGCGCGGGCCTGCGTCAGGGCTTCGGCCGCGCTCATAGCCGCGCACTCCACGCTACAGCACCAGTTTTTTCCGGCGCAGATTGGGGCGGGACATTTGCGTCGTAAGCGTCCGGTGAAGGCCCTCTGTCCGGCGGAGGGGTAGGCGTCCAGCATAGACGGTTTGCGGAGGCCGGATAGGTGTCCGCTTGCCGATAAGTGGACACTTATGAAGCGTGTCGTAGAGGGCGGTGCAAAGCGGCCGATCGTCAGACGACGCAGCTTCACCCGGGAATTCAGGCGGCTGGTGGTCAAGGAATCGATTGCGCCCGGGGCGTCGGTGTCGAGCGTCGCGCTAAGACATCGGCTCAACACGAACGTGCTGTTCAACTGGCGGCGCCAGTACTTGCGCGAACTGGCGGGTGTGCAATCGGTAAATTTGCTGCCAGTGAAGATTGATGGGTCGGAGTCGATAGTTGCCGCCGGGGCGTCCGAGTCGATTCCGCCGCAGCAGTCCGTCCGGAAACCCGCATTACCGGGCTGTATCGAGATCGAGGCCTTCGGCGCATGCATCCGGGTGAAGGGTGCGGTGGATGCTGAGGCGTTGAGCGCGGTGCTCGGCGTGCTGGCACGCCGATGATCTCACCGCCCACAGGGACGCGTGTGTGGCTCGCTGCGGGCGTGACCGACATGAGGAAAGGCATGGACGGTCTTGCCGCGCTCGCGCAGACGGCGCTCTCGGAGAACCCGTTCTCCGGACACATCTTCGTATTCCGCGGCCGGCGCGGTGATCTGGTCAAATTGCTCTGGTTCGATGGCGACGGACTGTGCCTGTTCGCCAAACGCCTTGAGCGCGGTCGCTTCGTGTGGCCGCAGGCCGACAGTGGCAGCGTCGCGCTGAGCGCTGCGCAACTGTCGATGTTGCTCGAAGGCATCGACTGGCGCAGACCGACGAGGACGTGGGTACCGGAGATTGCCGCGTAGTCGTTCACGATAAAATTATTGTGTCGTCGTGAACTCGATAAAACGCAGTTGGTCTAATCGACAACAATCAACAACATGCCGATCGCACCTGCGCGCGAATGACGATCGAAGATTCCAAGACACCGCCCGCTGACATTGAGGCTCCGCTGCCCGATGACGTCGAATCCCTCAAAGCGCTGGTGCGCGAGCAGCGCGCAAGACTTGCATTCAACTCTGCCGAAATCGAACGGCTCAAACTGCTGATCGCGAAACTGCGTCGCATGCAGTTCGGCCGTTCCTCGGAGCGCCTGGACCGGCAGATCGAACAGATGGAGTTGCGCCTGGAGGAATTGCAAAGCGCCCAGGCAGAACTCCCGCCAGTACCCAAGCCGAAGGCCGAGGAGAAATCGCAGCCGGTGCGCAGGCCGCTCCCGGAACACCTGCCGCGCGAGCGCGTGGTACACGAGCCCGCATGCACCTGCCCGGACTGCGGTACGCAAATGCGCAAGATCGGCGAGGACGTCTCGGAGGTTCTCGATTACGTGCCGGCCCGCTTCCGGGTGATCCGGCATGTGCGCCCGAAGCTTGCCTGCCCGGACTGCCAGCGCATCGTGCAGGTCGAAGCACCCTCGCGGCCGATCGACCGAGGGATGGCCGGAGCCGGGCTGCTCGCCCACGTCATGGTGTCGAAGTACGCCGATCACCTGCCGCTGTACCGCCAGTCGGAGATCTACGCCCGGGAAGGAGTGGAGCTGGGGCGCTCGACGCTGGCCGAGTGGGTCGGCGGGTGTTTCCGGCTGGTCGATCCGTTGATCGAGGCACTTGGCCGCTACGTGTTTGCCGCCGGCAAGCTGCACGGCGACGACACCCCGGTGCCGGTGCTCGATCCGGGACGGGGCAGGACCAAGACCGGCCGTCTCTGGACCTACGTGCGCGATGACCGGCCGGCGGGCAGTGCCGATGCTCCGGCGGTGCTGTTTCGTTACTCCCCGGATCGGCGAGGCGAGCGCCCACGCGAACACCTGAAGAAATTCACCGGCATCCTGCAGGCCGATGCCTATGCGGGGTACGGACATCTCTACGACGGTGGGCAAATCCGCGAAGCGGCTTGCTGGGCGCACGCCCGGCGTGCCTTCTACGACATCCATCAGGCCAACCAATCCCCGATTGCGGCCGAGGCGCTCGAGCGCATCGGAGAGCTCTACGCGATCGAGTCGGAGATTCGCGGCCGACCACCTGACGAACGATGCACCGTCCGTCGGGCGCGTGCCGGACCGCTGCTCGAAGCGCTGCGCGAGTGGCTGCGCGGGACGCTCGCGCGGGTATCGAAGAAATCCGAACTGGCCAAGGCGATCGGCTACCCACTCACGCGCTGGACGGCACTGACGCGCTACCGTGACGACGGCGGCATCGAGATCGACAACAACGTCTGTCATGCCGCTACCGGCATGACAGACGGAATGCCGCGTCCCGAATTATGCCGCCTCGCGGTCCGCCGTCACGATTCCGGGGCGGATCTCGGATCTGTGGCACCCGCGTTGGCGGCATAATCACAAAGCCTCCAGGAACCCGAGCAACC